>JGI12270J11330_10002405_pt1 | contig 13739 bp, 11 predicted proteins | sample PeaSoiMetSII2010_FD_11330 | JGI IMG/M metagenome (IMG submission 11330)
ACCGCAATGCCGACACACCATTTCCTCGGATCCGGTCCCGGCCGCGAATCGCCCAGGCTCGTATCCACGAGAGTTTCGATTTCCGACCCGTCCAGGTTTGCCCGCATCACCCGCATGCCTTCCCGGTCCGACCAGTAAAGCTTGCCGCTCCTCTTCTCCATCTGGAGCTGCTTCGGCGTGAACGTGCCGCCAGGCGGAACGACGGTGATTATGTTCTGGCCATCGAGATCCGACCGCATAATCGAGCCATCATTCCTCTTTGGATCACCCATATTGGTCCAGTAGATGTGCCCAGCGACGACATCGAGCGCCAGGCCATCGGGCAACTTCCGGCCTTCGTTGATGATGGTCTTCAAACCGGAGCCATCAGGGTTTGCGGACAGTATGCGGCCGGCGCTGAGGTCCAGGAAGAAGAGCCTACCGGACGTGGGTGCGTTTTTCGCCTCTGCGTCTATCGGTGCGGAAGCTATCGCGCTCATGTAAAGAATCTCCTCGCTAACGTGTCTACGTGGTCTCGAGTGAAAAATCCAGGTCGACCCCGGCAGGCGGCTGCTCAGGAATACTGTCGATTCACAAACGAGAGCATAGGGACTTTGGCCGCTACGCCGTCACCAACGTTGCTTCAGATCCGTATTCCAGGTCGGCTTCGTTGTTTTTGCCCAAGAGGCGAAGAGCGGCAGCCGCGACGTGGTCCGCCGTGAAACCCAGATGAGCAAGGACCTCCTGGCCAGGCGCCGACGCCCCAAAGCGCTCCACACCAATGACCGAACCCTCGTCGCCCGCCCAGCGATGCCATCCTACCGGTGAGCCCGCCTCCACCGTGACGCGTTTCTTGATGCCTCGCGGAAGGACGCTTTCACGGTAAGAATCTTCCTGGGCCTCGAACAGGCTCCAACTCGGCATACTGACTACGCGTGCTTTTACTCCGACATTCTTCAGCTTCTCCCGCGCCTGCACGCAGAGACTGACTTCGGAGCCAGTGCCGATGAGGATCACATCCGGAGAACCGCCTTCGGCATCCGCGAGCACATAGGCGCCGCGTGCGACACCGGGATTTTTCGCCCCGCCGCGGTCAAGATGTGCGACTGTCTGCCGCGTCAGCACTAACAACGTCGGACCGTTCTGTTGAACTGCAAAAGCCCATGCCTCCGCGGTTTCGTTCGGATCAGCAGGACGGATGACCGTAAGCCCTGGTATCGCGCGCAAGCCGGCGAGGTGCTCGATTGGCTGGTGAGTCGGGCCATCCTCCCCGAGTCCGATGCTGTCGTGCGTAAACACGTAGATCGCTTTGAGATGACTCAAGGCTCCCAGGCGGATGGCAGGCTTCATGTAGTCGGAAAACATCAAAAACGTCGCACTGAAGGGAAGCACACCGCCGTGTGCCGCCATCCCATTCACGGCGGCTCCCATGGCGTGCTCGCGAACACCGAAAGCAATGTTCCGCCCGGCATAGCTCCACTCCCCGCCGACGGCGCCCAGCGTTCCCGGCCCCGACACTTCAGGCGATTGGAAATCTCCCAGACCCTTAAGAGCCGTCCTGGTCGACGGGTTCAGGTCCGCTGATCCGCCGATCAGGCTGGGAATGTGTTTGGCCAGAGCATTCATGGCTTCGCCGCTTGCGGCGCGAGTTGCGATCGGTTTATCGGTGGGCTTCCATTTGGGAAGATCGACGTCCCAGTTTTGCGCGAGCTTGTCGCTAACGATGCTCTCGAATTCGGCGGCTTCCTTTGGAAACGCTTGCTTGTATCCGTCGAACTTCTTACGCCACTCGTCCTCCATTTGCGCGCCATGAGGAACGGCCTGACGGAAGTATTCCACCGAGTCTTGGGGCAGGTAGAATTTCTCCATGGCTGGCCACCCCAAGGCTTTCTTTGTGGCTTGTAATTCCTCTTCTCCCAGCGGATCCCCATGTGCGGTGAAGTTATCTTGCTTATGAGGGCTGCCATAGCCGATATGAGTCCGCGCCAGGATTAACGATGGCCTTTGATCCTCGGCCTGGGCTTCGCGAATCGCGCATGCTACGTCTTGGGTGTCATTCCCATCCGAAACCACCCGAGTGTGCCAGCCGGACGCTTGGAAGCGCTTTGCCACGTCCTCGGTAAAATCGATTTCGGTGGCTCCAGCGAGCGAGATGTGATTCTGGTCGTACAGATAAATGAGTTTCCCCAGATGCAGATGGCCGGCCAATGAGGCAGCCTCCTCACTGATGCCTTCCATCAGATCACCATCGCTGCAGATCGCGTACGTGTTGTGATCGACGATCTTGTGTCCAGGCCGGTTATAGCGCGCCGCGAGCCACGCCTCAGCAATCGCCATGCCCACGCCGTTGGCGAATCCTTGCCCAAGTGGTCCCGTGGTGACCTCGACGCCGGGCGCTAGACCACGCTCAGGGTGACCTGCCGCTTTGCTCCCCCATTTTCTGAAATGTTTGATCTCTTCAAGGGGCAGGTCGTAACCAGACAGATACAGCAGGCTGTATAACAGCATCGACCCATGTCCGCCAGACAATACGAAACGATCGCGGTCGAACCACTGCGGGTTCCGAGGATTATGCTTGAGAAACTGCGTCCAAAGAGTGTAAGCCATAGCAGCCGCGCCCATCGGCATGCCGGGATGACCGGCGTTCGAGTTCTGGACAGCGTCGGCCGACAGCATTCGGATCGTGTTGATGCATCGCTCTTGCAGCTCTCCATTCAGCTTCACATTCATATCTGCCTCCACTGACGGCCGTCACGCGCCAACGGCGCAGGAACCCCGTGGTGCGACTCCGGTCCGTTCCACACTAGGACCCACTCACCCATCGAGATTGAACTTAGAGACTCGGAAGAATCGAGACATCCCATCCTCCGCCTACGGCTTTGATCAGCAGCACGTTTGCTTCGAGTCTCCGTCTCATCAGGTCGGTATCATTTCGCTCATTCGCCAGAGCCGCGGTTTGCGAAGTGACGACCTGGAGATAGGTATCGACGCCATGGCGCATTTCCTCCTCTGGTGAAGAACCCTACCTCAATGATCTGAAGCCCGCGCGAAGCTCTTGTGAAAACAGTTGCGGCTGTTCCCACGCCGCATAGTGCCCGCCTTTGTCGAGCTTGTTGTAATAAATAAGCTTGTGATATGCCCGCTCCGTCCAACTTCGCGGCGCCTGATAGTTCTCGCCGGGAAAGACGCTCACCGCCGCTGGGATGGAGACATTGGCCGCGTTATAAAGATTGAGGTGAAGGTCCCAATAGAAACGAGCCGCAGAAATCGCCGTGTTCGTCAACCAGTAGAGTGTGAAGTCGTCGAGTACATCGTCTCGTGTCAGGTCACCTGCGGAGTATCCATTAATCGTGCGCCCGAGCACCGCCGAGGTGATCGGCGCTGCCGGCTGGCCATAACCGTCGCCATGGTCAAAGAGCCAGGCTGCCAAGCAGACGGGCGAGTCCGCCAATCCGTACAGCGTTTGCGGGCGCGTCGCCATCATTTGTGCGTAGGCACGTTTCTTCGTAAATAGATTCGTCAGCTGCTCGTAAGCAGTTCTTTCGTCGGCGGATAGGCCGGATGGCGGGGGATCGCCACACTGGAGGGCCCTCGCGATGTCCGATGGAATAGTCCCAGGGAAGTTGGTGTGAATTCCCAGTAATTCTGGGGGTGCGTGTTTGGCCATCACAGTGCAAACGCCCGCGCCCAAATCGCCGCCTTGCGCCACAAATCGTGCGTATCCAAGGCGCTTCATCAGCACAACCCAGGCAGTTGCAGTGCGCTCGGGACCCCAGCCGGAAGTGGTGGGCCTTGCTGAAAACCCGAATCCCGGCAGCGACGGAATCACCAGATGGAAGGCGTCCGATGCGCTCCCGCCATATGCTGTGGGATTCGTGAGCGGACCGATAATCTTCATCTGTTCGATGATTGAACCTGGCCACCCATGCGTGACGATGAGCGGCATCGCATTCTCATGCTTCGAACGGACATGAATGAAATGAATGTCCAGTCCATCGACCTCGGTGATGAACTGCGGCAGGGCGTTGAGTTTTGCCTCGATCTTGCGCCAGTCGTACTCAGTCGCCCAATAGCGGGCAAGTTCCTGAATTGTCGCAAGCGGCACGCCCTGCGATTCATCCGTGACCGTTTCACGATCGGGCCACCTTGTCGAGTTGATGCGCCTGCGCAATTCGGTAAGTTCCGCTTCCGGGACATCGATCTGGAAGGGCTGAATCGTGCTCTTATGGGCTGCCTGCTCGTTGGTTCGTGGTGCAACGTCAATTTCGGACACGCTGCCCTCCTTCACGTTAATCGTGGATTGCGGCTCTGCAATTGCCGCGTCGATGCCTGCGCTGAATGCAGCTGCCAAACCCAACATGGAGCTTGCCTTGAGAAAATGACGACGCGATTTGCAACCTGGTTGTTTCACGGTGTCGTTCCCCTTGAGTAGCTCTCTTGCGTATGTCCAGGCACTGGGTCTTCACGCGATGATGAAGACGTGTATGTTTCCGCGGCGACCAATGCGAGCGCGGCTGGCAATCCTTACGAAAGTAAAGACTATGTTTATCGTTCATTGTGGCAGCTCTTCGCCAGGCTGCTCTGCCACCATATAGGCCGCGTACCAGTCTGCCCAGTTCGTGTCGCCCTGCCCGGTGCGCTTCTCGTGCTTCCTTTAGCCAGCGCACGGAGGCACTGCTCGCATCGCGTTGCCGCCAATCACGATCATGCTACCCTCTTCAGCTAACCGGCGACGGGTTGTTGGCCGAGCCTGTGCACGGCCACAAATCATGCGGGTATGGTAATGTCCGACAGTGCAAAGAACTTCCACCCTGATGGTGTGCGGGTGAGGGCATAGAAGGCTGAGACTGTCTCTATTGCCGAGCCGTCTGCCCGAATGCGTGTCGCTTGGCGCAAGATCACATGCGCCTTGTCGGCAGAAGCGAATACCACCTCATGCGAGGAGTCCTTCGTGTCGTGCCACTGCTTGGCGGCCATCAAATCAGCCGGTTTGATGGGAAATGTATCGACGAGGGTAGTCTTGCCGTCCCCGATATAGGCCGGCGGATATTGAACGAGCCGGTCAATTGCGCTGACATCGTTTGCGCGGAAGGCGGTGAGGTAAGCTGTGTAGGTCGCAAGCACCTCATCCCGATTTCGCTCATCCACGGACTCGGTGAGGGCGGCGGGGGGTAGGTTGCGGTATTCAGTCGCGGTATTCGTGTTCATGGGTTGCTCTCCTTTGAGCGGTTGGGCGTGCGTGGAGTTGAGCGGAAGGCGCTGGGCCGTCCGCATCTTCAAAGTCGCGGTTAGCTGGCTTGCGATTGGATTTTCCTCGAACAGACGCGCTACCATCGCCGAGTCGAGGTAAGAGCGACCGCGGACGATGGTCTCGCCATCGAATGCGAGCACCATGCAGTAGCGGTTGTCGAAACGCATCCCGTTGGTCGCCGTCGCCAGAGACCGAAGCTCGACCACCGCTTCGTCGTCCTTCACCACGACATGCTCGACGTGTAGCTGGGCTCCCTGCGGCAAGACCTTGCCCAGCTTGGCGAACGTGCCGGCGTAGGCGGCCTTGCTGTGGTAGTGACCCGCCAGCGGGTGCGTGCCCATCACCGTCCAGTCGACGTCGTCGGCGACGTGGGCGAAAAAGGCGGCGCTATCGCCGGTCTCGAGACTCTTGAAGATCTGGCGGATGCGGTCGGGGGTCATCGTGTTGCTCCTTCCGTCTGCGGTGTCGGCCGCTCACCGGCCTGTTGGAAATCGTCGGCGATGCGGGGACCGCCTACCTTTTTCCCGGGCGTGAAAACAATAGGCACATGCTCGTAGCCGGCTGCGATGGCTAGTACTGGCGAGGGTCGCAGCCCGGCCCCCTCGACGCGGAAGTCGTGCATACGACTCAGTATCTGCTCAAACATGATCCGGAATTCGAGGCGGATATTATCGGAGGCCATGCAGCGGTGGCCGCCTAGGCCGAACGCGATGTGGAGCTTGTTGGCGCGGTCGACATCCGAGACAGGGATAACGATGACTTCGACCTTCATATCGACTCTCGCGACGCCTGGGTCGATACTGCGAACTGCATTCGTGCTCATGGCTGCCTCCTGTGTTGCGTCATGTCTTTGTCTCCTTTGTGATCAAACAGAGTGGCCGATAATTCCGCTTCCCGAAGTCTCTAACCAAACGTGAAATCAAGGGCGTGAGCGCCAGGATCGAGGAATTCGATCTCGAAGGTTCGGTCTACGATTGGACCTTTTTGCCGGATGAGCTGATAGAGCCGGGGCTCCCGAATTTCACCGGAACCATCCGGGGCAGTGTCAACGCCGCAATTTTCGCCAGGAGCGGCGCCATCCAACCTTACGACAAAGCGTACTGGCTTGGCGTCCTTCGCGGGAGCCAGCACCAGGTGCAGGTCGCGGCTGTGGAACCGGAAAACGATTTTTCCAGGCACTGCCTGGAGCACGGCGCTCTCGGCATTGACGTTCCACGACCCGCTCAATCCCCATTGGTTCAACGAGAGTTTCGCGGGCGCGCTGAATACCTGGATTGAATCTTTACGCACTCTTTCGGGTGAAGCGAAATTCTCGGCCTGGCGATATCCGATATAGGTTTCGGGAGATCGCCCATCCGTCCAGTCAGGAGCGGCCTCGATTCCAACGGCGGATACGTTAGTCGTGTCAGAAGCGAGGCCAGTTGCTCCGTTTTCCTTGAGGAGTTCCTGGATGACGCGCTCAATGACGCCATAATCGCTTTCCCCATAGTGGTGATACCGAACTCGCCCTTTCGCATCGACGAGATACTGGGCGGGCCAAGCTTCGTTATTAAACGATCGCCAGATCCTATAATCGCTGTCGATGGCCACCGGAAAAGTGACGTTTAACTCGCGCACGGCATTTTCTACGTTTATCGGTTCGTGCTCGAACGAAAACTCCGGCGTATGCACGCCGATCACAACCAAGCCCGCATCCTTATACTTTGTCGCCCAGATCTTCACGTAAGGCAGGGGTCGAAGAGAGTTGATACAGGTGTATGTCCAAAAATTGACCATCACAACCTTTCCTCGAAGCGAATTACGATTCAAGGGAGCGGAGTTGAGCCAGCCGATGGCGCCGTTCAAGTCAGGCATGGGGCCTTCGTCGCCGAGTCGGGCGTGGAATGCGCCGATTAAATTGTCTTCCGCTTTGGCAGTATTCATAATGTGAAACCTCGTGAGTACATTCGTGTCGGAACACAAAGCAAGTGCGACAAATCCCACGATGCCGGCTACGCAAAGTGCGCGACGCGCCGAATCTGAATTAAATGAATGTCGCCTCGTGGTCATGACCTCACTTTCCGTGCCTGCTAAGCATGGATACGACCCCGTTATCGCTGGTCCAACAAGGATTTTGCCAAGCGTCGTTTTCCCAAAGCCATAGCTGAGTGCCGTTTGGTCCGTCATCTTTGATTTCGAGGACTTCTTCGTCATTTCAGTTCTCCGCAAGTTAAAAGGGGTGCCGACAATCGACTACCATGCAGGGGCGATCTTTCTTCTCGAGTGCCTGCGCGAGCTTCGCGGGTTCAGCAGCAACATATAGCCAAGCAAGGAAAGCCGCGATTACAGCAGCAGCTGCAGCCATCAAGCTTGCCCAGGCAAAACCGTCCGCGAAAGCAGCAAGTGCGACTGCATGGATTTTATATTTAAGCGCGGCAGGGACGATATCGAGTGCTCTATTCAAATCACCAGAGATCACATGCTTTACGGCCGTAGCTGAGGTCTCTGAATTCAGGCCGGCTGCATTGGCTGCCGCAAGGAACGAACTCCTCGCCACATCAGACAGGATTGCACCCAAGGTTGCAACGCCCATGAGAATACCGATGAAGCGGGTTGTGCTCGCTAGACCCGAAGCCATGCCGGAACGTTCCGGAGGAACCGACGCGCTCAAAACTTTGACAGTTTCGCCATTTAGGATGCCGGCACCGGATCCCGCCACCAGCATCCCGACCACAAAGAAAAGGCAGCCGAGGTTTGCACGAGCAATCGCCCAGAAAAGAACGTTGCCGATCCCCGTTATAAGCAGGCCTGTTGTCAGCATCACTCTGCTTGAAATCTTCCCGGCGAGGCGCGCGGTCACGCGCGGCGCCAGAACCATGGGCAGAGCGAAAGGCAACATGGCGAGACCGGCTCGCGTGGCATCGAACCCATAGGCGTTCTGAAGGAAGAGCGGTAGATAGAAAACCATCACCTGCGCTGCTGCGCCATACCCCACCATGGCAAAAACGGAGCCGAGAAACGTCCGCTTTTCGAACAGGCTGAAGTCGATCATCGGTCGCTCCTGGCGGGTCTCCACAATCCAAAATGCGACGAACAAAACCAAAGCTCCCGCAAATCTGCCGATGACGGAAGGCGAGGACCAACCGGCCGTGTTGCCGTCGATCAAAGCCCATACAAGCAGGAGAAGCGCCGGACTAAAAGAAAAAATGCCCTTGAAGTCGAGGCGTTTCGCCCTTGGATCACGTGACTCTGGTATGACGGCAAATGTGGCGAAGATGAGCGCAACACAAGCGGGCACGTTCACAAAGAAAATCCAGCGCCAGCCAAGCGCATTGGTAATGTAGCCGCCAATGATAGGGCCGGAGGTCAAAGCGATGCCAAGACAGGCTCCCCAAATGGCGAAGGCTCTTGTCCGTTCATCACCGGTGAAGGTGTTCGAAATGATTGCAAGAGCGGCCGTGAGCAGAAGTGCTCCACCAAAACCCTGAAGGGCGCGCGCGGTGTTTAGCATTAGCGACGATGTTGCAGTGCCGCAGAGACCTGAAGAGATAGCGAACAAAGCGAGGCCAATTGCCATCACTTTTTTTCTGCCCTGCAAATCCGCATATGCGCCTGCGCCCATCAGCAGCGACGCATAGCTCAGCAGATACGCGCTCACAACCCATTCGATGTCTGTGAAGGACGCGCCCAGTGATTGGCCGATCGCGGGTAAAGACACCGCCACGATATTCGTGTCGAGCACGATGAGCGAGCAGACCAGCGACGTGGTCAAGAGGATCCAGAACTTGGCTCTTGCGTCATTCGCCGTTGGCTCGGTGTTCATCGACAAAGCTCGGGAGTGAATGGTCATACCGTTCGCCGCGTCCGGATAATCCTGAGGCGCCTCGCGTCGATCATACATACCGTAGTCGCGGACGATCCGCACGCGGCGTATACTCGCGCCTTCTGGCAGCTCGGCGGAACCCTCAAAATCTTCGGCCAGCGCATTGTCTTTCCAGGTGAGCATTAGAATCAGATCCCCAGGTGTCAAGACTGCGTCGAAGATGTCCCACGAGAGAAACCCGGTAAACGGAGAAAGACCGAGCCACTCGGCGCAATCAGCGGGATTATTTGTCGGCTGCCAGTCGGAAGGACGCTTGGCGTCGATCAGCGTCACGGTCGTTCCTTCGCCCACTTCAGTCTCGTCAAGCCGTTGTTCCTCGAGCGTGTAGCCCTCCGGAATGCGGGTATCGAGCGTGATCTGGCCAACTCTCAAGTGATAATCTGACCGCACTTCGCCGCGGCTCCGCTCCTGTACTTCGTGATGACGCATCTTCGTACGCCAGCGCACGACAGATTTTTCGTCTTTCCAATTGGAAAGCGACAAGATCCAGCCTTCACGGGTCAGGGATTTATACCGAATGTTGTCGACGAAACCCTCAACAACTTCCAATTCGGGACGGAGCATCTTCGCGTAGTTCAGATACGCATCCCACTGCTCAGACTTCGGATGGACCTCAAAAAGAACGGAAAACATGCTTTCGCTTCCCTCTCGTTTCTAAGTCAGGCAATCGCTGCTATGCAGTCTATCTCGATATCAAACGGCCCCGCCCAAGCAGGAACGTTAATGAAAATCCTCGCAGGCGGGTCCTTCGAGAAGAACCGAACGTAAACTTCATTCACGGCGGCAAACTTCTCGACGGACGTGCAGTAAACGTTGCACTTTAGGACTTGATCCAAAGAAGAGCCGGCCGTCTCGAGGCAAAGCTTCATTTGCCGCAGGACGATTTCAGCCTGTTGTTCGATCGGACGGGCGATGATCTCACCGTTTTCCGCGTCGAAGGGAGGGATACCGGAGACATAAACCGTGTCACCATGGCGGGTCACGGCAGATGCGGGTGCTTTCCATCGTTCCAGATAGGTCGATAGAGGCTCTACCCGAATGATTTCTCGTTTCATGTTGTTCCTCCACATTTTATTTTCACCATGTTACGGGTGATATGGCCGACACTAGCATAAGACCTGGCGAGGTCAGTCCCATGACGATGACTTTTTGAATGCCGTGCTTCTTGAGCTGCAAATCCAGATCCGGGTTGGCGAAACCACTGGAACACCAATGCTCGAGGGCCCCGATTTCACCTGCTTGAGGTTTGAACTCGCTGCGCACCTCGCCACCCCAGGTGCCGTACTCGAAGGTCCTGTGTGACCACGCTGCCTTCTGAATTGGCGTAATGTACTTCCACGTCTCATAGTCGCCTTGCTGGTAGCGCTGATGCAGCGCATAGAAGACGCGAAGATTGTGGTCTCGAGTGAAAAAGGTCAGAGACCAACCTTCGCACGGTGTGTGTTGGTCCAAAGCCGCAATTCCGGTCTTGCGCTCGGTGATTCCTGAGCCACGGATGAGCAGTAGGCCTCCGTCCAAACGCGGGCTTTGTGCCGGGAACAACACTTCGTAAGCATGCCGTACTTCGCTGCCGTCGATCCCGTTACCAGCAGAATCTTTCCTGTGAGTTTCAGATCCATATCGCGCTCCTTCGCGCGCCTCCAACAGATAACTGTGACGATTAGCGCAGTTCCGCTGTTTTCGGTAGTTCGGATACGGTCCATCCTCCTCCCAGGGCCTTGATCAATAGAACGCTCGCATCCATGCGCCGCCGCAGGATATCCGCTTCGTTCCTCTGGTTGGAGAGGGCAGAGGTTTGAGCGATGATAACTTGCAGGTAGTTGTCAACGCCGCCTTTGTAACGGTTCGTAGAAACTTGCAGCCAATCTTCTGCCGAAGCCGTTGCCTGGCGCTGCTGTTGCGTCTCATTGTCGAGGATGCGAAGCGCCGCAAGGTTGTCCTCAACTTCCTGGAAGGCGCTGAGGGAAGTCTGGCGGTAATTCGCGGTGATCGCGTCATAATTCGCCCAAGCCGCCTGAGAAGTGGCTTTACGCCGGCCCGCGTCAAACAACGTTTCGGCAAGCTCCGGCCCCACCGCCCAAAGAGCATTCGGCCCGTTGAGCAAATTCGCCACATGCGTGCTTTCATATCCGGCGGTGGCACCGAGGGTCAAGGTGGGATAGTAGGCGGCGCGGGCAATTCCGACCTGTTCGTTCGCCTCAGCCACCCGGCGCTCCGCGGCGGCAATGTCCGGACGCCGTTCCAAAAGTTCGGAGGGCACACCCACCGGAATGTTCGGCGGGGCAAGATTCAGCGACGCAGGAGCGAGACTGAATTCCGCCGGCGGCTTTCCCATCAGGACTGCAATCGCATGTTCATACGCCGCCCGCTGGACACCTACGTCGGTATCTTGTACCCGCGCATCATCAAGCTGCGTTTTTGCCTGGGCCACATCGGATCGGGGAGAAGCGCCACCTTCAAAGCGCGTATTTGTTAGGCTGTAGGCATCCGTGTACACTCGGACGGTATCATCCAGAATCTGCTTCTGGGTGTCCGCGCTGCGAAGCTCGAAATAGTCCATGGCCAGCTCCGCATGCAGACTCAAGCTCGCGGTGGCCACATCGGCGGCGGTAGCCTGCGTTTCTTCCCGGGCGGCTGCCACGGTGCGGCGGACGCGTCCCCAAAGGTCAATCTCATACGACAAATCAAAGGGAAGGATGAAATCCCCTGCACCGCGCTCTGACACCGGCGCGGGAAATGCCGGTGTGTTGTCGGGATCCTTCACGTAGTTGGCGCTCGGCCCGACGGANATGGTGGGAAATTCCGAAGCNCGGTTGAAACGCACCAGGGCGCGAGCCTCACGAAAACGGGCTTCCGCAGCTTTCAGGTCCTGGTTGGAAACGGTCACCTGTTCCTCCAGGGCATTGAGCCCAGGATCACCGAAAATCTCCCACCATTTCCCGCGTAGGCCCTGATCGCCGGGTTGGGCGGGTTGCCACTCGCCCGCTTCCTTGAAACTCGCTGGTGGCGCTTCTTTGTAAGCAGGCGTGGCCGGAACCGAAGGCCGAACGTATTTAGGACCTACGGTGCAGCCCGCCATGAACATGACAGATGCCAAAAGGGCTACTGCGGCAACGTTTTTCATTGTCGTTTTCCTCCGTCTGATGGGATGTTCACCTGGACGGCCGTGCCGCTGACCAACGAATCGGCGGGATCGAGAATTACCGCATCGGAAGGCTGCAATCCGGAAAGAATCTCCACCGAGCTCCCGTAGTCGCGACCGATCTTCACGGCGACCAATTCTGCTTTTCCATTTCGAACGACGCCAACTTGGAGACCCTCCCGGCGAAAGAGCAGGGTGTTGGAAGGGAGGGTGACGGAGCGAGTTTCCATGGGCAATTTGAGATGAACAAAGACATAGGCTCCGGGCAGGAGCTTTCCAGCCGGGTTGTCAACATCAACTTCCACCAGCAAGGTGCGAGAGGATATGTCAATGGAATCAGAAGTCCTAACGAGTTTTCCGTGGAATGTTTCCCCCGGGTACTCGTCCAGGGTCAAAGTGGTCGTCGCTCCGGGGTGGGCCGCCGGCGCGTACACTTCGGGCACCGGAACATAAACGCGAAGCTCGCGGATGGCCGCCATATGAAACAGCTGCCGGGGTTGGGTGCTGGCTCCGGCGTCGATAAGATCGCCAATATCGGTATTGCGCGCGGTAATTACGCCGTCGAAGGGAGCGTAAATCTTCTCGAAAGACTGTAATTGCTCCAGCCGCCGCACATTGGCGGCGCTGGCGCCGGCTGCCGCTTTCGTCGCCGCCAGATTGCTCACTGCCTGATCAGTTTCCTGTTTCGACACGGAGCCCGATTTGACCAGAAATTGCCAACGATCCGCGGTCGTTTTCGCAAGCTGTAGGTTCGCCTGCGCCGTCTCAAAATCCCCCTGGGCCTGCTGAAGCTGCTGATCGATTTCAGGCGTTTCAATTTCCGCCAGCAACTGGCCCTTATTTACACGCGCTCCTATATCGAAATACCAACTCTTCAGATAACCATTGGTTCGCGCGTAGATGGGAGTGTCAGTGAAGGCTTTTGTGGTACCTGGCAGTACAATTTCCTCGGCGGACGCGCCATCCCTGGGGTGGATCACGTCAACCGTGGGAGTTGCGGCCTGATCGGTCGCGACCTTGAGGCTTGCTTCGGACTGGAGTCGAGAGCGAATTCCCGCGAATATCGCAACGCTCAGGGTGAGGCCAAGTACGGCAACACCCAGGAGGGCGGCCTTATGCAACCCGCTGCTTGGTTTAGCCTCGTCTTGCGGGCACCCTGAGGAGACCCACGCCGGGGTAGCCGAACTATGCAACCCGCTGCTTGGTTTAGGCTGGCCTTGCGGGGCTTCTGGAGTTTGGGCCGCGATCTCATGAGTCTCTTTCACTGTCGGTGTGTCATTCTTATCGGTGATCATGCTTCGCTCCTTCCTGACCTAACTAAGCGTAGGCGAACCATCAGCTCCGCCTTCCGCCAAAGAATCAACCGCTGCACCTTTCCTGTGCAGCAGCGCAAAAATCGAGGGAACGAAAACGAGTGTGGCTACCGTCGCGCAGAGCAGGCCCCCAATCACGGCGCGCCCCAGGGGTGCGTTCTGCTCGCCTCCGTCGCCCAGCCCCAAAGCCAT
>JGI12270J11330_10002406_pt1 | contig 13737 bp, 14 predicted proteins | sample PeaSoiMetSII2010_FD_11330 | JGI IMG/M metagenome (IMG submission 11330)
CGAATTCGCCCTATGCCGAAGACGTGAAATTGCTGCGCGAACAGGCGCAGCGCTGCCGGGAGATTCTTGCCAAAATCACCGAACTTCCCACCGGTGAACCGTTCGATCGGGTGCCGCTTTCCGCCCTGATCGAGGAAGCGGTGGCGCCGTATCGTCATTTTGGCGTCTCGATCGTTGTCACGCTTCCGGCCGACCACACGGCGGAGCCGCTCGGCGCGCGCAATCCGGCGATCCGCTACGGTCTCGGCAACCTCGTCGAGAACGCGGTCGATTTTGCCAACAAGCAGGTCGACATCCTGGCGCAATGGNCCGCCGAAGAGGTGAGCATCACGATCAGCGACGACGGGCCGGGCTTTGCCCCCGAAGTGCTAGACCGCATCGGCGCCCCCTACGTGACCCACCGGCGGCCCGGGCAGCGTGGGCCGGACAACGAGGAGGAGGTGTTCGGGCTTGGCCTTGGTTTCTTCATTGCCAAGACCTTGCTGGAACGCTCCGGCGCCAGGCTTTCGTTGAAGAATCAGGCCTCCCCCCGGCACGGGGCCTTGGTTACCATCACCTGGAGTCGTGCGGATTTCGAGCGGCCGCTGGCGGCGGCCCCTCTTGAGCGGGCCGCGCCGGTTTCTTAAATCAGGCAAGAGCGGGGCGGCGCTGTGGTGGAGTAGATTGCCATGACCAATGTGATGACCGGCGCCACGAGCCGTCCATCAGCGGCGCCGCTGTCGGGCGAGCGTACCCTCCTAATCGTCGAGGACGATAAATCGTTCCTGCAGCGGCTGGCCCGCGCCATGGAAGGCCGAGGTTTCGTGGTGACCACCGCCGAGTCGGTCGCCGACGGTCTGTTGCAGGTCGAGAAGGCGGCGCCCGCCTTCGCGGTCGTCGATATGCGNCTCGGCGACGGCAACGGTCTCGATGTCATTTCGGCCATGAAGAAGCGCCGGCCGGAAGCGCGCGCCATCATCCTTACCGGCTACGGCAACATCGCCACCGCGGTGAATGCGGTCAAACTCGGTGCCGTCGATTACCTCGCCAAGCCGGTCGATGCCGACGACGTCGTTGCCGCCCTGCTCGCGCTCGACAACAAGAAGATCGAGCCGCCGGAGAATCCGATGTCGGCGGACCGCGTGCGCTGGGAGCATATCCAGCGCATCTACGAATTGTGCGGGCGCAACGTTTCGGAAACCGCGCGCCGCCTCAGCATGCACCGTCGCACCTTGCAGCGTATCCTCGCCAAGCGCGCGCCCAAATGAGCCGCTCTGCGTTACGTCACTTCGATTGCGCTTCGTAGACGCCGTTCCAGTCCGGCGGCGGTGGGTCGGCGCGGTGCGCCGCAATGCGCTCGACATACATGTCGTAGAGGCCATCGACGCCGAAGCCGTTGGCGAGCTTGCGGCAGCGATCGATCAGGCTCTTCGCTTCATCCCATTGCTGCTTGCGGTACGTCGCCAGCATCGCCGCGTTCAGATCGCGCAAGTCTTTGCAGCGCGGGTCGTCGTTCACTTCGGCCCGGCCGAGCACGGTGAACACCACTTCGGGCTGCTTTTTGCCTTTCACTTGGATGAGGTCGATCTCCATGGTAGCGAACTTCGTCTTCGCCCCTTCGGCGGTGCGCGAGCCGATCACCATTGAGAGGCGATAATCCTTGGTACGCGATTCGAGCCGCGAGGCGAGATTGACCGTGTCGCCCAGCACCGAATAGTTGAAACGGAAATCGGAACCCATATTGCCGACAACGCACGGACCGCTATTGAGCCCGATGCCGATGCGCAGCGGCATATAAACGCCGCCATTGGCTTCGGCCTCGCGCTTGAGCTCGACGTTGAGCGCTTCGGCGCGCGCCAGCATTTCCAACGCCGCGTCGCAGGCATTGGCCTCGTGCTCCTCGTCGTCGACCGGAGCGTTCCAGAACGCCATGATGGCGTCGCCGATGTATTTGTCGATCGTGCCCTTGCGCTCGATGATGGCGTTGGTCAGCGGCGTGAGGAAGCGATTCATCAAGCGGGTCAGGCCCTGCGGATCGTCCTTGTAGTGCTCGGAGATGGTGGTGAAGCCGCGCACGTCGCTGAACAGGATGGTCATGCGGCGTTCCTCGCCGCCGAGCACCAGCTTCTCCGGCGACTTTGCCAGCTGCTCGACGAGCGGCGGCGACAGGTAAAAACCGAACGCGGAGCGAATCTGCTGGCGTTGCTTCTGCTCGCGGAAATAATTGACGAAGGTGAGCACGAGATAGATCAACCAGAACGACATCAGCGGATAAGTGAAGTCGATGAGCAGGTTGTGCGCGACGAAGAAGTACAGCGACACGCCGATCAATCCTGCGATCAGCAAAGCGCCGACCGCGATCACGATCGAGGCCGGCAACATCGGTGCGGCGATGATGATGGCAATCCCGAACACGACCGCAGCGACAAGTTCGACCGCGATCGCATAATTGGGGCGTGCCAGCAGCGCCTGGGTCAGTACGCTCTCAAGGATCTGGGCGTGAACCTCGACGCCGGGCATCGCCGGCTCGACCGGCGTGGTCTTGATGTCGAGGAGGCCGGTCGCCGAGGTGCCGATTAGCACGAGTCGGCCGTTAAAACGGTCGGCCGGCGAGCGTCCGTGCAGCACATCGGCGGCCGATACATAGCGCGCCGGATCGTGCTTATTGAAATGCACCCAGAATTGGCCGTTGCCGTCGGTGGGCACTTCGAGACTGGGCACCGCCACCGCGCGCACGCCGGCGTCGTCGGTGCGAACGAGGATGGCGCCAGCGCGGGTGACGACGCGCAGCATTTCCAGGGTCAGCGCCGGCACCAAGGTGTCCTGCGCCAGCATGACGACCGGGACGCGGCGAATGATGCCGTCGCGCTCGGGTTTGATCGAGAACAGCCCGCGCCCGGCGGCCGCCTGCTCGATGGCTGGAACATTGCGCAGCAACCCGGGAAACGTCACCAGGAACGGCCGTGGATCGGGGCCGAGAACGGCGAAACCGGTTTGCAGCGTCATTTCGGCTTCGGTGCGCGGCGAGGGTGTCGCCGCACCGGCTTGGCCGACCACGACGCCGCCAGCCTGTTTGATGGCGTCGGCCAAGACCTGGTCGTTGCTGGGCAGCGTCGCGAGCTTATCGCGGGTCGCCGCATCGAGGCCGCGGAAGCTTTCGGCGGCAAGTGCCGGCGACATGCGATCGGGCTCGGCGAAAACAATGTCGAAGCCGATCGCCACGGCGCCAAGCTCGTGCAGACGGATGACCAGATCGGCCACCATGGTCCGCGGCCAGGGCCATTGCCCGATTTCCTTCAAACTCGCTTCGTCAATGTCGGCGATAACGACCGGGCGCGCGGTCTGCTGCCGCGGCCGCAGCACCTGAAAAAGGTCGAACGTGCGCAACCGCACTTCTTCGAGCGGCCGCGGATCGGCGATGCGCAGCGGCACCAGCGCAAACAGCAGGAGCGTGCACAGGGCACGTGCCAGACTGAATTGCCGTGCCCAGCGAACCAATCGCTTCATGATCTAACGGTCTCGCTCCGGCAGGCTGTTATCATAGCAGCACCCGTCGCGGCGCATAACCCGACCGAGTGCCAGTCATTCCGGCCGACTAGGCGCAGCGAGCGAGATGCCGAAAATCACTTCTCTCGGAACGAGCGCATCAGCTGATCGTGCAACGGCTTGACCAGATAGGAGAGCATCGTGCGCTCGCCGGTCTGGATGAAAGCTTCGGCCGGCATGCCCGGCGTCAACTTGACGTCGCCGAGGCGGCCGACCTCGTCGGCGGTCATCGCGATACGGACGATATAGTAGCTCTGCCCGGTGCGTGGATCGTTGGTCGTATCCGCGGCAATGCGCGCGACGGTGCCGTTGAGCTCGGGCGTCGTGCGCATATTGAAGGCGGAGAAGCGGAGCACGACCGGCTGACCGAACTGCACCTGATCGATGTCCCTGGGCTCGACCTTGGCCTCGACCAATAGCGTGTCCGCTTCGGGCACAATGAGCATGATCGGGTCGCCGCCGGCGGTGATAACCCCGCCCACGGTGTTGGCTGTCGATTGGAAAACCACGCCTGCCAGCGGCGCACGGATCTCGGTGCGCTTGAGCTGGTCCTCGGCCGTCACTTTGCGCTCGACGTATTCGCCGATCTTGCTGTCGGTCTCGCGCAGCTCCTTGGCGACCTCACTGCTCAAGTCCTGATCAAGCTGGAGAATTTGCAACTCGGTCTCGGCAGTTTTGCCCTTGGCCTCCGCGGCGGCGGCAATGAGCTGGCCGCGCTCGCCTTCCAGCCGAGCTTCCTCGCGTTGCAGCGACGTGAGCCGGTTGAGCGGGACCAGGTTTTTCGCCCACAAATCGCGCACGCCGCCGAGTTCCTTCTCGATCAGCGCCATCTCCTTGGTCTTGGCGTCCTGCTGGGCAGTAAGCCCGCTGATCTGCTCGCGCAATTGCTGGATGCGCTGATGCAGTTGATCCTTCTGGCCGTGCCGCGCCGTGCGCCGAAGATCGAACAGCTTGCGCTCGCTGGCGAGCGCCTCCTTGACGATGGGGTCGTCGATGGCGCCGGCGAGCTCCTTGGGCACCGGGACCGTATCGGCGCCGTCGCGCTCGGCGGCAAGCCGCGCCTTGCGCGCATAGAACTCGGTGAGACCCTTGGTGACGATCGCCAAGTTTGCTCGGGTCACGGTCTCATCGAGGCGAATGAGGATATCGCCGGCCTTGACCCGGTCGCCGTCGCGCACCCGGACCTCGCCGACGACTCCGCCGCTTGGGTGCTGAACCTTCTTGACGTTGGAATCGACGACCAGCGAGCCCTGCGCGATGATCGCGCCTGAGATCTCGGCGGTGGAGGCCCAGCCGCCGAGACCGACGGCGAGAAACGCCACCAGCGCGCAGCCAACGATGACGTGGCGGCGGATGGAAGCGCGGGAATTCAGGGACGCCTTGCTGCTCATCCTATGCCTCCCTGCTCCGGCACCACTTTCAAAGCCCGCGGCGGCGCGCTCGGCTGGGTCACGCGGTTGAGAATATCGTCTTTCGGCCCAAACTGCTGCTGGCGGCCCTTGGCCATGACCAAAATATAGTCGACGCCGGCGATAGCGCTCGGGCGATGGGCGACCACGATGACGATGCCGCCGCGGGCGCGAATGCCGAGAATGGCCCGGGTCAGCGCTTCGTCACCCTCGGCATCGAGGTTGGAGTTGGGCTCGTCGAGCACGACCAGGAACGGATCGCGGTAAAGCGCCCGCGCCAGCGCGATACGCTGGGCTTGACCGGCCGACAGCGCGCTACCCTGATCGCCGACATTCGTCTCATAGCCGTCGGGCAGGTTGACAATGAGTTCGTGGACGCCGGCAGCCTGCGCCGCGGCGAGAACGCCTTGAGGATCGGGCGGATCCTCGAAGCGAGCGATGTTCTGCGCGACGTTGCCGGGGAACAATTCGACGTCCTGCGGCAGATAGCCGATGTGCCGGCCGAGCGCCTCCGGCGACCATTGATCGATGGTGGCGCCGTCGAGGCGGATGGTTCCTCGCAGCGGCGTCCAGACGCCGACCAGCATGCGCGCCAGCGATGATTTGCCGGACGCCGTCGGGCCGATCACGCCGAGCGCCTTGCCGGCGGCAAGCGAGAAGTTCACATCCTGGCACACGGTCTTCTGTTCGCCCGGCGGATTGACCGCGGCGTTCTGAACGACGAGCGACTTGACCGGCGGCTGCAGCGGCATCGGCTCGGCCCGCGGCGGCAGGTAGCCGAGCAACCGCGACAACCGCTGCCAGCCTTGCCGCGCGGCGACGAAACCGCGCCAATTGGCGATGGCGAGATCGACCGGCGCCAGCGCGCGCGCCCCCAGGATCGAGCCGGCGATGATGATGCCCGGCGTGGATTGCTGGTGAATGGCGAGCCAGGCGCCGACCGCCAAAATTGTCGACTGCAGCAACAGCCGCAACACCTTCGACATGGCGCCAAGTCCGCCGGCGACGTCGCTGGCGCGGCCGCTCGACCCCACATAACTGCGATTGAGGTCGCTCCAGCGCTGCGCGATGCGGCCTACCATACCCATGGCCGTGATCGCCTCGGCGTTGCGGCGGCTCGCCTCCATCAGCGCGTTGCGCGCCATGGCAAATTGCGTGGCGCTGCGGGTCGGCCGCCGGGTCAGCGCTTCGGTCACGACGGTGAGCGTGACCAGGATGATCGCGCCGGCGAGCGCGGTCAGTCCGATGTAAGTATGGAACAGAAAGCAGATGGCCAGGTAGATCGGCATCCACGGTAGATCGAACAAGGCGACCGGCCCGGCCCCGGACAGAAACGCACGCACGGTATCGAGATCGCGAATCGGCTGCGCGCCCTCGCCTTTACTGCCGATCTTGAGCGGCAGCCGGACAATGGCGTCGTACACCCGCAAACTCATTGCCTCGTCGAGGCTATGGCCGACACGCACAAGGATGCGGCTGCGGATCGCGTCGATGACGCCCTGAGCGGCATAAAGGCCGGCCACCAGGATCAACAGCGCGACCAGCGTCGGCACGCTGCGGCTGGGCAGCACCCGGTCGTAGATTTCCAGCATGAACAGCGCGCCGGAGAGCATCAACACATTGCTCATGCCGCTGAACAGAGCGATGGCGAGAAAGGCTCTCCGGCAGGAGGCGAGCGCAGCGGCGAGTTCGGAACTCGCGAGCGGCTGCCGCAGCGGGCGGGAAAGCGGGCTCATGGGCGCGTGCCTACCACCGTATCAGGCGCAATACCATCATTGAGCCTGCAAATGACCGGCCGTCGAGGGGATCATCATACCTTGGTTTACGATGGAACAGGGGCTTTCGGCGCAAAGACGTGGCCGAACCTGACCAAACGTGGCCGAACCTGACCAAACGCGGCCAAGCCTGAGCCGAGCCGCGTGGCCGCATTAAGCCCGCCACAAGGCCGGCCCTGTTCGGATATCATTCCTGATCAGATCAGACAACCGGCCGGTGTTCCGCCTGACCGGCAGTTCCGTGTGGCAATCAACAAATGCCCGCACGACATCGTGCCGGCCTGCGCGCACAGGCCGGCGCCGATTCGTACTCAAAAACTGGCTTCCGGTAAGTCTCAGGAGCGAGAATCGAGCGAAAGCCCGATGCTGAACGCCTTTTGCCGGGTCGCGCCCTCAGTTCTTTTCAACTTCTTGGCGATTCGCGACGCGGCGGTTTTCTTCTTCGCCATCGTCTTCAGTTCGCGAACCTCAGTCGCCGTCCAAGCGCGCCGCTTCTTTGACTTCTTAGGCATAAATCCTCCTCTTCAAGAAAGGCCAATTTGTATCCCTTAACGGGAGCGGGAGAAAATACAACAAATGGTTTGAGATCCTAAGGATCGCAGCCATTGTCCGAAGATGCGCCCGCAGATACGGTAGGGCAAGTTAAGAAACAGTATTGTTAGATCGTTCTTAGCAATCTATCGGCCCGGAAGCAAACCCAACTTATGGTACCCAGCGGCCGTTGTTGATAGCCGAATAGTTGATTGTTCCTGCCGTGTGCCGCGAGCCGCATGGGATAGCCGCCTCCCTGGGGCTCGGCCAGCGCCGAGCGGGCATGCCGAGCAGACGTCCGCCGACACCAACGCGCCTCCAAGCAAACAGGACCTGCAGCGCCGATGGCGCTTCGCATCAGGCCTCCGCTGGCAGTTAATGAGTGCAAGCTGGACCCCTGATAGATGCCGGCAGGCGCGCGATGAGGGCTTGCGGCCTGCAATTTCGCTTCCTAGCTTGGGAAAGAGACAGGGATCGTCGGGAACGGGACGCGGCCATGGAAGAACTCAAACTCGTCGCCCTCGACAAGGACGACATCGAGGTCGTCTCGGCCCATGTGCAGGACGCGCGCGTCAAGGTCGCCGATATCCTCTGGCTACCGCGCGAGCACCGGTTCGTGATGGCGCTCAAGCGTTTCGACTGGATGAATGCGGTCGATGTCAATGGTGCCAGGGACGTCAATGCGCCGGGTTACCGCCGCTGCCGGACCGCGCTGCGGTTCGAACGCGTTAACGCCTGCAAGTGCCGAAATCTCGACCAGACCAATAAAAATGCAACGCTCAATCTGCTTGCGGTCGAATTTGCCGAGCGCGATTCCCCCTCCGGGATCATCACGCTGATCTTCTCCGGCGGCGGCGCCATTCGTCTCGATGTCGAATGCCTAGAGGCGGAGCTGGCCGATCTCGGCGAGGTTTTTGCGGCTGGGTTGTGCCCGGATCACTTCGCCGCCGATACCACGGCAGCCTGAGGTCGGGGAAGGTCTCAAGCCGCGCGCGGCCGTTGCGCTGGCGACATGGCGAAAAGCCTCATCAGCACGACGATGGCGGCGAGCGTCGCCGCATAGACGATGAGCTGCATGGCGGTCGGCTGATCGACATAGCCGATCAGCGTGTGCAGCGCCCGNCCGAGAAAGCTTTCGTCGCTCAGGATCCAGGAGGTGTCCCACACCGTCTGGTCGAAAGCGGTGAGGATGTTGGCCTGTTCCAGGAAGGCGATCGCCTGCGCCGCCATGCCCGCGGCCAAAAATGAAATCAGGGTACTGGTCACGGCGAAGAGGTAGCGCGTCGGAATCGTGATCAGGCCGAGATAGGTCAAGAGACAGACCAGCGAGCCGAGAATGAGCCCGATCACGCCGCCGATGAGCATACCGACGCTGGCGCCGCCTTCCGCGGCGGCGACCCCATAGAGAAACAGCACGACCTCGGAACCCTCGCGCAGCACCGCGATCGTCACCACGGCGGCGAGCGCGGCCAGTGACTTCGAGCCCTCGACCACCGCCTCGCCGGCGGCACGCATTTCGGCGGCGAGCTCGCGGCCGTGGCGCGCCATCCACACATTGTGCCAGCCCAGCATCAGCACCGCGAAACTGAGGATGGCGGCATTGAACAGTTCTTGGCCGTTGCCGCTGAACAGTTGCGACAGTCCTCCGGTGAACAGCGCCACCAGGCAGGCGCCGAGCACGCCGGCGGCAACGCCGCCCGCGACCCAACGGCCGCGCCCGGCAACGCCGGACGTCACCGCCATGACGATGCCGATGATCAAGCCGGCCTCGAAGACCTCACGAAAGACGATCAACAGCGAAGGGAGCACGGGCACCTCACGGCACGACGATCATGGTACGACCAGGAAGCCTTGCGTTTGACGGTGAAAGTCGTCGAAGAAATTGTAGCGGCCGGGCGCCAGCGGCCGCACATGCACGACCGCCTGGCCGCCCGCCGGGATCACCTTCTCGAAATGCAGGGCGCTACTTTCGAATTCGGCGGCGATGGAGCCGAGGTTCTTGACCGCAAACGTAATCGGCTTTCCCGCCGGGGCGTGCAATTCGGCGGGCTCGAACTGATGATCCTTGATCGTCAGCGACAGCAGCACCGCGTCGTCTGCGCGCGCGACCGCCGCGCCGAGAACCAATATCAACGCGGCCAGTATCAGGCTGGACTTGGTGAGCGCGTTTCCTGTCATGACCGGCAAAGCGCCTGTCGCCGCCCTTTGCTAACTTGGAGCATACGAGGAATTGGGCAAGCGCAGACGTTTTGTCAATCAGAAAGCCGAGATTAGAATTGTTATAATAAAAGAGAACTGATAGGGAGTTTTGTTGAATGCGACTATCTGAATTCGTCATGGCCGGGTTCGTCCCGCCTGCGGGGCCGTAGCGTCGCGCCGCTTGCGCGCAACAGCCCTTCGGCGTGGCGAAGGCCGGCCATCCACGTCTTTGTTCGTTGCAGTTACCAAGAGGTGGATGCCCGCGACATAGGCAAGCGAAGCGACGCCGTTCCTCGCACGGCTATGCGCGGGTATGACGTTCAGCGCACCAATGCACAAGGCAACATGATGGCCATTCGCCTCGATACGCGCGCCGCCGATTTTGCGCAAAAGTTTCGCGCCTTCCTCGACACCAAGCGCGAGGTATCGGCCGACGTCGACTCGGTGGTCCGCGCGATTGTCGCCGACGTTGCCGCGCGCGGCGACCGCGCGTTGCGCGACTACACGCAAAAATTCGACGGCTTCGACCTCGCCAGCGTGGGCCTGCGGGTCACGCCGCAGGAGATGGCCGCCGCGCTCGACGGCTGCGAGCGCAAGGCGCGCGACGCCATCGAATTCGCCCGCGGCCGCATCGAGGTGTTTCACCGCCGACAGGTGCCGCAGGACGACCGTTTCACCGATGCACTCGGCGTCGAACTCGGCGCACGCTGGACGGCGATCGAAGCGGTCGGGCTCTACGTGCCGGGCGGCACCGCGGCTTATCCGTCTTCGGTGCTGATGAACGCCGTGCCGGCCAAGGTCGCCGGCGTGCCGCGTCTGGTCATCGTGGTGCCGGCGCCCGGCGGCGTGGTGGCGCCGCTGGTGCTGGCGGCGGCGAAACTCGCCGGCGTCGACGAGGTTTATCGGGTCGGCGGCGCGCAAGCGATCGCGGCGCTGGCTTACGGCACCGCGACCATCGCGCCGGTCGCCAAGATCATCGGCCCGGGCAATGCTTATGTCGCAGCCGCCAAGCGCATCGTCTTCGGTAAGGTCGGCATCGACATGATCGCCGGCCCCTCCGAAGTGCTGATCATCGCCGACCGCACCGGCAATGCCGACTGGATCGCCGCCGATCTGCTGGCGCAGGCCGAGCATGACCCGAGCGCGCAAGCCATCCTCATCACCGACGACGAAAAGCTTGCCGCTGCGGTCGAACGCGCGGTCGAGAGCGCGCTGATGCACCTGTCGCGCAAAGAGATCGCCGGCGCCTCCTGGCGCGATTTCGGCGCGGTGGTCCTGGTGCGCGATCTCGACGAAGCCGTGCCGCTGATCGACGCCGTCGCCCCCGAGCATCTGGAAATCGCGACGGCCGACGCCGAGCGGCTGGCGCGGCGCATCCGTAATGCCGGCGCGATCTTCATCGGCGCGCACACCCCGGAGGCGATCGGCGACTACGTCGCCGGTTCGAACCACGTGCTGCCGACGGCGCGGTCGGCGCGGTTCTCGTCCGGGCTGGGCGTCCTCGATTTCATGAAGCGCACCTCGATCCTCAAATGCGGGCCGGAGCAATTGCGGGCGCTGGCCGACGCCGCCATCACGCTCGGCACGGCGGAAGGGCTCGACGCCCACGCCCGTTCCGTCGCCATTCGGCTCAATCGCTGATGCCGCGCCTCGACCGCGACAAGGGTACCGGCCGCCTGGTGGCGGTGACGATCGATGAATCGTCGATCGGGCGGTCGAACAGCGACGTCGAGCACGAGCGCGCGGTGGCGATCTACGATCTGATCGAGGAGAACGCGTTTCGGCCGCACGGCCATGAAGGCGGACCGTACGCGCTCAACCTCGGCATCAGCGGCAACCGCCTGGTTTTCGATATCCGCACCGCCGACGGCACGCCGGTGATCGCGCACCTGTTATCGCTGGCGCCGTTCCGCCGCATCGCGAAGGATTACTTCACGGTCTGCGACAGTTATTACGCCGCCATCCGCGCCTCGACGCCCGACCGTATCGAGGCGCTCGACATGGCGCGTCGCTCGCTGCACGACGAGGGCTCGCAAATCCTGATGGAGCGCCTCAAGCGCAAGGTCGAGCTCGATTTCGACACGGCGCGGCGGCTGTTTACGCTGGTCACGGTGTTGCACTGGAAGGGGTAGGGGTCGCGAATGGCGGCGTCCGCGACGCGACCGATGGCGCGCCCCTTGGCGGTATTGTTTGCCTGCGGGCTCAATTCGGTGCGCTCGCCGATGGCGGCCGCGCTGTTTGCGCAGATATTCGGCCGCGGCATCTATGTTTCTTCCGCCGGCGTGCGCAAAGGCGACCTCGATCCGTTCGCGGTCGCGGTCATGGCCGAGATCGGCCTCGATATCTCGCGGCACAAGCCGGTCACCTTCGAGGAGATCGACGAGTGGGAGGGACTCAATTTCGACCTCATCATCACCTTGGCGCCGGAAGCCCATCACCGGGCCTTGGAACTCACCCGCACCAGCGGCGTCGATGTCGAGTATTGGCCGATGGTTGATCCCAGCGGCGTCGAGGGCAGCCGCGAGCAGCGGCTCGATGCCTACCGCGAGGTGCGCGACCAGCTGCTCGCGCGCATCCGCCAGCGCTTTTCCCGGCCGACTCCGGGCAATGAATGATTCAATTGAACGGCGGCGCGACCAGTTGTGGAACGGCGCATCATCCGCTAGGTTCCGCGCGAATTTTCGCTCGGATTTGGTCCCGGCCGCAGCCGAATGACAACGCTTCCAGGTAGCGAATGGCCAAGGAAGAACTCTTGGAATTTCCCGGTGTCGTGACGGAGCTGCTCCCGAATGCCACCTTCCGCGTCAAGCTCGAGAACGAGCACGAAATCATCGCTCATACCGCAGGCCGCATGCGCAAGAACCGAATTCGCGTGCTCGCCGGCGACAAGGTGCTGGTGGAGATGACACCCTACGACCTCACCAAAGGTCGCATCACGTATCGCTTCAAGTGATCGCGAACGCGGAAATCTTTGATTTGCTCCGGTCGGCGCCTGCCGCGGCGACGGCTGCGCCGCCGCGCCAACGAAGAGTACAGCCGTGATCGGCCGCGCCAAATTCGTGCTCGCTTCCGGCTCGCCGCGCCGGCTGGCGCTGGTCAACCAGGCCGGCATCGAGCCCGACGCACTGCGTCCGGCCGACATCGACGAGACGCCGAAGCGGGGCGAATTGCCGCGCGCCTGCGCCACCAGGCTCGCGCGCAGCAAGGCCGAGACGGCGCTCGCCATGGTGCGGCTCGACGAAGAGCTCAAGGGCGCCTTCATCCTCGCCGCCGACACCGTGGTCGCCGTCGGCCGCCGCATCCTGCCCAAGGCCGAACTGCTCGACGACGCGGCGCAGTGCCTGCGGCTTCTCTCCGGCCGCAACCATCGCGTCCACACGTCGGTGTGTCTGGTGACGCCGAAGGAAACGTTCCGCCAGCGTCACGTGGAGACGCGCGTGCGCTTCAAGCGGCTGTCGAACGAGGACATCGAGGCCTACCTCGCGTCCGGCGAATGGCGCGGCAAGGCCGGCGGCTACGCCGCGCAAGGCATCGCCGGAACCTTCATCGTGAAAATCGTCGGCTCTTACACCAACATCGTCGGCCTGCCGCTCTACGAGACGATGACGCTCCTGGGCGGCGAAGGCTATCCGATCCACTTCGGCTGGCTGAACGCGGTGTGAGCGCATGATCCCGAAAAGTGGGAACCGGTTTTCGGAAAAGATCATGCGCAAACCACACACCTGGGCACGGCCATGCTTCGATTAAGCCGCGCCCTGGCGGCGCGCGACGCACGTCCCATATTTCGCCGATGAGCGATGCTCAACGCCCCAAGTGCCCGATCTGCGGCAAACCTATGGTCGCGGCGTTCCGGCCGTTCTGCTCAAAGCGCTGCACCGACGTTGACCTGCACCGCTGGTTCTCCGGCGTCTATGCCGTGCCGGTCACCGAACACGAAGAAGAGGATGAGCGCCGTGAGGACGGCGGCGAAGCGCCGAGCTGAATCGGTTGCCGGAAAAAATGTTGCCCGTCACCCTGAGGTGCGAGCGCAGCGAGCCATCCAAGTCGGCTGTTGCTGACTTGGCTCTTAACCTCCGAAATCGGATATACCGATTTCGGTTGGGGCGACGGCCAGGACGCCTCGACCGATTCATCCTTCGAGGGCCGCTTCGCGGCCGCCTCAGGATGACGGTCAATAATTGGTGGATCGGTCTCAGCGTGACCGCCAAGTCATATTCTGGACAGCCGGAAATCGAGCCTCTATAACCGCGGCGCTCGCGCGGGCCCGCTCACGGGTTCCACTCGGCGGGCGCGCAAAG
>JGI12270J11330_10002408_pt1 | contig 13734 bp, 6 predicted proteins | sample PeaSoiMetSII2010_FD_11330 | JGI IMG/M metagenome (IMG submission 11330)
TTCTACTACGGGTCGCGCTACGGTGAGTACCTCGGCACAACCAAACAAGGCACCCCCGAGGACTTCTTGCCTGCCATCCTGGAGCAGAGTCCGGCGTCGCCTTCCGGATATTTGACTTTGGCCGACTACTACGCCGGCGCCGGCGATACCGGGCGCGCCATCGCGGACTACAACCACGCGCTCGAACTTTCTCCCAACCGTCCCGATGTCTATGACAGTCTGGCAGTCGCTTATTACAAACGCGGCGATCGTGCTGCCGCCGTCGCCCAGTGGAAGCAGGCATTGGCTATGCTCTCCAAGCAGCTCAACAGCGCGCGTGTCCCGGAGAGTTTCTGGACGGACTTCGGGCGCACTTGCGATCAGCTCCGCGCCCGGCATCTCTATTCCGAGCTCAAGCCCGATGCCGACGCCATCGTTCGAACCTACCTCCGCCACAATGGCAACTACCGCTCGAACGCCGTGTTGCATCCCGCCTACGCGGCGGTCGGCGATCCTGCGTCCGCCACCGCGTGGCTGTTGGATGTCTCCTCTGCTGCGCAAGACCCCACGCAGATTCTGGCCGATGTCGTCGACGCCTCCTGGATTCCACTTGCCCAACGGGCGCCGATCTATCAGCGCATTCTCGAATCCAGGCAGGATGCGCTGGGCAAGCTGGCTGGCCTCGAGCGTGACAACGCCCTGCAGTATCTCGGCTCCTGGCAAGTGCGTTGGATCAGCTACCTCGTGCGCACGAGGCAGTATGCGCAAGCGGCCGCTGCCATCGCCGCCTTGTCCAAAGAAACCCGCGCGGCGCAGGCTGCCGCTCTGGTCCCGCTGGATCTGCAGGTGGCTGCGCAGCTTGGAACTCTGGACTCCAGGATCGCCGCGTATCGCGCCGAGCCGCAGAACGTCCCGGCTTCGGAGCTGCTCCGCACCGCGGCTCGCCAGTTGTTCGAGGCCGGGGACAAGCAGTCGGCACGCAAGATCCTCGAATTCGAGTTTGCCCGCGAAATCGATGAGCACCAGCTCAACGCCGCCAACTTCCTGGGCCTCGCCGAAATTCGCCTCGCTTCGGGAGATACTTCCGGTGCCCTGGATCTGCTCCGCCGCTTGGTGGTGGTCGTCGGAAACCCCTTGGAGAATCTCGATCCGGCCGCGGCGTTGTTGGAGAAAGCCGGCCACAATGCTGAAGCCATCGAGTTTCTCGATCAACTCGTGAAGGCGGCGCCGTGGGATGCTTCCTATCGCCTGCGACTGGCCAAAGCCCGGCTGGCCGCCGGACAAGATGCTCCTGCGGCCCAGGATGCACCGGGCTCGGTCGCTTCAGGAGCGAGCGTGCAGTACGATCTCCGCATCCAAGCGGCTTCGGCGCTCGCCGGGCGGCCGCGCTCCGATCTCGGAAGTGCTGAACTGAACCTGCTTGCCGGAAATCCGGCTGCTATCTCCTCCACCGCTGCCGACAAGTTCTACTTCTACGAAGCCCGCATCAAAGCCGCACAAAACGCGGCCGACTCGCAGACGAAGCTCCAACTGCTAAGCTACTGCGCCAACGATTTTCCGCGGCGAGACGAAGCTCGCGTTCCGCTCTTCCAGGCTGCGGCGAGTCTGCGGTCCGATGAATTTGCCCTGGGAGTTCTCGAACCGCTGCTGCGCGCGCAATTCCTGGGCAGCACTGCTCCCTTGGCTGCCTATTCCGAAGAGGAACAGATCGTAGGTTCCGACAACGACGAAGAAAATGAGAGCGACGGCACGAGCACTCCGGTTACGCCGTCGGCCAGGCTCTCCCGCACCCAACGGGCGCAGGTGGCGCAGATGATTGGCGAAACCATGGCGCGCCTCAACCGGCTGCCAGAGGCTGTTTCGTATTTCGAAATCGCACGCCGTTCCCAGAGTTCACCGGCAGCCCGCAAGGATCTGGCGCGCAGAATCGCCGATCTCAAGGCCGCGCTGCGAATCCAGCATCAGAATGCGGCTCGCCAGCCGCTGCTGCATGAAGCGCTGGAGCAGGATCGCATCGTTCGGCCACGGCTGCTGGCACGTACCGCTCCCGCGCCTAAAGCCGCAATTACGAAAGCAGGCAAGCCATGAAATCCATCGCCATCTTCTTCTTGAGCGCTCTCTTGTGCGCTGGAATCGGCTGGGCGGCTTACCAGGCCGCGGCGCCGTCCGCACCGCCGCTCTCAAAGTACGTTCCGGCTGGCCCGCTTCTTTATTTGGAGGCCAAAGACTTTTCCGGATTGCTCGCGGCATGGAACTCCGCTCCGCAGAAGGAGCAATGGATCGAGAGCAGCAACTACCAAGTCTTCTCCCGTTCGCGCCTCTTCCTGCGTCTCCACGGCGCCGGCGATCAATTCGCCACCGCGGCTGGGCTTCCGCCCGACATGAACTTCCTTTCCCAGATTGCCGGAACTCGCAGCGCTCTTGCTCTGTATGACATCGGCAACCTGCAGTTCCTCTACATCACTTACCTGCCGTCCGCGAAATCCGCGCAGACAGCGCTCTGGCAAACCCGCGGCAAGTTCGAGCCGCGCAGCGCCGGCGGCGTTGACTTCTACCTGCGCCGCGATCCCGCGTCGCAAAAGGAAGTCGCCTTCGCAGTTTCCGGCGACTATCTGCTGCTGGCAACCCGCGAAGATCTGCTGGCAGGCGCGCTGCAATTGATGTCCGGCAGCCAGAACCGCACGGTCGAGACCGAACAATGGTGGTCGCAAGCAGTCGCTGCTACCGGAGCGGCGGGCGATTTGCGCATGGTGTTGAACCTCGAAAAGATTGTTCCCAGCCCGTACTTCCGTACTTACTGGGTGCAACAAAACATCACGGACCTGGCGCAGTACTCCGCGGCGGTTTCCGATTTGTTCCGTTCCAACCGGCAATACCGCGAAGAGCGCGTCTTGCTACCAAAGGCTCCGCCGGCGGCATCATCCGCCGAGGGGCTCGAAGCCGCCGCCGGCCTGGTTCGCCTCGTTCCCGATGGCGCGGGCATTTATGAAGCCCAGGTACATCCTTCGGCCGATTCCTGCCTCGACCTGCTCGAAACCAAACTGCTCGCGCCACATCTGGGCCCAGCGCCACCCTCGCAGATTGCCCCGCAGGTGCAACTCACTTCAGGAGAGGCGGGCGCAGGCTCCGACCTGGAGACCCGTATCGATCAACCACTTGGCCAGCGTCCGGGCACGCAACAAAACACACCCGCGTTGAAGGAACTCCTCGACAAGACTCAGCTTCTCGCCTCGCTGCAGGTGCAATCCACCGAGCGCGACAAGGCGGGCGTCTTTGTGAGAATTCATTCCGCGGTGGTTCTGGCGGCAACGTCCGAATGGAACGAGGCCAACGTTCAATCCGCTCTCGCCGGCTTCGTCCGGCCTGCCCTCACCGCCAGCCAGTTCGGTGTTGCCTGGCAGCAGAAATCCGGCTATCAGGAATTCGATGGCCTCTGGCCGCTCGTGGCCGCCGTCCGCGGCAAATATCTTCTGGTCTCCGATGATCCGAACTTAATGGCGGCTATGCTTTCCAATTTCAACCGCCGAACGGATGTGGAGCCCGCCGCCTTGATTGCCGGCTTCAATCACTCTCGCGAGCGCGCCAACTTCGCGCGCTTCTCTGGCGTGGTCGACCGGCCCAACCTGGCGCAGTCCAGTGTCCCCGGCATGGAACGGCAACCGCAATTCCTTTCTGAGAACATGGCGAGCCTGAGCTCCACGCTGGCTGGCGTCTCCTCCGAAAACATCAGGGTCCGAGTCGATGGAGGCAAAGTACTGCAGACGGTCACCTACGAATGGTCGCAATAAGAAATCTCGTGCTTCTGTTGATCGCGAGCCTGCTCGCGCAGCCGCCTTCCAGCGGCGGAGCATCGGCGCCCGTGTCGGATCAGGCAAACCCTCCTCGAACCTCGCTCTTTGCCCAATCGGCCGGTCAGATATTGAATCGCGATTTTCCCAGCGGCGCTATCTCATTTCTGCTGCTCGACGCTCCCACTGGCAGAGTACTGGCCTCCCGTTGGGACAACCCCGAGGCGCCGATTCCTCTCGGTTCACTGGTGAAGCCGTTCACCGCGCTGGCCTATGGCGAGCATCACGGGTTCCGCTACCCGGCGCACACTTGCCGCGGAACGGCCACCGGCTGCTGGCTTCCGCGTGGCCATGGTAACGTCGATCTCCCCTCCGCGATTGCTTACTCCTGCAACTCTTATTTTCGGGTGCTGACGGCAAAGATGACGGCCGCCGAAGTCTCGCCCACCGCGATACGCTTCGGCCTCGAGCCTCCGGCTTCGGGGACCGCGGGAGCTGCACTCGCCGGTCTCGGCAATCGCTGGCTGATCTCGCCTCTCCACATGGCGCGCGCTTACCTCGAACTGGTGCGCCGCCGGGACCAGCCCGGCGTCCGCGAAGTCCTGGCCGGAATGGCGCAGTCGGCGGAGCAGGGGACTGGTGCGGAGGTCGATCGCGCTCTCCCGTACCCCAACGCCCTCGTCAAAACCGGCACTGCGCCGTGCACTCACTCCAAGCGCGCCCCCGGTGATGGTTTCGCCATCGTCATGGCGCCATCCGACAATCCACAGATTCTGCTCATGGTTCGTGTTCACGGTGTCCCTGGAGCCCAGGCCGCTAAGATTGCCGGACAGATGTTGCGCCGCATTGAGGAGTGATTCGCCCCGGCCGATGAAAACCACAACCGCATTCCTCGTGCTGATTCTGGCCAGTTCTCTGGCGGTCGCGCAGGACGTCCGCATCGGCGTGTTCGGCCTGTTCCGCCCCCAGCAGCTCGCATTGAGCGCGCCTGCCGGCTCTGCCCTGGTCCTGCACGCCGGAGGAGAGGCCATCGTGCTCGAAGGAAGCTCAGGTGTGAGCATCGCCCACATCCGCGCCCGCGGAGACACCGTTGTTCTTGACGTCGGAACCCGCGTTCTCCGCGCTTCCGAGCTCACCGTCACCAGCCGTGAGAACGGCGCGACTGACTTCAATCTCGCCGTCCCGGGGAAGATTACTCGCCACTATCGAGGCACCCTCGAAGTGAAACCTGCTTCCCGAGCTCTGACGGCTGTCGTCACCATGGATCTGGAAACCGCCGTTGCCTCCGTCGTAGCTGCGGAAAGCACGGTGGGCACGCCTTCCGAAGCTTTGAAAGCCTTGGCCGTCGCAGCTCGTTCCTATTTCGTCGCCGGTAAAGGCCGCCACCGCGATTTCGATTTCTGCGATACCACACACTGTCAGTTTCTACGCGAGCCGCCCGCGGGCAACACCGCCGCCGCCCAGGCAATCGCCGCCACCCGGGGCTTGGTCGTTGCTTACCAATCTCAACCCCTCGCCGCCATGTATACCCGCAGTTGCAGCGGGCGTACACGTACCCCCGCCGAGCTCGGCCTGCCTCCCGCGGCCTACCCTTACTATTCCGTCGATTGCAAGTATTGCCACCAGCACCCATTTCGCTGGCAGAGCCGGCTCTCGGCTGAGGATGCCGCAACCCTCCACAGCTCCAACGAGGCTGCGCGCCTGCGCCTCGACCGCCGCCTAGGATGGAGCGCCGTCCCAAGCAATAACTTCGTCATGCAAAAAGAAGGCGAGCAGACCATTCTGCGAGGAGTCGGCCAGGGACACGGGCTCGGACTCTGCCAAGCCGGGGCCAAGGCGATGGCCAAAGAGGGCGCAGACTTCCGCGAAATCCTTGCCCACTATTACCCGAATACAGTTATCATCGCGGTCGGTCGTGCGTTCCCCACATCATTAATCAGATGAAGGGGCCAATGAAGGGCAAACAAACGCTGATCGGGCTCGATCACCTGGGACGCCAACGCCCGTGCCCTGTCCGCAAGACTGGCTAAAGAACCCCAGCAGGTACGCCGGGGTTCCCCCATTTCGCTTGGATCGTGCCCTACCTACTATGGGCCGTCACATACTCCTGCTCGCGCCGGGCGATGAAGGTGCCTTCTTTGGGTCTGGTTTGCTTTGTTTGCGGTTGCGGCTTAGTTTCCCCTATCGAATTCCTGTCCACCAGCCGGGATTGAAGCGGCGAGCGTCGTAAACGGGGAAACGATGACGCTGCACAAGAAATTGTGAAACAATCCCTGTCCAATTCCTGTCCAGTTAGCGTTCCGCACACGTCCCGAGCGTCCAGCGCGGGTCCTAGGCACACTGCTCGGCTCTGATGAGTGATCCCTCGTCAGGTGAGTGGATCAACTCAAGTGCCCACCGGACGTTCGCACCGCTGAGACTATGAGCAGGACCCATGCAGCTTGGGAAACGGCCCGTGGGTCCTATGCCGTTCGTTCAGTGGGTCTGGTTGCCGGGCATGACCGCAGGAGAATCGTCACTCGAAACCGACATCGCTGGCCGCTTGGAGTGGCTCACCGTGTACAAAACCAGTTCCACGCGGTTGGAGATGCCCAGCTTCTCGAAGATGTGAAAGAGGTGGTTCTTCACCGTGTGATCGCTCAGATGCAGCTGCTGTGCGATGTCGTGGTTGCTCAACCCTTCGGCAACCTGCCGTACCACCTCCTCCTCTCGTTTGCTCAAAAGGCTGGCGCCCTTGGCATTGACGAGACGGACAGTAGGCACTTGCGCCACCGCATCGACCAGACAATCCAGCTGCCGCGCATTGGCCCAAACCTGGCCGCCGTGCACACAGGAGATACACTTGCAGAGGGCATCGAACTGCGACTCATAGCAGGGGAAAATGCCCCTAGCGCCTGCCCGGAACGCCTCCACCACCAGCTCCGGTTCCGGGTGGTCGATCATCAGGATGAGGCGAACGTCCGGATATTTCTCGCGGAGTTGCGGGAAGATGGCCAGGCCGCTCAACAAACCGTCCTGCAGGGTAGCGCTAATCAAAGCTACCTTGGCTTTGCGGCGCTCGAACAGATCGAGCAGTTCGCCCACCGTGGCGGCGCAGCCGACCAAATCGAACTCCGAGTGTTTCTTGAGTTCGGCGCAAACGAAACGGGAGAACATCACGTTAGCGTCGGCGACGATTATTGGGATCGGCTTCCTCCCGGGCTGGCGGGGGAGTCGCACGTTTTGCCTCCAGATAAGTTTCGGGCCTATTGAGGAGCGATTATCCGGTTGAGGAGCCGATGAGCCTGTTAGACGTTGGGGGGAGTTTAATTGCAAGGGCAGACATTACGTTCCTGCCCGTGGAAAACCTGTGCTGAAGACCACAAAATTTTGCGACGACGATAACATTGTTATGGCTGCTCAGCAAGCAATTTAAGCGTTCCATGCTGCATGGGACGAGCATCTGCGCCGCGGCCTCGTCCCGTTTGAGTGCGCTTCCTCCCGCGTCAGCTGCTTGACGTCGAAAATCACTGCTCGGCAGCCACCCGAACAGAATCACGGTTTAGCGACGATCCTGGTCATGATCACGGTCATGATCACGGTCGTGATCATAACGATCCCAGTCGCGGTCGTTGTGCCATTGATGTTCACGGGAGCCTATCATGCATCCAGCAATGCTCGCGCTCAGCGTTGAGATTACGTCGCCTGTCGTTCGCCTGCTGGCTGGACGCGCCCTGCCTGCGGACGGCGTCGTCGGAAACAGACGGGCCAAATCCCGACTTGGTAAGGTACGCGGTCTTTCTCAGGGACCCTTGGAAGAGAGTCAGGGGAGTTGCAGCAATCTCCAGAATATGCGAGCTAGAGCAGATTGACCACCTCTGGCGAATCAGCCGCAACGCTTCGCGGCAGGCACACGACGCCTCTTCCAGCTTTCCCTCGGCTTCGAGGGTGGGGCAGCTCTGCTCCTGCAGGTCGATGGCCCGTTCGACGGTCATGTGGTGCACGATCAGCCGTCCTGGGCGCTTCAATTCAGCCCGAAGTTTGCCAGTTCGAATCCGCTTCCTGCCCACGTGAACGACTGGAATGCGGGCGAGGACGTATGAAATGGCTTAGGAACACCAGCAACTTTGACCGAGTAAGTCGAGCCTGAGGTCAAGACACCTCCAGTCGCGAAGAAGTAGAAGCCAGTGATGTCCGTCGTTCCCGTAGCGACCCCTGCGTTCGTGGAATTCAGCAGGCTGGCCGTCGCATTTGAGCGCGCCGCCCCCGGCGCTAGTGGGCAACTCTGGTATCGCGTAGGGTTAGTGACAATTGGGCAACGGGTCTTGGTCTACTACTGCCGGACACTCGTACGGGAACTCGACCCACAACCACAACTGCAAAGGATCTGCCGGAACACTTTGTAAAGTATGTCCTGGGAGTAGACACAAAACCGGCCAAGGGTGGGGCACCCGCAGTGTTTACTCTGAAACCGGCCCGCTCCCTTAATCCGATCGGTATCCCCCCTGACACCCCCGGTACCCGCCTGTCGTAAAAAACCTCAAAAACAGATCAGCTTCTGAGGCTCTGCAACTGCGAGAGTGCTCTTCCTCATGGCGCTTCTCCTCTAAATGATGCTCTTGCAGTTCGCTGGCACGTTCCACGGCCATCGGCACACGATCGGTCCTTTTACCGAGCTTCAGTTCAGCCCAAAATTTCCCAGCTCAAAGCCGATCCCCTCCCAGGTGAACGCCTGGGATGCAGGCGAGGAAGTGCTGAAGCGCAAAGGAAAGCCCGTCACCTTGACCACGTAATTTGAGCCCGAAACCAAGACACCGGTTGTGGGGAAGAAATAGAACCCCGTGATGTCCGTCGTAGCCGTACCGACCACGGCGTTTGCTGAATTCAATAAGCTGACTGTGGCGTTGCCGACGGCCACACCGCTGGAGTTAACAACGTACCCGGTGATGGGATTCGCCGTGCTGCCCACTTTCAGATTCGCCATCAGCCCTCGCACGTCGCCGATCAGGACATTGCCGGGGCTGAAGCTGACTCCGCCGACCGTGCAGGTGCTGGTAATCAGCCCAACGGCTGCCAGAGCCCGGATCTCAAGCAGCATGGCGCCATAGGCGTCAATTGCCGCCTGGGTATGCTGTCCATGGGCCAAACTCTGGGCCAGGTTGAGTTCGCCGGTCAGAACACTCGCGACTGCCGAGTTGGTGATGCAATGCGCAGTCTGAAGGGCACCAATCACCTGCGCGGCGCTGCCGCTGCTCGCCGCAACCTCCACGATCACCTGCCTGGAGCTGCCCGTCCCTTCCTCGGTCACCAGCAACGTGTAGGTACCGGGGGGCACCGCCGGGCCGGCGGCAATCGCAATCGTCTGCGAGACCGAACCATTGGCTGGCGGCGTGAGTGCGAAGTGCTGCGGTGTAACCGTCAGCCCGGCTGGCTGGCCGGTAACGTCGAACGTCAGCGTTTGATTGAACCCGTCGATCGAGTTCACGGTGAAAGCCACAGATCCCGAGCCGTCCAGAAAGAAGAGGCCCGTGAGCGGGACAACAGGCAGATGGAAATTCGGCGTAAAGGTCAGCTTGGCGATAAATGCGTTTCCATTGTCTACGCTGTTCGTTGCGGGCTGCACCGCATTGGCCGTGGTGGGGAAGTTCGCGGAGAAAGTGAGTCCGGTCAAGTAGATCACCGGGCCCAGTGGGTGCCCGCCACTGCCGACCGCGAGGGCGGATGCAGAATCGCCACCACTGCCTCCCAGGTAGCTGGAGTAAATCAACTGCGACCCGTCGGCGCTGAGTTCGGTAACGAAGACGTTTTCGTAGCCGCCCAGGGTTGGCTGCAGGGCATTGGCGGTCGTAGGAAAGTCAACGGACGTAGTCCCCCCTGCGAGATAAGCGTTGCCCGCGCCATCCACGGTAATGCCAAAAGCAACGTCGCTGCCGCTACCCCCGAGATAGGTGGAGAAAACGATCGAGGCCGAGCCGGCTTGGGTCGTATCGATTTTGGCCACAAAGGCATCCGTTTTGTGGGGATCGTTAGGATTGATTGCACTCTGGAGCGCATTCTTGGTGGGAAAGTCGGTCGAGGTAGTGTATCCAGTCACGTAGGCATTGCCAGCGCCATCTGCTGCAATGCCGCCGGGCGCGTCCCCGCCGCTTCCCCCGAGGTAGGTGGAATAAAGCAAAGCGGAGCCATCCGGGCTTATCTTGGCCGCGAAGCCTCCGTGCGGAGTGGACTGCGCGGCATTGTTGGTGGGAAAGTCGGCCGACGTAGTGTCTCCAGTCACGTAGGCATTGCCTGCGCTATCTATGGCAATGCTGCGGACCTCGTCGTCGCCCAATCCACCTAAGAAAGTGGAGTACACCAGGGACGAACCATCGGGCGCAATTTTGGCCACGAAGGCATCTTTGTTGATTATATAGGATGGGGGCTCTATGCAATTATGAGCGCTACAAACAACGCCCCTGTGAACACTTTGGAACGCGTTGTTAGTAGTGGGAAAATCGGGAGAAGTTGTGAATCCCCCGACGTAAGCGTTCCCTACGCTGTCCACGGCAATACCCCAGGCCCAGTCCGAGAGGCTACCCCCCAGATACGTGGAATAGAGCAAAGCAGAGCCATCCCCGCTGATCTTGGCCACGAAGGCACCCCCTACCGAGGGGGGCACGGGCGCGCCCTGCAGAGCATTGCTGGTGGGGAAATTGGTGGAGCCCGTGGCGCCCGCTACATAGGCGTTGCCGGCACTATCCACCCCAATACCATTAGCTATGTCATCGCCGCTTCCCCCCAAGTAGGTGGAATAGGCCAATGAGCCGTCCGCCTTGATTTTGGCCACGAAGGCATCATTGTTGGCGCCGGCAGGGCCACCGGGAGTGCCCTGCAGGGCACTGACTGTGGGAAAATCCGCTGATCCGGTATATCCCGCAACGTAGATGTTGCCCGAACCATCCACAGCAATCCCAGTGCCGACATCGCCAAGGCCGGTGATGCTACCACTGCCCCCCAGATAGGTTGAGTAGGCGAGCACCGGGTCAATGACCAGCGGCTTGCTGCGGTCATACCGCGCCACTTCAAAGCTGACGCCGCCCTTGCGATCGAGCGCATACTGGCCCTGAACTGGAACGCGCCTGCCGTTAGCAGCCGGTTGGTACACCACCGGCTTGTGGAAGCGGACTTCACCCTCATCGCTACGGACCACCAGGTCGCCCTGGGCATCGATGCGCAGCGGCATCCAGGCTGCGGACTGGCCATCAGAACTCCCCGAAACGGCCAGCTCGATCGCCTTGGGATCGGCCCCCGGGGAGACCACGAAGTCGTACTCCAACTGGCGTTGGTTGCCGTAATAGACGAGGTCGATGCCGGGATAGACGCCCTCGTACTTCACCTTGGCGTAGTTAGGCACGTTGGTCCGCCACTTTGTGGGATCGTTGCCGATAAAGTAGTTGCTCTTGCCCGGCAACTCATCCCTCCCCGTCACTTTGGCGCCCGGATTGGCGCCCACCAGTTTCATGCGCATCACGGCAGGGGCTTGGGATTCGACGGCAGCGCTCGACCGAAACGGCAGTCCTCCTCCCCAGCGTTGCCTTGGATCGCCGCTGGCCTTCCGGCTCGGCCTGCGCAGAGCGAGGACGGCCTCGTTGTCCGTCAGGAAAAGCGTGTAGCCGTTGCCGCGGGAGATGAATTTCGCTTGCGCGTCCATCTGGCCCCGGTTGGCTTCGAAGCTCAAAGGCAATTTGGCGTAGGGCTGAACCACATGTTCTTGCGCTGCCAAACTGGCGGAATTGCCTGCCGGGAGGCCAGGCGCAGGCGAAAGAGTGGTCGAAGCCTTGCCGCTGTTGGAACCCGCCTGAGACGTCGGCGGAGTCAAGGTGAGCAACCCCGCAAGCACTACAAGGCCGCCCGCAACTGCAAGAGTGTTTTTCGTCATGGCGCTTCTCCGGTGAATTTTCTGGGGCCTGGAAGCAGCTCCTAACTGCAAGTTCTTAGCCTCTGGCCAAAAGCTAATTTCAGTCGTCCCCACGGGACTCGTCTCAATCCTCCTGCGCACCCGGCGATAAATCGCCGGGTTAAACTCGCAACGTCGCTACGCGCCGGGCCGCGTGTGAGTGCTTCGCGAAGGCGCCGTCACGTGGCCTGGGGGAGTGGCCGGGGGAGAAAGGTCGAGGGGCCCTTTAGGGCGGGCTCATAAAGCCTGCTCACACCTACTGTGAAAACGCTATTGCTGTTAGCGCTTAGCGTGGAACCTCAACTTCCGTGTATCCAAACGATCCGCCAACCTGCGGCCTCCTTCATTGCCACGAGTGGAGGCCACACTACGGCTTCCCCGGCTCAACGGGGTGAACCGGCTTCACCGGCGGCGGCGCTGGCTGAGCCGGCTGCTTAATGATCGGTTCCACCCACTTGACCTCGAGCCATCCGGAAACGGGAAATGGCTGATTGTCATCCTGAGTCACTCCCGCGTTGGCAGGAATGTTGTTTGGGGGCGCGTTTTCAACCGCGTTGCTCCTGCTGAGCATGTCAACAGCGTTGCTCAACGAGGCGTACACATCGCCCTGTACGCCTCGGCCCAAGATTTCATTAACAACTACGCCCTTGACGACTGTGCCGGTGAGGGTAGCGACAGCGTCTGACACGCCCTGCACATCCAAAATGTCCGAGCCAGCGCCAGGGTCAAGGTTGTTAAGTTCATCTCTGGAGTAGTTGTGTGTGCTCCTGGCCGGCAATAGCGGCGGATGATAGCCAGCGCTATTCATGACAACAAAGACGTCGATTGTACCGGTTGCGGACGAAGTAACCTGAACTGCGCAGCCAGCACGCACCGTGAAATGAAAAGACACGGAAAGTCTCGAGGTCGTCAGTTCCAAATGCTTGGGCTGAGAGGGCGGACGGATGAGCAAATGGAACAGTTGAACGCCCTGAAAAGGGTGGGATTTCACCTTCACGTGAGCTTCCACCAATTTCGAACAAGGGACATCAGGAACCGTACAAGACAGGCCGAGCACCTTGGCTACTTCCTGGATCATGTGTGCGAAAAACGTGCCATCGTCCGCCGCGGCGTCGTTATAGATTTGACTTGTATCCACCGTGTAGGTGTGGCCCACCAGGAACGGTCGAGACGTGAACAACACGCGTGTGCCGTTGGCGCCCATGGGAGCTGCCGCCGCCATCAGCAGTGGCGGGTGGATTTCCGCGCGGTAGTTATTGTGGCCGGCATCAATAATCCAGCGCCCGAAAACCGCGAGGCGGTTGCCTTCAGTTATCGAGTTCGTGAACTGGGCAGGGATAAGATTCGCATCCATCTCGATTCCCAGAAGACCGAGGAAGGTGGGTAGCCCTCTAGCGGCGGCGCGAGATTCATCCTCAAGTTGGTCCGGATGATCGAGCGTTCCCTTATCCCCGTTAGAGAGCAAGAACGTAAACGGTCCCGCTCCGTTCTGGTTCATGTCAAGCGCCAAACTTGTTTCCCAGTCGGGCTTGAATGGATGATCGAAGGGAAAATCGACGGTGTTGGGCCGGGGGTGGATGGCCCAGCCAGTAGCCCCAACCACCGACAGGTCGTAGTCCTCGCTAGGTGCGAGCACTTGAATCCATTCCTTTCCGATCTGCACAGGAAACGTGTCCGTATTGGTGGGATCAGAAGTGCCGGTCGCCACCTCTTTTCCCCAGTCGTATTTGAATTTGGTCTCGTCAAATGCTGGATTCTTGAAATCAATTTCGAGAATCCTCTGAGGAGCGGTTCCGCCAGGCGGCGCAGCAGGAGCGCCAGGACCAGTTGGGGCAGCCTGCTGACACTGTTGGAGCGCGTTCTGGTTGGCGGAAATTTGTTCACCAACCAGTCTTAACTCCTGCTGCAGGCGTGATCTGTCGGTGGGCGTGATCCCTGGCTGCTGTAATCCTTTGGTGATTTCAGTTCGATACGCTTCAAGCCCATCTAACGTCTTCTGGATAGCCGAGCAGTCAGGTACGGCAGGCGGCGTAACAGGGCCGCTAGCTCCAG
>JGI12270J11330_10002413_pt1 | contig 13720 bp, 18 predicted proteins | sample PeaSoiMetSII2010_FD_11330 | JGI IMG/M metagenome (IMG submission 11330)
AGGGTTTTTGCCGCGGCCTCGCCGCCCCCGTGCGCCTGCATGTCGAGCCAGAGAAAGAAGCCTCCTTGAGGCCGCCGGTAGCCATAGCGGCCTTGGAAGGACGAGAGAAGCGCGCTCCGGGCTCGACGCGCTGAAGCAACTCGGTCAAACGCGCGAAAGGCGAGGTGACGAGGTCGTCGAGATGGGTAAGCCGAGCATGAGGCGCCATGCGGCCGGTGTTACGTGAGGACGTGATTCCCAGCAATGGGCCGGTGGTGGTCTGGCCGGGTAAGCAGACAATAAATAAGCCCCGGCAACGCGCCGGGGCTTAGGTGAGAGCGAAAGTCAAGGGAGGAGGAGACTTGGCTCTCGAATTACAGCCTTCTTATCCCTGGAGTTGATTCTAAGTGTTTGTGCTACTGGACCACCTCTCCATGGAGATTGATATCGAGCCCTTCGACTTCGACGGCCTGCGAGACGCGCAAGCCGATGATGATGTCGAGGATCTTGAGGATGATGTAGGTCACGATCCCACAATAGATGAAGGTACCGGCCACGTCGTAGAACTGGATCACCATCTGTTGTGGGTTGCCGTCGATCAGCCAGCCTTTGGAGGCCGAATTGATGGCGTTGGAGGCCAGCATGCCGGTCATCATGGCGCCGAGCGCGCCACCCACGCCATGCACGCCCCAAACGTCGAGCGCGTCGTCATAGCCGAAGATCTTCTTCATGTGGACCGAGGCGAAGTAGCACACGACGCCGGCCGCGATGCCGATAATCAGGGCGCCCGTCGGGTTGACGAAGCCCGATGCCGGGGTGATGGCGACGAGGCCGGCGACCGCGCCGGAAATCATGCCGAGCACGCTCGGCTTCTTGCCGATGATCCACTCCGACACCATCCAGCCAAGAGCGGCCGCCGCAGTGGCGATTTGCGTCGCCGCCATGGCCATGCCGGCATTGACATTGGCAGTCACGGCGGAGCCGGCGTTGAACCCGAACCAGCCGACCCACAGCAGCGAGGCGCCGATCACGCTATAGGCGAGGTTGTACGGGGACATGTTCTCCTTGCCGACCCCGTAGCGCTTGCCGAGCACGATGCACGTCACCAACCCTGCCGTTCCGGCATTCAGATGCACGACGGTTCCGCCTGCGTAGTCGAGCGCGCCCATGGCTCCAAGCCAGCCGCCGCCCCAAACCCAATGCGCGATCGGGCAATAGACGAGGAGCAGCCAGGCGGCCATGAACAGCATGAAGGCCGAGAACTTCATGCGGTCGACCAGAGCACCGGCAATCAGCGCCGGGGTGATGATGGCGAAGGTCATCTGGAACGTCATGTAGACGGATTCAGGGATCGTCCCCGCCAAGGAGCTGACCGCGTTGAGGCCCATCGGCTTCAGGAAGAAATATTTGAAGCCGCCGATCCAACGGTTGAGCGACTCGCTGTCATTGGTCGTGAACGCGATCGAATAGCCGATGATCATCCACAGCACGGTGATGATGCAGGTCGCCCCGAAGACTGCGCCTAAGGTGGCGAGGACGTTCTTCTTGCGCACCATGCCGCCATAGAACAGCGCAAGGCCCGGGATCGTCATCATCAGCACGAGCGCGGTTGATGTGAGCATCCAGGCCGTATCGCCGGTATTGATCGGCGATACCGGCGCTGCGGGGGCGGCCGGAGCCGCGGCGGCGCCTGCCTCTTGGGCAAGCGCCGGATCGATATGGGCGAGGAGCAGCACAGCGAGCGCTCCAACGACGCCGGAAAGAATTTTGATAAGGGTCACCATCTAATTACCTCCCCCTCTCAGAGCGCTGATTCGTCGGTTTCGCCGGTACGGATGCGCACCGTCTGCTCGACCGGAACGACGAAGATCTTGCCGTCGCCGATTTGGCCGGTCTTGGCCGCGGCAACGATGGCATCGACGGCCTTGTCGACCTGCTTGGCCGGCAGGACGACCTCGATCTTGATCTTCGGCAGGAAATTCACGGCATATTCCGCGCCCCGATAGATCTCCGTATGGCCTTTCTGCCGCCCGTAACCCTTGACTTCGGTCACGGTCATGCCCTGCAGGCCGAGCTCGGTGAGGGCTTGGCGCACCTCATCGAGCTTGAATGGCTTGATGATCGCCATCACCAGCTTCATCTCTCTACCCCTCCATTTGCGGCTTCTTCGATTTTGGCCACGCCGTTCGCGATCCGCGTGAACCCGAAAGCAGAGTCAAGCTACGTGCCAACTCGGCCGCACCGCAGCGATTCGTTGTCTTTAAGGGGTTTTTAAGGGGTCCTGGCTGCCCCTAACCGGAGGGAGCAACGCATTAATGCCTAATAATTAGGCAGAAAACGGCATTTGCGCAGGGTATAAGCAAAAAATCAGCAGGGCTTTCGCTCACGCACGAGACCCTCCTGGGCCGTGGAGGCCACGAGCTCTCCGGACCGAGTGAAGAGGGTGCCCCGGCAGAACGCCCGCCCCCCACCCGAGGGCTACGACCATCAAGTCGCCAGTTCGATCGTGGACCCGACGCCGGAAGCCGTAGAATTGTATCGCGCCCCTCAATCAGCGTCGGGGCCGGTCGGAGAACAACTAAGTTGGGTGCCATGCTGTAGGACTGAGGAGTCCGTCACGTGTCCCCAGCAGATATGAAATAAATCCGTTCCCTTCCGTGCATGGCTCAGGCTACTTCTTGCGCAGGTACTCGGTCAACCGTCGATGGAAATCATCTATGTCCGCTCCGGAGGTAAGTTGCGGAATTTCGAATTCAATCTTGTGCAAGGTTTGGCCAGGCCCAGCGACAAGGGATGCTGTTGCGCCCGTCGCAGGATCCGGAGCGCTATCACTGGCCTGTGTGCCAACCACATCACCATGTTCATCAGTTATGACTGTAAGTTTTCCAATCATCAGAAGGTTCCTACCGCTACGTTGAAGACGAGTGGATTTGAGGTATCGTTCGTGACCGTAAAAAAATATTCAAAGGAGACGGGCCAAAGGGCACCGGGCTCAGCGGGGTTACCCTCAGTTGCCGAGACTTTAAGATCTGATACAGTCATTGTACCGAAGTTATTACCGTAGGCGTTGTTATCAGCGTAGATGTTGGCAACAACTACGATCGGGCCAACAAACTGGCTGCCTGAGTGAAAATAGTGCCAGGAAAGAGACTTCTTGGCTTTAATGGTCGTAAACTTGCCCAGCACACTCCATCCCATTGGCTTATCTCCTTCTGCTCGGGGACTTCTAAGGAACCGGATTATATCCGGCATTCCTCAGATAGCCGCCGATTTCAGCCTGATATTGTCCCGGACTGGCGTTTTTGACAACCGTGAATCGCCGCAGCACCTTATCGCCCGCTATACGCGATGGCCCCAAAATGACGCCTTAAATCGCGCCCGCGCCCTGTCGTTGATTCTGCTGGCTGGCTCGATTGCCCGCCACCGCGCGGAGCCCGCGCTTTGGGATGGCGAGGACGAGCGTCAGCTTGCGCTGGAGCGCGCTCGCTGGCGAGAAAAACCCACCGGCCATGCTGGAACAGATCGCGGCGGCAGCCGGCGTGCTGGTAGCGCAGCATTGGCATCAGATATCTCCCGCTGTAGCGGCTTGACGGCACCTACGGCGCGGGCGCCCACGGCCGGAACGCTCCTCCGAGCAGTGATAGTGGCTCCCCCTCGGCTTCAGCCGCCTGTCAGCGCGCTGCCAGAGTCCATCCTCGCGGTAGAATTGACGGCCTCAGGCAAAGATGGCTGCGTCGGGAGCTGAGTCATTATGCTTTCGTTGGGGGCGGTCATAATCGTCAGCACGTGCGCCTCACAATCGGGGCAAAGTTCTTTCCCTTCCGCTGTTGGCTTCACGCACTCGCCAGCCTGGTGGCCATGAACTTCTTTGCATTTGCACTGATTATTCCTCGTCATTGAAAAACTCCTTATCATAATACCGAATCTAAACTAGAACCGATATAGCATCCAAGAAGAGCGTCAAGTCAAGTGATCATTTGTTAACTTGCCACCGACTTTGCCAAAGTCTCCATCGCGATAGTTATCGCAGTGAGCATAACTTCTCAACCATCGCATCTACAGCGCTGCCACAACCACACGAGGGCGGCGTGATGGCAGCGAGGCAAAGCCAACGGTCTGCACCACAGGCTGACGCTGAGTCAGAACGCCAAATGAAGAAGCCCCGCACGGGGGGGAGCGGGGCTTCTTAGGTTCCTTTGGGGGGAACAGGTGATGGGAGGGAGCCCATCACGACCCTCACATAAGAACGTAAGGTGTTTAGAACAACCCCCGCAATCATGAACAGTTTGTGACGAGTTAAGAAGAAGCCCCGGCCAAGATGGATTGACCAGGGCTTCCCAACCAAAGGGGTGGTCGCAGGGAACGACCACCACAACCGACATAACACAAATCCCAGCCAAGCGAGTCGGCTGTGTCGCCGCGCCCACGGGCGAAACGCCTCTCCCTGCTATGGTTTGCTGCTGCCTCACCCTTCGGCGCCTGACGCGCGCACGCGGCCAAGGTGGCCCGTCCATTCAGCTTCGCGGTTCGCTGGCCTCTCGAGAGTATTGGGGCCACAATGACCAGTTTCTTGCAGCGCGAAGCATGGATAGACAACACGAAGCCGATTCGCCCCTGCTACCGTCGGGCCGTTGACCTAACGATAGGAGAGAAGCGATGGAGGCGATGCAGGTTCAAATCTTTCAGGCCTCGGGCGCTGCCGAAATCGGTGGCCTTCAGAAGCAAATAAACAATTGGCTTGGGCAAACGTATTGGGGCGTCTCCCATACAGATATCGCAATGTGCGAGGTGGGAGATGAGGGCGGTGATAGGTTTCAGCACCTAGTCGTCATGATTTGGTATCGAGGGCCAAACCACGCCGAAAACGAGTAAAGAGCGGCGTGCAGTCTCGCGGTTGCTGAAGCCAGCAAGGCGAGCGGATTCCGTTGCGGGTCTATTCATCGAGTTAGCCCCAAGATTTTGGGGCGAATCATTCGGCCCGGTGCGCAGGCGCTCGATCTCGGCATTGACGGCGCGTGCGGCGCCCGCGCTGGCGGCCGAAGCGCTCCCGGGCCTGACGCGGGTCGCGTGGTATCCTTTCGCGCTCGCTTCAGTTGGGAGGTTCATTTATGGCGAAGGACAACGACGACGTGACATTCGAAGCCGATGCTGAGGTCGGCAGGTGGTCGGCCAGCCTACGCAACGCCAGCGTGGCGTTGCAGCCAGACTTGTCAGTCATAAGAATCGCCGAAGAGGTTATCAGGACGCGGTGCGAGCTAACGGCAATACGGCAGGCGCTGGAGAAAATCGCGAACAAATAGGCGGCATCGGCGGCACTGTCTCAGTTTGATTTGGCGGCTCCGATCACGTCAGCGGGGCGTTTCTGGCCTTGGGTCCTTTGGGCATGGATAATTCTTACTACCATCTGGTGCCAAATGCAGCAGCAACGTAGAGTTGTTTGGGGAATGTGATTGTAGAGGGGGGGGTAAAGTGACAGAACGCTCCATCCGACAAATCCGCAAAAGCATTCTTCTAGAAATACGAGGGTTCAATCAAAAGATAGGAGCGGGCCCAAATGATTACGTTGCGCCCGACAGTTTGAAGTGGTTTCGAGCCGGGGACAAAGCCTTTCTGGCCGCAGTAAACGAGCTTTTACAACAGGGATTGCTGATCGGGATCGCTGACGCGGACAAGCGAGTGGCGGTCCGATTGAATCTTGAAAAAATAGCTGACATCAATGACGAGCTTGCGACACGGGAATGGTACGAAGACCCTCGCTTTCTAATCCCTACTATATTGGCCATTCTCGGAGCCGCGGGCGCGATGATCAAGTTTATTTTCAAACTGTAACAGTGCCGGTCGAAAGCGGAATCTCCCGCGCTAGGAGAATCAAACTGATGCACTACACTCGCCCGGCTTCAAACTGGCTCCCTCCCTTTTTCAAAAGGCCGCAAGGCCACTACCGATGCGGCACTGTCTCATCGCTCTATGACTATCTCGGATATTTGGCGAAGCATCACCACGTCATCGGTGGCTCCGAAAACGAGGTGGCCAGCTATCTATTGAAGCTAAAGGTCACGGAGCTACATCAGACCGAGTTTCACAAGCTCGAGATTCCGAAAGACGGATCTAAACGCTAACTCACTCCAATGTCGGGATTGACCCGATATCATTTTTTTGGTCTTCGAGGCGACCTCCGCCACCTGCGGACTGGGCGCGTGTTTGTTACTTACGTGTTACATAAGGCGCCGCATTTGCTCACATTAGAAGCAAAAGATTAGCGGGGCTTTCGCTCGCGCACGAGGCCCTCCTGGGCCGTAGAAGCCACGAGTTCTCCGGACCTTGTGAAGAGGGTGCCCCGGCAGAACGCCCGCGCCCCACCCGAGCTAGGGCTATCCTGGGCGTAGAGCAGCCAGTCATCGGCCCTGAAGCTCCGATGGAACCAGATGGCGTGGTCGAGGCTCGCGAGCATCAGCGTGGAATCGAACACGAAGCGGCCATGGGCGATCAGCGCCGTATCGAGCAGGGTGAAGTCCGAGGCATAGGCGAGGACGCATTGGTTGAGGGCAAGGTCGTCACCCAGCGTGCCGGTGGCCTTGATCCAAACCTGTTGGGAGGGCGCCCGCTTCTCCAGCGAGAGATAGCGGGAGAGGTCAATCGGACGAATTTCGATCGGCCGCTCGCGCTCCCAATAGGCCTTCACCTGGGGCGGCACGCGGTCGATCAGCCAAGCCTTCAGCTCGGCCTCGCTCGGCAGCTCCTCCGGCGGGGGCACCTCCGGCATCTGCATCTGGTGGAAGAGCCCCTCTTCAGGTTTATGGAAGGAGGCGGCCATGGAGAAGATTGGCTGCCCGTGCTGGATCGCGACCACGCGGCGCGTGGAGAAGCTGCCGCCGTCGCGGATGCGGTCGACCTTGTAGATGATCGGCACCGACGGATCGCCGGGGCGCAAGAAATAGCCATGCAGCGAGTGGGCGGTGCGGTCCTCGACCGTACGGTAGGCCGCGACCAGCGCTTGGCCGATCACCTGCCCACCGAAGACGCGCTGCCAGCCCACCTGCGGGCTCACGCCCCGGAACAAATTCGCCTCGAGCGTCTCGATGTCAAGGATCGCCAGCAGCGTTTCGAGTGCGCGGCTCATAGGCTGGACCTTTCACCTGCAAACGGGCCCCGCGCCCTTTATCAGTTTCGGGCGGAAAGCGGTACGCGCGATCGAAGGAACAGGCTGGACATTGTCCTTGCCTATGGGAAGGGTGTCCGCCTTGAGGCGCGGAGTTGGGCGTGTCGAAGCAGAATCGTCCGAATCGTTACGACGTGATTATCGCCGGCGGCGGTTTCGTCGGGACGACGCTTGCGCTCGCCTTGGCCGAGCTTGCGCCCAGGGGCTTCCGCGTGGCGCTGGTCGATGCCGAGCCGCCAGGTGGTGGTAAGGCCGACGCCCGGGCCTCGGCGCTGTCGGCCGCGAGCAAGGGCCTCCTCTCCGTCCTCGGCGTCTGGCTGGCACTTGCCGAGAGCGCCCAACCGATCACGAGCATCGAGATCACCGACAGTCCGTTGGACGCAGGCCTACGCCCTCATGTCCTCGATTTCGACAGTGAGCTTTGTCCGGGCGAAGCCGGCGCCTACATGATCGAGAATAGCGACCTTCACCGCGCGCTTCTGTCTGCCCTGCATGCGCAGGCCGCCATCGTCTCCATTGCGCCCGACAGCGTCGTGGATTTCGCGAGCCGACCGGTCGGCGTAGCGGTCACGCTCGGAAGCGGACGACAGATCGAGGCGCGCCTCCTCGTCGCGGCCGACGGCAAGCGCTCGCGGCTCAGAGAGCGCGCTCGCATCAAATGCGTCGGTTGGACCTATCCACAAATCGGCATTGTCACCACGGTGGCGCACGCGAAGCCGCATGAGGGCAAGGCCGTGCAGCACTTTCTCCCCGATGGACCCTTCGCCATTCTGCCGCTGAAAGGCAACCGCTCCTCCATCGTCTGGACGGAAGACAAGGCAAAAGGCGACGCGATCATGGCGACCGACGAGGCGAGCTTCGTGGCCGAGCTCACCAAGCGCTTCGGCCACAAACTCGGTGACATCGCGCTAGCCGGTCCTCGCCAGTCTTTTCCTCTCGATTTTCAGGTGGCGCGCAGCTTCGTCGCGGAGCGCCTCGCGCTGGTCGGCGATGCCGCGCATGCGGTCCACCCGCTGGCCGGCCAAGGCCTCAATATCGGCTTACGCGACGTCGCTGCGCTCACCGAGATCCTCGTGGAAGGCGTGCGTCTTGGGCTCGATATCGGCGAGCCGCCTTTGCTCGAGCGCTACGAGCGCTGGCGGAGATTCGATAGCGCCTTCTCGGGCACGGTGATGGATGGGCTGAACCGGCTCTTCTCCAACGACAGCGTTCCCTTGCGCGCACTGCGCGAGTTTGGACTTGGTGTCGTCGACCGGGCGCCATGGCTCAAGCGCGTTCTCGTCCGCGAGGCCGCGGGCTTCGGCGGGAAGGTCCCGCGTCTCTTGAAGGGTGAAAGGCTTTGAAGCTCCCCGCGCCTAGCGCTCGTTGAGCTTGCGCGCTTCTTCTGGCAACATGATGGGGATGCCGTCGCGGATCGGATAGGCGAGACCCGCGGCACGGCTGATCAGCTCCTGGCGCTCGGCATCGTAGTCGAGCGAGGTTTTGGTCAGCGGACAGACCAGGATCTCGAGCAGCTTCGGATCGAGCTTTGCGCCCGTCACTCGTTCATTCGTCATCTGAGCCACTCCTGGGTTTCCTCCTCATTGCAGCGACGTGCCCGAGCCGTCGTCGCGGGCGGCGAGCTCCATCTCGGCGAGCGCCACGAGCGCCTCGGCGCGGGCCTTCAGATCTGCCGCCTCGAGCAGCGCCTGCTTCTCCTCCGGCCCATAGGGGCTCAAGATCGACAGCGTGTTGACCAAACGTTCGTTGCTCGCGCTGTCGATGCGATCCCAATCGGCGTTAAGATTGTTGGCGGCGAGATAGTTCTTAAGCGTCGCAAGCAGGCGCGGCCGATCTACATCCTCCTCGCCGTGACCGCAAGTGAAGTCGGCGGTGTAGCCGCCGAAATCGACGTGGCAAAGGCGGAACGGCTGCTCCGACGCGACATCCTGGGAGAGTTGGAAGCGCGCGATCCCGGCGAGCGTGATCAGCACCCGGCCGTCATCTCCTTCATTGAAGGCGGTGATGCGCCCGGCGCACCCCACGCGCCGCAAAGCAGAGCTCTTGCCGGGGGGCGATTCGCCGCTGCCTGCCTCCGGCGCCGGCTGCACGACGGCGATAAGGCGTTCGGTGCTGAGCGCAAAATCGACCAGCGCCAGATAGCGTGGCTCGAACACGTTCAGCGACAGCGTGGCGCGCGGCAGGAGAATAGCACCGCGCAGCGGGAACACCGGCAGCACCTGCGGGAGGTCTGCAGGCCTTCGATAGCGGTCGGTCAACCCACGAGGCACAGCGCGTTACCCTCACGCGAACAAGAGCGATGAAAGCTTCTGGCGCCCCGAGATCGTGGCGGGATCGCTGCCGCCCCAGGCATCGAAGAGCTGAAGGAGCTGCTTGCGCGCGGCGTCATCGTTGAAGGCGCGATCCTTGGCCACGATGGTCAGCAGCTCTTCGAGGGCGCCCTCGCGGTCGCCCCGCGCATTCAGCGCAAGCGCGAGATCGAAGCGGCTTTGCGTATCTTTGGGATTTGCTTCGAGTTTGGCGCGCAGCGCCTCCAAATCGCCGGCCGCTCCCGCCTTGCGCGCAAGCTCAAGGTTTGCGTGGGCGCTCGCCACCGGAGCGCTGTCCGCTTTCCCCGGAGGTACCAGCGCCAAGGTCTGTTCGGCGCGCGTCAAATCGCCGGTCTTGATGTAGCACATGGCAAGGCCCGCTGCGGCCCGTGCATTCTCCGCGTCCTTCTGCAGGGCCTCGGCGAAGGCTTGCGCGGCAGTGTTGGCGTCGCCGGCAGCCAAGGCCGCCTCCGCGGTCTCTAGATCTGCGACGGCATCGGCTGCATCGTCGCCGACAAGGCGGGCAATGAATGCCTTGATGCGGGCTTCGGGCAGCGCTCCCATGAAGCCGTCGACCGGCCGCTCGTCGACGAAGGCGAACACCGCGGGGATCGACTGCACGCCCATCTGGCCGGGAATCTGCGGGTGCTCGTCGATATTGAGCTTGACCAGCTTGACCGCGCCCTTGGCGGCGCGAACGGCTTTCTCCAACAGGGGGGTCAGCTGGCGGCAAGGGCCGCACCACGGCGCCCAGAAATCGACCAGTACCGGCACTAGGCGCGACGCATCGATCACATCGCGCAGGAAGTCTTTGGTCGTCGTGTTTTTGACGAGGTCCGCCGTGGCGCCGCCCTCGGTAAGAATGGGAGTATCCATGCTCCTGCTCGTTGGCTTGGGCCCGCGAACCTGTACCCCACAACGCTTGGCGATGCCAAAGTTTGGCCGGGCCCGCTTCGCAAAACATGGGCAGCCGCGAACCATTTGGCAACCCGGGCTCGGGTCCGGAACGGCCATCAGGACAGCGTCAGGACGATCGGCTCATGACCGCAAGCCCGGATGAAGCGGAGGAGATCGGCGGTGGCGAGCCGCGTCGTGGCCGTATTCTGAAGCGGGTGGCAATTGACCTCGGCGCAGGCAAGCAGCGCGGCATCCACCACCACGCTGACGCGGGCCGCATGATCGTTGGCGAGAGCGAAGGGCGTCACCGAGCCGGGCGAGACGCCGAGCAGTTCGTCGAGCAACTCTGCTTTGCCGAAGCTGAGGCGCCCGAGCCCGAGGCGCGCCGCCACCAGTTTCAGGTCGACGCTGGTGTCCTCTTTGGCGACCACCAGCACCGGGCGCCCCTCCTTGCCGGCGAGGAACAGGTTCTTGGTGTGGGCGCCCGGCAGCCTTCCGCGCAACGCTTGCGATTGCTCCACCGTGAACATCGGCGCGTGCTCGACGGTGGTTGAGCCGATGCCGAGCTCCTCGAGGCGCGCGAACAGCCAGTGCCGATCTCTTGCCATCGATCCTGGGCCTATCCCGGCCTCACCAAGTCCTTGATCCCCGTAATGTTCTGACTGCGCAGCGCTCGCATGTCGTCCTATGGACATCGGAGATACGATCAACTACAACGCCTATCGCCGCCTTCAAGCGCGAACCGAAAGGTTTGGCAAGAGCGCGACGGAGGGGTCGGATCGCGGGTGTAGCTCAGGGGTAGAGCACAACCTTGCCAAGGTTGGGGTCGAGGGTTCAAATCCCTTCGCCCGCTCCAGTTTTCATCTATAAATCAGAATGTTAAAGGACCGCGCGGCGGAGCGGCCAAACGGTCTCCAGGTCGGGGAAGCCGGGGGGAAGCAAGAGTTTCAGCTCCTCGGCTCATTGTCACGGATAAAGCCCTGTACCAGCCTTTCGAGGTATTCGAGGTACTGCTTGCAGACTTCGATCACGCTGATTTTCTCACCGCTGAATTCGAATTTGTAATCCTTCCACTGCAGCGATGGCGGTTCCATGCCAGGCGGCCCAAACACGTGCAGACCATATGCAGGAGGCCCGTAGGATTCTTGTCGCAATTCAGCAATTGGGACGGACACGAATTCAGGCTTCGTTTCTGCTCCCCTGAGTTTCACTATCGCAATTCGCTGCCGGTTCATATTGTGCAGCAGTTCACGTTCATCTGGGCTGAGGGTGGCTTCCTAGGCCGGAAGCCAGGAGTCATATTTTTCAGTCTCCTCGTGTTTGAGCACCCAAGACACGCTTCTACCGGCGGAGATAAATGCGCTCAGATAGAAGCCGAACGCCTCCGGCTCATTCGCGACGATCCGGGGCGATAGAAGAACTGAGCTTCACGTAGCTTCGTTTGGGCGTTTTCGATCACGTGTGTTCGACCTTAGGCTCCTGTTACACGATCCACCCCAGNTCGCGCGCCTTGGCGTTGGCGAGCTTCCATGAGTTTCGTTATCGTTGGCATCGTTAGCGTCGCGGTCTTTCTGCTTTTGGGTTACTAGCCGACAGTCGGCTCGACGCATCGCCATAGGCACCAGCCGAAGCCGACAGAACCCTTGACCCTCGCCTACTGGCATATATCCAATCTTGCATGGATGCTCTGACAGCCTTCGGCCTCTTTGCTGTCACTGCCATGCTGGTATTCTATGTTCTCGAGGATCGCAGCCCTTGGTACATCCTCGCTTTCGCCGCTGCATGCGTTCTTGGCTCCGTCTACGGCTTCCTACAAGGCGCGTGGCCTTTTGGATTGATCGAGGCCATATTTGCAGTTGCAGCCGTCTGGCGGTGGCGAACGAGGATTGTATCTCAATAGCGACAAAAGCGCGCCGGTCGAAGCCGACGCCTCATCGCGTTCTCGCCTGATCCTACAAACCGAATCTAATACGCCTATTTCTCAAACGAATACGTACTCGGCTGATTAGCCACCCCTGATCCTTCATTGGCTTGGTCCCAAAAATGGGAGGTATGCTGACTTGCTCGGCGGGAGGCATACCGACTTGGAGAAAACACCCATGCGCGAATTAACCAGCTTGGAACTGCAGGCCGTCGCCGGTGGCGCCGCCCAGCCTGTCAGTCCTCGTCCTGTTGCTACTCCTCCCGTCAGGATTTTGGCCAGGGTCAGAGCGGAAGAGCAAATTTTGCTGAGGTTCATAAGGGGGGAAGAGCAGATTTTAGCGAGGGTAAAGACAGGCCTTGAGTTTTGAAATGTAGGGCCGGCCAGCCCTTTCTGATTCCTCCGTTAGCTGCGGCGCGATGCTTCACCAAGGCTCGGCGCCACCCGCCGCGCCCTCCGAAGCCGCTTCACCTCCTCCGGCGCGACGGCGCCGGCTAGAGCGAAGGCGCATTCGGCTATGGTCAGGAGGCCGCGACAGAGCCAAGCCCTCGTCCAGTAGTGGAGCATGCTCATTGCTTCGCCTTGCCCGATTGGGCGACGATGAGGATGTAGGGGTTGAACCCCACGCTCGGGTCCCTGCCTTCGCCCATCGTCACGACTTTTGAGCCCGGGTAACAGTCAAGCAGCGCCTTCTCAACCCCACGCACGTGATACTCGAATCGCTCGCGAGGCGACCTTGTAACGACCTTTCCAACGCCTTGAGCCAATGCGCCTATCGGCGCTGCTGTCGCGGCCACTCCAATGCCAGCGAGGACGCTTCTGCGATCAAGGCCCTTCATGACCGCACCTCCTCCGCTTCGAGCAGGCGTCGGATGTCGACATCGTCCTCACGCCCGATGCATTTGTGCACGGCGAACAGCGCATCGCACGGAATCGACCATTGCTGGCGCGGATTGAGCTGCTCCACGATCCGGGGCTGCCAAGGTGTCTGTTGATACCGTGGCTCGCTTCGAGAGAGGCGATAACCTGCGCGAGCGCACTGTCGAAGATATGCGCCGCGCCCTCGAAGATGCTGGCGTCGAGTTCACCAACGGTGATGCGCCAGGGGTCAGGATGAGGAAGGGCAAAGGCACCGAGTGAGCCGGCCGGACCTTCACCTAGAAGTGGTCGACGACGAGATCATCGTCAGCTGCCGGGCGCGAGCTACACGGTGACCTATCATAAGCCGGCTGAACTGCCTCAGCTTCTCGCCAAGGACTTCCCGAGGAAGGACGACAGCCGCGCGCCAATAACCCACGCCGAGTTCCTCGCTCGTGCCTGGAAGCTCGCCAACGCCAAGGCGCGCGAGCTGGGGTGGATTGTGTAGGCGCTACTCAGCCCCGCCGAGTTCCCCGCCAACCCCAAAGCGCCGAGGCCACCAGCAGAAGGGCGACGATAATCAACACAGTGGTCATT
>JGI12270J11330_10002431_pt1 | contig 13677 bp, 15 predicted proteins | sample PeaSoiMetSII2010_FD_11330 | JGI IMG/M metagenome (IMG submission 11330)
CGTGAAGTGCTGCGGAACGAGCGAATCGCTACACAGGCTAGTGTGGGGGCGGGGAAATAGAGTCAGCCGGACGTCAGTTGTCCGTGGTCCGTCGTCCGTTGGGCTCGAACCTTGATCCTACTCCGGCGTCCGGGAAGCTCTGTTTTGAAGTGAAAATCCAAGAGCAGGAAGCTCTCTATTAGGCGCGCGTCGCTATCCATAGTCTTTCGTCCCGCGAGTGCCGCCATTAGAAGCTATCACAGCATTCTGACAACTGACTACTGACAACTGACGACCGACGCCTGCCTCACACCTTCTCCAGCGCAATTTCCAGGTCGCGAATGATGTCGTGCCAGTCTTCAAGGCCCAGGGACAGCCGGATACCCTCGGGATGCATGCCGAAGGCGCGTTTCTGCTCTTCGGGCAGCGCCGAATGCGTCATCGAGAAAGGATGTTCGATCAGAGTCTTGACCTGGCCGAGGCTGACAGCCAGGGTGATGGAATAGGCGTGCTCGGCGAGGTAATCCACCAATTTCTCGGCTAGGCTCTGCTTCGAATCACTTCCCTTAAGAACGAAGTAGAGCATGCTGCCAGGAGCGAACAATCCGTCTGAACTGATCATCTGCCGGTGAGCCAACGCCTTCTGCGGGAAGCAATCCGTGCCGGGGTATCGGACGCAGGCTACCTTGGGATGCTTCGAGAGGAAGTCTGCCACGTGCTGCGCTGTCTTCTGCATATTCGACATGCGAGTGGCCAGCGTGGGCAGGCCGTAAACCAGGATGCCCCAGGCGGCACGCGGTGAAAGCACTCCGCCGAAATCCTTGCGGAAGAGCATGACTTTGTTGTACCACTCCGCCGGCCCAACCACGGCTCCGCCCATATCCGTTCCGAAGCCCCCGATTCCTTTGGTGAGGCTTTCCACGACGATGTGGGCTCCGAGCTTCAGAGGCCTCTGGCAGTAGGGCGTGGCAAAGGTGTTGTCCACGATCACCAGGACTCGATCGCGCTCCTCACGGCCGGAATTGACCTGGTCGGCGAGGCGGCGCACGCCGGCGATGTCGATCAATTCCATGGTCGGATTGGTTGGGGTTTCGAAGTAGAGAACGCGGGTGGCGGGTGTTATCTGCTCCTGCAAGGACTCCATCTTCAGGAAGTCCGTAAACCGGGTCTGCATGCCGAACCTGGGCAGCCAGTTGGTCATTAGACTGTACGTGCAGCCATAGAGGGTGTGGTGAGCCAACACCTCCTGACCCTGGCGAAGCGCCGAACCTAGTGCCGCACTGATCGCAGCCATGCCCGAGGCAAAGGTCACGCCGACTTCGCCCCCCTCGGCGTAGGCGAGGTTTTCCTCCAGCATCGCCCGTGTGGGTTCGTCCAGCCGGTCGTAGATGTAGATCGGCATGTGGCCGCTTAACGCTTCGTCGGCGGAAGCGAATTGCACGAAGCCTTTGGCGCCGCGCTCGAGCGAAGTCAAGCGAAACGCCGTGGAATGGGAGACCGGCGGGACGACGTGATGGTCGTAGTCCCACTTCTTGCTGTCGAAGCTCCCGTGGATCATGTGTGTGCGCAGCTTGTAGTCTTCTTTCTTGCGATGATGTTTTCGAACCTCCATAGCACACCCCCTTAACGGGCACGTTCACACCGTGAGCATGGTAGCACTCCTTGGCACGGTAGGGGTAGGGCTTGCCTACCCGCTTGCCCTACCCAGGCCGGTCAAGCGCCTAACCTTCAGGGGACGGCAAGCCGTCCCCCTACGCTTGTTGATGAAGGTGGGTCTGGCACGGATGTCATCGGAGCGGCCCCCAAGGCGGAAGGGACCTGTAGCGTTCCCACGAGTGACGCCTTCATAAGCTCTCGAGAACGCTTCGCAGTTCCGGCAGTGATGAGATTCTTGGACAAGTGGCATCGGGGTAAGCACCCACGGTATCGATCAGCACACCCGTGATCCCGGCGAGTTGCGCGCCACCGATGTCCGTTGCATACGTGTCACCCACGAACACAGCTTCTGAGCTCTCCACGCCCAGGCGTTGAAGGGCCAACGTGAAGATTCCGGTGTGGGGTTTTTGAATGCCGACGATCGCTGAATCCAAGATAGCCTTGAAATAACGTGCCAGGCCGAGACTAACGAGTTGACCTTCGAGAGTACCGATGGAGTTTGAAACCACTCCCAGAAGATAGTCTTGGGCCAACATCCACTCGAGAAAGGCAGGCGTTTCGGGCATTACCCTAGACCAGAGTTGGATGTTCTGGAAGTCCTCCACCAGAAGCCGAGTGAGCTCACCTCGCCCCTCCTCCGGAACACCCAGCCGGCGGGTGAATTCGCGCAGGTACTCCGTCCAATAGTAGTAGTCAATCTGCTCGGGAACTGTACCAGCCCGGATCATCGGCCAAAGCCACTCATCCAGTTTTTGCTTCGCCAATCGTTCAGCCGCGTAGAAGTCTTCCAGTGTGGCCGCGTGGCCGTGCTCCTTCAAATCGGCGATGACGACCTCGATCCGGGGGAACACCAAGGTGTTGCCGGCATCCAACAAGACAGCGCGAATTCGTCCTGATCTCATCTCTGCTCCGTGTGATGCGAGTATTATATCAGGACAGCAGACGCAGCCTCTGGATGTTGAGGGCGGTGCGACCCTGAGGTCCGATTGTCATTCTGAGCGAAGCGAAGAATCCCGGCAGTCGCTTGGTTCTGGAACTACGGAGATTCTTCGCTACGCTCAGAATGACAGCGCGGCGCGCCAGGAGGCACGTTTTGCCTTGACCCGTCTTCCGCTTCTCTTTAGATTTAGCAAGATGGGGAGAAGACACAGCATTCGAGGCGCGGTTCTCGCTCGTTGGTGCTCACTCGCACGGCCCCAGTTGTCGCGCCTTCCGGCCCTTCACTCGCCACTCGTCACTTGTCACTGCTTTTTCTTGTTGTTCCTCAGCCCCCTCTCGATGCCGGCCATCCAAGCTCCCGCAAAGCCGCCATCGCAGCCCCCGCCGGAGGTGCAGGAAACTCAGGCGCTTCAAGATGCGGTCCGGTCCGCCGAGGACAATCCGCAATTGCTGATCAAGAACCTGGAGGGCTTTCTCGAACGCTTTCCTGCCAGTGTGCGCCGCGAGCTGGTTATCGACGTCATTTACAAGTCCGCCCTGCGCGCCAACGACCCTGAGACCGCCATCGTGTACGGCGAAAAACTGCTGGCAGGGAAGCCGGACGATCCTGCGCTGCTCGCTTCTTTAGCAGACATGCTGGATCGGCGGGGAGATGCCTCGCGCCGCGCGAAAGCTCTTGAGTATGCCACGCGGCTTGTCGAAAACGCGGAAGCGAAATACCGGGAGCCAGGCCGTTCTGCTTCGGGAACCGAGAAGGCCGCCGATTCGTTCGCCATGCTGCTGGCTCAGGCCAGCCTGGTGCGGGGAAAGCTCTACGTCGAGGCTGGAGAATTGGACAAGGCCTGGGCGGATTACGAGAAGAGTTACGCCGTCTACCCTTCGCAGCAGGCTGCCGAGCGGTTGGGCGATCTGGCCGTGAAGAAGAACGAACTCGACCGCGCCGTGGATGAGTACGCTACGGCGTTCGCGTTTCCCGGTCCGGCCCTCGATCCGGCGCAGCGGCGGGAAGTGCGCCGCAAGCTGGGCAGTTGTTATCTGGTGCTGCACGGATCCGAGAAAGGCCTGGGTGACTTGATCCTCGCCCGCTACGACGAACTGAGCCGCGCGCTCGCCGCACGATTCCAGGACTCCGGGCAGCCCAACGCCGAGCTGCGAGACCCCTTCGCTTATGTGCTCAAGCGAACCGACGGCTCGCCGCTGTCCCTCGCCGATTACCGCGGCAAGATTCTGGTGCTGGAGTTCTGGGCTACCTGGTGCGGGCCATGCCGCCTGGAGGGGAGGCTGCTCGAGAGCGTCATCCAGAAGTTCCAGAAGGAGCCCGCCGCGGTGTTCCTGGCGGTGAACGTGGACGAAAACCCGGCGAACGTCCCGGCGTTCGTCAAGGAGGAACGCTGGACTACTCCTGTGGTCTATGCGCAGGGACTGGACCGGCTCTTGGGTGTCACCTCGCTTCCCACCTTGATGATCTTCGACCGCAGCGGCCACGTGGTCTTTCGGCAGGAAGGGTTGGTGGTGACGACGTTCGTGGATACGGTGGAGAAGAAGGTGCGGGGGGCGCTAGGGCAATCTGTTGCTGCTGGATCTCGTTGATCGACCTGTTAGCAAGTCGTTTATTTTCAGTAACATTCCCAGACTATGCCCGTATCTCTTTTATTATCAATGACATTCCCGCTTTGTTCCGCAGCTTTCGACAACGGTCCTTTGTTTTCATAGACATTCTCGCTTTGTTCCCTCGAATTCAAGTCGAGAAGTCGAGAGTCGAGCATTGAATAGTGATAGACCGTCGACACCTGCTCGCCTGACCTCGTGACTTGGCTTCATAACTCCTGGACTGCTTGACGTGTGAACTCCTCGACTCTTTGTTTTCATAGACATTCCCGGTTCGTTCGTAAGAATTCGAGTCGCGAAATCTCGCCGCTGATCAGGTTTCGCACGCTCAAATCCCTAACTCACGAAAAAGGTCAGCGGCGGATTCAAAGTGCTCCCCCTCTCCTCGATCTGCCGCCCGCATCGCCTTGATCGTGATTCGATCGGGCACCTTCACGTGGAAGGGTAGAGCCCTCTCGGCAGCCACGCGAACCAGCAACAAGCGTACCGCGTCGGACACCGACATGCCCATTGCAGCCAGTGTTTTCGCGGCTCTCTTCTTCACCTTTTCATCCACGCGGATATGTACCATAGTTGTCGCCATTAGCTTGAACCTCGCTGAGATACATCGTATCTCAATTCTGAGAGGTGTCAATAGCTCACCTTTTTCGCAGGGCACGGTAGGCCGAACGCCAGACGTTCTCCTCTCGCTGGGGCTCAAGGGACACCGCTTGCGGGTCGTAATTCTCCGGGGCGCGGACAATTTCTCCCGGCTGCAACCGCCGCAGGTGGTAGACGTACGGCCGCAGGCCCGTGCCGGCGAGTGACCTCTCGACTTTGAAGAACTCGTCTTTGAACCGAACGTACGGCCGGTCATTCCAACCTGGTTTTGGCCGGCAGGACATGATCCTGAGAACCTCGTGCTGCCCATCGCTGAACCAAGTCACCCCATCCGGCACCTGCGGCGGCCGGTGGCGATTCTGGCTCCGCTGGCGGAGGGCACGATGAGACTTGTCGATGATCCAGAGCGGGAGAGTTCCCACGATTTCTTCCGTAAAGGCAGCGCCCAGGGCTCGGATGACGCCTTCAAACCCGAACCAGCAGATGATCCAGGTCACCGGATTGAGAGCCACAAAGACGTAACCTAACAAGCCCATCATCATTTCGTTGGGGTGAACATTGGGATGGGCTCGCAGGGCGCTTTCGAGTTGGACCCGTGTGTGGTGGGTGACGGAATACGAATACCAAACCACCAGGGCGCAGAGCGAGAGAAGGGCCTCCAGGGCTCCGGAGATAAAGGTCGCGGGCCGCCAGCGAATCGACTCCGCGGAAGGCAGCCTGGCGCGCCAGGTTTCAGGTAACAGAGAGAGGAACGGGCCAAGCAGGTAAGTCCACATGGCGCAAAGACCGACCGTTTACTCCCTCCAAGGGTTAACCAGTAAGGCCCCGGTGAATTCGAAGTCAGCGGTGTTCCGGGTCATGAGACGGAGACCATGGCGAATCGCCGTGGCAGCGATGAGTCCATCAGCGGCATGCACCGTGCGCCCCGCATTTTGTGCCGTGGCGGTAAGTTCTCCCCAGAGACGGCTAGTCTCGAGGTCAATCGGGAGAAGTCGTTCGCTATAGTCGCGTTCGAGGGTCTCCAGCCACGTTTCGAGTGCACGTTTTTTCGGGATTTCCTTCAGAAGGGATATGCCCTTACGAATTTCGCCGATGGATATGACGCTCACGAAGAGCTCTTCTTCTCTGACGGCGTCCACGGCCTGGCGGACCCCCCGGTGTCCCTTCGGGTGACGTAATTCTGACAGCACACAGGTGTCCAGCAAGACTCTCATAGCTGCGCATCCCGCATCTGGGATTTGTCGCGACGCAAGTCGAGTCCTTTCAAGCTTGGACCCCTACCGAGAAGAAATTGCTTGAAACTGCGGCGCTTGCCGGTCAGCTTTTCATAATCGCGGCGCGCGACCACAACCACGGCATCGCCACGTCGCAGCACGATTTGGGGGTCTCCTGCAACGGCACGGTTGACAAGTTCGCTAAAGCGATTCTTCGCATCTGCCAGGCGCCACGACATGGAAACACTCCTCAATCTAACTAATCTAGCTATATAATGCCATAACCGAGCGGCCCGTTGCAAGTGGGCAACCCGGCCGTAGCAGCCCCATGCGACTGAGTTTAGGCCAAGGCCTTTGCTTGGAAACCGGCTGCCTGCATAATACACGCATGATCCTTGAGACCGAGCGGCTCATCCTTGACACGTGGCAAGCGTCCGACTGGACGGCGTTTCGGCCGATCGCAACGGACCCTGACGTGATGCGTTACATCACGGGCGGCGCGCCTTGGACGGACGACCAGATCCGAAGCTTCGTGGAACGTCAGGTGAAGCTCTATGCGGAGAGAGGCTTCTGTCGGTGGAAATTGCTCGCCAAGGCTACTGGAGGGATGATCGGCTTTTGTGGCGTGGGATTTTGGCGCGACGCGCCGGACCCGGAGATCGGGTGGTGGCTGGCCCGGCGTTACTGGGGTCGAGGGCTGGCGACGGAAGCGGCCGAGGCCGCATCGCGCGATGCGTTTGAACGGGTACGGCTGGAGCGAATCATTTCCGTTGCCATGCCGGAGAATGCCGCTTCGATTCGGATCATGGAAAAACTGGGGCTCAAGCTCGAATGCGAGTTTGAGAACGAAGGTGTGCGCCTATTGCGGTATGCGCAAAGCCGCCTGCAGTACTTTTCGCGCGCACAACCCCTCACCCGACCCGCGACCGCTGACGAAAGCGCCGTCGCGGGCCACTCTCTCCCCAAGGGAGAGGGCGGTAAGCTTACAGGGGGCTAGTGTGCCGGGACGAGGGTTAGGCGTTTGGGGCCGGCTTCGAGGATATGTTCGGGCGCCTCTGCCATCATCAACTTAAAGTTCTCGATGAAGCGCGCGGCGAGGGCGTCATACTTCTTGAAATACTCGTCGCGGCTGGGCCAGGTACTGGCGGGATCGAGAATGGCCGAGGGCACGCCTTCGCAACTGGTGGGGACTTCAAAGCCGAAGACGGGGTCTTTCTTATAGTCGACTTTGGATAGCTTTCCGCTGAGGACAGCGTTGAGCAGACTCCGAGTGTGGTGGATGCTGATGCGTTTGCCGACGCCGAAGGACCCGCCGGTCCAGCCGGTATTCACAAGCCACACCGTCGCACCGTGCTTCAGGACCTTTCTCTTCAGCAACTCCGCGTAGGCATAGGGTTGGAGGACCATGAAGGGACCGCCGAAGCAAGTGCTGAAGGTGATTTCGGGCTCGACGCCGAGGCCGATTTCAGTGCCCGCAATCTTGCTGGTGTAGCCTGAAATGAAGTGGTAGATGGCCTGGTCGGGGCTGAGACGGGCGATGGGCGGCATTACGCCGGAGGCGTCGCAGGTGAGGAAGATGACGTTCTTGGGATGGCCGGCGCGCTTCTGAGGAAGATAGTTCTCGATATATTCAAGAGGATAAGCGGCCCGGGTATTTTCGGTAATCATCCAAATCGAGGCGGCGGGAGACAGGATCGAACGTGACGTTCTCGAGGATGGTGCCGAAGCGGCGCGTGCAGGCATAGATCTGCGGTTCGGCCTCCGGCGAAAGGCGGATGACTTTGGCGTAGCAGCCGTCTTCGAAATTGAACACGCCGTTGTCGCTCCAACCGTGCTCGTCGTCGCCGATCAGGTGGCGCTTGGGATCGGCGGAAAGGGTGGTCTTGCCGGTGCCCGACAAGCCGAAGAAGATGGCCACGTCGCCGTCCGCGCCGACGTTCGCCGAGCAGTGCATGGAGAGCACGCCGTCCAGCGGCAGCATGAAATTGAGGACTGTGAAGATGGTCTTCTTAATTTCGCCGGCATAGCTTGTGCCGCCGATGATAGCGAGGCGCTCGCGGAAATTGAGCACGATGAACGTCTCGGTACGCGTGCCGTCGATCATCGGCGAGGCGAGAAAGCCGGGCACGGCGATGACCGTGAACTCCGGGACGTGTTTCTTCAACTGGTCCTGGTTGCGGATCTTCAGGAACATGCAGCGGGCGAAGAGGCTGTGCCAGGCTTTCTGCGTGATGATCCGGATGGGCAGGCTGTATTCCGGGTCGGCGCCGGCGTAGCAATCCTGCACGAAGACGTCCCGGCCCTGCAAGTAGCCCTGCAGGCGCGCCAGCAGGCCGCTGAAGTTCTCGCCCGTGGAGGGGCGGTTGTATTGCCCCCACCAGACTTTGCCCTCGGTGGTCTGCTCGCGGACCACGAATTTATCCGCCGCCGCCCGCGCCGTATGCTTGCCGGTGCTGACCACCAGCGGGCCAAGGTGGGAGAGCCGGCCTTCCGACCGGAACACACTTTCTTCGTAGAGCGCGGGAGTCGGAAGATTCCAGTAGACACGGCGCAGGTTCGTGAATCCGTGATTTTGCAGGCCGTAGTCACTGGCCAGCTTGCCGGCTTCCTGAACGGCAGGAGATTGAACGTCGAGATAGATATTCATAACCAGTCCCTCACCAGCTTGCGGTCGCCAAGGTAGAGTTCGTTTGCGGAGGTCGGGTCAAGCGCCCACTGAATGCGCTCGAGTCCTTCCGTGATGTCGCGGATCGTGCCGCAGTAGCTGAGCCGCAGGTGGCCTTCGAAGCCGAATTCCTTGCCGGGAACCGTCACCACGCGGACTTTTTCCAGGAGGAAATTCGCCAGCTTTTGCGAATCTTTCATGTAAGCGCTGAAATCGGGGAAACAATAGAAAGTGCCGTCCGGCTTGGTCACTTGCACGCCGTCGATGGCCCGCAGGCGGTCGATCATCACATTGCGGTTGTTCTCGAGCGTCATGCGCAGGTTCTCNACGGANGATTGCACGCCGTTCAAGGCNCCCACGGCAGCCCATTGCGAAGGGGCCGNGGGGCCGGAAGTCTGCTGCGACTGCACGGTNGCCATCGCTTCCACCAGNTCCTTNTTGNCAANNGCCCAGCCGATGCGAAAGCCGGTCATGGCATACATTTTCGACACGCCGTTGATGACCACCAGCTTGGATTGCTCCAAGGGGGCGTCCGNGTAGTCGTAGCACACCGGAGCGCTCTTGCCCTCGAAGACCAGCCGGTTGTAGATGTCGTCCATGATCAGGTAGAGGCTCTTTTTCTCGCAGAACTCCACGATTTCGGCGATGAAATCTTTTGAGAACATTGCCCCCGAGGGATTATTCGGACTGTTAATAATAATCGCCTTGGTATAAGAACCGACGGTATCAGCGATCTCGCGCAGGGTGGGATGGAAACTGCCGTCTTCGGGGGTGACCACCACCGGGCAGCCTCCCGCCAATTTCACCATCTCCGGGTAACTCACCCAGTAGGGAGCGGGGAAGATCACTTCGTCCTTGGGATCGAGGATGGCGTGGAGCAGAACCATGATGGCCTGCTTGGCTCCGCCCGAAACGATGACATTATCCGCTGTAACGATTTTCTTGTAGCGTTCCTCGGTGTAGCGAATGATGGCCTTTTTAAGCGCCGGAATACCGTCCGGAGGAGTATAACGAATCTCACCCGTATGCAAGATGGAGGTGCAGTTGATGACCGCGTCGATGGGCGCCTTGCTCTTGGGCTCGCCGCCGCCGAGGTGAATCACCGGTTCGCCCTTTTCGCGCAGCAGCGCGGCGGTCTCGTTCAGTTTCAACGTCACAGACTCTTTAATGCTTCGAGCGAGTTGACTGAGGCTCATAGGTTTGGATTCCTTTTATGCGGAATGCGCACGGGCAGAAAAATATACACAGAAGTTTTCATCCGCGCCAGCAATTGATTTTATAGAGCTTATAAACAACCCTCGCGAGGACACAATGTCGCAGCCAACACTCAGAAAGCGCTTCCGTCGGCCGGAGAGCGCTTCTCCAGTACCGAGATCTGCCCCGCCAGGTCGTCGTTGCGATGCGCCATGGTGAGCGTTCGGCCGTCGTCGGAAACTGACCAGTGGTCTTCAAAGTGGACCTCTCGGCAAGGCGTCGTCACCCTGGATTCGATGACCAGTTCCTCTCCCTCCCAGCGCGCCGACGTGCGCGCCGGGGCTCCGCCCAGGGAGTTGGTTGTTTCAGCGCCGGTTTCGTAAGCGAAAGTCATCCGCTTTTCCACACCGACCGCACTGGTGAAGTGAATTTGCTGAACCAGTCGCGGTTCCCGATGTTCGATCTGCATCACGATGCGCTTCGGAGTAGACCCACGCAGGATGCTTCGCTCGAGATTCAGCTCCCACACACCGGTAAAATCCGGCCGTGAGTCAGTAGGGTTCATACGGTTCTGATACTGTGTCTCAGCCCGGCGTTACTTCAAATTGACCCAATATCCCTGCCCGAAGATTGCTGCAATCAGAACCCAAGCGTGGTATCTTGCTTGTCTTGGCGCAGACCATCGTATGATAAACCGACTACCGGTACCAAAAGCAATTACTTTTTGGAGGTCGGTTTTCGCCAGTTGGGATGCGCGTGTCACCACCCCTGGCCCCTCCTCAGTGAGGAGGGGAATTAGTGAGCGGGCTCTCCAGTCGGCTGAGGATGGGAATTAGACGAGCGGACTCCCCTCCTTGCTAAAGAGGGGCGGGGGTGGTTGTTCTTCCGGCATGGGACGGTTTTATGCGCCTGAAGCTGATCACCTGTGAGATCTTTTACCGGGAATTCTGCTCGGTGATGGCGCGTTCGCCGAACACGGTGGACGTCGAATTTCTTCCCAAAGGACTACACGACATCGGCGTGGAGGGAATGCGCACACGCCTCCAGGCTGCGCTCGACCGCGTGGACGACCCGCGCTACGAGGCCGTGCTGATGGGCTATGGTCTCTGCAACAATGGCGTGGTGGGATTGACCGCCGGCAAGTACCCGCTGGTCATTCCTCGCGCCCACGATTGCATCACGCTGTTCCTCGGGAGTTCCGAGCGTTATCTGGAGTACTTCAACAGCCACCCGGGGGTCTACTTCGAGACCACCGGTTGGATGGAGCGCGGCAAGGCGGACGGGGAGCTCAGCCAGCTTTCAGTTGGAAAGGTGCTGGGCGTCGGGCAGAGTTACGAGGACCTTGTGGCGCGTTACGGGGAAGACAACGCCAAGTATCTTTGGAGCGAACTGGGCGACCTGAGAAAGAACTACCACCAATTCACTTACATTACGATGGGGATGGGACCGGATGCGGATTTCGAGCGCCAGGCTCGCGAGGAAGCCGCCCAGCGCGGATGGGAATTCGAGAAACTCAGCGGAGACCTCGGCATGTTTCAGAGACTGGTGGATGGAGTCTGGGACGAAAAGGAATTTCTGGTGGTGCCGCCGGGAAAACAAGTGGCGGCGGATTACGGCGGAGGGTTGATCACCATTAAAGTCTAAGGAGAGATTGAGTCGTAGGGGCAACCCTTGTGGTTGCCCCAGGGCCGCCACAAGGGCCGTCCCTACGAAGGCATTTATGAACGGTCGTGAGCGCGTACTTGCTATGTTGGAACGCCGGCCGGTGGATACTCTTCCCGCCATGCCCATTACGATGATGTTCGCCGCGGACCAGATAGGGGCGAAGTACTACGACTATGCTACGAACTATCGCGTCCTGGCCGACGCTCAAGTCACGGTGGCAGAGCGATTCGATTTTGATTATGTCAGCGTGATTTCGGATCCCGGGTGTGAGGCTTCGGCCCTGGGCGCTGCGCTGAAGTTTTTCCCGAATCAACCTCCCGCGGTCGACGAGGAAAACGCTCTGCTGAAGGACAAGGCCAGGCTGGCCGGCCTCCAGGTACCGGATCCCGAGCGGGCGGAACGAACCCGCAACCGGGCACTGGCCGTCGAGCTGATGAAGGAACGAGTCGGGAATGCTAAAGTAGTGGAGGGCTGGATCGAGGGTCCCTGCGCGGAAGGCGCCGATTTGCGCGGGATTAATACCTTGATGCTGGACTTCTACGACGACCCGGCTTTCGTGCGCGATCTGTTCGAGTTTATTGTCGAGGTGGAATTACGCTTCGCGAGATTTCAAGTCGCCATGGGAGCGGATCTCATCGGCGTCGGAGACGCCGCAGCTTCCCTGGTGGGACCGAAGCTTTACAACGAGTTGGTTTGGCCCTACGAACAGAGGTTGGTCGGCGCACTGCACTCAGAGGGGATTAAGACGCGGTTGCACATCTGCGGGAACACGCGGAAGATCCTCGAGGGGATGGGAAGGCTGCGGTGTTCCGTGGTTGACCTGGATTGGTTTTCTCCGGTGTCCGAGGGACGGGAACAAATGGGACCGCAGCAGGTCCTCCTGGGCAACCTCGATCCCGTGCGNGTTCTCAAAGAGGGAACGCCCGAATCCGTTTATGCAGCGGTCGGGCAGTGTCATCAGCAGGCTGGAGACCGATTCATTGTCGGGCCGGGTTGTGAAGTGCCGCGGGGGACGCCGCCAGCCAACCTGATGGCCATGATACGTTACGCGCGGGAGCACTCGGGGGCGTAGGGGCGACCCTTGTGGTTGCCCAGGGCGGCCCCACGGGCCGCCCCTACGAAGGCGAAGGTGTCAGAAAGCTCTTGACTGCAAACCCATCCCATCGGATTATTCTTTGGCCCACGCGGGTCGAACTTGCCGCGCGCGCCGGAACCCCGCTGCGCGACCTGCTGTTCGAACAGGGAGTCGAATTCCCCTGTGGCGGGCAGGGCAGGTGCCGGGGCTGCCGCATTCAGGTTCTGAAAGGGAAGGCGGAAGTTAACGGGGCGCAACGGGAGCGGCTTTCGCCCGAGGAGATCGCGGCGGGGTGGCGTCTTGCCTGCCAGTGCGCAGTTGAAGGTGATCTGGAGATTGAGCTGCGGCAATGGGACGCAGCCATACTCGTCGATGAAACACCCTTCAACTTCCAGCCTCGCCCAGGGCTGGGAGTGGCGGTGGATCTGGGCACGACGACACTGGTAGCCCAGTTGCTCGACTTGGACACGGGAAAAGTGCTCGCGGTAAGCACCGCGCTCAACGCCCAGGCACGTTATGGCGCCGACGTGATGAGCCGGCTGCACTTCGCCGTGCTCGAGGATGGACAACGCCAACTCGAGGATTTGATCCGGCGGCAGATTGGCGCGCTGATTGAGCAACTGCTCTTTTCGGCGGGAAGGCTNGCCTCCGAAATCGTCGATATCGTGGTGGTGGGCAATACGGTCATGCACCACTTTTTCTGCGGGATNGCAGCCGAGCCGCTCGCGCATTATCCCTTTGAGCCGGCGGATGGGGGGCTGAAGAGGTTCCACTCCAGCGAGCTGGGATGGAAGCTTGCAGGAGATCCCGAAGTGCGTTTTTTGCCCTGCCTGGGCGGGTTTGTGGGCAGCGATGTGCTGGCCGGGATTCTGGCCACGAAACTGCCCGAGCACGAGGACCTGGTGGGGCTGGTGGATTTGGGAACTAACGGTGAGATCGTGATTGGGAACAAAGAGGGACTGCTTTGCGCCTCCACGGCAGCCGGTCCGGCGTTTGAAGGCGCCAAGATTTCGATGGGTATGCGCGCCTCGACAGGGGCGATATCCCAAGTTACCCTGTCACCACCCCCTAGCCCCCTCCTC
>JGI12270J11330_10002441_pt1 | contig 13651 bp, 10 predicted proteins | sample PeaSoiMetSII2010_FD_11330 | JGI IMG/M metagenome (IMG submission 11330)
CGCTCTTCTACGGCCCCCACACCAACTTCGCGGTCATAGATAACTGGCGTTTCTGGATCATCCATCTTTGGGTGGAAGGGTTCTTCGAGCTGTTCGCCACGGTGCTGGTGGCCATCATGTTCCACCAGATGGGCGTGGTCAGCACCAAGACCGCCACGCGCCTGATTTACCTCGACGCCATCCTATATCTTGGTGGCGGGATCATCGGTACTGGACATCACTGGTATTTCACCGGTCAGGGGACGCTCAATATGGGTTTGGCGGCGTGCTTCTCCGCTATGGAGGTTGTGCCCTTGACGCTTCTCACCCTGGACGCCTGGGACTTCATCAAGCTGAAGAACGCGCAGTGCTCCGAGTGCGGCCAGGAATTCGCTACCGGCCAGAAGTGGGCTATCTACTTCCTTATGGCGGTCGGAGTGTGGAACTTTGTCGGCGCAGGGATTTTCGGCTTCCTCATCAACTTGCCCATCGTGTCCTACTTCGAGATCGGCACCACTCTCACCCCCAACCACGGACACGCCGCCCTGTTTGGTGTCTTCGGGATGCTGGCCTTGGCGGTTCTCGTCTTTTGCCTGCGGGCCATGCAGTCCGATGCCGTCTGGAAGGGAACCGAGAAGTTCATCCGGGTAGGGTTTTGGGGGGCCAACGTGGGTCTGGCCCTCATGATCCTCCTGGACCTGTTTCCCGCAGGCGTTCTCCAACTCTGGGACTCCATCGTCCATGGGTACTGGCACGCGCGTCGCCTGGATTTCCTGATGGGCGGTCTCTTCCACAAGCTGGAATGGGCGCGCATGGCGGGGGATATGACTTTCATCCTCGTCGGTGCTGTACCCATCGCATTGGGGGTGCTGCGCAGCGTGTGGAAGCGGGACATGGCTCCACCCGTGTAGAGGGGTGGGCGGTTTAACTAAATGAACCTCCGGGGGGCCGGCGTTGCCGCAGCCGACTGTGGGGAAGGCGTTTTTCGATAGCTGTTACTAGCCTCTCCGGAGGAAGGCATACAGGGCTAGCGCTTGGTTGTGCCGATGATCTCGGGCGGAAAAGACCGGCGTAATGGTACCGTACTTCTCTTCCAGTTGCTTCAGTTGTCTGATAAGTTTCATTTATCAGGCCGAATCCGGCTTAAGTGGAGGGTTGGGCATTCCTCGCAAGAAATAGGTTAAGGACACTCCGCACCTGTCTGATTTGATGGGGAGGCTCGCACGGATGGAGTGGAAATCGCCTTTTCAACCTCGCGAAAGAGCTCCTTGGCAATGATGGGCTTGGAAACGTAGCCGTCCATCCCTGCCGCCAGGCAACGCTCCCGGTCACCCTGCATGGCATGTGCGGTCATGGCTACGATGGGTAAGTGGCCTCCCGTTGCCCCTTCCTTCTTTCGTATCGCTTCTGTGGCCTCGAACCCGTCCATCTCAGGCATCTGGACATCCATAAGGACCAAGTCGAAGCTCTCAGCCTCAAGTCGCTCCAGCGCTTGCCGCCCATCAGCGGCAGTGACTACAATGTGACCGCGTTTTTCCAACAAGCGAGAGGCCAGCTTCCGGTTCACAATGTTGTCTTCAGCGAGCAGGATACGAAGGGCCCTTCCCTCCTCGCGCATCGAGTGGCGGGTCACCAAGGCCGGTTTTTCCGTAGTGCGCTTCGACCCCACGACCCGAAGAACGGCTTCCAGTAGCTCAGCCTGACCCACAGGTTTGGTGAGATAGCCTGCCAGCCCCAGTTCACGGCAACGTGCCGCGTCGCAGCGCTGCCCCACCGAAGTCAGCATTATAATCGCGGCGCCGGACAGTCCCGGGTTCTTGCGGATCTCCGCCGCAAGCTGGAATCCGTCCATTTCCCCCATGTGGCCATCAGTCAGCACCAGAGGGAAGGGCTGGTGGGCATCGAGCGCCTGAGCCAGGGATTCGAGAGCCTTCTGGCCGTTATCCGCCAGCGTCGGCTGCATGCCCCAGCCTAGGAGGAAAAGTTGGAGAATCCGGCGATTCGTCAGATTGTCGTCTACCACCAGTGCCCGCATCCCTTTCAATTGGGCCCTCTCTGCGGGCTTGGGAGACTCGGCGGCCTTGGAAATGCCAAAACTGGCAGTAAAATGAAAGGTGCTACCCTGGCCGACCACGCTCTCGACCCAGATGCGGCCTCCCATCATTTCTACCAACCTCCGGCAAATGGTCAGCCCCAGGCCTGTTCCGCCAAAGCGGCGGGCGGTGGAGCCATCAGCTTGAGTGAAGGCTTCGAAGATGCCTGCCTGTTTCTCGACGGGGATGCCGATGCCGGTATCTTCCACGCTGAAGTGCAAACTGATTGTATCTTCCTTTGCAGCCTCCCGCTGGACCCTCAAGTTGACCTCTCCTCTTTCGGTAAATTTCAAGGAGTTGCCGAGCAGGTTGACCAAGACCTGGCGCAAGCGGCTGGGGTCACCCGACAGAGCCTCGGGCACGTCAGGCTCGATTAGGCAGTTCAGCTCCAGGCCCTTCTGGTGGGCGCGCACGGCCATCGTCTTCAGGGCCGGCTCGATGCAGCCGCGCAGCCTGAATTCAATGGTCTCCAGTTCGAGCTTTCCGGCCTCAATCTTGGAGAAATCCAGGATGTCGTTGATAACGGTGAGCAGCGACTCGGCAGAGGTCCTGACCATGCCGGCGTAGTCGCGTTGTTCGGAGTTCAATTCCGTTCCGAGGAGGAGATCCGTCATTCCCAGAACTCCATTCATGGGAGTGCGAATCTCGTGACTCATGTTCGCCAGGAACTCGCTCTTGGCCCGGTTGGCAACTTCGGCAGCTTCCTTGGACTTTTCCAAGGCGGCTTCGGCGCGCTCTCGCTTCCGAATGTCCTCCTGCAATTCGGCCGTGCGTTGCTCGACGGTCAAAACCAGCTCGGCCTCCCGCGCCCGCATCTGCTGGACGCGAAGCCGGTACGCCCCCACCGCCATCAGATACACCAGCAGCCCGCACAGGCAATAGAACCACCAGGTCTGATAGAGGTATGGGGCAAGGGAAAAGGCTAGCGTATCGCCGGACTCGTTCCACAAGCCATCGTCGTTCGAGGCCATAAGGCGGAACCTAAAGCGGCCCGGCCCGATGTTGTCGTAGAAGGCGGCACGCTGCCCACCCGCTTCCACCCACTCTCTATCGACGCCCTCCAACTTGTAGCGAAAGCGTACCCGCGCGGGTTGGCGGAGAGAAAGCGCCGTATAGTGTATTTCGAGCTTGCGGCTGCCGGCAGGCAAGCGAATCTCGCGGCGAAGGTTGACCTCCTGATTATCGACGGTAAGGCTTTCCACATGCACGGGCGGGGGAAGCGGGTTCATGGGCCGCCGTGCGGGGTCCACCATCGCCAGCCCCTTCGTGGTGGCAAACCAAAGGCGCCCGTCGCGACCCCGCCAGGCAAGCGGGTGGGTGCTGACGCTGCAATCGGGGGTGGCGAGCCCATCCTCCATTCCGTAATTCACCAGGGGGAGTTTTCCGATCCTACCCGCCGCAAACGCCCCCAGATCGGACTGTCGAAGCCGGGAGATGCCCTCACCACTTGCCAGCCATATGGACCCCTGGCCGTCAATCAAGATCTGCTCAACGGGGTCCGTTATCCCAGCGCTGCTCCCGAAGGCAGTAAATACACCGTTCAAGTAATGGGCCAAACCTGCGGTAGTGCCGAGCCAGAGGCTGCCGTCGTGATCCTCCGCTACCACCGTGGTGGAATTGTGGGGAAGCCCCGGCGTCGCGGTGTAGGTCGGGAGCCCCTGGTTGTCAAAACGGGTCAATCCCCCACCAGTTCCCACCCATACTGCTCCCTTGGCATCCTCGTGGATTTCACGTACGGTGTCACCCGCCAAGCCCTTCCCGATTCCGTAGTGGCGCCACCGTCCTTTGTTCAGCACATCCAGGCCGTTAAACCGAGTCCCTACCCACAGATTTCCGTGTCTGTCTTCAAATATCACATTGATGAAGTCGGACGACAGGCCGTCGCGGGTGCTATAGTTCTTGAAGTGGCCGTTCTGAAATGCGGACACGCCGCCACTGGTGCCCAGCCACAGGGTACGGTCGGCGCCTCCCCAGATGGCGTTCACGTGGTCGTTTGGAAGTCCGTCTTTGGTAGTAAGAACCTTGACCTCACCGTCACAGATCCGGTTCAAACCCTCCGCTGTCCCCACCCACAGAACTCCGTCGTCGTCCTCGTAGACGGAGTAGATGTAATCGCTGCTGAGGCCATCGCGGTGGGTGAAAGTGGTGAATACATTGTTGCGGAACCTGTGCAATTCGCCGCTCCGGGTACCTACCCAGATGCTCCCCTCCCTGTCCTCGAAGAGCGACGTCACCTCTCCAAGAGGAACACTGACTGCGGAGGATTGGCGGATCGCGGCTGGGCGGACTCTCGGCAAGGGGTCCAAGGTGAGGGCGTGCAGGCTATCACTCGCCATCCAGAACTGATGGTCCGAGTCCTCCAACATGTTTGTCAAAGTGCCTGAGTCGGTGGCCGACAGATTCGCCCGTCGGGGTTTGTTGTCCTCAATGCGGAAGATAGCGCTCTCGCCTTGGAACCAAATGCGACCTTCCTTGTCCGCGTAAATGAACGCTTCGGCATCGGCGGCTTTTGACCGCCAGGCCGCGGTGCCGCCCGGTGGCGCCTCCACAATCTGGCCCATGACGTTCATCCACATGTTCCCGTCTCGGTCCTCTACCAGCCAGGCCACGCGCCCCTGCACGGCCGAAGCGAGCACACGAGTAAACCGGTGCCCGTCATAGGTGGCAACGCCGTTTCCAGTTCCCACCCACACAGTCCCGTCTCGGGCGCGAGCGAGGCTCAAAATGTGGGCGTCAGGCAGCCCATCGTGGGTGCTGAATCGACGGAAGGCCCCGCCCCGGTAATACAGGAGCCCCCCCACCCCGGTGCCGATCCATAGGCCGCCTTCGTCATCCGCAAACAGCGAGCTGACCTCATTCTCAACAAAGGCCGGAGTATTCCGGTTGCTGAACCGTGTGAACTTCACCCCGTCGAAGCGGAAGAGCCCACTACGCGTTCCGCACCAAAGATAGCCATCCTGCGACTGCGCCAGAGCTTCGATCGAAGTGCCCATCAGCCCGTTGCGTTGGTCCCAAATGTCGTGATGATACTGTCCGATGGTTTGCGACGGGTCCAGCGCCTTGCCTGCCGACCATGGCAAGACAAGGAACAGCAAGGTCACGATGCCGCGCCATGTTCCCGAGCTACCTTTCATGCTTGGCAGTCTCCCCAAAAGTCCGTATCGGATTTCTGCTTTATGGCCAAAATACCAACACGCCCACTTGCTGACGCATCGAGAGAAACGCTGCAAACTCGGTGTATGCCCTAACTCCGCAGGGAAGGTGCGTGGAGTGGGGGTTGAGCCATACCTGATCAATGGATGATACTGTGAATTCCACCGCTTCCCCACACCATAGCTAGATCGAACGAATATCCTCCATATTTATATCGGCTGGGAGGACTCCAGGGTTAGCCCGGGACTCTGTTGTTTGTCAGGAAAACAGTTTCCATCCGCTGGTCCGTGATTTCTGTCGCCCGTGCGGGGGCAGGCTTCCTGTTTGCGATGGCTGCCGACATTGGCCACGTTCTTTCCTTCACTAACAAAAGTCATCGAACACCCGGTTCGACATTCGTTCTCCGCGTCATAGTGTTGACCGAACCGATCAGTCCCGCGCCCGCGGATGTTAGACACCCCTCAAAGCGGTTGGCTTAGCAGGTGGGGGCGCCCCAAAGGCGGGTTTCGTTGTCGTGCTGAGGCGCGCCTTGGTGAAACGCCAAAAACAGCCCCCCGCTGCCATTCGCTGCTTCCTGTTTACTCATGTACTGAGGCGGTTCAGATTCAGGTAGGACAGCAGGAGGCCATTATGAATTTGGCCGCTCGCTGGGTCGAGAACCACGGCCTCGCGGTCCGGAGCCTGCCCACCACAAGGTGTCCGCCAAATGGCCACAGTTATAGGCTACAATGTGTCCACGGGTTTGTCAGGTGAAAAATGCAAAATTCGTAGCCGGGGGCGCTTGAGCTGCCTCACGGGGCCGAGCCACACGACTCCAAGAAGATCGAAATGTCGCCGCCCGGCGCTCCAGTCCTCGGAGATGGGACCCCGACCCTTCCCATGTGCCCCAACTGCTTCCCTAAGCGTCACCCCCCAGCGGCTATTGTAGGGGCACGCCATGGCGTGCCCCTACGTGAGGATGCCGAGGGGACTTGAATCCACCCAGGTGGGCCAACGGCTCACGATAACTACCGCGAGGTCAATTGTGCGCTTTCGACTGTGCGTCCAAGTGAACCCTCAGATTGTGTCCGAGTTGGTAGCCGCCCGGAACCACCTGGCGCCGCATCGGCGTGTACGCCGTCAAATTGACTGCGCCTGTCCGACTTCGAAGTGGGGCGTCATCCAAGCATGACCATCAGAGATGACACACAGATCACATTTACTACCCGGCCAAGAGCATTTGTCCCAATCAGAGTTGTACGGAAGAATTGAGTTGACTTACAACTCAACATTTGATAGTGTTTCGTTTCGAAGAAGGAGAGACCACTGATGCCTAGCTTTGGTCGATTGCTAAAGGAAAGGCGGCGGATGGCTGGAATCAGCCAGCGGGATCTTGCAAGCCGCGTGAAGGTGGATTTTTCGTACATCAGCAAGGTGGAAAACGATAGACTGCCTCCCCCGGCAGCAAACACTATCGTGGCGATATGTCAGACTTTAGGTATTGACCCTATGGAGTTGCTGGCTGCGTCTGGCAAGCTGCCGACTGAAATTCAGTCTACGGTTGCTTCGAGCGCAGCGGCCCAGTCGTTCCTGCTCAATGCCAGCAAGATGGATTTAACCGAAGGGGAGTGGGACGAATTAACGTCCTCCCTCCATCGCCTTCGCGAAAGTTGAGACTTTGCCAATGCAAGCGGAAACAGGCTCGCTCTTCCCAGAACTTGACGAAACCGGCCGGACAACAGATGAGTATGCTGGGCTGAGTTGGTCGTACAGCCGTCGGGAAGCATTCGATCAGTGTACTCGCCGCTATTTCTTTCAGTACTACTCGAGTGCGCTGGAGAGCAGCGAGTTAAAGGCAAAAGTCAGTCTTCTAAAGAATGTGAAGAACCGGTACCTGCGCACCGGCGACTTGGTGCATCTCGTGATCAGCACCTACTTTAAGAAGCTTAAACTGGGGAATACCCTTTCAGCTGATTGGCTGGTGAAATGGGCGCAGGAGCTATTCCTGAAGGATCGAAACTACTCAGTGCATATCCGTGCTGGTGGACTGCCATCAACAATGAAGTTTCCTCCAGCGCTACTCGACGAAGTCTTGACTGAAAGAGAGGGGCATGGCGCCCTTCTATCCCAATCAGAGGAGCAAATGGTCAGGTCGATTAAGAATTTCTTCTCACCCGCCTTCTCGGAATTCCGCGTATTAGGCGCATTGTCGGATAGCCATATTGAGCGAAAGCTTTCTTTACAGGGATTTCCCGCCCGGATTACAGGCAAGGTGGACCTCGCTGTAAAGGCTGCATCATGCGCCACAGTCGTCGACTGGAAGACTGGCACCGCATCGGACGGAGGAGCCGAAAGCCTGCAATTGGCGACGTATGGAATTTGGGCGCGTGCCGAGTTCAAGGTGACCGAGGGTGAGCTGCGAATTGCAAAGGCGTATCTTCCTAGCGAGGAGATTGTGGAGTTTAAGGCAGATGGACGAGCATTTGAAAACGCACGGGTGCGAATCTTGCAGGACCTGGAGCGCATGGTCATTCTGCACCGATATGGAAAGCTCGGAGCAATGGAAGCATTCACTCCGAATCCGCAACAGGGTCTCTGTGCTCTTTGCTCGTTTCGAGAAGTCTGCGTAGAAGGGAAGGCAATCATCGATGCTTGAGACCAACTTGCGAATCGCAGAAGGCGGTACGGATCTCCGCATCCCAGTACGTTATGCGAAGGTGGAAACATCTCTCCTCACCGATGAGGTCAAGGAACGGGCGTGCAATCTTCTCGGTTCTCGCCAACAGCTTGGTGCCCGACCAGTGCCGGGCCAGGAGAACCAGCTCGTGGTGCTCTCCAGTGTGCCACTCCGAGCTTTGAGAATTGAAGATGAAAACGCGACAATGGTGATTGAAGATTTGCTGAGCGCCCATTGCGAGTTGCGCCTCAGCGACAGCGTTGGCAGGGTTGTTGTAGCCCCGCTCCTGGAACGCGCGCTTATCGCGCACCTTCCGGTTTCCACAAGCTTGTGGCGACTAGATAGCCCTCGCAAATGGCTCGAAAAGGCTCCGTTCCTACAGCGCGAAGGAATTGACGCATATCGCAGGTTCGAGATATCCGCATTGCCAGTGGAAAACGTCGGTGTTGCCATTAGCGTGGACGTGAGCACAGCCTTTTTGGGAAACCACACTTTGGACCACTACTTCAGCAGCCGGGTTTCGTCGGGCGAGAGCAAGCTTAGGTTGGAAGAATTTGGCCGGCTAACTAACCGTCAAGCTGGGCAAAAAGGCACATTAGTCTACCAAGTCGGGCTGACTTCAAATGTTTGCTACTTTGAAAAAGGCACAATAGGGCAAACGTGCGGCCGCACTCCGGAGCTCAAAATAAATGGCAAACCCTACCGATCACTGTACGAATACTACGTGCAGCGCCATCCCGGTGCCAATATTGATGAGAACGAGCCCGCCGTGCTGGTGTCCTTCCGAGGAATTGAGCATCCGGTCTGGGTTGCCGCCCGCTTGCTTAGGCCGCGTATTATGAATGATTCATTGCCAGAATCGCTGGCATCGGTTGACAAGATAGGCCCGTCTGAGAGAGTGCAGATGATGGAGCAGTTTTGGACTACACTCGGGGAATCGCCATTCGGTGACGTGCCATTACGGATGTTGCCTGGTTTTTGGCACCCTGCCGCCGAACGTATCATCAAGGTTTCGCTGCCGGAACTTCAGTTCGCAAACGGGCGGGTTCTCCCTCCGCCATCGAGAATGGAGACACCGGAGTACAAGAAGCACTTTCGTCAGCGCAGTGAAACGCTCGAATCTGCCGGAGCCTATCACCTCCCACCGGCCACAGATCGTACGATTCACTGCGCCTACACGAATGCGGTTCCGGGAGAAGCGGCCACACAGTTGGCTGGTGACGTTGCCCGCGCGATTTCGAAATGGACAAAGGTTCCCTTTAGGACAAACCTGGTTGGTTACAACGTGTTAACGGATGCTACAATGCGCCTCCGTCCGACGGCATCTACCGGGACTGTCCTTTTTGTTCTGAATGAGGACCCGGCAGCATATTATGACAGCGCCTTTCAGATGGCTGGATGGCGCTTGAAGCGGGTGACGGAGAATTCACTACTGAGGCATTACAAGTATCTCAAAGAGGGAGTGTGGGATAAAAAGAAGAAATGCATGGATTGGCGGCGGGGATGGCAGAAATGGGATCAATACATCCAGATGAATGCTTTGGACGTACTGGTGCAGATGGATGGCGTCCCTTTCCGTGTCCCATCGGCAGGCGAATTTGAAGCCCAGCTTGCGATCGACGTGGGTTACGACCGGCGGTATGTTGCTATTTCGCTTCTTATCGCCCGCTCCAGAGCTATGAATCCGAGTTTTAAGATCGTTACCGAGGTTCAGGCGAAGACCGACCACAGACTGGAGACCATCAATCCTATCATTCTGGCCGACATGATAGTCCAACTCGTAGGAAAGGTTCTCCGCGGGAAGTTTGATCCCCTGAGGTCTTTGCTCATCATTCGAGACGGGGAATTCCGCGGTGAGGAGAAGGCTGGAGTGCTTCGATCTGTACTCTCGCTGAAACAGAAGGGACTTTTGACCACAGATGCTGTGACTTCTTTTGCGGAGTTGCATAAGGCGAGCAACAAGAACATCCGGCTATGGGAAAGAATATCAGAAGCTGCGGTAGCAAATCCTCTTGAGTGCCAAGCGGTGATGCTTTCCACGACCATGGCTGCGCTGACCACAACCGGAGACGCCACACTTCACCAGGGTACTGCCGAGCCGATGACGATCTGCTGCGACGGCCCGGCGGAACTTTTAGTGAAGGTGGTCGAAGCCGCAGCAGTAGGAGCACAGCTAAACTGGGGAAGCCCCGGCGTCGCACAGCGCTTACCGATTATCTTCAAACGAACCGATGAAGAATTGGATGTTCGATACGCCCAAGAAATAAGAAGGGTAGCATAGTCCAATAAAGAAAGTGAGGACAAGAATCCATGGAGGAGGACCGTAAGAACGATTGGCTTATATCGCAAAGCTTGGAGCGTTCACTTAGCATCATCTCAGCAATCAATCGAGTCTCTATTTTTTTGAAGCTGCGATCGGTAGGAATCAGGGAATCGGTAATTTCTGAGCAAGTGGACGCCGCGCGAAAACTACTCATACAGTTCCTTATAGCGCTTAGTGCTGTGGTCGAAAGAGCGGCGGAATCGGAGGATAAGATCGCGTTTGGAGCTGACCCGAGGCTTAGCACCTTGGCGCGCAAGTTCCTGGAGCTCTCCGCGCAGGGGGGCGGTGTTGTTCCATTCAGCGCCGAAGAGCTGAAGGAGATGAAGGTGCTTCTGGAGAAGGGGGAGACGGCGGATGACAATGTCCTGGCCAAAGAGCTTGGACATCTGAGGTCGGTTCTGGAATTGCATTCTCAAGCAGATGCCGCAATCGTGTTTAACGAAGTATGAGAATACGCGAAACGTTGAGGCGCAAGAATCAGGATCTTAAACAGGACCTCGAAAATGTCAAGCACATCGTCAGCATTGCGCGCATTGTGGAAGAGCTTGAGCCATACCGCGTCGCGCTACTGACGAGAACCCTTGATCTAATCGACGCCTCCAGGCAGAACCTTGCTTGGCTCGACATCGAAGACGACATCTTGCTCCCGGACGTGTTGAGTGAAACCTTTATTTTACTTCAGCGTGTGCGGCTTATCAAACTCCGATACCTTCGCGGTCTGTATAGAACGACAAATTGGGACCGTGTGTGTCTCCAGACCATTGCGTGGGTTCATCGTCGACACGAACAAACAGTGACATATCCGGCGGTCTTTGCGGATGATGATGTGTCAACCATACCCTCGAAAGGGTTGCCTTTCTATTTCTTTCCCTGCTTAGAACAACGGGGCTTGCGATTTCAGCCTCTCTTCTTTCACGAATTCGGACACGTCCTGTACAAGTGCCACGAACAGGAATTGGACTCACTCGTTGGAGATTTCCAGCAAATAGTGGAAGCGGAACTGCTTCCAGCCTCGCAAAGAAATGACCAATACGCACAAGAGCAGGCGAGGCTACGTCAATCCATCGTGGAGACCTGGTACAAATGGGTACAGGAGTTCTTTTGCGACGCGGTTGGCCTATCAATCGGAGGCCCCTGTTTTCTTAATGCGTTTTCAGATTACATTGGTAAACTTCAGACCACCGATTATTTCAGGCAAGCCTCTGATCTTCACGGGAGTTCCCATCCCGTGTCGTGCCTACGGTTAAAGCTCCTCGCAGAGCGCGCTGAACGTGCCGGCCTTGGCCGGGATGCGGAAAATGTGGTTCGGAATTGGAACGATGTGGCGAAGTTGTTAGGGGTTAGCGAGGATTACCAAGGCTTTTATACCGATTTGATCAAAACATCGTTAGTACAGACGGTGGATGACATGCTGGTAGAGGCTTCGCCCTATCAATGCAGTGAGGATGACGCGGCGGGACTTGGCTGGGAGGGCCGGCCGATGAATCTGATCGCCCTCTTAAACGAAGCATGGGTTAAATTTACCGAGGATCCCAATGGTTTCCAAAGTTGGGAAGCTAAAGTACTAGAAGAGACATATGGCCTTTAGGAGCCGCCTGACTGAGTCACGTCGTATGCCCACCAAAGCCGACGCCTGAGGGGGCTCAGCGTCTTCCATCTGCATGCGCCGCCGGGATTACGCTGAACGTGGCGTGGTGTAAGTCGCTCGCTGTCTCTATCCGCAGCAATCTACTTTGACGAGAAGCGGCCTATGCGCGGATGTGCTGTCACGTGCTCCCGGGCGTATCGTCGGCGGCTCGGACGTAACCTGAGTGTGCACCTGGACGTATAGCCGGCAAACCGTGCATGTGATCTGTGTGTCGTCTCTTACGTTCAAGCGTGGATCACGCGGCACTGGCGAATTGGACAAAGGCAGTCAAGTTGACGGGAAGGGCTTAACCGCTGTCACGCGCGGGACCCTGCGGCTCGTCTTCACGGCATGTTGCTTTGGAAACGGCTTTGGGCCGCAGCGTTGTCGGCGTCAACCTGCGCCGCCTGGGCCTCGGCACCGAGGACGCCTGCATACAGGCCCCGGGGCGTGCGAATCAGGGGTTGCTGAATCGGCAAGCCCTGGCTGACTCCCCCCATGACTTGGTGCATTGCCTGCCAGAGCGCGGGGTCCGAAATCAGAGCAGCATTGATGTCGTCCGCGAAACTCCGCGGAACAGCGGCAAGGAACACGACAGCGCAAATGAGCGCCGCAACCCTTCCGCGCCTGCGAGACGCGATCACGGATCGTCGGCTTGGAACGGATCGATTTGTCGATGATATTGAAAGTCTCATTTCAGCCTCCCTCTTTTTCGGCCTCGCGGTAATTGAGAGTTAGACAACGGAACCTCAGGGCAAATTCATTCCGGGAAACTGATATTGGAGTTCCATATCGACGTCAAACAACACGGAGTTGTTTCGAGAAACCGGGGTTCACAAGCGAGACCATTGCCTCGAGACTCGCCGCATCTTGGGCAGTAATATTCGGTGACTGCGCTTGCACCGTCGCTGGCAAACTCACGAGCCCGGCAAGCAATGCCCCAATGAACCAATTGCGCTTCATTAGAACGCCTCCGATTTGGAAGTTTACTGAAGACCCTCGTTCGATGGTTGAACTACGGCTTCCGGGTGGAATCACCTTTCGAACTCTGGCGCCGGATGACCACGATCCGGTCCAGGTCGATGGTGATTACGGTCCTGCTATGAGGTGCGATTACGGCCTGCCACCAAGCCCTTTGTCCAATTGAGAAATCGTGGTAAGTTTACTTCCACGATCACCTCGACTTTTGGAGCAGCTCCCATCGGGCGTATCCTGCCCGACGTGGTCCTTAGAGGTCTTTAGGAACCTGCTCAGGGTTTCTCAGAGTTTATTAGGACCGGGTATGAGCAACCAAGGAAAGCGCTTCTACGAGTTCAGCCCTTCCGCGTCGATCCTGACCAGCGCTTGCTGATGCGGGGAAACCAGCCTGTTCCGTTGCAGCCGAAGGCTTTTGAGACCTTGCTGGCGCTGGTCCAGCACAGCGAGGGAGTGGTTCTGAAGGACGACATCATGAAGAGCGTGTGGCCGGACACCTTCGTGGAGGAGTCCAACCTGATGCAGAACATCTTTGTGCTGCGCAAGGCGCTGGGAGAGAGAGGCAGCGAACAGCGGTACATCCTGACCGTACCTGGCCGCGGCTACCGCTTTGTGCAAAAGGTACGGGTGGTTCCCGCGGCGGAGGAGGCGGGAAACCTGGTCATCGAGCCTCACTCACCACCACAGGTCGTTACTGCCGGTTTGGCGGCTCTGCCGCTATTACGGATCTGGCCTGATCAGTCTGCATCCTGGATAGTGACATGTTTGTTCTTTGGGCGCGTCTCAGTTGGCGACCACAGCCCTTCCGACAACCGATCGCCGAATAGGTTTTCCCTGACGGCGAA
>JGI12270J11330_10002444_pt1 | contig 13642 bp, 10 predicted proteins | sample PeaSoiMetSII2010_FD_11330 | JGI IMG/M metagenome (IMG submission 11330)
GGTCCCCGACATCGACGCGCTCGCCGGTTACCTGGTCGACGAGATGGAGTTGCTGCTCAAGGCTGCCGACCAGCGCACGGCCAGCTGACCGCGGTCGGCCCGCGCACGGGCATAGCGCCAGGAACACCCTGACCGGGCCGCAGGCAGGTGTCATCGGCTGCGAAGGCAGGTGTCATCAGCTGCGGTCGATAGCGAGGATGAGCTTGCCCGTGTTCTCACCAGCGAAGAGCATCAGCAGGACGGCAGGGAAGTCACCGACGTTGCCGTGCACGATGTGCTCACGTGAGACGATCCGACCGTCGCGGAGCCACTGGGCGAGCTCAGCCATTGCGCTGGGATACCGGTCCTGGTAGTCGAACACCACCATGCCGGTCATCGAAGCCCGTGCCACCAGCAGTGACAGGTAGTTGGCTGGGCCCCGCACCCGTTCTGCGTTGTACTGAGAGACGGCGCCGCAGATGATGATCCTGGCTCCTCGGGCAAGGCGGGTCAGGACAGCGTCGAGGATATCTCCGCCCACGTTGTCGAAGTAGACGTCAACGCGGCCTGGCGCGTGCTCGCGCAGCGCTGCCCGCACGTTCTCGTTCTTGTAGTCGATCGCGGCGTCGAATCCAAAGTCCTCAACCAGCGTGCGGCACTTGTCCGGGCCACCGGCGATTCCGATCACGCGACAGCCTTTGAGCTTCGCGATCTGGCCGGCCACGCTGCCCACGGCTCCGGCAGCGCCGGAGACGACAACGGTGTCCCCCTCCCGGATCCGCCCGACGTCCAGGAGCGCGAAGTAGGCGGTGAGCCCGGTCATCCCGAGCGCACCCAGGTAGGCGGTCGGCTCGGCCAGCGTGGTGTCAAGCTTGATGACGCCCTGGCCGTCGGAGGCGGCGTACTCCTGCACGCCGAAGGCGCCGTAGACGAAGTCGCCCGCGGCAAAGCCGGGATGCTCGGATGAGATGACCTGCCCGATCGCGCCCGCACGCATGACCGCGCCAATCTCAACCGGAGCGATGTATGAGGCGCCGGCGTTCATCCATCCCCGCATCGCCGGGTCGATGGACAGATGGGAGATCGCGACCACGAATTGTCCGTGGCCGGCAGTCGGCACCGGCTCGCTGGTCAACTCCCAGTCTGACGCCTTGGGCAGTCCNGACGGGCGGGCGGCGAGCCGCACCTGGCGGTTGATCGAGGTCACGCGTCCGACCATATGTGATGCGATGTCAGGCGAGCTGGGAATCAANCCGCTGATATAGCTCGGCGACGCTGTCCCGGGTGAGGCTGCCGCTTTCGGCGACAGCGAGCCGTTCGCCGCCACCTTNCGCGAGCGGCTGTTGACTGAGCGCCTCAGCCTGCACGCCGTCTACTGCCGCCAATTCCTGACCGGCCGCCTCCGCGCCGGGCTCACCGTGCAGCAAGCCGCTCAGCGGTACAGCGCGCTGCTCAGCCCTGAACTGCACCACCTGCTCACCGTCGAGCTGGGCTGGCCCGCCGGCCAGCGTCAGCGCTGGGTGACAGCGCTGCTCGAAGCCGACCTGCTGCCGTGAGCTTATCCCTGATATCGATGCTCTCGCCGGTTGAACGAGTTTCTACCGCCGATCGGCTGAATCTGTCTCAGACCGGCGGAGCCACCGGAGTCGATGGCGTTAACGTATTCGAGCGCTATACGTCTTCGCCCAGCTAGCATGGACATTGGAAAACTTCCTGGAGGTGCTCGATGGGGCTGTTCAATCGAAGCAAGGAATCGTCCACAAGATCGGCAGCATCACTCCAGATACCGGACGAGCTTGCGCAAAGCGCACATATTGAGTATGGCAGCTCCAATTTCGTCGCTGCCGCAGAGCTTTACAGCAAGGCTGTTGACAAACTCCACACCATGTATGTAATCGGCGAGTGTAAATACCGGCAGCCGTCGCAGTCAGACTCATCGATTACGGCAGGCCTCGTATCGGCGGTGGGGGCAGCCCTAGCCATGGATTCGAACGCGCCGGTCCGATCATTGGCAGAGCAGTCAATCGGCTATCTGAGCCAAATTATGGAAATGCCGCAGGCTAGGCCAGCAGCCGATCTGTATGAGTCGGCGATGAGTGGATTGTCGCGCGTTATCTCTTGACCCGCGGTGTCATCCGCCATCGCTTGGCTTCTTCCGTCAGCCGCTGCGGATCCTAGTGCGGGAGACCGCACACCTATTCTTCGCTCATGCCGTTCAGCGGGAAGTCGATGATCTCTTCGCCACCGAAACTCTGCACGACCTCAAGCAGCGAATAGAACGAGTCGCACGCGTGGTCTGGCGGATTAGCAGAAGAATACCGGACGCAGGGTGTCGTCCGCCCGATCCAAGGCGAGCAGCTGGCGAGCGCGGGTGGTGATCAGGCGGCAGCCGATCTGACCAGCGATCTGGGCCGCAATGCGGGCATGGTCCGGGTCCTGGCCTCGCTCGGTTTGGATGAGGGCCAAGCCGAGGTGGGCCAGGGCGGCATGCAAGGGATAGCGGGACGCCGTCGCTTGCGAGTACAGGCTCCAGGCTGCGGGCAAGTCAGGTCGGCTGGCGCGGGTGAACTCGGCACGGTCGAGATCTATGGATTCGGCGGTGAAGGTGTTTCGCCGCGTGTAGTACCGTTGTCTGCGGTCCCCGCTGCGGCTGAGCGCAGTCACCTGCGCTAGTTCGCGAGCGTAGCCGCCGGCGTCGTCCCGGAGCCGGTGCGCGGCCAGCCGGGCAATCTTGACGCTGACGATTCCGTCGAGAAGTGCCTCGGCTTGGAATCTTGTTTCGGCTGCATCGAAGCTGGCCAGTGCCGTGTCCGGCGCACCGTCGCGGATCGCCAGGCCGGCCGCGATGAAGTCGGCCCAGGCAACCCAGCGACTGGCGGCCAGGGCTGCGTACGGCTTGAGGTGATCGACCAGACAGCTGCGTGCCTCGTTGAGGCGCTCGGCCCATAGCAGGGCCAGGCATTGCTGGAAAGCTGCATGCGCGGCTCGTACGGGGTGATGCTCGGTCAGTGCCCGCGTCCGTGCGGTGTCCGCTAGCTGCGCGGCATCGTCCAGCGAGCCCGTCATCCGCTGGGCCTCGGAGCGGAGAATCAGGTAGGTGGACACCGTGTCGCGTGACGGCAGCCGGGTCGCCCGCAGGACTGCCTCGTGCCGGCCAGTGCGGGACCAAGCCGAAACGCGCTTGCGCCGGGCGGCCTCGCCGACTTGTACCAGGCGCTCCAGCCGGGCCAGCAGCGCGGCGGGCGCGAGCAGGGCGGCAATGGCATTGCCGCCATGGTTAATGAACGACGTCGCCAGTGCGCCAGCAGCCTTCCGTTGGCAGCCCGGGTGCAAGCCAGCCCGCAGGTAGCTGCGCCGGGCGCCGCGATAGTCACCAAGCAGACCTTGCACCGCTGGCCTGGCCCAGCGATCTGCTCCCGGCAACGGCGGGTAGCACATCGGCGGCACAGGGTCGAACAGCCGCACCGCCAGACCCGGACTGACATCCGCCAGGTGATGATCGCCGCACCACGCCGCGAAGTCCCAGGACGGGTTTGGCGGCGCGCCAGCTGGCACGCCGGGCGGCAACGGCGCCGGTGGCGCGAAGACCAGGTCTCCTCTCGCCGCCACCCGGCGCAACAGCAGCCGCTTGTGGTCGGCTTCGAAGAGCTCGCCGCCAACCCACCGGTCGAACCACACCACCCCAGACGCCTTCTCCAGCACAATGTCCCAGACAGACTGGAAGTCAAGATCACGACCTCGGTACCCGACAAACACCACCAGCCGGCCATCGACATCTGCTCGCAGCCGCTCCAGCCATGCACCATCAAGACCAGCCAGCACTTGCGCCGCAGTCACGATCAGGCTCCCGCCGACCGATCCATGCGGCTTCATCAGCGGCGCGCCATCGTACGGCTCCTGCGGCCACGCGACGCGTCGTAGCATCGCTCCTGGCACCTTCTCGATCATGTCGTCGAAATTCACCGTCCACACCCGAGCTCCGCTACCCGCCAGCTGAGCAAGCGCGTGATGTGCGGCGTTCGGCTCCCCGGCCGACAGCACCGCGCCAAGCCACGCCTGCACGTCGATGCCAGCGCGGGATAGCTCCAGCATGAACGGCTCAGGCACCAGGCCCGACGCCACCTCGACTAACCGCAGATCAGCACTTCCCGAACCGGGCACATACCCGCTGAGCCCCAACTGGTTCAGAACCTCATCTCGCAGCCAGTCAAAGACCGGCAACCCAGCCGGCATCGACACCGATACCCCGGCACCAGCAAAGACGAACAGATCATTTGCCGCCAAAGGCATAGCATTCTCCCTAAGACTTCCACCCCATGCGCCGGATCCCGCATGAGCAGAACGTCATCACCGCCGGACCGGTCACATCCAGCGCCGGCGCCATTATCGGGCAAAGATCACCAAACCAGACCAGTCAAGCCATCCGAGCGAGCTTGATGGTGCAGCCCGCAACGCCGACGCGGCACAGAATGGACCTGCCGGTCTCCCGTCTGTCCTGGCTGCGAGTCCATTGTGTCGATCGCCAATATTCGACGGCAAGAAGTGCGAGATGGAAGCAGTTGCCAGAGTTGCCGCGGAACAGGGCACGGGACGCTCATAGCTGGCTGATCTGACCCACTCGGCCTTTCTGGCCGAGCGGCATCTGCGCTGTCGCGATAGCCACCCGATCACGGCGGTCTGCGGCCGCTGAAGTTCCCGAGCGCTGGACCGCCACCATTTCGTGCTCTCGTGATGGCGAGCGTGCGCCGCTGACTGAGATGTCTCGGTAGGTGGCGCAGACGGCGGCCGTTACGTACCCTCGCGTTATGGGTGCGGCGCTGTACTCGATGGTCGTGCGCGCGGCCACAGCCAGCCGGGGTCGGACCTTCAGGCCCACCTGGTGGGTTTTGATCAGCAAAAGCCTCCGCCTGGAATGGTGGCAGGTATGCTCAAATGGCTTGAGGCGAGTCGCCCACCCGGCGATCTTTGCGATCGAATCACATCGAGCAGGGGAGGCCCGATGAAGCCTTGCGACGTCACTGTGTGTACGCCACGTAGGGCACGCCAGGTAGCGTCATGGACGTACGGGTCCCTTCAGGTCCGGGCGCGGTGACCGTGCTTCTCTTTCTGAGCTATGCCGATGAAGATAGCGAGATCGCACGGGAGATCGCAACCCGATTGCGTACGGACGATGTCAGCGTCTATTCCGCGAACGATAGCGTCAGCCGATTTGACTCGACGGCCACCGAACCCGAGTATGCCATCCAGCGAGCAGATGCCTTCCTGGCATTACTCTCCCCGAATTCCTTGACATCCACGTCTTGCCGCAGAGAACGTGAACTCGCCTTGTATCGGGAGCAGCGCAACCGGGATAGTGGCACGGAAACTGACTTTGTGCAAGTGCTCCAGATCCGCGAGACGCCCTACCATCAGGCGGGCTCACTGCACATCCGTCCGTGGTTTTACCTGACCGGCCAAGCGGCCAAGGAGCGGGTTCTCAACGACCTTGCCAGCAAGTTCGAGCCCCGTGCGGGCTCGTCGCCATCAGGCAGTCACCCGCCAGCTGGCGCCAACGGTGGGCACACGCGTCCTCCGTCACGGCATTTCCGCAACCGTGAGCGCGAGCTAGAAGAAGTACGTGCGGGCATCACCAATGAGGACGGCGAGCACTTCTGGCTCATCATTGCCCCACCTCAGCTCGGGAAGACCTGGTTCCTCGGTGAAATTGGCGACGGGATAGGAAGGAGCGTACGCTGGGAGGTCAAGTTCGTTGACGCCCGCGACCTGCCGCCGGAGGTTGTCGGCGACGCAGACGCGATCCTGCGTATAATGTTCGGCCTTGAACCACCCGCCAGCGCAGAGCGGACCATTACGGAAATCATCGCGACGACCATCAGCAGAAAGGACAGGTTTCAGCTCTGCCTCCTGGACAGCGCCGAGTTGCTCGACGACAATACCGTGCGCACGCTGCGGCGGTATCTAAGCGAGATAAATAAAGGCGTAGCCGAGGCACGGAATCCAAACGCTCGACTGGCCCTGGTCGCGGCGAGCCGCCGCGAGAATGAGTGGAAGGGCGTCCACCCGGCGCCGCGGCTCCAGATCCGCAGGCTGACCGAATTCAAGGTCGAGGTCATCAACGAAGCCCTGCACAAGCTAGCGCAGGATATGCACCGCCCCTTCACCCTTCCTGACCTACAGCCCCTCGCTCAGCGCGTGCACGCGCTGAGCGAGGGACTGCCCTCGCTGCTTGTCGGATGCCTCAACTGGATACGGGAGAGGGAATGGACCGGCTTGGAGCGGTTGGAAGATCAGGCTACCTTTGAGGAGATCGCCAGGCCGTACATAGATAACGAGTTGCTCTCTCCGAGCAGCCTGCGCGGTTTCGGCAGCATGCCGACGAGCGCTGAGCGAGCCGCAATCCAGAAGGCTCTGCTGACCATGTCGCCGTACCGGTTCTTGACGGTGTCGCACCTGAGCCGTCACACCAAGCAGGGCGATCTGCAGGATGCCATTGACCTGCTCGGGTGGTCTGTCGAACATCTCTGGGCCGCCGTGAGCGGCACTGATTTGCTTTACCGGCCGCTGCGGGAGCCGTGGCTGGAGATCTATGCTCCGATCCGCAGGCTTCTCTTCCGACACTCGTATCCGTCGCACGCCAGCCGCGGCCAGGCTCACCATGAGGCATGCGACTTCATGCAGTCCTTCATCATCGGGCAATCCGGCAGCGACCAATGCCGCGTACTTGTCGAGTGCCTGTGGCACGAAGCCCAGGCTCTTATCCTCGAGCAACCCGAGGACCTGGCGGAAACGCTGATCAGATTTGCCAGGGAGCTGGACGCGCGCCTTACCCCCAATCCCGCCTTCGACAAACCGGCTCTTCGCGACTACGCGGCCTGGTGCATGACGAATGACCAGGAGTTCGCGGAGAATGTCGCCAGCTTCCCTGGGCTGTTTGACCGGCTAGTCGAGGCGGTCAGGCACCCCTAGGAGCGCACTCGTGAATGGTCATACCGCAGCCGAGGCCAAGTACATCAAGCGGGCCGAAGAAGATGACATCAATCGGCAGCTGAGTTCGGTGCGGGCCGATCGCCTGAGCCGTGGCGTGCTGCTGTACGGCCCCGGCGGTGTCGGCAAGACTTCGCTCGTCCGGCAGATGGCGCGCGACAGCTCGGATGACGACACGATCTGGCTCGACCCCATTGACGTCGACGATCCCGAGTGCTGGCTGCTGTCGAACCTGGAGCGCCGGGTCGCCAACCGGCTGGACCCAGACAATGTCTACTTTGCGGAATACCAGCAGCAGCTGTCGCAACTTCCGAGCTCTATCCGCTCGGACATCAGTCATGAGACGATCGTCAGCTATCTAGGCCGGATAAAGGAGGTCTTCGCCGCTTGCTACCGGGAGTATGTCACCGCGCAGAACAAGACCGTCGTCATCGTCTTTGACACCGTCGAGACCATACGCGGATCGAATCTGCTGCTGACGCTGACCCAGTGGATGAAGGCCCTGCCCACGGCCACTTTGTTCATCCTGTCTGGACGCCCTCTGGTCATTGATCAAGGTCAGGGCCAGCAAGATCAGATCGAGGCAGAACTAAATAGCCGTTATCAAGGCATCCCCGTCACCACGGTGGAGGTTGGCGGATTCACTCGCGATGCTACCCGGCAGTACATCGGCAACAGCGGGCTTTCCACGGACCTGATCGGTCAGGAGGAGAACAAACTCGTACTGCTGAGTCAGGGGCATCCGCTGTGGCTGGCATTCATGATCGACTACTTGCGGGATGAGGGCGTACCTCCGGAGGCGACGTCGTACTCACTCGAATACCTGGAACGGCACCTGCCCTTTGACCGTGAGATGACCGCGGACGGACGGCAAGTGCACGAGGCGTTCCTGCGCCGACTGGTCGCACCATACCGAGAGACCGACTTCTGGCACGAGGCGATCAAGCGCCTGGCGGTAGTGCGGCAGCCTGTGGCCAAGACCGTGTGGCAGCAGCTCATGAGCGACCGCGCGCTGCCTAAGGGTGTCTTGTCCATCGACCAAGCATGGCAAGAACTTCTGGCCACACCCTGGATCCGGCCGCGCGGAAACCACAGGTACCTGACCCTGCATGACGCGGTCGCTGAGGAATTCGCGCAGCGGCTCTTCCCGCTGCACGACCAGGATCAGCGCTGGCGGCACGGGATATGGCAGAAGGCTCTCGATATTTACCGCGACCTGGCTGCCCAGGCTGAGGCCGAGGTCGAGCCCATGCTGGCGGCCCTGGACGACGAGCTCGGGCGGTTCGACACCGCGCGACCCGACAAGGATCCGGCGGCCGCACACATCGAGCGTGACCTCATGGCCAGGTCCGCGCAGCTTGACACCCGGATGCGGGAACTCGATCAGCTGAAGGCGGCAAGCCTCTATTACCTGTTCCTGACCGACTATGAGCGTGGCTGCGATCAGCTGCTGGGGACCTTCGCTGAAGCCGAACGACAACATGACTCATTCTTCCAGGACCTTCTTGTACTGTACCTGGAGCGATTCCTGCCGGGTGGCTCCCATTCGGAGGCATTCAATGACGTCATCCGGGCAAAGCTAGTTGACTTCCGAAACTGGCTGGCCAATGACCGGCCCGAGCTCTACGTCGCGCTCGGCATCATGGTGGCAAAGCACCTGGTCGAGGCGTCGCAGTCCGATGATGCACTGAGATTCCTCGCCCGGCTTCCTGATGCGGCAGCTAATGTCAAGCAGCGGCACGACTTGTATCTGCTGCGTGGTAATGCCTGCTTGCGGACGCCGGGCAGGGTCAAAGAGGGACTTGACCATTTCACGCACGCGATCAATCATGCCGAGTCGCTGAATACACCTGATCGGCATAAGCTCATTGCCGAGGCCTACAAGGAACGCGGGTTCTATCATCGCAACACCGGGCAATGGGGCGAGGCAGACCTCTCGTACCGGCACGCCTGGGAAACGATCGCAAAGGCCCGGTCGGCAGATAGCCCGGCTGAAGAGCGCGATGAGATGGCATCCATCCAGACGAACTGGGCGTACATTAAGGGTCTCGATGGTAGCTACCGTGACGGCCTGGAGTTGGTGGAGAGTGCAATTACTATTCGGCACCGAATGGACATGCTCGCAGACGAGGGAATGTCCTGGAGTGTCTGCGGCGAGGTATACCGGTATGCCCGCAGGTTTGAGAAGGCCTGGGCTGCGTATGCCGAGGCTGAGCAGCTTTTGCAAGGACGCCGTTACTGGGGACGCCTGGGCTTCATCTACCAGGAGCAGGCCATCTGCTTGTTCCAGGCCAGCCAGGACGGCATAAAAATTACGCCGAACCCGATCGGTGACGCCCGTGAGCTTATCACTAAGGCGCTAGATCTGTGTCGTGCGCACTCGATTCGCGGTTACCCGTCGGCTCTAAACAGAGCCGGACGTATCATGGGCGCGGCGAACCCGGATGCCGGGTTGAAGTACCTTGAGGACGGAATCAGCGAAGCTCAGAGACTTTCCGATGGGTGGTTCTGGTTCGCCAATCTCGTCGAGTATGCGGAGCTGAGCTACGTTCTCTGGCGCCGCACCCGACAGCCTGAGTACCGCGCCAATATCACCGCGAGGTCGGAGCAGATCGGCCAGGTCGCGGAGGACTATTCGTTCCCCGACCTCAGGGGGCGCTGGAGTCTGCTGCAGGGCCACCTGGCCGTCCACGATTACCTGGACTCAGCAGACGCCAGCATCTTGGACGGGGCGCTAGATCACTACGAGAGCGGCTTCGCTAATCTTGCCGAGAGGCATGTCGCCTCGTCCGGTGCGGCCTCGCTCAAGGGTGAATTCTCGACTTTCCAGTCGATCCTTGGCCAGTTGCCCGCTAACATCCAGGTGGCCTGGCAGGCCAAGCTACGGTCAGCTTGGGCGGCGGCGGGCGATGTTTCTACGGTGCTGCTTGCGCGTTTGGAGGAGTTGTATAGGCCTGCCGGGTGAGGTCCGATACCGGCGCGCCAGGAAGGCGTGTCAGATGGGATATGTGCAGCCGCAGCGCCGGGCTATGGCGTTGTCGAGCTTTGATCTACCCGATGCATATGAGCTCATGGTCAGCAGTTGTGAGGACTGCGCGTGCGCGGTCAGCGACAGCCAGGCCGGTGAGCGCCGAGCTATGCCCTCGGCTCCGGTTAGCTCTGATGACGGCCGCTGGGTATGCGGCAGCGATGTGGCCGAGTTCCCGCTCGGCGCGGAGCACCGGCTGCTCTTCAATCCGCTCGGATCCGGCGGGGTCGTCGTCGTCAACGATCCTGGCTACGACATCTTCCGCGCTTTCCAGGCGCCTGCGACGGTGGCTGATGTGCGGCGGAGCCGACCTGGGCGCGGCGAGGAGGTGACCGAGATATTCAAGCGCCTCGGCCAGCTGCAGCTCATCCACCCGGACGGTCGGCCGCCGCTGCCGTCGTTTCAGGCCGGCCAGGTCTTGACCGCCTGGCTGCATGTAACCAACGGCTGCAACCTGCGCTGCCCCTACTGCTATCTGCAGAAATCCCCGCAGCCGATGGACGAGGCGACCGGCCGGGCGGCAATCGCGGCCGTGATGCGGTCTGCTGTGGCGAACGGCTTTCCCGGGGTGAAGCTGAAGTACGCCGGCGGCGAAGCGAGCCTCAATCACCGGCTGGTAATGATCTTGCACGCCTACGCTCGCGAACTCGCGGCCAAGTACGGCCTGGCACTGTACGCCACGCTGCTCAGTAATGGCGTCCGGCTGCCGGAGAGCCTGATTCAGACCTGCAAGGCGCAGGGTATCCGGGTGATGATCTCGCTGGATGGGCTTGGCGATCAGCACGATATTCAGCGGCCGTTCGCCAGCGGCAAGCCCTCGTTCCAGTTTGTCGAACGCACGATCGGCAAGCTCATCGAGCTTGGACACCCCCCGCACCTGTCGGTGACGATAACCAATCGCAACATCTCGGGTATCCCCGATGTCGTGCGGTTCGCTCTTGACCGCGAGCTGACCTTCAGCCTCAACCTGTTTCGCGACAACGACTGCGCGGCTGGCTTCGACGACCTGCGCTACGAAGAGCAGGCAATGATCTCCGCCCTGCTCAAGACCTTCGAGGTGATCGAGGACTTCTTGCCCCGCTGGAGCGTGCTCGGGTCGATACTCGACCGTGGCCAGCTGCTCCAGCCGAGGCAGCGGTCCTGCGGAGTGGGCCAGGATTACGTCGTCATCGATCAGCACGGGAAAGTAGCTAAGTGCCACATGGAGATCGAGCGAACGCTCGGTGATGTGTTCGCGGACGACCCCCTGCAACTGGTACGGCGCGACCAGACGACGGCCCTGAACCTCCTAGTCGATGAGAAGGCGGGCTGCAAGGACTGCACCTGGCGGTACTGGTGCTCCGGCGGATGCTCGGTAGCCACGTTCCGTGCGACCGGCAGGTACGACGTCAAGTCGCCCAATTGCAATATCTACAAGGCCATCTACCCACAGGCCCTGCGACTTGAGGGACTGCGACTGCTCAAGTACGCGGCGAGCCAGTGAGCTTGTTAGCGAAGTGGGGCCGGTCCCGTCGGCGCGAAACGGCGACGGGGACCGGTGACGCCAGTGCCGTCCAAGCTCCGGTGCCAGGCCCGCGCCTGCCGCCAGATCAGAGCCGGCCGGTCGGCGCGTACACGAGCTTCGGCGTGCTCCGGGACGACCCGGCCGAGCATCCAGGGCTGGGATTTGATGACTACGCCGCAGCTCTCGCCGAGATGATCGTACATAGCCGAGCTGAGTTCGCCGTCGGGATCTTCGGCAGTTGGGGCTCAGGGAAGACGACCCTGATGCGGGCCATCGAGCGGATCCTCGCTGCCGACGAGAACGTCGTACCGGTCTGGTTCGCCGCGTGGCGCTACGAGAAGGATCCGAATCTCCTCCTGCCGCTGCTCGACGTGCTTAGGGAGGCACTCGAGTGCCGCGACGATGGCAAGAAAGGATGGGCGCACGACGCCGCGATCGCAGTTGGGCGTGCTGGTCAGGCCTTCCTCGCCGGGCTGCGGCTGTCGGCCAATCTCCCCGGGATCGAAGCGGATTTCGAGCCAGGCAAAATGATCGACGCGATCAAGGCTAGTCGCAAGCGCCCACAGCCGCTGTCCTTCTATCACGCGGGCTTCAGGATGCTCCGCGACGCAATCCGGGGCCTTTCCGCCAACGGGACGCGGCGCGTGGTCGTCTTCATCGACGACCTCGACCGTTGCCTGCCGCCGAACGCCCTGGACGTGCTGGAGTCGATGAAGCTGTTCTTCGACGTAGAAGGCTGCGTCTTCGTCGTCGGCCTGGATCAGGAGATCGCCGAAAGGGCAGTCGCGGTGAAGTATGGCGCGGCCGGCGGCGCTGATGCGGCCCCAGGCGCGGGCGCAGACCGAGGCGCAAGCGGATCCGGTTACGTGAAGAAGCTGTTCCAGGTCCCGTTCGCGCTACCAAGCATCAAGACTCATCAGCTACAGGACTACCTGGACACGATCGCGCGGGCCAGCGACTTCGGCGAAGCTCAGCGCCGAGACTTCACCGACAACGTGCGCCGGCACTTCAACTCGCTGCGGGGCGAGGACTCGGTCAATCCGCGCGAAATCAAGCGACTCATCAATACCTACACCTTGCAGCTGAAGATGCTGAGCCCGCGGCTAGGCGTGTCCCTCAACCCGAACGTCGTGCTCGCGTTGCTGTGCATGAATTTCCGCTCTGACTGGCACGCGTTCTACGATCAGCTGGCCACCGACCCCCAGTACTTCCAGGCCACGCTCCGGGAGGTTCTGGACGGGCCTGGCTGGCCAGAGTCGGTGTGGCTGGCAGGCACCAAGTACCTGCTTCCGACGGAGTTCGTGGAGTATCTGCGCGGCCTGGCCGCCTGCGTCCTCCGGGACGAAAACCTGCGGGCCTACGTCTCGGTTGCGGAATCCACCTGGTCTACCGATCCTTGGGTGCTCGAAGCGCGGACTGTGGTCAGTCGGCTGCGGCGAGCCGGGGATGACCTGACCTCAGGTGACCTGCTCCTCGCGGATGCAGCGTCGAAGATCCCGGCCGACGTTGACCGGGTTTACAACCTGATCGGCGCGAGGCGCGAGTCGTTCGGCCGACTGGGCGTGATGCGGAAGCAACTCGATGCCAAAGCTTCTCAGCTGATGGAAATGGCCCGCGAGCTGGTGGAAGCGGCGGAGGCAGACGACGCCACGTTCCTGATCAAATGGGCGGAGGAGGCAGTTCCGCTAGTCGAAGCTCTCGATGCCGGATTGCTGGAGTGGCACCGGTACATCGGCCTTGGGTCCTAGCGGCGGAACCAGCAGGGCCGTCGGCACGGTCGCGGGATGGCTCGGGCTCGCACTCCTGCTCGGCCTGCTCCGCGAGCCCAAGAGCGTCGGCGTGCGGATTCTCGTCAACCTGGGCGCGGACCCCGCGAGGGTCCGCCAGCAGGTTGTCCAGATGGTGCCCGGCCGCCACAGCCAGCAACCCGGCCCGGCGGTCGGGCCTCGTCAGCTCCGGGCACGGTTCGGATCGCGGGAGTCTGCCGTCAGCCAGGACAGGATCGTCGGCGCGCTGACCGCGATCGGCGACCGGCTGACGGCTATTGAGCGGCGGCTGGGCATCTCCCGGCAGTCGCCTCCTGGTCCCTTCGACGAGCAGATCGCCGAGCTGCGACGGGCAAAGGAGGCAGCGATCGACAGCCGCGA
>JGI12270J11330_10002454_pt1 | contig 13602 bp, 10 predicted proteins | sample PeaSoiMetSII2010_FD_11330 | JGI IMG/M metagenome (IMG submission 11330)
AACTCCTTCAGAAACTGCTCGCGAATCTTGGGCTTTGGCGCCCATTCCTCTTGCAAAAGGTAAACCACTCCGAGCAGATAATGAGCGTGTAATGTCTTTGGGTTTAGCTGCAGCGCGGTCTCCAATTCGCGTACCGCATCGTCCAGGTAGACGCCATCCCGATAGGCCCGGGCCATCAAAACATGCATCGCTCCTCGATTCGCGGCTTCTTTGTCCATTTTGCGGAACACTGCCGCTGCTTTTTCCTTTTCGTGTTCCGCGAGGAAGCAGATGCCCAGGGAATAAGCGGCTTCCAAGTCGTCGCGAATGGCAATGGAGCGCTGCAGCGAGTCAGCGGCGAGACCGTATTGCCCCTTCATGATGTAATCACTTCCCTGGACCCGCCAGGCTCGCGCATCGGCCGAATCCGCGAGAATCGCCGTTCTAACCTCGGTGAGAGAATCCTCCAACTTCTTTGCCCGCAGATAGGTTATCGCCAGGTCAACGCGCGTAGACGGATTGTCCTCGAAGTCCAACGACCTCTTATAGAGATCAATTGCCGCAGGAAAGGCATCTTCCACAAGGCGCAAATGAACGACCTCGCGGAGGCCACGCGCAATCAACGCCGGGCTGGCCTGGGTGACAGCCGCGAACCGCCGGAGTTGCGAGCCGCTTGCAGGGCTGCAACTCTTTTTTGAAGTTCTGCGAGGGCTGGAGGGGCCGAATCATCTGGTTTCTGAGTTGCAGCGCGCTTGTGAGTCCGAGTCTGGCCTGCAGCGGGCACTTCAGCCGCAACTCCGAGAGCCAAGAGCGCAGCAATAAGCGGATTCCTCAAACGAAGCGCGCAGCACCGCGACCAGGAGCGCCACTGGAAAATGAAATACACAAGTTGGCCCGTGATCCAAAAAGTATGCGGCGGGACCCGATCTCGTCAAGTCCCGCCGCAACGGTTATGGCCCGAGATGAAAACTGTACGACCCTGGAAGATGAACTTCAAGGCGTACTGGAGTTGTCGATTGCTTTCGGGGCGGATTGCGGTGGCCTGCCCGAAGGTCGAAGAGAAACTTCCGGTGGTTGAGGTGACAACATTGTTCGTGGGGCTGCAAGCCATTGTTCCGCATGACACACCCGTCACGCCGCCTTGGTTAATGTTGAGACTCTGGAACTGGGGATGGTTGAGAGCATTGAAGCCGTCGAACCGGAACTGAAGGCTAAATCTCACTAACATTCCATGTTTTGTAGAGCGACAAATCGAGGTTGACCTGTTTGGGTCCTTGGCAATAGCCCTTCGGTGAGTCGCCGATGGTGCCGAACTGGTAACCAACCAGGGTGAAGGCCGCCGGATTGAAGATCTGGTCCCCCTTCTCCTGGGATTGTCTGAATTTGAAACCAAAGACTACAAAAATTCGCTCGTTCACCTGCAGCAGGCGCAACAGCAGGGATACGAGGACGATGCAGAACTCGCCAGAGTCGCGACCTATCATCTCGCCCTGCTCCTCAACTGGAGTGGTGAATTCGAGAAAACCATGGAGTTGCTTGGTCTGGCAGTCAAAGGAGGCCGCCCTCCAGACGAAATTAAGGTCGCACTGGGTATGGCATTACTTCGCCTCCCTCTTCTTGTCAGTGAGGTCGATCCCGAGAAAGATGCCTTGATTCACGCTGCTGGGGAGGCGGCGGTGCTGCTGGACGGCGCAACTCGGCTGCAGCCGCGGATGCGCTCCGGCAACTGTTGGTGGAATATCCGAAGACTCCCTATCTCCATTTCGCGTACGCCGCGGCATTGGGCGGCGCCGGCAAATACGAAGAAGCTCTTCGAGAATCTGTGGAGGAAACAAAAGTTTCGCCCCGAAGCGCTCTGCCTTACCTGCGCATGGCTTCGCTGAACCTGCAACTCCACCACGCGAAAGATGCGTTGCCATCGGCTCGTCAAGCAGTTCTCCTCGCTGCGCGATCGGCTGAAAGAGTTGGCGATCGCGAGAAAACTGGAGTCCAATCCAGCCGAAGTGGATTTGGCGCAGCGGCAGTTATATGTTCGCGGCCGGGCTGGAGAAAATGCCTCGCAGCAAACCGCAATCGCAGGAGCTTCCCGTCAGCACCCAGCCGCTGCAGATTCCGAGAACAGTTTTGAAGCGCTGGCGCGGAAGGCGGCGGCCGCGAAGGCGGCAGGCCAGATGGACGCCACGATTTCCTACTACCAAATCTTATGACCAACGCTGCCTGAGTCGCCATGTGAAGAATGGTTCTCCGCCCACGACGGACCATCCCGGCGCCGCTTGCACGGTGGGCACGGAAAAATGCGTGACCTGCCACATGCCCAACTACGAAGTTCAAGACATGCACTACAACTTTACGGACCACATGATTCGTGTCGTGAAGGCCGGGGCCCCTTTCCCGGACTAAATGTGCGACACCGATACTCTTCACGAATTGCCATCCCGAGCGAAGCAAGGGATCCGCGGTTTAGGTGATGCGGGGCCCTTCAGATTTGGACGGGCCTGATGTCGCGGTCTTGATCCATCACCGGCGCAACTTTATTCCGCGCACAAAAGCAAAGCGGATGTTTGCCCGCTTGATCCACCGTCGACGGAAATCTTTCGAATAGACGTTTACTGCGAATACCCAATAGATCGTTATGACCACCATAAACATTAGTTTGTGGCTAGGTTGTTATTGGCCGCAGAAGAATTATCTATTGGACTGGGCAGCACTCTCCCTTTAGGCTGCGGCTTCTATATGAAAGATCAATTTCGTCGCGCCGTTCGTTTCGCTAGGCCGTTCTATCCTGAAAGTGCTTATGTGCTCTTTATGAACTTTTTAGGCAATCTTTATGAGGTTTCGGATGTGATGGTGAGTTGACCACAAAGAAAGCTGTAGGCAAATGCCGTTTGGTCGGATTGAACGGCTGTCATTCAGTAAAGAGAACCGGACTTCGGACCGGAAAGGAATCGAACTTGAAAATCACGAAAACTTTATTGCGTAAGGCCGTAGCGGTTTCAACTTTCCCTGCCATGCTTGTCTTGAGTCTCGCGGTTGGCCACGCTCCGCGCTGTTACGCGCAGACTGCGGCGCCACCGGATGCTCCGACAAAAGTCGCGGCCCTGCACGAACCGGCCGCTGATGTAGCTCCGGCCCGAGCAGCGACCACGCCAGATCCGCAAAGTTCGCTCGACCTTGCGAAAGAGCTGGCCGCTATGAAGGCGCGCATCGAACTGCTCGAAGCGGAACTGAAGAGCCGTACTTTGAGCGGGCCGACACTTGTAGCGGGACCAGCATCTGCCGCGGGTTCAATGTCTGCCGCGGCGCCAGGAGCCAAAGCAGATGCCGTATCGTCAAGCGCGACGGCTGACATGCCGCAAGAGTCGCGTACCGGCTTACCCGAAAAGCCAGCCCCTAGTGAGCCTTTTGCCTACGCCGACTGGACTTGGCTGAACGGCACTGCCCGCAACAAAGACGCGGTGTGGGATTCCAAATTCTTCACCCCGGAAATCAGGTTTGATACTAACTTTGTGAGCAGCTTGAATCATCCGAAGGACGACACGCTGGGTGGATCAACCGAGATTTTTCGGTCAAACGAAGTCCAAGTGGAGCAGATCAGCTTCGGCGGTGACTTCCACTGGCAAAACGTTCGCGGCAGGGTTTTGACCCTGGGCGGAATGTTTGGAGTCACGACGCCACGGAACGACGGCAGCGTGGGACGCGGCCAATGGGACCTCCGCGGCGCGTACAAATATTTCGCTGAAGCCTACGGCGGATATCACTTCAACGTGAACCATGGACTCAACGTGGACGCTGGAATCTTCGTCTCCTACATCGGACTATTTAGTTATTACAACTTTGATAACTGGACTTACCAGCCTTCGTACGTATCGTCCAACACGCCCTGGTTTTTCAACGGTGTCCGGATACAGTGGTTCCCTACCGACAAACTGAAGATTGAGCCGTGGATCATCAATGGATGGCAATCCTATGGCAGGTTCGGCAATCGACCCGGCCTGGGAGGGCAGATTTTGTACCGTCCGAAGCCGTGGCTCTCGATGGTCTTCAACAATTACGGAATGGGTGAAGATACGCTGAACCTTAACGGCCAACGGTCACGCATCCACACGGATGACAGCATCGAGATCAAATACTACGACCATCCAGAGAGGACTCTCGACAAGATGGCGTTCTCTCTCACCGGCGATCTGGGATGCGAATACGGTGGAGGAGCGGCTTGCTTTGGAAATAGGAAGATCGAGACCCCGACCGGGCCCGCGATCAACTACAAGCAGGTCTTCGCGGGTTGGATGTTATACAACCGCACCTGGTTCAAGAAGGATCTGTTCGGATTGACGCTTGGTGGTGGTGTATTGGACAATCCGGGGCGCTATTTAACGCTGCTTCCCCCGATCAATGGAGCGGACGCGGTCTCCGGATCGCCATACTTCCCCGCGAATCCAGGCCTACCTTACAAAGCCTGGGACACTTCCGTCACCTTCGATTACATGCCCAGACAGTACATTACGTTCCTCTGGGAGTTCGGTTATCGGACCGCCCAACAGCCGTATTATACCGGTCGAGGTGGAATCACGCCTCCGGGCGGCAACAACGGATCTCCGGCATTCTATGTTTGCAATGACAATAGTTCGACCGGATTTGGGTGGGCCGTAAATCCCGCCAACCCCACCGACCCAGCCGGCGCCAACCTCGGCAGCGCACAAGCGTACTGCAATGGGACTGGGGGGGGCAATACGACTATTTCGCACGGGGGCCTCTGGACCCCGGACCTACGAAAGGATGAACCCAGTATCAGGATGGCCATCATGGTCAAGTTCTAGTTCAGGCGAGGCTTTTCCTGGCGTGGAGACAACGATGTGCGCGAAACGAAATGGGGGCAGCGTTCCGGATCTGGTTCCGACTCCGGCGCTGCTCCGCTTGCCCTCCCCTTGTACTGCCCAACGACGGCACGGCATTCAGTCCTATGGGACGCCGTTCCAGCAGGTTCCTTAGGCGCCCAACAGCAGCGGACGTCGATTCACATAGGGTGTGTTGTTGCGCGCGTGTCGCCCAGCAGACGCGGGAGACGCGCCCTCCGAAATTTCGGAAAGGCGTCGATTGTTTGTCGTGGCGAATAGGGATTCACTTATGAAAAGCAGAGGTTGGGTATTTGTTCCTGTTTTGCTCTCCATCCCTTTGCTGCTAACTCTCTGGGGTTGCAGCCGAGCGAATGTCGATGCGGCGGCGGAAGCGCCGCCTCCTGCTAACATCGTTCCCGGCGTGGATCCCAGCCTTTTCACTGTCGACCACCCCGAGCAATTTCCGCTGGTTGAAGCCACCGCGCATCCCACGACCTCCGAACTAGTCGTTACGGGGACGGTCACCCCCGATGTCTCTCGCAATGTCCCGGTCGTCTCGCTCGCCTCGGGGCGGGTGGTCGCCATTCACGCGCGCCTCGGCGACACCGTCCAGAGAGGACAGTTATTGCTGACCATTCGCAGCGACGACGTTGCGGGCGGCTTCGACGCCTATCGCAAGGCCGTCTCCGACGAGCTTCTCGCGCGAAAGCAGTTGAATCGAGCCGTGGACCTGTTTGCACACGGCGCCATTGCAGAGCAAGACCTCGAGGTCGCGCAAGACACCGCGGCTGACGCCAAGGTCACCCTCGAGACCGCGACCGAGCATCTTCGGCTCCTGGGCAACGATCCCGACAAGCCCATGGGCATCGTGGACATCGTTGCGCCCACCACCGGCGTGATTACCGACCAGCAAGTGACGAACGCAGCGACCGTGCAGGCCTACTCATCGCCCAGCCCGTTCACGATTTCCGATGTCTCGTCGGTGTGGATTGTCTGCGATGTGTACGAGAATGACATGGCCAATGTCCGGCTCGGGGACACAGCGGAGATCACCGTGAATGCGTATCCCGATCGCCCGTTCAAAGGAAGGGTCAGCAACATTGGCATGATCCTCGATCCGAGTATTCGCACGGCCAAGGTTCGGATAGAAGTTCAGAATCCAGGAATCCTGCGGCTGGGCATGTTCGCGAAGGCGACGTTCCGCGGTCAAACCCAAGAGATGCACACGGTTGTCCCGGCATCCGCCGTCCTGCACATGCACGATCGCGATTTTGTCTTCGTTCCCGCACCCGACAAGAAGTTTCGCCGCTTGGGGGTGGTTGGCGGAGATCTCTTGCCGGACGACACGAGTCTGCAAGAGATCAAATCCGGACTCAAACCAGGGCAAAAAGTAGTTTCGAACGCCTTGGTCTTGGACCATGTGCTTGCGCAGTGACGGTTAAGCAGTGGAGAGCCGGGCGTCCCCGCCCGGCTGGACGGGCGAGACGCCCGTCCCTCTCCATTAGCGAAGAGAAGTGGGAAGGAAAACAGTAAACAGGAAATGATCCGCGCCCTCGTAGACTTCGCCCTGAACAACAAGTTTGTGGTGCTCGCCATTGCCTTCTTGTTGCTCGCCTGGGGAGCTATCTCGTTCCATAGCCTGCCGGTGGAGGCCTATCCCGACATCGGCGACAACTACGTGACCATCATTACGCAGTGGGCGGGCCGTTCCGCGGAGGAGGTAGAGCAGCAGGTCACCATCCCGATCGAGATGCAAATGGCCGGAATGCCGCACATGACCTATCTGCGGTCCGAGTCCATTTTCGGCCTGTCGTTCGTGATCATGATCTTCGACGACAGTTCGGTTAACGACTGGAACCGCCAGAAGGTGCTGGAAAGGCTTACCCAGGTCAATCTCCCTCCCGGACAAAACCTGCAACCTCAAATCGGCACCGACTGGAGCACCACGGGCCAGATCTATTGGTACACACTGCGAAGCACAAATCCCCGGTACGACCTGATGGAATTGAGGTCGATCGAAGACTGGGTTCTCCTCAAGCAATTCAAATCCGTTACCAATGTGGTGGACGTTTCCGACTTCGGGGGCACGGTGCGTGAGTACCAGGTACGCGTTGACCCCAACAAACTCGTCGCGTACGGATTGAGCATCGGCCAGGTCGAGCAGCAGTTAGCCAACAACAACATCAATGCCGGCGGCAGCTTTGTGGAAGTCGGCCTCCAGCAGATGAATGTGCGCGCGCTCGGGCTCTTCAGCACCGTGCAAGACATCGAGCAGACCGTCCTGAAAACCCAAACTGGCACCGCGCTGCGGGTGAAAGATATCGCGGAGGTGACGCAAGGTCCAAAAATTCGGCTGGGCCACATGGCCAGAGCCAACCACATGGAGGACGGGCGCATTATCGATGAGCCGGATGTCATTCAGGGCGTCGTGCTGATGCGCAAAGGCGCAGAAGAGCAAACCACGCTCGATGCCATCCACCAGAAGGTGGACCAGCTCAATAACGGCATCCTGCCTCCCGGCGTGAAGGTCGTGCCCATGCTGGACCGCAGCGATCTGCTTCACTTTACGACGCACACGGTAATGCACAACCTGGCGGAAGGGATGATTCTGGTGACGATCATCCTCTTTCTCTTTCTCGGCAACGCTCGGGCGGCCCTCATCGTCGCGCTCACCATTCCGTTCTCCTTGCTCTTTGCATCCATATGGCTCGACTTGAGCAAGATACCCGCAAATCTGCTCTCGCTCGGCGCGCTGGATTTCGGAATGGTCGTGGACGGCGCCGTAGTCATGGTCGAAAACATCGTCCGGCATTTGAGCCGCCGGCAGAACGGTTCTGGGTCCGGAACCAGTCGGACCGACTCTGGGCATATTGCCGCACCCGTCAGGACAGCCCAGCGGGTCATCCGCGAGGCTTGCCATGAGGTGCAGCGGCCGGTGTTCTATGCGATCGCCATCATCATTACTGCTTACATGCCGATCTTCACGCTGCAACGAGTCGAGGGCCGGTTATTCAAGCCCATGGCCTTGACTGTCGCTTTCGCCCTGCTAGGCGCCCTGACCTTCTCGATTTTGATCGCACCGGTCTTGGCCAGCCTGTTGTTTCGCGGTGGAGTTCGGGAGTGGCATAACCCGGTCATGACTTACCTGACCGAGCGCTACCGCCGGCGTCTGCGCTGGTGCATCGGGCATCGTGTACTTACGGTTGGCGTCGGTTTGGCGGCGCTGGGGGTAAGCCTATTCCTGTGGTTCAGCGGAGTGATTGGTTCGGAGTTCTTGCCTCATCTGGACGAAGGCGCGATCTGGGCGCGTGGCACCCTGGCGAACAGCACGAGTCTTACGGAAGGCGAGAAATTCACAAACAATTGCCGCTATGTTTTCGCGTCGTTCCCGGAAGTGAAAACAGTCGTATCGGAGGTTGGCCGGCCGGATGATGGAACCGACACTGGAGGATTCGGGAACACAGAGTATTTCGTCGACTTGAAGCCCCACGACGAATGGCGTCCGGTATTTCATACGAACAAAGAGGAACTGATCGCCGCCATGGAACGCGCTCTGCAAAAATACCCGGGGGCGATCTGGAACTTCTCGCAGCCGATCGAAGACAACGTCGGAGAAACGCTCACCGGCACCAAGGGTGCGCTTGCGCTCAAGATTTTCGGGGATGACCTGAAAACTCTGGAACAGAAGGGCGAAGAAGTCAGTGCCGTGCTGTCGCGCATCCCAGGCATGCATGACGTCAAGCTCTTACGCGATTTCGGCCAGCCGAATCTTAACATAACCATAGACCGCCGGCAGGCGGCCCGTTTTGGAATCAACGTCGCAGACATACAAGACGCTGTCCAGACGGCCGTGGGCGGGAATGCCGTGAGCCAAGTGCTAATAGGTGAGCAGCGCTACGACGTGGTGGTGCGCTATCAGGAGTCCTACCGCAAAACCCAGGATGCCATCGCGAGAGTGCGGCTCCTTTCCCCCAGCGGGGAGCGGGTGTCTCTGGCGCAGTTGGCTAAAGTCGAGGTCAAGGACGGCGCGTACGACATCTACCGGGAAGGCAACAGCCGCTATGTGGCCATCACCTTCAACGTGAGAGGCCGGGATCTGGGGACCACGGTCGAAGAGGCGATCAAACTGATTGGTGAAAAAGTGAAGATGCCGCCGGGCTATAGCGTCGGTTGGTCGGGCGAATACGAGAGCGAAAAACGCGCGGAAGCACGTTTGCTGCTTATCGTGCCCCTAACCATCCTCGTGATCTACATCATCCTGTACACGATGTTCAAGTCGGCGAAGTGGGCACTTCTCATCCTCACCAACGTGGCCATGGCTCGTATCGGCGGGCTGGTGGCTCTTCTGGTTACGGGCACGCACTTCAGCGTGTCTTCGGGCGTGGGCTTCCTGGCGCTCTTCGGCGTATCGGTGCAAACGGGAGTCATCATGCTCGAATACATCAATCAACTCCGTACACGTGGCTACACCATCCCGGACGCAGCAGTCGAAGGCGCCGTCCTTAGACTTCGCCCGATCATGATGACGATGCTGGTCGCAACTCTGGGATTGTTGCCGGCTGCGCTTTCCCACGCCATCGGGTCCGACTCGCAGCGGCCGTTCGCGATTGTGATCGTGGGGGGACTGATTTCCGACCTGGTGATGAGCATCGTCTTGATGCCGACTTTATATGTCTGGTTTGCTCGTGATAGCGACAAGCTTCCGGAGCCGGAGGCATCCTTTGAAAGTTAGCAGTCTGCTAAAAAACTCGATGTGGCACTTGATTTGGAGCGGCGCAATCCTTCAGCGCTGCAGTAACTGCATTGTCTTGAGTGTGGCTCTAGCCGCTGCGGTGATGCTTTCTGTTCGGAAACTGGTTCTCCCGCAGCCTGTTAATCGTGGGATTCGTCACGCTCGCGACCGCTCAGGCTTGCTCGCTTGCATTCTAGTCGCGTGCGTACTCGCGGCCAGCCTCGCCCAGGGCCAGGCTCAGGGACCCGTCAGGATCACGCTCGACGAAGCGATTCAGATCGCGATGAAGCACAACCATAACCTGCTCGCGACGCGAACCACAATTCTTCAGAGCCAGGCGGAGGAAACAACAGCCAACCTGCGTCCCAACCCGACGCTTTTTGGCGACTGGGAATACCTGCCTTTGTTCTCGCCGTCCAATCAAAACAGCACCTACTATCAAAACTCAACTGAAGCCGACATAGGCCTTAGTTATCTGATCGAGCGTGGCAGGAAGCGGCAACATCGGTTGCAGGCAGCGAAGGATGTTACTGCGCAAACGCGGTCGCTCGTCGCCGACAACGAGCGCAGCCTCACATTCAACGTCGCATCACTGTTCGTAAACGTGCAGCTGGCCGAATCGACGCTGGAGTTGGCAGAACTGGACCTGAAAAGCTTTGGCCAAACCGTAGACCTCAGTGACCTGCGCTACAAGGCAGGCGCCATCAGCGAGGACGACTACTTAAAGATCAAACTGCAGTTGCTGCAGTTCGAGACCGACTTTCAACAGGCACAGCTCGCCAAGGTGCAGGCGCTTTCCGACCTCCGGCAATTGCTCGGATACGAATCCGTCTCCGCAGACTATGATGTGGCCGGTGCGTTCGATTATCAGCCGGTGAAGGGCAATCTTGATGACCTGCAACTCAAAGCCATGCAGAACCGGCCAGACTATCGTGCAGCGCGCGAAGGAGTGACCGCGGCGAACAGCCAGTATGATTTGCAAAAGGCGATTGGAAAGCAAGACGTCACCGTTCAGGGCAACTACTCGCACACCGGTGGCATCAACACCGCCAGCTTCTACGGGAGCATTCCACTTCCGATATTCAATCGCAACCAGGGTGAGATTGCACGCACACGCTTTGCCATCACGCAAGCAGAGGAGCAGGAAAAGGCTACGAGCGGCCAAGTAATGACGGATGTACGCGATGCCTACGAAGCGCTGCGGGAGAACGACCGCGTGATTCAGCTCTATCGCTCCGGCTACCTCGAGGTTGCGCAGAAGGACCGCGACATCAGCGAATACGCTTACAAGCGCGGCGCGGTGAGCCTCCTCGACTTTCTGGACGCCGAGCGCAGCTATCGAGCTACTCAGCTTGCCTACCGGCAAGCCCTGGCCTCATACTTGCTGGCTCTGGAGCAGCTTCGAGAAGCGGTCGGTGTAAGAGCTCTGCCATAACTTGTCATCTGAAGTCCAGTTGTAACTTAGACCAGGCGGCGAGTCGGGACCCGATCGCCGAAGGAGCCCGCTCTGTGAACAAGCAAGAGGTGCGACGCCGGATCGAGGAAGTCGGCATTATTCCGTCCATTCGTGTGTCTTCTACGGAGGATGCCCTGTTCGCCGCGGAGGCGGTCTCGCGCGGCGGCATCCCGATTGTGGAAGTCACCTTGACCGTGCCAGAAGCGACAAAAGTGATTTCGCACTTGGTGCAAAATGCGCCGGAGGTGATTGTCGGTGCGGGGAGTGTCTTGGACGCGGAAACGGCGCGCCGCTGCCTGGACGCTGGGGCCAAATTCCTGACCAGCGACGGACTTGATCCCGAGACCGTGAAGTTCGCTGTGCGGGAAGATGTCGTCGTCATTCCGGGAACCCTTACCCCGACGGACGTCATTGCTGCCTGGAAACTGGGTCCTGATTTTGTGAAGGTTGTTCCTTGCGGGCACGTCGGCGGCGACAGTTACATCCGTGCCCTGAAGGCCATGTTTCCAAACGTGCCGTTGATTGCCGCTGGGGGCGTGAATCAGCGGACTGCATTCAACTTCATTCTGGCGGGCGCGGTTGCACTTGGCATTGGCGGAGAGTTAATCCCCAGGGAAGCGATCCGGCGCCGGCAACCAGATCGAATTGCCGAATTGGCGCGCAGGTTTACGAACGCTGTCAGCAGCGCTCGGGGGCAGTGACCTGGCAGGGTGAATCATGCGGGCCGAAGAATGGAAAATTAGGACCGTTGTGAAATCTATGTCTGGCAGTGTTGGCAGCGAGCATAACAGCCTTCAAAGCAACGAATGTTGATGACGCTTTTCTCCTTACTCTCTTCTTTTCCCAGCGGATTCCGACGCGACGGATCGTAGCAGGCCAGCATCAACGCGGCAGTTTATGGGCGACAGCGGGGCGAGCCTGCAACCAGGGCGTACGCCAGTGTGGTGGATAAACGCCAAGTGCGTCCAACCGGTCCGTGGAGCACGCCCCTGCAACCTGTTTTTCCTCCGCGGCGGAGTTGCTTTGCGAAGTAAAATAGCCGGGATCAGCAACCGTCGTACGAACTATTCAGGTGCACAGTCCAGTGCCGATTGCACAACGCACACAGGTTGGGATCGTCGGTGCGGGGCCAGCCGGTCTCGTGCTCTCTCACCTTTTGTATTTGCAGGGGATTGATTCCGTCGTAGTCGAGAATCGCAGCCGCCAATATGTAGAGGAGCGCGTCCGCGCCGGTGTGCTGGAGCAAGGAACAGTTGACCTGCTCACAGAAATGGGCGTCGGCGAGCGGATGAAAACCGAAGGCTTGGTCCACTACGGGATCGAGTTACGCTTCGCGGGCCGCGGTCACCGTATTGATTTTCAGGATCTCACCGGCGGGAAAGGAATCACGATTTACGCTCAGCACGAGGTTCTGAAAGACCTCAACAATGCCCGGGTCGCGACCGGTGGCCAGGTTTTTTTTGAGGTTGGAAAGGTCACCGTGCATGACTTCGACGGCTCCAGGCCGAAGATCCGATACCAGAAAGATGGAAACGCCTGCCAATTGACCTGCGATTTCATTGCCGGATGCGACGGCTTTCACGGCATCTGCCGCCCCAGCATTCCGTCAGGGATGCTCACCGAGTATGAGCGGGAGTATCCCTTCGGGTGGCTTGGCATCCTGGCCGACGCGCCTCCCTCCTCTGATGAACTGATCTATACCTACCATGATCGCGGCTTTGCCCTGCTCAGTATGCGGACGCCCCACATCAGCCGCCTGTACCTGCAATGCAAGCCAGATGAAAACATTGATCTGTGGGGTGACGAGAAGATCTGGCAGGAACTGCAGATCCGTCTGGCTTCGAACGGATGGACGCTCACCGAAGGGCAGGTTCTCCAGAAGGGTGTGACGGGCATGCGTAGTTTCGTGGTCGAGCCCATGCAATACGGCAGGCTCTTCTTAGCGGGAGACTCAGCGCACATCGTTCCGCCGACTGGAGCCAAGGGATTGAACCTCGCGGTTGCCGATGTTCAGATACTCGCGCGAGCTCTCAAGAACTTTTATGACACTGGACGTCGTGACCTGCTCGATACCTATTCTCAGGTCTGCTTGCGGCGCGTCTGGAAAGTGCAACGGTTCTCGTGGTGGATGACTTCCATGCTCCATCGCTTCCCGGATGAGAATCCCTTCGACCGCCGCCGCCAGCTCGCCGAACTGGATTACGTAACCAGTTCTCGAGCAGCAGCCAAGACCCTCGCGGAAAACTACGTCGGCCTTCCGATGGAATGAAAAAGAAAATTAGCCACCGCTAATGCGCGACAAGCTTGGTGAACGGATATAGGTATGCTTGCATGAACACCATCACTCCCACTAGGCAGGCCAGAGCAATACTGTGCCAGAACACGTAGCGCAAGATGTCGCCCTCGTGTCCATACCATTCGGTCGCCGTACTGGCGACGACGATGCTCTGCGCATCGATCATTTTGCCCATGACCCCACCCGCACTATTCGCTGCGCCCATCAGGATGGGGGAGAGCCCGATCTGCTGCGCGGAGATCTTCTGCAGGCTGCCGAACAGCACGTTGGACGAGGTGTCCGAACCGGTCAGGGCCACGCCCAG
>JGI12270J11330_10002455_pt1 | contig 13600 bp, 14 predicted proteins | sample PeaSoiMetSII2010_FD_11330 | JGI IMG/M metagenome (IMG submission 11330)
GAAGCGGTTCGCCATGTCGACTCGCTTCAGCCGCCATTTTCTCTGATCCGCCGCGAAGCCGGCGGGAACGAGATTCCGTGGAGCCGCGAGCATAACACGGGCGTCATCTGTTACAGCCCGATGCAGTCAGGGCTCCTCACCGAGGGCTTTAGCGCTGATCGAGTGGCAAGGTTCGCGGAGGACGACTGGCGCCGCGGCGCTACCGAGTTTCAAGCTCCCAACCTGAAGTGGAATCTGGCGCTGCGCGGTGCACTTCGGCCGATCGCGAAACGCCATGAAACGTCCGTCTCGTCGGTGGCAATCGCTTGGGTGTTGGCAGTGCCCGGAGTGACCGGAGCAATCGTTGGAGCACGCTCGGCGCACCAGGTTGACGGCTGGATCGACGCGGCCGATCTGCAAATGACGCCGGCGGACCTCAACGAAATTGCGGCCGCCATCCGGTCCACCGGAGCAGGTGCTGGCCCTGCACGCTTCGCTTAAACTAGGGGTGGTCGCCCGCGCGGTTCGCACATTGTTGCCTGATGCGCCGCATCGCCTGCGGATCATCCCCTTGGAACGTAGCGGACTACCTGGGAACAGCAATCTGTCGTCGATATAACTCCGAATAGAGGCCATCCCGCTCCAGGAGTCCGGCGTGCGTTCCGCGCTCGACGATGCGCCCTTCGTTCACGACAAGGATTTGGTCCGCCTTGAGGATTGTGGAGAGGCGGTGCGCGATGACGATGGAAGTGCGGCCGCGGATGGCAATTTCAAATGCCTCCTGGACCGCGGCCTCCGATTCGGAATCTAGATGCGCGGTTGCCTCGTCCAGGATGACGAGGGCAATGGCCAGGCCTGCTTCTCGCCTCCCGAGAAGCGGTATCCGCGGTCGCCGACCAGCGTGTCGAGGCCCTTCGGCAGGAAAGAGAACAGTGCCAGGATATGCGCGGCGCGCAAGGCCTCGGTAAGTTCCGCCTCCGCGGCTTGGGGTTTCGCATAAAGGAGGTTGGCGCCGATGGTGTCATGGAAAAGGTGCGCATCCTGCATGACGGTTCCGACGCGTTGCTGCAGAGAGTCCAGTTTCGCCTTGCGAACGTCGATGCCGTTGATCGTTCACGCAGCCACTCTGAACGTCATAAAGCCGTGCAACCAAGTGAGTGATGGTCGTCTTGCCCCCGCCGGACGGGCCGACCAGTGCGACGAGTTGGCCCGGTTCGACGGCAAAGGTGATGTCGTTCAACACTGTTTTCTCCGGTATCTTATCGCGTGCGGCTATAGATTCCAGCGATGCCAGCGAGACTTCCGCCGGCGTTGGGTAGCAAAATGATACATGATCGAAATGGTCCACTTGGGAGGAACATCGCCGTTATCGTGGATGCTCCACACGCCGACGTAAGCTTCGTCGGAAGAGAGCTCCGCGTAGGGGCCGGGGCCGCGGACGCTCACCAGGATTTCGCCTTTCGCTGGATAAACGGCGAACGGACCTCCAAAAGAATAGAGATGACTCTGGGGTCCGCCGATCACTGCCTTGGGCTTGGCGTTGCCGGAATCCGTGCGATTGAAGATCAGCAACCGGATCTGACCGCGCCCGGCCGTTTCACCGACCATGAGCAGATTGTTGAGCGGATCGACCGCGATCGGAGCATCGCCGCCCAACATCGTATCGGGTCCGCGCAAGACCCGGATCGGCGCCACGTCGCCACGCCCGTCTCGCGGAAACACCAGGACGGCGCCATCGCGCGTGGGAACGAAGATCTCGTTGTGCACGGGGTCGACATCCAGGTGCTCGGGAGCGTCCAGTTGGCTATGCGGTCCCTGCAAGACGCGGATGGGAGCCTCTTCGCCGTCAGCGCCGCCGCGATACGTGAGGATGGCTTGGCCGAACTGCTGGGGCACGGTGAACTCGTCATGAATGGGATCATAGGCGATCCCGTGCATGGTTCGCCCCAACAGACTTCCTTGCCCTTCCACCTTGCGAACCGGTTTGGCTCCGTTTTCGCCAACCTGGCGAACACCGCGATCTGCGGGTGCGCCACTCAATTCGGCACGAGGACCTGTTCACGCTTGGAGTCGTAGGCCAACGGGTGCGGATTGCCGAGTCCGGGAACGGGCTGGCTGGGAGGAGCGCTGCGAACCACGCGCAGCGGAGGAACGTCGCCATTCGCGTCGGGGCTGTAGACGGCCGAGGTATGGTTTCCGAAATTGGCCACCCACAGCTCATGGTTCTTTTTGTCCAGAAAGACGCCAGTCGGATTGCTGATCAGGCTGGCGGGTCCCTTCACCGTGCGGATGGGCGCCCCGTCGCCTTGAGCCGAAGCATCGAACACCAGCACGGAGTTTCCGCCATCGTTGGCTATATAGATCTCATTGCGATCTTCGTCGACGGCGATCCCGGTGGGCCAATTCATCTGCGTGTTGGGGCCTTGAATCGTACGCAGCGGGCGCGCGTTCCCTCGCGCGTCCTTGGCATAAACGGTGATGGAGGGCGGACCGATTTTCCCCGAGCCTGGAACGGCGTCGTCACGATCGAGAGGAAATCCGGGCGAAGCTCCGCGGCGGCGGGCTTCGTTCGCCCCCGCCCTCACGAGCGGGGCTTTGGCGCGAACCTGATGCGAGGAACCATGGTTGGTTACGTACAGCAAGCCCCGCTGGGTGTCGAGCGCCATAGCGTGCGGGTCTGCCAGGCCGGTGTCGTCGCCTTGGACCACGCGCAGGGGAGCCTCCGTGCCTTTTGCCGATTTGTTATAGACGACGATCGCGTTGTCGTGCTGAACGGTGAGGAACAACTCCTGCTTGTCTTCGTCGACGGCGATACCAAAGGTGCCGTGCGGCGTGTGCAATTCGCGATACGGCGCGACATCGCCGATGGCTTTGCGCGAAAACACCACCAGCGTGTCGATCGTGTCGTTATTGACCGCGTAGATGTCGCCGTTGGCGGGATCGATGTACAGACCGCATTGAAACTCGATTTTGGTGTTCAGACCGCCGATGATGCGCTTAGGATCAGTCGATTTGGTGGGAGACGTTTTGACGCTACGGTCGTAGACCCAGATGTTGAAAAGATTCTCGTCGGTGAGAACGACTTCGTCATGCGCGGGATCGACCGCCACGGCGCTGTAAGCCGCGTAAGGATCGCGGATCATGCGCTCGGGCTTGCGCTGGCTGGCGTCCTGCGTTTGGGCAGCCAGTCTGGCTTGCAAGAGAATGTTGCGCAGAGGAAGCTCGCCCGCGAGCAGAGAGAGACCCGTGGGAGGCTCCGGCCGCGCGCATTCCTCGCCATCTTCGGAGGGCAGGGGATCAACTGAGAGCAAGTGCGCACCGCGCGGCAGATCCTCGGTCAGTCCGAGCCACAGGAGCAGGCAAACCGTCGCAGGGATCGCTATTCGCGGGTTAGCAGTTCGTCCAAACACGCCGAATCATACATAGCTGGGCCAAAATGCATCTGTCAAGCACCCATCGTTTGACGGGGGTTTGATGGCCCGGTTTGACGACGGGCACGCCTATCAATAGAATTGGTAACGGTCGCGGCGAACAGCGTTCCGGGAGGATTAGAAATGACACGTTGGTCCATCGCGTTGACGGCTACGGTCCTGTGTGTTGGAGCGTGCCTCATGGCCCAGCAAAAGCAGCAGTCGCCGCAAGCCACCAGCGCGACATCGGACAAGTTGGACAAAATGATCGCCGCCAAGAAGAGCCAGAAGGAACTGGCGCAGTATGTGTTCGACAACCACGGGTGCAAGACCTGCCACACTGTGGGCGACAGCGGGAAGCTGGGATTCACGGATAAGGGAAAGCAACTGACCAACGGATTCGAAGGCTGCATCCGGATGCTGACCGCCATGAACCTGATCGCGCAGGTGCCCTCGAATCAGCGGTCGGCCGACCAGAAGACCAAGGCGCAGCGTTTCGACGAGTTCGGTTGCACTCTGTGCCACCAGATCGTTCCCGGCAAGATGGGGCTTACGGACCTGGGCTCGAAACTCTCGCATCTGCATTTAGGATGCGTGGACGTGGAGAAGCAAGTGGCTTCAAAGTAGTTCGGGAAAGGACGCGCCGTGGCCAACCTGATTGACGACCTGCAGCAGGGAATGGTGTCCCGCCGGAGGCTGCTGGAGTTGCTTACCGGCGCGGCCGGGTCGGTGGTGCTGGCCTCCCCTCGGTTGAAAGCCCAGTCCGGTAAGCAGACCAAAGCGCCGGCCGGAATCGTCGAGCCACCCAAGCTCAGCCCCGCCAACATCGGGGGCGGCGGGCGGATCGAGCGCGATTTCTACCGCGAATGGCTGAAGACCAGCAAAGTGCCCAAGCTCGACGGCTATGCGCTGCTGGACGCGGCCAAACAGGAAGTGCAGCCGTGGCCCGAGATCGGCGGGCGCGGGTTGTATCTGAATTTTTCGGGAAACGTCCACATGGACGGAGTTATCCAGGAAATCCCCCCCGGCAAGGCGTTGGACCCCAAGCGGCATTTCTACGAACAGATCGTCTACGTTCTCGGCGGACGCGGTTACACCACCGTGGGGGGCGGTAACAAGCCCAACAAAGTTTCGTGGGCGGAAGGCAGCCTGTTCACGGTGCCCGTGAATGCGATGCATCGGCACTTCAACAGCGACCCGGCGCACCCGGCGCGATTGCTGTTCATCACTACCTTTCCCTTCATGATTCAGGTGTTCGGCAGCATGGGCTTAATCAACGACTCGAATTTCAGTTTCGCCGATCGCTTTGACGGCGCGCCGGACTATTTCACGTCCACCGCGAGAGTACGTCAGCGGTGGGATAAAACCAATTTCGTAAAAGACGTGCGGTCGGCCGAGGTGGTGCTGTGGGAAGAGCGTGGCGACGGCAACGCCAGCATGTACTTCGACATGGGCGGCAATACGGTGCTGGAACCGCACATCTCGGAATTTGAGGTGGGCACATACAAGCGAGGCCATCGGCATCCTTATGAAGCCATCATTGTGACGCTCAACGGCAAGGGCTACTCGCTGGCGGAAAAGGACAAGCTCAAGGATTCCGAAGCCGTCAAGATCGATTGGCAAGCCGGGTCCATTGTTTCGCCGCCGTTCTTCTGGTATCACCAGCATTTCAATACCGGAACCACGAAGGCTCGCTACCTGGCGATCACCGAAGGCGATTTTCCGCTGCGGCTGGGTATCCCGCTCCAGGTGGAACAGATCGAAGGCAACGAAGAAGATCCCGAGATCAAGCGGCACTTCGATCGAGAATCACATCACGGGTAAAAGCACCGGCGCGGACAACGGCTCAGGCGATCCGCAAAAACCTCGTCCGCAATCGGAGCGCGGATGCCTGCAGGGTGTCGCCTTTACTTCTGGGTTACATCGACTCCTGGAAGGGCTTGTTCCATAGCGCGCCAAACCGGCATGATTCATGAGACCACAGCCGGTTTCGTGCCAATTCCCCAAACAAACTGACGGCCGTTTTGGCGGACCGCCCTGACTCTGCCAGCGGGGTTAAATCTTGATTTTCTTGCCGTTGCGTCAAATTTCGCGCTTGCCAACGCTCCTTATCTTGCGATACTTGGGTGGATTCGTGAGCGGGAGTAATTCAGTGATAGAATGCCAGCTTCTACCCACCCCCCTTTATTTTCTGTCATTTAGACCATGTGCTGTCTCCCATGCTTTCCGCTAAGATGCGGCTCGCAGGAGAGACACTTTGTCGCGAGTCAACATCGTCAAACGCATCAAAATTGGCGGCCGCTGGAAGATGTTTTCCATCCCTCGTAATGCCAAAGGCAACTACGACTGGAACGCCATCGCCGACGGCCGCTACTATGTCGAGTGGTACGTGGGCGGCACTCGCCGTCGAGTGAGCGCTGGCGTCACCGCCGCTCAGGCACTTGAGGTACAGCGGCGCAAGCGCCATGAACTGGAAGGCCGCAAACTGGGTATCCCCGGGTTTGAAACAGCCGGCGAAACTGTCAAGAAACCTGCATTGCACGTCGCCATCACTAGATACCTGGAGCAGATCGCAGCGCTGAAAAAACCCAACACGCATCGCAAATATGAAGCCGTGCTCAACCGCTTCGGGGAGTTCTTCCGCGACTTGCGTCTCGATCGACGCGATCTCCGGTGACGATCTAACGCGCTTCGTCGTGACACTCAAGAAAGACCATGGCTTGGGATCCAACACCATCCTGCACAACGCGGTCATCGTCGCCCAATTTCTCAAGCGTCATGGGAGGAGCGGGATCACGCGAGAGCTGTCGCTACCGGAGCGCATCACGCCCCTTGTGAAGATATACCGCCACGAGGAGCTTGCCCGCTTCTTCGCAGTGTGCTCCGATGCGGAACGTGCCTTGTTCGCCACGTTCCTGTTGACCGGTTTCCGCGAGCAGGAAGTGATGTTCCTGCGCTGGAGCGACGTGAACTTCGAGTTGCGGACTGTCCGGGTGACCTCGAAACCGGAACTGGGATTCTATCCGAAGCGATGGGAAGATCGTGAGATTCCGGCCCCGGTGGAACTCATCGGCGAGCTTCGGAAGCATACGCATCGCCCGAACTGCCAATTTGTGTTCCCATCCCCTACCGGAAACCGCGAACAGCACATGCTCGACCACTGCAAATCTATCGCGAAGCGCGCCAAACTCGACCCGACAAAGTTCGATCTGAAGACATTTCGTTCGACCTATGCCACGGGAATGCTGCGCAGGGGATTCGATGTACGGACCGTGCAGCACTGGATGGGCCACAAGTCTCTCGAGACCACGATGCGCCACCTGGCGCCGGCCACTGATGTTCACGACGCGTTGGACCTGGTGACTATTCCGTCCGTCGGGAAGGCCGCCCCGGCGCCGCGAAAGTCCGCTGGGCGTGAAACGCGTTCCCCTCGGAAGGCCCGGGAAGGACGATCGGATGCCGGCGACCCAGGGCTGGTACCTTCCGTCGCGCTACACCCGGGCACCTGAGCGTACCGAGTGTTCGCGCATAGCTGTGGAGTTTAAGGCGCCGGGCCCAGTGGCCGAAGAGAGGTGCTCCTGAGATAATTGACAGGAAAGACTACAGATTACGATAGAGCTGCCGGAGGACATCGCCGAAGGGCTTGAGTCACCGATCCCGCAAAAGATGCTGATGCCCTTCTGGTGCTCGATCATGTTGTGGATCATTTCGGTAAGCAATACCGTCTTGCCCACGCCCGCCCCGCCGAACAGACCCGCTTTGCCGCCACGCTCGATCGGCACCAGCACATCGATGACCTTGATCCCCGTCTCGAAAATCTCGGATTTCGTGGAACGCCTCTCTAATGCCGGCGGGGCGCGATGAACTGTGCGCCATTGGACATCTGTCGGCGGGGCTTCACGGTCGATGGCGTTTCCGAAAACGTCGAACATCCGCGAGAGAATTCCCTTGCCGACCGGCGCCTTCAACTGGCCGCCCGTGTTTTCGACAGCACTGCCGCGGACGAGGCCCTGAGTATCGGTCAGCGCGATTCCACGCACGCGATGCGCGTCGAGTTGAGCTAGGACCTCAATGGCAATTTCCCCGTCCTTCGCGTGCAGCAGGGTGTAGATGTCCGGCAAAGGTGCGTCGAACCGTATATCCACGACACTGCCGCGCACGGAGATCACGGCGCCGAACTTCGAAGGAGTGGTTGTGTTTTTCATGTTTGCCTTCGCCGATCCACCGTCAGTTGAATTCAGACACTCACCTCTTTTCCCGCCAGTGCTTTCTCATTCTACGTTCCGCCCCCACTCCACTTCCATGCGCGTCCCCCGATCCGAATGAGCCGAGAGTATTTCACGTGTGTCGAGGAACTTCAGCATCCGTGGGAATCGACGGAACGGTGGGGGCAGCTTTCCCAGCAATTGCTTCGGAGACCGCTCCAAAATTTGACTGATGGTCCACGCGCTGCACGGTGCGTTGGAATCGACTGAGATACAGAAGTGTTCGACCTCATGGTTTGTCAGTTGCCATTAGCGGTGAGGCAGGAACGCCAAGTCATCGCTCATGACATAAACTGTTATCGCCGTCAGCATAAGGACCAGGCCGACCCAGAACCACCAGTCACGATGCGCACGCTTCCAGTAGGGAGGACGCGGGTCGTGATGAACACTGTCGTGCTCCGACCCTTCGTTGCCGTGGTGACCGTAGTTACTTTCATTCATTGGTTCTGCGCCTTCTCGATCCCATCTCCAGTGATCCTGGGGTGTTGTCATTCGATTCGGGAGCCTTCAGCTCGCCGGTGTCTTTGCTATGCCGCAGGCTTCGTGAGTTGCGGGATACTCGTCGATGTGGTTTCCATCGCGTCGTCGTATTCGCCACGGCGCGCAGCCCGGTTGCACCTGGCTCGATGGGACAGAGCTTGCTGTGCCGCCAACACATTGGACTCCTTCCCTTGCCAAATCTCCAAAGCCGGTTGCTGGATGGCGCGGGCGAACGAAAACGCTAACGCCCAAGGCAGTCGCGATTTGAATCTGATATTCATCGCATTCAAACGGGCCGAGGCCAGTTCGCTAGGTTGGCCGCCCGACAAGAACGCAATCCCTGGAACAGCAGCGGGGACGGCCCGCAGGAGACACCTCACCGTGGCGTCGGCAACCTCGTCCACCGATTCTTGCTCCGGGCAGGTCAATCCCGGAAGCACCATGTTGGGCTTCAGGATCGTACCCTCCAGCGTCACGCGTTGCGTGTAAAGCTGGGTGAAAACCGTTCGCAGGACTTCTTCCGTTACCTCGCGGCACCGGTCGAGCGAATGCTCGCCGTCCATGAGCACTTCCGGCTCGACGACCGGAACCAATTCGGCTTCCTGGCACAACGCGGCATAGCGAGCCAGCGCCTGCGCGTTGGCCTCAATGCAGCCCCGGCTGGGAATGCCATCGCCGACGGCAATCACCGCGCGCCACTTGGCAAAACGCGCGCCCATCTGAAAGTATTCAGCCAGGCGGTCGCGCAATCCGTCCAAACCTTCGGTTATTTTCTCTCCGGGATGACCTGCCAGGTCCTTTGCGCCGGTATCAACTTTGATGCCAGGAATGATTCCCGCGTCGGTGATGACTTTAATAAAGGGAGTGCCATCTTTTTTCTTTTGGCGGATCGTCTCGTCGTAGAGGATCGCGCCACTAATGCTTTCGCCGAGACCCGGCGTGGTCACAATCAACTCCCTCCAGGTGCGCCGTGCCTCCACAGTCTGGGGAATCCCCAACCTTGCAAATCGTTTGTTGCAAGTTGGATTACTTTCATCCATCGCCAGCAGGCCCTTGTCGTCTGCGACCATTTTCCTCGCGGTATTCATAAGCTCTTGCGTATTCATTTGGGGGTGCTCCATTTTCAGTTACGGATTCCCGGCGCGCACCACCGAGTCACGCTCCGAGTCACCCAACCATTTCCGCGCCTCAGCGGCGTCGGCGTGATCGAAGTATCGGATCGTCGCTTTCGTGAATGGTTTGCAGAACGTCGCCATGCCGTGTTGCCATTTCTTTTCCCCGACCATCGCGAGCCGCTCGATGTCGGCGAAGTGCCTGATATCGAACTTGATGTCTTCCCACATCGCGCCAGCGTCCCAGCCATGGAAACCGGCCATATCGAACAGCACCCGCAGTTTCCCGTGCTGAAGGAGGAGTCGCTCGAACTCAGGCACAAAGTGCTCGTAATCTGCTTTTACCAGCTTCCCGCTGATGTGAACGGCGAGAATCTTCCCGCCGTTTTCTTCATTAAGTTGAATGGGCATTGGGGCTCCTTTGAGGTCGTTTTCAAGGCAAGTCGGTATCCATGTGGTTCCCGATTATCCACCCTTTTCCGCAAGCCGTTTCCCCTTTTGCGTTTCGGCCTGACTCCACTTCCAATCCCGGATTTCCGGCAAGTCTTGGCCGTGCTTGTCGATGTAGTGCTTGTGCTCGATGAGTTTGTCTTGCATCATCTGCTTCAGGTAGGCGCCCTTAGAACCTAAATGCGGCAGCCGATCGATTACGTCTTCGACCAGATGGAAGCGGTCGAGGTCGTTCTGCACTCTCATGTCAAAAGCCGTGGTGATTGTGCCCTCTTCTTTGTAGCCGCGGACGTGGAGATTTTGGTTGGTCCGGCGGTAAGTCAGGCGGTGCACCAGCCATGGGTATCCGTGGAAGGCAAAGATGATGTGTTTGTCTTTGGTGAACAGCGAATCGTAATCCGTGTCGCTTAGTCCGTGCGGGTGCTCACTCGCGGACTGAAGCTTCATCAGATCGACGACATTTATCACCCGGATTTTCAGGTCGGGCAAGTGCTCGCGGAGTATGGAAACTGCGGCCAGAATCTCCAGCGTGGGCGTGTCTCCGCAGGAAGCCATCACCACATCCGGCTCGGCGGCGTCTTGATCGTTGCTGGCCCATTGCCAGATGCCGATGCCTTCCGTGCAATGCACCACTGCGGCATCCATGGTCAGCCATTGCGGCAGGGCGTGCTTGCCCGCCACCACCACGTTGACGTAATGCCGGCTGCGCAGGCAGTGATCGAAGACCGACAGCAGACAATTGGCGTCGGGCGGCAGATAAATACGCACGATGTCGGCCTTCTTGTTGATCACGTGGTCGAGGAAACCGGGATCCTGGTGCGTGAAGCCGTTGTGATCCTGCTGCCAAACGTGGGAGGCCAGCAGATAGTTCAAAGACGCGATCTTCCTGCGCCAGGGCAGCTCCAACGTTACCTTCAGCCATTTCGCGTGCTGACTGAACATCGAGTCCACGATGCGAATGAAGGCCTCGTAGCTGTTGAACAGACCGTGCCGCCCGGTCAGAAGATATCCTTCCAACCAACCCTCGCACTGGTGTTCGCTGAGCATCGAGTCTAATACACGTCCAGCGGGCGCGAGGAATTCATCATTCTTTACTTCCCGTGCGTCCCACTGACGGTTGGTGACTTCGAAAACCGCGCCCAGAAGATTCGAGAGTGTTTCATCGGGACCGAAGATACGAAAATTCCGCTGATCCTGATTCAGCTTGGCGACATCGCGCAGGAACTTACCCAGCACGAGCGTATCTTGGCCGTCCACGGCGCCGGGCGAAGGCACATTAACCGCATGGTCGCAGAAGTCAGGCATTCGCAGGTCGCGCAGCAGGATGCCGCCGTTGGCGTGCGGATTGGCGCCCATACGCCGGTTGCCCTTCGGCGCCAGGTCGGCCAATTCCGGCTGGAGCCGGCCATTCGCATCGAACAGCTCCTCGGGCTTGTAGCTTTTCATCCAGCTTTCCAGCTGCTGGACATGATCGGGATGCTCGGAGTCCACCAGAAGCGGTACCTGGTGCGCCCGGAAGGTGCCTTCGATTTCCAGGCCGTCAACTACTTTGGGTCCAGTCCAGCCCTTGGGTGATCTGAGGACGATCATTGGCCAGCGCGCCCGGGTGGTGTCGTTTTCATCCCGCGCGCTCTTCTGGATTTGCCGGATGTCCTCGATGGCCGTTTCCAAGGTAACGGCCATGAGCTGATGCATCGTTTCCGGGTCGTCACCTTCCACAAAGTGTGGCGTCCAGCCGCAGCCTCGCAGGAATTGCTCCAATTCCTCATGCTCGATCCGGGCAAGAACGGTTGGATTGCTGATCTTGTAGCCATTCAGGTGCAGGATCGGCAGCACCGCTCCGTCGCTAATGGGGTTGAGAAGTTTGTTGGACTGCCAGGCGGTCGCCAAGGGGCCCGTTTCCGCTTCACCATCTCCTATCACGCACGCAACAATGAGCCCCGGATTGTCGAACGCAGCCCCGAAAGCGTGGCTGAGCGAGTATCCCAGCTCCCCACCCTCGTGAATCGACCCGGGAGTCGTCGGCGCAACATGGCTTGAAATCCCGCCTGGAAACGAGAACTGCTTGAACAGTGTCTTGAGCCCGGCCTCGTCCTGGGTGACGTTCGGATATACTTCGCTCCAAGTGCCTTCGAGGTAAACGTTTCCCACAATCGCCGGGCCGCCATGACCGGGGCCGGCGATATAGAACATATCCAGGTCATATTTTTTGATCACCCGGTTCAGGTGAACATAGATGAAATTCTGACCCGGCGTCGTGCCCCAATGCCCGACCACCAGGGGCTTCACGTGCGACAGTTTCAGCGGCTCCTTCAGCAGTGGGTTGTCGTAGAGATAAATCTGGCCCACCGAAAGATAGTTGGCGGCGCGCCAGTAGGCGCTAATCTTCCGGAGCAGTTCCGGAGTGAGTGCATTGGTTTTGCTGGTTAGCTCCTTTTCGTTCACTGCGTCGGGCTTCTTGTGGAGTGGTTCAGGCGTGAGTGTGTTGGCTCTCATGGTTCAGTCCTTTCGTCGCGCCGGTTTCGAGAATACAGCGCACCGAGCGCGCAATCATCAGATCTTCGTCCGTTCGAATGACACGAACCGTAGCCCGACTGGCGTCTGTGGAAATCGCGCTCTCACTCGCCGCGTTTCGCTTTTCTTCGATTTCGATGCCCAGGAAGCCCAGTCCATCGCAGATGCGCGCGCGGACAAGTGGTGCATTTTCACCGATACCTCCGGCGAAGACGAACGTGTCTAATCCACCGAGCGCGGCAGCGAAGCAGCCGATCCACTTTTTCGCCTGATAGCAGAACAGCGCCACGGCTTCGGCCGCTCGTATGTCATGACCTTCCTGCGCGAGCAAGTCTCGCATGTCGGAACTTATCTCAGAAACTCCGAGCAGCCCGGAGTCGTGGTTGACCATTTTGTGAAACTGCTGAGTGGTCATCTGTTCGGTTCGCGCCAGATACGGCGCCAGGCTGGGATCCAGATCACCAGCGCGTGTGCTCATCACCAATCCCGACGTCGGAGTGAAGCTCATGCTGGTGTCGATGCTTTTGCCATCGCGCACGGCGGCCATGCTTGCGCCGTTACCCAGATGAGCGAGGATGACGCGACCAGTGGTTGCCGCCGGGTCGCCCAAGCGCGCGAGTTCTTCCATCAGGTAGGCATAAGACAAACCGTGGAACCCATAGCGCTGCACCCCCTTCGCGTCGTAGCGGCGCGGGATGGGAAGCAGTTTGGCAACACGTGGCATGGTACAGTGAAACGCCGTGTCAAAACAGGCCACCTGCGGCAGTTTTGGATGGCGCTGGCGGAATGTCTCGATCAACTCGATCTCGCTGGGTAGATGGTCCGGGTCGCACGGGCTGATGATACGCAGATCGTCGAGCAGCTCCTTGGTAACCAACTCAGGTTCGACGTGGTGCATGCCGTGGACGACGCGGTGTCCCACAGCCAGGACCGATTCGAGGTGATTCTGCTCCTCGAGCCAATCGATCAGCAGACTCGCTGCTGATTTGTGATCGGAGGCGGCCAGTTTGCGACTTTCCTGCTGATCCTTGGCCGGGTCGCTGAACGTCAGATTCGTCCCGCTCAGGCCGATGCGATCAACCTTGCCGTAAAGCCCTCGCTTCAGCGGTTCGCCGCCCTGGTACAGCGCGAACTTGATGCTCGACGAGCCGCCGTTGATGGTCAGGATGCTTGACTTAGTCATGCTGCAATCCGAAAGAAGCCAGCTTTGCGCAGGTGAACTTGTAATCCGTGTGAAGAATGCTTCGAATCAGCGGTGCATCCGACGGCGTCGTGTACATCGGTTTCCCCGTGGCAGGCGAGATGCCCGCGTAGATCGTGCCGTCCGGCATCTTCTCGCCGGACTTCACGTCTGTTGTCGGCTCGTTCATGTGCGTCTCCATCCCGGTTG
>JGI12270J11330_10002475_pt1 | contig 13541 bp, 13 predicted proteins | sample PeaSoiMetSII2010_FD_11330 | JGI IMG/M metagenome (IMG submission 11330)
CACTTCGCAGATCTCGCGCTGTCGATGGACAACGCGGCCAACAAGACGAAGATCACCCTGGTCCAGGGCGATACCCAGCTGAATCCCGCTCAGGCCATCACGGTGACCCAGCAGTTCACCTCGAACTCTTCGATCGTCGCCGTGGTCGGCCCGGCCGGCAGCCAGGAGGTCGAGGCGATCGGTCCGTCAATGGCCAGGGCGGGGATGGCGTTCATGTCCGGATCCGCCACCAACACGACACTAACCTCAGGCAAGTACCCCACGTTCTTCCGTGTCGTGTCCAATGACGGCGTCCAGGGGCCGCAGGACGCCAACTACATCATCAAGAACCTGCACCCAAAGGCCGTGATGATCGTGGATGACCAGGAGGTCTACTCAACCGGTCTGGTCGCCGAGATGATCCCGATCTTCAAGGCGGCCGGGATCAAAGTCGACCACGAGTCGGTCTCGCAGAAGGTGACCGACTTCTCCTCGCTGGTGGCCAAGGTCACGCCGGCCACCTCGGTGGTGGTGCTGCCCTGGCAGGTGGCAAGCAATGCTCAGCAGTTCGGCCGCGACCTCGCCCAGCAGCACAAGAAGGCCGTGATCTTCGGCACCGACGGGCTGTTCTCGCCAGGCACCTTCACGATCTCAGGCTCGTACGTGTCCTCCTTCGGCCCGGACATCACCGCGATCCCGGCCGACGCGTCGATCGTCGCGGCGGCCAAGGCCAAGTACGGATCCTTCGGCACGTTCGGCCCGCCGATCTTCGCGGCCACGCATGTGATCGACGAGGCCATCGCCTCGGTCTGCCAGGCCGGCCAGACGCCGACGCGCGCCAACGTGATGGCCGCGATCAGGCAGACCAACGAGCCAACCTCGATCCTCGGGCAGCCGATCAGCTTCGGCCCACACGGGGACCTGGTCAACGGCAAGTTCTTCCTCTTCAAGATCGACTCGAAGGGCAACTACACGCTGATCCCGAGTTCCTGATCGGCTGAACTCCAGATAGCTGCTCCCGGCAGCGCGCCTGCCAGTGGCGGGTGCGCTGCCGGGCAGCACAGGCGATGGGCGGGACTCACACCGGATGGGCTTCTTCTTCCAGGAACTAGTGAACGGCGTCACCACGGGCGCGCTCTATTCGCTGATCGCGCTGGGCTTCTCGATGGTGTACGGCGTGCTGAAGCTGCTCAACTTCGCGCACGGTGATCTGTACATGGTCGGGGCCTTCATCGGATACTTCGTGATCCAGTGGTTCGGCGGCCCGTCCGCGCTGACGATCCCGGTGCCGCTGCTGCTGCTGATCATGTTCGTGCTTGCGGCGGTGCTGGTCGGCGGCCTCGGCGTCGCGATCGAGCGATTCGCCTACCGGCCGCTGCGTGACGCGCCGCGGATCGCGCCGCTGATCACGGCGATCGGCATCTCCTTCTTCCTGGAGAACTCGGCCCTGCTGCTCTTCGGCGCGCAGTTCCGGGTCTACAACACCTCAGATTTCATCCCGTTCTCCGCTGGGGTCCAGATCGGGTCGGTCAGCATCGACGCGGTGCAGATCATGGTCCTGGCGCTTGGCCTGGCCATGATGGTCGGGCTGCGGCAGCTGGTCATCAAGACCAGGCTTGGCAAGCAGATGCGGGCGGTGGCCGCCGACCGTGAGGCCGCCGAGATGCTGGGGATCAACGTGAACTTCACGATCGCCGCGACGTTCTTCCTCGGTTCGGCCTTCGCCGGCGTGGCCGGGGTGATGTCCGGACTGCTCTTCAATCAGGTGACGAGCACGATCGGCTTTCTGGCTGGTCTGAAGGCATTCACTGCGGCCGTGGTCGGCGGCATTGGCTCGCTGCCAGGCGCGATGCTCGGCGGCTTGCTGATCGGCATAGCCGAGTCCTTCATCACCGGCTATGTCTCATCGACGTACACCAACCTGTTCGTGTTCGCGCTGCTGATCGCAGTGATGCTGGTGCGGCCAAGCGGGCTGCTCGGCCAGGCGCAGCTGCAGAAGGTGTGAAACCATCGTGAGCCTCGACGCGCAGCCTCCGGCGGTCGGTCCGCAGGTCGGCTCCGACGAGTGGGTCGCTAGGCAGGCCCATCGGCGCGAGTACGCACCTGGCTGGGTGGGCACCGCGCAGCGAGCGAGCCAGCGAATCGGCTGGTGGCCCAGGCTCGCGATCGCTGGTGTGGCCGGCGCCGCCCTGCCGCTGCTCGGCCTCGGCGGCTTCCAGCTGCAGGTCGGGATCGACGCACTGGTGATCGCGCTGCTGGCGGTCGGGCTGAACATCGTGGTGGGCTGGGCCGGGCTGCTCGACCTGGGCTACATCGCCTTCTTCGGCTTCGGCGCCTACGGATTCGCGCTGCTTTCCTCCAGCCAGCTCGGCTCGCACGGCATCCACCTGCCTGCCCTGCTTTCGCTGCCGATCGTGATGATTGGCGCCGCGATTCTCGGGCTGCTGGTCGGCCTGCCGTCCCGGCGGCTGATCGGCGACTATCTGGCGATCGTCACGCTGTTCTTCGGCGAGGCATTCGTTGAGTTCACCAACAACGTGGCACCCGGCTCGCTTGGCGGCCCGAACGGGATCATCAGCATCGACCCGATCCGCATTTTCGGGAACATTCAGTTCAACAGCAACGAGAGTTACTACTACCTCCTCGTGTTCTTGCTGGTGGCGGTGATGGCCGTGCTGCGGCTGCTGGATACCTCGCGGACCGGGCGAGCCTGGCGGGCCGTCCGGGAGGACCCGTTGGCGGCGGCATCGATGACCATCCCGGTCAACCGGGTGAAGCTGATGGCGTTCGCGTTCGGCGCCATGGTCGCCGCGCTGGCCGGCACCATCTTCGCCGCGCAGCAGATCAGCGTGTTCCCGACCGACTTCGACACGCCGATCCTGATTCTGATCTACGCCGGGCTGATCCTCGGCGGCGCGGGCAACATCGCCGGCGCGGCCACCGGCGCCCTGATTGTCATGGTCATCTACGACGGCCTGCTGCGTAGCCCGGCCGAGTCCGGCTACCTCTTCTACGGCCTGATCCTGCTGACCCTGGTGGTCAAGCTGCGCCCGTGGCGCAGACTTGGCCTGGTTCTCGCGGCAACTGCTGTGCTCGGCTTCGCCGCGCATGCGGTGACCCGGGCGCTATCACCGGCCGCCGTGGCTGGCGGGCCGCAGTCGGCCGGCTGGATCGCGGCCGCCTTGCGGGACTGGGTGATCGTCCCGGCCAATCCGCAAGTTCCAGGGAACTTCGGGTTCGTGCTGCTGGTGTGCCTGCTGATCGCGATCGTACAGGTCAAGGGCCACTGGCGGACAATCCTGCTGGTGCCGACAATCTATCTCGCGGCGTGTGTCTGGGAGGCCAGGCTGATTGTCGAGTACTCGGTCACCCGGCAGCTGATGATCGGCGCGATCCTGATCGTGATGATGAACGCCAGGCCGCAGGGGCTGCTCGGGGTGCGCCGGGTCGAGGCCGCGATATGAACGTTCCGGCCGTGCCACCTCAAAGCGGGTCAGCCGAACCCGGGCCAGCCGAACCCGGGCCAGCTAGCCCAGGGTCGCCCAGCCGCGGTGCCGACGGCCCGCCGGGCGAGCAGGTTCTGAATCTTGATCGTCTGTCCTTGTCATTCGGCGGTCTGCGGGCGCTCGCCGACCTGGATCTGCAGGTCGACGACAGCGAGATCGTCAGCCTGATCGGACCCAACGGCGCGGGCAAGACGACTGTCTTCAACGTGATCACCGGCGTCTACCAGCCGAGTTCGGGGGATGTCCGGTTCGCTGGCCGCTCGATCGCCGGTAAGCCGCCGCACAGCATCACCAGGTTGGGCATCGCCCGCACGTTCCAGAGCCTGCGGTTGTTCCTGAACATGTCGGTCATTGAGAACGTGATGGCCGCGACCTACGGCAGCACCAAGGCAGCACCATGGGAGTCGATCCTCCGCCTGCCGAGAGCCCGGCGCGAGGAGCGCGAGGTGCGAGCACTAGCCGAGGAAGTGCTGTCGTTCTTCGGCCAGCGGCTGGCTGGATACCGCTGGGATGAGCCCGCCTACTCGCTGTCGTATGCGAACCGCCGGCGGCTGGAGATCGCCCGCGCCCTCGCCACCAGGCCCAGGCTGCTGCTGCTCGACGAGCCAGCAGCCGGGATGAATCCGGTCGAGACGCACGAGATCACCGAGCTGATCGGGCGGCTGCGCGACGAGCGGGACCTCGCGATCCTGGTGATCGAGCACGACATGCACGTGGTCGCCGGCTGCTCGGACCGCGTGATCGCGCTGGACCACGGCGTGAAGATCGCCGAAGGCGGCTTCGATGCGGTGGCTAGTCATCCGGCCGTCGTCGAGTCCTACATGGGACGCGATCCCGAGGCACTGGCGGAGGCAGAGTGAGCGCCACGCTGCTGAACCTCGACGACGTCACCACCTATTACGGCCAGATGCGGATCCTCGAAGGGATCTCGCTGCAGGTCAGCGATGGCGAACTCGTCTGCCTGCTCGGCGGCAACGCGTCTGGCAAATCGACGACGCTGAAGACGATCCTTGGCATCGTGCGGCCGCGCAAGGGACGGGTGCTGCTGTTCGGCGAGGATGTGACGAACTGGTCGGTGCCGCGCCGGATCGGGGCCGGGATCGCCATCGTGCCGGAGAACCGCAGGCTGTTCGGGCAGATGACGGTCCGGGAGAACCTCGAACTTGGCGCCGTGCTGCGCGGCGGCGAAACGCTCGCCGAGGACTTCGAACGGGTCCACACGCTGTTCCCGCGGCTGTATGAGCGCCGCAACCAGCTAGCGGGCACGCTGTCCGGCGGCGAGCAGCAGATGGTCGCGATGGGCCGCGCACTCATGTCGCACCCGCGCCTGCTGCTGATGGACGAGCCGTCGATGGGTCTTTCGCCGGCCCTGGTGCAGCAGAACTTCCGGATCATCAAGGACATCCATACCTCCGGCGTCGCGGTGCTGATGGTCGAGCAGAACGCGACGATGGCGCTGTCGATCGCCGACCGCGGCTATGTCCTGTCGACCGGGGAGATCGTGCTCGAAGGACCCGCGGCTGAGCTGCTGCGCAGCGACGATCTGAAGCGCGCTTATCTGGGGCGGTGAGCGAGCCCACGGACGCGGATGCGCCAGTGGTGACGCCCTCCCTATCCGGGCGACACCGGGTTCGACCTTGCTGGACGGCTTGGCGCCCTGCCGGACCCGCCCGCCATCGTCTTCACCTCAAGTGCGCCGCACGCCGCGTTCGGCGCACGGCTCGACGGCCGCACGTTCGTCGCCAAGGCCGATCTCAGCGTCGGCGCCATCGCCGCGGCTGGCGTGGCCTAGCAGGTCAGCCGATCAGCGGCCAAGCCTGTCGTCCAGCCAGGTGAGCAGGTCATCGACGACCTCGTCGCGGTTGGTCTCGTTGAAGATCTCATGGCGGGCCTGCGGATAAACCCGCAAAGTGACGTCGGTGAGCCCGGCAGCGGTGTAGCGGTCAACCAGCGCATTGACCAGAGCGAGCTGTCCGCCGACTGGGTCAAGCTCGCCGACCGCGATGTAGATCGGCAAGTCTGAGCGCATAGCGGCGACGAGGTCCCGGTCGGCGAGCTGGCGGGCAGCGGCGAACATCGCCCTGGCCGCGGCCGGGTCGATCCCGAAGCCGCATCGCGGGTCGTTGACGTACTTATCCACCTGCACCTCGTCGCGGCTGAGCCAGTCGTAGTCGGTGCGGGCGGGCTGAAACGGGAGGTTGAACATCGTCAGGTCGAGCGGCGCGTCCAGATCCAGTGCTGGCTCCAGTAGGTCGAGGACCGCGGTGCCGGTGAGCACCGCGGCACTCGCCTCCTCGTTGTGCTGAAGGAGGTACTGCTGAACTGCGAAGGAGCCCATGCTGTGGCCAAGCAGCACCAGCGGGACATCCGGGTGCTCCTGGCGGGCCCTGGCCATCAGCCTGCCGATGTCACCGATGAGCTCGGTCCAACCCTGCTCGCCGATCTGCCCGAGCTCGGCCACTGACTTCGCCGTCGCCCCGTGGCCGCGGTGATCCTGGGCGTAGACCACCATGTCGCGCGCGTTCAGCGCCTGGGCCAGGTCGGCGTACCGGAGTGCGTGCTCGCCCATGCCATGGGTGATCTGGACGATCGCGCGCGGAGCCCCGGCCGGATCCCAGCGGTATGCCGCCACGGTGAGGCCGGCACTAGGGAAGTCGACGCGAGCTGGTTCGGGTGCGCTCATCGTGTTCTCCGTCACTGTCCGCAGCCACCGCCGAAGGTGATCGGACGGCTGGCCAAGAATGCTGGATGTCGTGCCCGCCATTATCCGGCCGCCTGGTTCGGCTGTGCAGCGTCGGTGGGCTCGCCCAGAGCCGCAGAAACGACTCGCGTCTGGGCTTCTGCGGCGACATCATCTCAGCATGGAGCATCTCAGCACTGCCGCGCTGGAAGCCGGCCTCAGCGTCGTCCGCGACTCGCCGTCCGAATCAGGCCAGGTCGAGCTGATCGTGCGCCGGCCGGCGGTCGGCGAGCGTGAGGTGCTCGCAGCGGGCCGGCTCGATGTCGATGCGGGCCTGGTCGGCGACAACTGGCTAGTGCGCGGCAGCACCAGCACTGCCGACGGGTCGGCACATCGCGACCGGCAGCTGACCGTGATGAACTCCCGCGCCGCCCTGCTCGTCGCCCAGGACCTTGATCGGCGGATGCTGGCCGGCGATCAGCTCTACGTCGATCTCGATCTGAGCCCCGCTAACCTGCCACCAGGCACCAAGCTGGCGGTGGGTTCGGCGGTCATCGAGGTCACCGACCAGCCGCACCTCGGCTGCGCCAAGTTCGCTGACCGATTCGGCGCGGACGCGCTGCGGTTCGTCAACTCCCGGGCCGGCCGCGAACTGCGACTTCGTGGCCTGAACGCCCGGATCGTCAGCTCCGGAACCGTCCGGCCAGGGGACGCGGTCCGCAAGCTGCCCGGCTGATCCACAGGGGACGCCGAACCGACTGCGGACCAGGCGCTGCACGCGGCGCACCAGCGGGCCGGTAGAGTCGCGCCGTGGCAGACGACGACTGGCGAGTGACGGTTACGTTTCACGATCAACAGGACGCAGGTCGGGCGGTTGACTCGCTGCGCGAGCATCAGGTGGAAGCAGACGTACGCCGTCAGCTCGGTCAGCATGTCACGGTGAGCGCGGACGGACCCACGATCTTCTTGTACACCGGTGCGGAGGATGCCGCCAGGCAGGCAGAACGGGTGGTGCGCGAGGTCATGGCGCAGCATCAGCTCAGTGCCGACTACGCACTGCACCGATGGCATCCGGTTGAGGAGGAGTGGGAGGACGCCAGCGTCGCCCTGCCGCAGACGGCTGAGCAGCAGCAGGAAGAGCATCGCCGGCTTGAGGATGAGGAGACTCGTGAGGCACTGGCCACCGGACTCGCCCAGTGGCAGGTTCGGGTCGAGCTCGCGTCGCATCGCGACGCGGTGCAACTGGCCAAGCGCCTGCTCAGGCAGGGACTCCCGGTGACCCGTCGCTGGCGGTTCCTGGTCGTCGGGGCCAACAACGAGGACGACGCGAGCGATCTGGCCAGGACGGTCGAGCAGGAGGCCCCGGCCAACGCGTCCGTGCATACCGAGCCAGCCAGCGTCGGCTTGCCCTTCATCCCGTTCTGAGCAGCCAGCAGTCAGCTGGCCGCGCCGGGCAGGGCCAGCAGCAGGACGAATGCGCGTGGGCCCACGGCGATCGGATCGCTCCCGTCGACCAGGCAGCTCAGGTCGCCCTGGTCGACCGGGTCAGTGGGCGCGCTTACGTCGGCGCCGAGATCGAAGCTGTCGATCTCGACCCGCCAGGATCGCCCCTTCCCGGCGTCGGGGATCGTGAAGGTGACGGGCTGCGCCGATCCGTTGACCAGGACGAGCACGTCGTCGTCGAGCATGGGCCGACCGCGTGCGTCGTGATCGGGCGCCACGGTCCCGTCGACGAAGACCGCGACCGACTTCAAGCCAGGTGACTGCCAGTCCGCCTGGGTCATCGGGCGTCCTTCGGGGGTGAACCAGACGACGTAGCCGGGATCGCTGAGATACCGGCCGCGCCGCAGCGCCGGGTGCGCGCGGCGGAACTCGATGATCCGGCGGGTGAACGCGGTCAGGCCGGCATCGGCATTGTCCCAGTCGACCCACGAGGTCGGATTGTCCTGGCAGTAGGCGTTGTTGTTGCCCCCCTGCGTGCGGCCGAGCTCGTCGCCGCCCAGGAGCATGGGCACTCCGCGGGACAGCAGCAGCGTGGCAAGCAGGGCACGCGACTGCCGGGCCCTCAGGGCGACTATGTCCGGATCGTCGGTCGGGCCCTCGGCACCGCAGTTCCATGAGCGGTTGTCGTCAGTCCCGTCCCTGTTGTCCTCGCCGTTGGCCTCGTTGTGCTTGCGGCTGTAGCTGACCAGATCGCGCAGCGTGAACCCGTCGTGGGCGGTGACGAAGTTGATCGAGGCGCTGGGCCGGCGCCGGGCCGTGCCGTATAGGTCAGCCGATCCGGCGATCCGAGTGGCGAAATCAGGGAGTGTCATCGCCTGGCCGCGCCAGAAATCGCGGACGGTGTCGCGGTAGCGGCCATTCCACTCGCTCCACAGCGCGGGGAAGCGGCCCACGCTGTAGCTGTCCGGCTGTCCGACGTCCCAGGGCTCGGCGATGAGCTTGATCTGGGAGATGACCGGATCCTGGGCGACGATGTCGAAGAACGCGGCCAGCCGGTCAAAGCCACCCCGCTCTCGTGCCAGCGTCGTGGCCAGGTCGAACCGGAAGCCATCCACGTGCATCTCGGTCACCCAGTAGCGGAGCGAGTCCATGATCAGGCGCAGGCAGGTGACATCGGCGGCGTTGACCGAGTTGCCGGTGCCGGTGGTGTCCACATAGCGGCGCGGATCATCCGGCCTGAGCCGGTAGTACGCCGGGTTGTCCAGGCCACGGAAGCACAGCGTGGGGCCGAACTGGTCACCCTCCGCCGTGTGGTTGAACACCACGTCGACCAGTACCTCGAGCCCGGCCCGGTGCAGCGCCTGGACCATCGCCTGGAACTCCCACACCTGGCCACCCGGGTGACCGGCTCGGACCGCTGCGGAGTAGCCGTCGTGCGGAGCGAAGAAGCCGATCGTGTTGTAACCCCAGTAGTTGCTCAGCCCGCTGCCGGCCAGATCGCCAATGGTGAGGAACTGGTGCACCGGCAGCAGCTCGACAGCGGTGACCCCGAGGCCGGCCAGGTACTCGACGACCGGCGGGTGGGCCAGCCCGGCATAGGTTCCGCGCAGGGCCGCGGGCACGTCGCTGCGAGTCTGGGTGAAGCCCTTGACGTGCAGTTCGTAGATGATGGTGTCCCGGTAGGGCGTCCGCGGCCTGGGCTGATCACCCCACGCGAACGATGAATCGACCACCAGTGAGCGCGGCACGGACGGCGCGGAGTCAAGGTCGCTGCGCCGGTCCAGGTCACCAGGCAGGTAGCCGAGCAGGTTCTCGCCCCACACCAGCGGGCCGGATGTGGCCCTGGCGTACGGGTCGAGCAGCAGCTTGGCCGGATTGCACCACAGCCCCAGCGCAGGATTGTAGGGTCCGGTGACCCGGTAGCCATAGCGCTGGCCGACCCCGATCCCCGGCACGAACCCGTGCCAGATGCCGTCGTCGGAGTCCGGCAGCGCGAGACGGGTTTCGACGCCATCGGCGTCGAACAAGCACAGCAGCACCTGGTCGGCGGCCTCCGACGCGACGGCGAAGTTGGTTCCCGTCCCGCTTGGGGTGGCGCCGAGCGGGAACGGCCGGCCCGGCCAGATCTCCAAGCCGCCTCCCAGTCTGCGCAGCCGGTCACACTGCGCTGCCGCCGCGGTGTCCAGTCGCTCCGGCGCGCACCTGCGCCGCGGGCAGCTGATCTTGCCAAGTCAAGCAGGCCGGCCCGGTTGCCGCGAGTGACGCAGCACCAACACGCGCGATCTGAGGCGTTCAGGGGCAAGCAGCCACGCGCCGGATTCGGTCAGCGGGCACGGCAGGCACGGGTCATGGGCGCCGACCGGACCGGGTAGATGACGACCCCGAGCACGCTGGCCTGGGGGATGAGTCCGAGCTGGCGGGAGTCCAGGCTGCGGACTGCGTCGCCGCGAACCACCAGGAATCCCGGCGGAACTCTCTCGTTACCTACCGCTGCCCGCAATTCGGCCGGTACCCAATCACCAGCCACACTGGCCACCCTTTTCACCAGCCAGCGCAGCTCGTCGGTGGGCTGGCCCTCGGGCATGCCGAAGACGGCCACGTCCCCGTCGCGGCACGGCTTGCCCCGGCTGACCAGGACCCGCTCGCCATCTGCGTAGGTCGGAGCCATGCTCGTTCCGCGCACGGTGACCAGCACAAACCGACGCGTCACCAAGGTGCGCACCGGCCATAGCACCGCCACCGCCAGGAGGGTCAGGCCGAGCGCCGCCCACGGGCCGGTCACGGTCTGCCCGCCGCGAGCCGGGTTGCGCCGATCAGGTAGCCAAGTTCGTCCCAGCCGACGATCACCAGCGCGCCGAGCCAGCCGAGACCGAAGGCAAGCGTCATTCCGGTCGCGCTGACGCTGCCATGCCAGGAGCCGATCCGAGCCATCAGGCCAGCCAGCGCGATGACGATCAGGATCGCGTTCCTGCCCAGCTCGGCTGGACCTATCGGCCTGGCCGTCGAACCGAAGCACCGGCATTCAACTCGCCGGCCGCTCATGATCGCGAAGCTTGCGCCGAAGGTGAGTCCGCAGAGCAAGACCAGCCCGGCAGTGAATCCCCACGCTATGGTGGCCGGCACCGCCAGCAGGCCGACCACGGCAGCTTCGCTTGCCGGGATGGCAACAGCCAGGGCTCTCCTGCCGCTGCGGGTGAGCCAGCCCAGGTCAGGCAGGGAATCCGCGAATGCGGTGGCCTTTCCGGCGAAGGCGACGATGAAGACGGCGCCAAGCAGGACCCGCGCGGCGACCTGCGCGTACGGCATGTCGATCCTCCTATCGGTACGGAGCTACCAGGCCGCCGGCGACTCGGTCATCTTGATAGCCGCTCGCCTGCAGCGTGAACAGCCTGGAATAGCCGTCACCGGCCAGCATCAGATCGTCGTGCGTGCCCAGTTCGGCAATCCGTCCGTCGCCGAGCACGGCGATCACGTCCGCCTGCCGGACCGCGCTGAGCCGATGAGACACCAGCAGGCAGGTACGCCTCCCCCGACGCGCCTGGAGGCTGCGGTGGATCTCGTACTCGGCCTCGGCGTCCAGTCCCGAACTTGGCTCGTCGAGAATCATCAGATCGGCGTCTTCGCGCATCAGCGCGCGGGCCAGGGCCAGTCGCTGGCTCTGGCCGCCGGAGAGCCTGGCGCCGACCTGGTCACCGCCCCCGTCGAACAGGGTCCGGCTGAGCAGCGTGTCGTAGCCGCGGGGCAGGGCACTCAGCGTCCCGCCGATACCCGCGAGGTCGGCGGATCGCCTGATCGCATCCCGATCGTCCAGCCGGGAAAGCTCGCCCAGGCCGATGTTCTCCGCGGCGGAGAGATCGTAGATCATGAAGTCCTGAAAGGTCACCGCGATCCGGCGGCGCAACTCGGCAACGTCGAACCGGCGGATGTCAACGCCATCCCAGCGGATGTGGCCGCGATCGGGGTCGTAGAACCGGCACAGCAGCTTGACCAGCGTCGTCTTGCCCGCGCCGTTCAGACCGACCAGCCCGACTGCCTGGCCAGCCGCGATCTGAAGGCTCACGCCGCGAAGCACCCACTCGCCATCGGCGTCCCCCCCCCCCCCCCGGCGGGACGGGGAGCGTCCCTGTGCCGATCTCATCGCGCTCGTCCATCAGATCGAGATAGTGCCGGAATAGGCGCAGGGACCTGCCGAGCCTGGTGAGCTGGACCATGAGGCTGCTGATCACGCCCTGAACGCCAAGGATGGCCGCGAAGAACAGCACGAAATCGCCCAACATAACGCGCCCGCGAGCCGTTTCATAGCCAACAACGGCCATGCCAGCGGCTACGGTAAGCCCGCTGAGCGCGGCCAGCCAGCTCTGCGAAACGGCGGTGCGGCGCACCGAGGCGTACTCAGCCCCGCTTGCCTCGCGAATGGCGGCGATCATGCGGGTCCGAAACAAGTCACCCAGGCCGAGCAGGCGAACTTCCTGAGCCGAGCGCGCGTCGGTCAGCACGCCCCGGAAGATCATGCGATGCCGGTACAGCCGGGTCGTGCTCTCGGCCACAGCCGCCTGCTCTGCAGCCGCCGCCCGCTGCGCGAGCACCATCGGCACGGTGGCGCCGATCAAGAGCAGAATCATCGGCGGCCATACCGAGATCAGCGCCCCAGCGTATCCCGCGATGGTCGCTACCGCGCGCACCACGATCAGCATCACCGACGACAAGCCCTGCGGGCCCTCCTGAGCCGCCTGCTCCGCCCTGAGCAGCCGATCATGAAACCGGGGGTTCTCGACGCGCTCAAGTCCGCTGAATCCGTTGACCGCGGCGTAGACCCGGTCGGTGACTGCCAGTTCGATCTTGCGGTTCGCGGCTACGCCGGCCAGCGAGGACAGGTATCCCAGCACCATCGAGGCCGCACCGGCGCAGGACGCCAGCACGGCGAGCATGACCACGGTCGCTACTTGCACCGGCCGCTTGCTCAGCGAGTCGACGATCAGCATGGAAGTCCAGGCTGACAGCGGAGCCATCACGCCGCCGAGCGCGGCCAGGCCAAGCGACGCGGCCCACGCAGGTCCCGCCGCCTGCCAGCCGATGGCAACCGCAGCGCAGACCGGCCGGCTCGAGGTCATCGGCGAGCGGGCTGTCATCTGGCCGCTGTGGCGGTCTGCCGGTTCTCGACAGCGTCCAGGCGGGTGCCCGCCGCGGTGACGACGCCGTCGTCGACCCGCAGCACCGTCGGATACCCCAGGACGCCGAAGGCCTTCGTCACTGGACCGGCTGGGTCGGCGGCGCCAATCCAGGTGCTGAAGCTCAGTTCCGCCGCGGTATCCAGCACCACGGTGTCGTCAGCGGACCCGGCGATGAAGATCAGCAGCGGAGCGTCCACCGGCCCGCGGCCTGATTTCAGCAATGCGATCAGCTCCCGGCAGGGCGAACAGCCAGGCGACACGAAGATGGCGATCACGGAGCGGCCGACCAGCTCCCGGCGGCTGATCTCGCCGCCGGACAACAGCGCCGCGGCGAAGTCGGCCACCTCACGTCCCACGTCGGGCACCAGCGGGACGCCGGGCCTGGGCGCACCGTTCGCGCCTTCGATGGCAGCTATCCGCCGGATCACGGCGAACGTTACCAGCAGGTTGGCCGAGGCCATCAGCCCAAGCACGATGACGGCACCCAAGAGAATCTGAATCATCACGGACCTTCTGGTAGGGCCTGTGCGTTATTCCGCCCGGCATTAGTCGGGCCACGGGGTGACCGCCGCGCGCGGTCACCCCGGTCGGACCTGGTAGCTATGGCTGGCCGGCCTAGCAGTTACAGGAACCGTTGTGGTAGCACGACCCGTGGCAGCTATACCGGTAGAGGTAGTGGCTCTGGCAGTCGCACCAGCAGTCCTGTCCGTTCTCTGGGACGCAGGCGCCCGCATCCTCTCTTGGCAGAATCAGCCCAAGGAG
>JGI12270J11330_10002477_pt1 | contig 13521 bp, 7 predicted proteins | sample PeaSoiMetSII2010_FD_11330 | JGI IMG/M metagenome (IMG submission 11330)
GCCAGGCCGCGACGGCGTCCTCGCATGCCGAACGGGCCGTCGTCGCGGCCGCCGTCACCCCGGCGATGCGCTGGCGGGCGTCGTCCCGCAGCCGGACGAGTTCGTCGACCCGGGTGGCGGCGGCGGCGACCTCCTCCCGCAGAAGGTCCGCCCCTGAGGTATCGACCGCGGTGCCGTCCTGCCCCGAACGACTGGGCCCCGAACGACTGGACCCCGAATGACTGGACCCCGAACGACCGAGCCACAGGGCCAGCGGGTCGGAGTTGAGCGTGTCACGCAGCCGGGTCAGCTTGCTCTGGACCGCGGCCAGGTCGCCGGTCAGCGCCTCGTCCCCGAGCGTCGCGGCCAGCGACGTCACCCGGGCCAACTCGGCGCCGGCCGCGTCCAGGCGGCCCGCGACCTCGGTCCACACGTGCTCCGCGGCGGCGACCACCTCGGTCACGGCGGCGAACGCGCCGCGCATCCGGGCCACCGCCGTGGCCAAGGTCAGGTCCTCGCGGCCCGAGTCGGCTAGATCGCGGCCGGCCAGCGGGGCGGGACCCGAGGCCAGCTGTACCGAGCGCCCGGTGAGCAGCGCGGTGAGCGCCGCAAGCTCCCTGGTGCCGAGGTGCCTGGCGGCCGCCTCGGCAGCCTGGTCGACCACGGCCGAGTAGGCCGAGTAGACCTGCCAGAGGGTGGCCAGCGTGGCCGCGGTCGCGTCCCAGCGCCGTTTGGTGTCCCCGGTGAGCTCGGCCCCGGCCAGTAGCTGCTTGCCGAAGCTGGAGTCCAGCTCGAGCAGGTTGGCCTGGATGGCGTCACGCTCGGCGACCGCGGCCGTGACCGCAGCACCGGCCTGGTCCCTGGTCAGCATCGGCACGGTCATCGGTACTCCGCCAGGCACCTGATCCTGAGCCGACCTGCCATACCGCTCCAAGTCATCGGAACCGACGAACCATGACGGTTACTATTTTGCCCGCAGTCCAGAGCGCCCGTGCCCCCGCCGGGTTCGCTGTCATGACCAGGTCTTCGGCCGGATCGCGTTGGCCATGTCGACCAGCTCGATCCGGCGGCTGCGGTCCGACGTCAGCCGGGCCAGCGCCCGGTAGCTGCGTTCCAGGCCGAAGCGCAGCGCGCGCTCGTTCGGTTCGCAGCCGAGGATGAGACCGTCGGCGGACGTGTGCCGGCCGGAAGCGGGGGTCGGCCCGGAGTTGGCCCAGCCGAGCGCGGCGCGCAGGATCTCCACGGTGAGCTGCTGGCGGCGCGCCTCGTCCAGGGGCAGTCGGCCCAAGCGGCCATCAGCCTGCCGCAAGTCGTCGCCGTTCACGCCGGGCGACACCAGGATCCGGACGGCGGCGATCTGCGCCGCAGCATGATGGCTGGATGTCTCGGGCACCGCCGCGAGCGCCGCGATGGCGCCTGGCCGGTCGCCCGCCGCCAGGCAGGCTCGTGCCAGGCCGAACGCCGCGCTGATGCAGGACCGGTCCACCGTCCAGACAAGCCGGAAATACTGGCCGGCCGACGCGGTGTCCCCCGCGGCCTCGGCCGCGAAGGCCAGCGCGAGCTTTGGCGCGAGCTCACCGGGAAGCTCGTCATACACCACGTTGAATGCGTTGCGCGCGACGGTGGCACCGTCTGCGGTGCCCGTAGCGCCTGCGTCGCCGACCGCGAGCCAGCGCAGGCCGTCGGTCCAGGCGATCCGCCAGTCGGACGGGTCCTCGGCGGCCAGTTCGGACAGCGTGACACCGGCCCCGTCATAGTCGCCGACGTCGAGCTGGGCCCGCGCCAGCGCCAGGCGTGTCTCGGCGGACGTGGTCACCTCGGCCGGTACGGACGGGTCGCCCGAGACCGCCCGGGACAGCGCGGCCACTCGCTGGCCGGAATCGAGCCCGGCGAACGTGGCCAGGTAGCCGGCGGCGGGATCGGCCCGGTCCACCTGCGGCATCGGCATTCCCGCGATGATCTCCGCGGCACTCGGCGCGGCCAGGGCAGCCCCCGCGGCGTCGTCCCCGGTCCCGATCGCCTGGAGTTCGGGGCTGAACACAGTCGAGAACGCCGGCCTAGGCGTCCCGTCCGCCACGGCGAGCACCTCGCGCAGCACGCCGGTGAGCTGTTCGGCCATCTCCCCCGCGGAGCCGAAGCGGCGGTCAGGATCAGCATCGGTGGCCCGGCGCAGCAGCCGGACGAACGACTCCTGCTGCTCGAGCAGCGGCACGCCGTCCGGGAAGGTGAACTTATACGAGCTCTGGTAGCCCTTGAACTCGAAGGTGAGCACGGCCAGCGCCCGCGCGACCGTGAACAGGTCCGACGAAACCGACGGCCCGTCGGTCCCGATCTCGGGCGCCTGGTACCCGACGGTCCCGTAGATGGGCCCGTCGCCGTCGATCCCGCGCACCCCGCCCATATCGATGAGCTTGAGCTGCTCCTCGGTCTGAATGACGTTATCCGGCTTGAAATCGCAGTACACCAGGCCACGGTCATGCAGGTACCCCAGGGCCGGCAGCACCTCGATCGCGTACGCGATCGCGTGCGCCACCGGCACCGAACCGCCAGCGGCCCGCGCATCCTGCAGAATCTGCTTGAGCGACTTACCGCCCACGTACTCCATCACGATGTACCCGGCCGACTCCCCCGTGCGCCGGTCCGCGTGCTGGACGAAGTTATAGATCCTGACGATATTCGGGTGCTCTACCTGGGCCAGGAACTGGCGCTCGGCGACCGCGGCCGCCATGGCGTCCGCGTCCCCCGTGTTCAGCAGGCCCTTGAGCACTACCCAGCGGTCGCTGACGTTGCGGTCCCGGGCCAGGTAGATCCAGCCGAGGCCGCCGAAGGCGAGGCAGCCGAGCACCTCGTACTGCCCGGCCACCAGTTCGCCCGGCTCCAGCTTCGGGCTGAACGAGAAACGGGTGCCACAGTTCCGGCAGAACCCTTCCGTAAGCCCCGCCCGGCCGTCCCGGCCGCGCCCGACCGGCTGCTCGCAGCCCGCACAAAAGCGCCGGTTCTCCGGCACCTGCGGGTTGGCAAGCATGGCGCTGGCCGGGTCACGGTAGGGCACTGGCGGGATCTCGACCAGTCCCGCCCCGAGCCGACCGCGTGCCGACCGGCCACTGGTCCGCCGGGAACCCCGGGTGCCCGATGTCCGGCGGCTGACCGCCGACCCGGATCCCGCTGACGACGACCCAGTTGGCCCGGACGCCGACCCAGCCGACACGGACGCCGACCCGGATGGGGCGGACGCCGACCCGGATGGGGCGGCTGTCCCGGCCGGAGCGGCGGCCGGGACCGGAGCGGCGGCTAGGCCGCAGACGTTGCAGTAGCCGTCCTCAATCGTGCCGCCGCAGCTCGTGCACGTGCTCATCGCCGCCATGCTCCCCTCGTTAGCCCCGCCATCGGTCAGCCCCCGTATTGCGCTGGCGGCGGGGCGGGAACCGGAGTGCCGATCCAGTGCGCGTAGCTGGCCGCCCACTGGCCGTTCGTCCGCAGCTGCTGCAGGACCGCGTTCACGAAGCGGACGAAATCCGGGTGCTGCTTGGAGATGGCCAGGCCATAGGGCTCGTCGGTGAGCCGCGGCCCGATCAGCTTGGTCCACGGGTCTTGCGCGGCGAGCCCGTCCAGGATCGAATCGTCGGTGGAGATCGCGGCCACGTCGCCCTGCTGCAGCAGCACCAGGCAATCGGTCCAGTAAGGCACGGCGACCGGAATGGCCCTGGCCGCGGCGATGACGATGAGCGAGTCGGACCCGCTGGTCGCGCAGACCCTCTGGCCGCGCAGGCCGGCCAGGCTGGTCGCCGTAGAGTTCTTCAGCACCAGGACCCGCTGGGCCGCGTCGAAGTAGACGCTGGAGAAGTCGACCTGTTGCAGCCGGGCGCAGGTGATCGTCATCGTGTGCGCCACGATGTCCACGGCGCCGGAGGTGATGTCGGGGATCCGCTGCGCGTCGGAGATCGCCTTGTACACGACCTTGTCCGGGTTGCCGAAGATGGCCTTGGCCACCGCCCGGATCATGTCGATGTCGAAGCCCTCGATCTGCCCGTTGAGCGGGTTGAGGAAGCCGAAGTGGTAGGTGCTCTGGTCCACCCCCGCGATGAGGTGGCCGCGGGCGCGGATCTTCGCCATGAACGAGCCGGATGTCACCTGCGGCGGGCCCGACGGACTCAGGCTGCTCGCATGCGGATTGCAGCTGGCCGCGCCCGCGGTGCGGACGGTACTCCCGGTGCGGGCGCTGGTCGCGACGCTGAGCGCGGCGGGGTAGCCTGGCGCGGCCGCCGCCGCGGCGGCGCCCAGCACGAGCGCAAACGTCGCGAGCATCACCGGCAGCGCGCGCCGCCAGGGTCCCCGGAGTCGCCGGGGCCGCGCGTTCACCGGTACTCCGCGAGCCGACGGCTGAGCCCCCAGGCGCAGCCTGCCACCATCACCAGCGATGCCACGATCATGCCCGCGGCGAGGCCGGTGAACGCGTCCCGGCCGCCGCGGGCGCTGGACGCGAAGACGGCCTGGTGGGCGTTGATCCCGTCGCTGAGGGCCGCCGACAGCTGGGCGAAGCTGGTGGCGGAGCCGCCGGTCAGTGCCGATGTGACCGCCGCGGAGTGGTTCCCGCCGTCGTCCTGCGCGCGCAGCGCCGCATGCGCCCGGTACCAGGCCTGGGCATCGGCCGCGACAGAATCTCCGTTGGCCGCCGACGCCCGTATCGCGGCAAGCAGCGTGCCGGGCCCCGGCCCGAGCAGCTTCTGCTGGGCCAGGAAGTCCTGCTGGTAGGAGTCGTCGCCGCTGTTGTCGATCAAGGTGAGGCTCTCATCCGCGTGTGCCTGAAGCGCCGCCACGTCCGCCCGGGCGAACGCCTGAGCCGGCGCGGAGCCCTGCTGCTGGGCGTGCAGCAGGTCGGCCCGGCCCACGGCGAAGGCCCCGGCCAGCCACACCAGCGAGACCAGGCCAGCCAGGGCGGCCACGAGCAATCCGTAGTTGACCACCCGGTGGGTGTGCCGGGCCAGCCACCGCGACGAACGGTAGAGCAGGTAGCCGATGCCCAGGCCGATCACGACCGCGAGCACGACGAGCGGCAGCCCGGTCGCCTGCGCGCTGGCCGAGGTCAGCAGTCCGCTCTCACGGGTGTAGATGTCGCTGGCCGAAGGCAGCAGCGTCCCGCGCACCAACGCGGAGGCCTCCCTGAGGTAGGCCGCACCGAGCGGCAGGCCGAGCCGGTTGTCGGCCCGGGCCGTGCCCACCTCGTCAGTGTAGACCGGCAACTGCCCGGACAGGGTGGCCAGGTCGTCGCCGACGGCCGAGCCGGCCGCCGACGCCTGATTCGTCAGGTGGCCAGGCATCTGGGTCCGGGCGGCGGACGAACCCACCAGCGCGCTGGCCGCCTCGATCCGGATCGCGGCCTGGGTGATGTCGGCCTCGTAGCGCTGCCGGGCCGCGGCGGGCTCGAGCCCGCCCGCCAGGAACGCGTTCGCCGCGGTCGCGTCGGCGTCCGACAGGCTCTGGTAGATCTGCTCCGCGTCCAGGCTCAGCGGCTCGCTGACCGCGACCACGTCGGCGGCCGCCGAGGCGTGCTGATCGGCGGTCAGTGCGGCCAGCACGCCCCAGGCCAGGCTGAGCAGGACCAAGACGACGAGCAGCAGCCGGAACCTGGCGGGGGTGGTCGCAGTGTCCAGACGAGACCGCCACCAGGAGCGGCGCGCCGCCGGCGCGGGGGTCCGCTGTCCGGGCGAAACGCCGACGCTCGTTGTCATGGGCCGACCGCCAAAACCGCTCGTGCACCGGCATTCCGGTGCCGTCTGGATTAGTTAGTTAATACCAGAGGATGGGCAGTGGGCGGGATAGGCGCAGGCAGTTCGCTGATGGCCGCCAGGCTGCCGAGCGCCTGCTGGACTAGCCGCGGTGCACCGTGATGACAGTCCACGCGCCCAGGGTGATCCGGTCGCCCTCGTGCAGGGTGACCAGGTCCCCGGTCACGATCTTGCGGTCGTTGAGGAACGTGCCGTTGGCCGAGCCCGGATCGAGGACCGACCAGGTGCCGTCCGCGGCGGCGATCAGCATCGCATGCATGCGGCTGACGCCTGGGTCAACCGGCGGCTCAGCCAGGTCGATCTCCGGTTCGAGTTCGCGGGCTGCGCTCCTGCGCCCGATGCGCATTTGCTTGCCGACGAGCGGGATCCGCCGTTCGGAGACATGAGCCGGAAAAGGCACGTCCGAACCAGACCGGCCGCGCACTCCTGCCATCCTTTCGTAGTAGTCACGGTCGGGGGCAACCCGCACGGTCCAGGTGGCTGGGGTGATCGATGCTGTAGGTGCTGTGGGTGGGGCGGAGAAGGCCGGCGAGATGGCGGGCACATTAAGGTCTGGCGCGGACGGCGGGCGGGGACGGGTCAGCGGCGGCTCGGGCAGGGCCGTGGCTGCGGGCGGCGGCTCGAGCACGACCGCAGGCGGCGGTTCCAGCCGGACCTCGGGCGCGGGCGGCGACTCCAACCGGACCTCGGGCGCCGGCGGCGGCTCAGGCCGGGCCTCGGGCGCGGGGGATGGTTCAGGCCGGACCTCGGGCGCGGGCGGCGTCTCGACGGGAGCCGGGAATGAGAATGACGGTTCAGGACGGGCCGGAGGGGCCGGAGGGGCCGGTGCGAATAGCGATGCCAGCAGGTCCGTAACCGCGGACTCCGCTGGTGGTCCGGGCTCCTCCGGCCGGGCGGGCCGGACTGGCGGGGAGGACGACAGCCCGAACCGGCCGTCAGGGGCGGCAGGTGGCCCTGGACGGCTCCAGGAGGAAGGCGGAGGTTCCGGAGCATACCAGGAGGAAGGTGAAGGCTCCGGCGGGCTCCAGGAGGAACGTGAGGGTTCCGGTGGGCTCCAGGAGGAAGGTGATGGCTCCGAAGGACTCCACGAAGCAGGTGAAAGATCCGAGGCGCGCCACGGCGCAGGTGGCTGCTCCAGCCCGCGCCAGGGCGAGGACAGTGAATCGGGCTTTGAGATCGGCGGGAACAGCGATTCGGGTGGTCCGGCCGATGAGCCGGACGACGGGAACGCGTCTGCCGGCGGGACCAGAGTGGCAAACGGCCTTCGGGCACTGGGAACAGAACCGCACGCCTCACAGAACTGACCGGATACCGGCGCTCCGCAGCCCGGACAGGTTTCACCGCCTTTCACCGCGCCCGGCCCGGGCTCGTGGTGCTTCCCTAGCGCGCGACCCACGCTAGGGGCGGGATTCCCGCCGATGCGAGTGCCGCAAACGTCACAATAGTCATCGCTAGCCGAGTCGTGACCCTCCGGACATGCCACCATCGCCTACCCGCCCTTTGACCCGCAGATTCCTTCAAGCCCCAATGTGGGCAGAATATGCGGTCTGCACGCATGACACTTGGTCTTTTGACCGACGCCGAAACGAAGGCTCAGGTGAGCGGACGGGCCGTAGGCGCGATCGGGGCTGGCAGGGCGGCCGATTCCCGGTCGCCGCACAGGTACCGGTCGACGGCCGCGGCAGCGCTGCGCCCCTCGGCGATGGCCCAGACGATCAGCGACTGGCCGCGGCCCATGTCCCCGGCCGCGAAAACGCCCGGCACCGAGGTCGCGTACGAGCCGTCGCGGGCGACGTTACCCCGCTGGTCGAACTCGACGCCGAGGTCGGCGAGCAACCCGGGCCGTTCGGCGCCGGTAAAGCCCATGGCCATCAGCACCAGGTCACAAGGCAGCTCGCGCTCGGTACCCGGCACCGGGTCGAACCCGGCCGCCTCGGCCAGCTGCAGCGCCCGCACCCGGCCCGCGGAATCGCCCAGGAACTCAAGCGTGGTCACCGCGTAGGTTCGCTCGCCGCCTTCCTCGTGCGCGCTCGAGACCCGGTAGATCATCGGGTACGTGGGCCACGGCTGGTGGCCTGGCCTGGCCGCGGGCGGCCGGGGCAGGATCTCGAGCTGGGTCACCGAGGCCGCGCCCTGCCGGTGCGCGGTGCCCAGGCAGTCCGCGCCGGTGTCGCCGCCGCCGAGGATGACCACGTGCCGGCCGCGGGCGCTGATGGCCGGGTCCGCCGGCGCACCAGGGTTAGCCGCGACGGCGCGGTTGGAGAGCGGCAGGTACTCCATGGCCTGGTGGATGCCGTCCAGCTCACGCCCGGCGAGCGGCAGGTCGCGCGGCACCCGGGCACCGCCGCACAGCACGATCGCGTCGTAGGAGGAACGCAGGTTCCCGGCGGTGATGCCGGCGCCGGCCTCGACACCGCAGCGGAACTCGGTGCCCTCGGCCCGCATCTGATGATGCCGGCGCCGGCCTCGACACCGCAGCGGAACTCGGTGCCCTCGGCCCGCATCTGGTCGAGCCGGCGGTCCAGGTGCCGCTTTTCCATCTTGAACTCGGGGATGCCGTACCGCAGCAGGCCGCCGGGCGCGTCGTCACGCTCGAAGACGGTTACGGCGTGCCCGGCGCGCGTCAGCTGCTGGGCGGCCGCCAGCCCGGCCGGACCGGAGCCGATCACCGCGGCCTTCTGCCCCGTCAGGGCCGCCGGGGGCATCGGCACCACCCAGCCGGACGCGAACGCCCGGTCGATGATCTCCACCTCGACCTGCTTGATCGTGACGGGGTCGGCGTTGATCCCGAGCACACAGGCGGCTTCGCACGGCGCTGGGCAAAGCCGCCCGGTGAACTCAGGAAAGTTGTTGGTCGCGTGCAGCCGGTCGGCGGCGTCCTGCCAGTCGTGCCGCCAGACCAGGTCGTTCCACTCAGGGATCAGGTTGCCCAGCGGGCAGCCGTTGTGGCAGAACGGGATGCCGCAGTCCATGCACCGGCCCGCCTGCCGCTCCAGGCGGCTCGCCGGGAACTGCTCGTACACCTCGCGCCAGTCCCGCAGCCGCAGGTCGACAGGGCGCCGGACCGGGGTCTCGCGGGGCGTGGTCAAGAAACCCTTCGGGTCAGCCATAACCGTCCCCCTCACCCGTGCGCCGCGGCCATGACGGCCTCGTTGACGTCGCGGCCCTCGCGCTCAGCCTGCGAGGCGGCGGACAGCACCCGCTTGTAGTCCTTCGGCATGACCTTGGTGAACCGGCCGGGATCCCAGTCCGCGAGCAGCCTGGCCGCGACGGCGGAGCCAGTCTCCGCGTGATGGCGCTCCACTACCTCGCGCAGGAACTTGCCCTCGCTGTGATCACCAGCCTCCTCAGGATCCACCCGGTCCAGGTCGACCATCTCCATGTTCACCCGGATCTCGGGCAGGTCAAGCACGTAGGCGATGCCGCCGGACATGCCCGCCGCGAAGTTCCGGCCGACCGGGCCGAGGATCACCGCCCGGCCGCCGGTCATGTACTCGCAGCCGTGGTCGCCGGTGCCCTCGGCCACCGCGAGCGCGCCGGAGTTCCGCACGCAGAACCGCTCACCCACGATGCCGCGCAGGAAGATCTCGCCGCCCGTGGCACCGTAGCCGATCACGTTGCCCGCGATGACCTCATCTTCTGCGGTGAACGCGGCCTCCGCGGGAGGCCTCACGATGAGCCGCCCGCCGGACAGCCCCTTGCCCAGGTAGTCGTTGGCGTCGCCTTCGAGGCGCAGCGTGACGCCATGCGGCAGGAAGGCGCCGAACGACTGGCCGGCCGAGCCGCGGAACGAGATGTCGATCGTGTTCTCCGGCAGCCCCTCCCCGCCCCAGCGCCTGGTCACCTCGTAGCCGAGCATGGTGCCCACGGTCCGGTTGACGTTCCTGATCGGCAGCTCGAGCCGGACCGGGCGGCCCTCTTCCAGCGCACCCTCGGCGAGCTGGATGAGCGTGTGGTCCAGCGCCTTGTCCAGGCCGTGGTCCTGGCTCTGCTTACAGGTCAGGGCGGCGCCCTCGGGCAGCGGGGGTACATAAAGCACGCGAGAAAGGTCGAGCCCGGAGGCCTTCCAGTGCTCCACCGCCAGCGCGGCGTCGAGCAGGTCCACCCGGCCGATGATCTCCTCCAGGCGGCGGAAGCCGAGCCGGGCCAGGTACTCCCTGACCTCTTCCGCGATGAACTCGAAGAAGTTCACCACGAACTCGGGCCGACCGGTGAACCTGGCCCGCAGCTCGGGGTTCTGGGTGGCCACGCCGACCGGGCACGTGTCCAGGTGGCAGACCCGCATCATCACGCAGCCCGACACGACCAGCGGCGCGCTGGCGAAGCCGAACTCCTCGGCGCCGAGCAGCGCGGCGATGATCACGTCCCGGCCGGTCTTGAGCTGGCCGTCGGCCTGCACGACGATCCGGTCCCGCAGCTTGTTGCGCAGCAGCGTCTGCTGGGTCTCGGCCAGGCCGAGCTCCCACGGCGCGCCCGCGTGCTTGAGCGACGTCAGCGGGGCCGCGCCGGTGCCGCCGTCGTGCCCGCTGATCAGGACCACGTCGGCGTGCGCCTTGGACACGCCGGCCGCCACCGTGCCCACCCCGACCTCGGACACCAGCTTGACGTGCACCCGGGCCGCCGGGTTGGCGTTCTTCAGGTCGTGGATGAGCTGGGCTAGGTCCTCGATCGAGTAGATGTCGTGGTGCGGCGGCGGCGAGATCAGGCCGACACCGGGCGTGGAGTACCGCGTCTTGGCGATCCACGGGTACACCTTGTTCCCCGGTAGCTGGCCGCCCTCCCCCGGCTTGGCCCCCTGCGCCATCTTGATCTGCAGGTCGTCGGCGTTGACCAGGTACTCGCTGGTGACGCCGAATCGCCCGCTCGCGACCTGCTTGACCGCCGAGCGGCGCAGGTCGCCGTTGGCGTCCGGGATGAACCGGTCCGGGTCCTCGCCCCCCTCACCCGTGTTCGACCGGCCGCCCAGCCGGTTCATCGCGATCGCTAGGGTCTGGTGGGCCTCGGCCGAGATCGAGCCGTAGGACATGGCGCCGGTGGCGAACCGCCGCACGATGCTGGAGATGGGTTCCACATCATCGACCCGAACGGACTGCGGTACGCCAGAACCTCCCCCTGCGCCAGTTTCCTGGTCGACGCCCTTGATGCGGAGCAGCCCGCGCAGCGTCATCAGCCGCCGCGACTGGTCGTCGACCAGCGTGGTGTACTCCTTGAAGACCTCGTACCGGCCGCTGCGGGTGGCGTGCTGCAGCTTGAAGACCGTCTCCGGGCTGAACAGGTGCGGCTCGCCGTCACGCCGCCACTGGTAGTCACCGCCGCCCTCCAGGCGGCGGTAGGCCATTCCCACCCCCGGGGAGATGGCGTAGCCGACCCGTCGGCGGATCTCCTCGGCGAGCTCATCAAAGCCCACGCCGGACAGGCGCGAGGTCGTGCCCGCGAAGCAGACCTCGATCACCTCAGCGCCCAAGCCGATGGCCTCGAAGATCTGCGCGCCGGTGTAGGAGGCAACGGTGGACACGCCCATCTTGGACATGATCTTCAGGAGCCCCTTGCCGAGGGCCTTGAGCAGGTTGGCCTCGGCCTTCTTCTCGCTGATCCCGGTCAGCACACCCCGGCGGACTAGGTCCCTCACGGTGGCGATGGCGAGATAGGGGTTGACGGCGGCGGCGCCATACCCGATAAGCAGCGCCACGTGATGGCATTCGCGGACATCCGCGGCCTCGACGATCAAGCCCACCCGGGTCCGTGATTTCTCCCGGATCAGGTGGTGGTGCACCGCCCCGGTCAGCAGCAGCGAGGGGATCGGGACCAGCGAATTGGAGGTACTCATCCGGTCAGAGAGGATGATGAGGCGGGCACCGGAAGCGATCGCCGCGGAAACGTCGGCGCAGATCTCGGCCAGTCGGGCGCACAGGCCCTCGCCGCCGCCGCGCGGGTCGTAGCGGCCGTCGACCACGTGCGAGGCCAGGCCGGGCAGGCTGCCGTCGTCGTTGATACCCGCGATCTTCGCCAGGTCGTTGTCGCTGATCACCGGGTAGGGCAGCACGATCTGGCGGCAGGACGCCGGGACCGGCTCGAGCAGGTTCTGTTCCGGCCCAGTAATCGTGCCGAGCGAGGTGACGAGCTCCTCCCTGATCGCGTCGAGCGGCGGGTTGGTCACCTGGGCGAACAGCTGGGTGAAGTAGTCGAACACCAGCCGCGGCCGACTGGAGAGCACCGCCACCGGCGTGTCCGTCCCCATCGACCCGATCGGCTCCGCGCCGGCCCGGGCCATCGGGGTCAGGATGACCCGCAGTTCCTCCTCGGTGTACCCGTGTATCCGCTGCCGCGTCAACAGGTCCTCTCCGTCGTGGTCCGCCACCCCGTCGGGGCGGTCGGGCAGGTCATCCAGGTGGATGAGGCCGGCGTGCAGCCAGTCCTCGTAGGGGTGTTCGGCGGCGAGGGCCGCCTTGACCTCCTCATCCTCCACGATGCGGCCGGCCACCGTGTCGGCCAGGAAAACGCGGCCCGGCTGCAGCCGGCCCTTCCTGACCACCGTGGCCGGGTCGATGTCGAGCACCCCGACCTCGCTGGCCAGCACGACCAGGCCGTCGCTGGTCACCCAGTACCGGCCGGGCCGCAGGCCGTTGCGGTCGAGCACCGCGCCGATCACCGAGCCGTCGGTGAACGCGATCAGCGCCGGGCCGTCCCACGGCTCCATCAGCGCGGCGTGGAACTGGTAGAAGGCGCGCCGCTCCGGCGTCATCTCCTCGTGGTTCTCCCACGGCTCAGGGATCATCATCAGCACTGCGTGCGGCAGCGACCGGCCGCCCATGTGCAGCAGCTCGAGGCACTCGTCGAAGCTGGCCGAGTCGCTGCCCTCCTCATTCAGCACCGGGAAGAGCCGCTCGATCCCCTGGCCGTCCCTGGAGTGCGGGATGAGGTCGCTCGCCAGCATCGCCTCCCGGGCCCGCATCCAGTTGCGGTTGCCGCGGACGGTGTTGATCTCGCCGTTGTGCGCCACGTACCGGTAGGGGTGGGCCAGCGGCCAGGACGGGAACGTGTTGGTGGAGAACCTGGAGTGCACCAGTGCGAGCGCTGAGCCGTACCTGGGGTCGGACAGGTCGGGGTAGAACGGCCCGAGCTGCGGCGCGGAGAGCATCCCCTTGTACACGATGGTCCGGGTGGACAGGCTGGCGAAGTACACCCCGGCCTCGTGTTCGGCCCGCTTGCGCAGGCAGAACGCCATCCGCTCGAGTTCGGCGCCGCGCTGGCCCTCGGCGCCCGCGACAAACATCTGGAGCACGTCGGGCAGCACCGCCCGCGCGCCGTCGCCGCAGGCGGTGATGTCGAACGGGACCTCGCGCCAGCCGAGGATGGTCAGCCCTTCCGCGGCGGCGAGCCGGGCCAGGGCGGGTGTTACCAGGTGCCGTTCGGCAGAGAAGAAAGCCATGCCCGCCGCGTAGGCACCGGCCTCTGGCAACTCGAAGCCACACGACGCGCGGAAGAATTCGTCGGGGATCTGGGTCAGGATCCCCGCCCCGTCCCCGGTCCCCGGGTCGCCGCCCAGGGCGCCGCGGTGCTCGAGGTTGCACAGCACCCGCAGTGCCCTGGCCACCACAGCGTGACCGCCGCGTCCGGACAGGTCCGCGACGAAACCGACGCCACAGGCGTCGTGCTCGAACTGGGGGTCGTAAAGGCCAGCAGCCGCCATGCGCTCTCCCGTCGTCTCTCGAAAACGCCACATCAGTGCGCTGGGGACGACACTGGCCCTGTTACA
>JGI12270J11330_10002480_pt1 | contig 13513 bp, 8 predicted proteins | sample PeaSoiMetSII2010_FD_11330 | JGI IMG/M metagenome (IMG submission 11330)
CCGCGCATGATGGAATATCCATCGTGGGTGACTCGCCAGCCCAGTGAATAGATGTACGGCAGCAGCCGGTATCGCAGGTTATCGAATTTTACGAGCGTGTCGCTGTACTCGCCAAACTCCCAAATCTCCCGTGGAGTTTCCGAGCCGTGCGCCCGGAAAATGGGGCAGAAAGCCCCAAACTGAAACATCCGCGTGTACAGTTCCTGATACGCGGGATCCTTACCGCCGTTGGAAAACACTCCACCGTAACTCCCGATCACAAAGCCGCCGATATCGAAAGTCCAATAGGGGATGCCCGCCATGCTGTGATTGATCCCCGCGGGTATCTGTTTCCTGTAAACGTCCCAATTCGCGCCGATGTCTCCGGACCAGGTGGTCGCCGCGGCCCGCTGCTGCCCGGCGAAGGTGGAGCGGGTGAGGATGTACACGCGTTTCTGGTCCGTCTGTTTGCGTTGGTTCTTATAAACAGCTTCGGTGATGAGCAGCGAATAAGGATTGAGGTACCTGGCGAAAGAACCGAGATGATTGTTCTCGACGCGCTTCATCTCATACTCTTCCGACTCCTTCGTGAGCGCATTAACGATGTCGGGTTCGGTCGAGTCCATCCACCAGCCGTCGATTCCCTTGGAGAACAGCCCGTTGTTGGCGTATTGCCAATACAAATCGTTGGCCACCGGATTGTACGCATCGTAGTACTTGAACCCCGCCCAACCCACGGGCGAGTACAAATATCCCCTGCGATCCATGTCCTGGTAAATGGGCGAAGCGGGTCCGAGTCCGGCCCAGATGGAAATTATGATGTGGAAGTTCTGCTGGTGAAGCAGCTCGATCATTTCCTTTGGGCGGGGATATTTGGTTTCGTCGAAGAACATTCCACCCCACATGTCGTTCCCGCCCCAGTAATTCCAGTCCTGGATGAGGTTGTCGATGGGAATGCGCCGCTTGCGGTACTCCTGGGCGATACCCAGCAATTCATCGCGGGTCGCGTAATGCTCCTTGCTCTGCCAGTAGCCGTAAGCCCATTTGCCGTACATGGGAGCGTTTCCCGTGAGGTTCCGATATCCGGCGATGACTTGATCCATCGTCGGGCCAAATAGGAAGTAGTAGTCGATGTTGTCGGCCACCTCGGACCAGAATGATGTCGATTCGCGATTGTCGGCGAAAATCGTCTTGGAGTAGTTGTCCCAGAAGATCCCGTAGCCTTTTGTGGAGACCAAAACGGGTGTGACAGCCTCCGTGTTGGACTGCACCAGCTTCACCGTCTGCCCGCGATAGTTCATGGCACCGGACTGGTGCTGTCCAAGTCCATACAGCCCTTCATCCGGCGTTAACCTGAAATTCTGCTGCACGCTGAACGCAGACTTTTCCTGATCGATTTGCGCGGGAGCAAAGACGGCTTTTCCTTGCTCCTCCAGAATGAATTGGTTGTCGTTGCCAAGATACCGAATCGCGCCATCGCTTTTGCTCAAGAGGAGTTTGATCTGCGCGGAACGCAAGGTAATAATCTCGCCGCTTTCTTCAAAAAATACGCGAAGGTCCGGCAAATCCTTTTGAATAACGGAGAGGCTGGATTTTTCCGATGTGCCGCCGGCCGGCCATTTCACAACGCGAACGGCGCTCTCCGAATAGAACTGTACCTTCACGTTCAGATCGCCGGCCACCCATTGCACACCATTTTGGATGCGCTGAATTTTCGGCGGCATCGGTGTAGCCTGCGCTTGCTTCGGTGCGGAAGAATTGTTCTGGCAAACTGCGGGCATCACACTCAGAACGAGGGCGCAGGACAGCGCCGCTGCCCGCAGCGCGAAAGTAGGGAATTTCATTTTCTCCGGGTTCCTTTCTGCCGAGCTCACGTGAGTTTCACTCCAAACGACAAACTGCGTTGTTCCACCGGCTTTGCGGAATTCAGGAGCGAATATATTGTTGCGTGATGCAGAAGGGCACGAACACATTCCTGCTTGATGCTACTTCCAGTAGCAAGCCCAATCAAAGGGAATCTGCCGGCGGTGCACTCGAGACGTCCGCTAATGCCACTCGTTCGGTGGCGCGTCGCAGCAAAGGGTATGACCGTGTTTAGCTTTGCCGCGAAGAAGGGAAGAGGCTCCGAGACAGGATCGAGGCTAAATGGCCTTTGTGCCTCGTGAAACTCGACGAGGCGAGCAATTCGGGAATGCGCTAGGCCGTCATTACGGACCGAGGTGGGGCATGGTAAACTAAAAAGGAAAGATGGAAAAAGTTCCGCGGACGAAGAACGAAGAGACCTACGTCCCGTTAAATCAAGTTGCGGTGGCCGCCCTCAGGGCTCAGCAGGACCGGGGCGAGAGCAGAGGGCGTGTGTTCCAGCCGGCCAAGACGGAGGAACCGCTTGAAGAGGGGCGGGGCATCAGTTCGGCGAAGGGGCAATGGAAACGGAGATGATGAACTTTCGTTGGCACGGCTTGGAGCATAGGTGCGCGAGCCGCTTACGGATGGAGGGTGCTCCACTTGCAGATGTGGCGGATGTGGAGAATGTTGCGGATCTGCTGGGGCAAAAAGTTTGACATTGGCAAGACGGCCCGCGCATCTCGGTCTGATCAAACGGCGGGCGGTGGTATCCTTGCTGGGAGCAAGTGACACGGCAAGTGACACGAACTGAAACAGTGTGCGGGTGACGGTCTTGCAACTAGCTGTGCATTAAAGAGTTTAGGGGCGTAGCTCAGTGGTAGAGCAGCGGCCTTTTAAGCCGAAGGTCGTGGGTTCGATCCCCACCGCCCCTACCAAAACTTCTTTTGAAGCAATACTTTAAGCGACTGCGCACGTGCCATGCGGAACTTTTGTTCCAATTGAACGGTTGGCAATTCGTTCCATCGAGTCACGCTGCGACTGCGGAATGATGTGTGCGTAGACCTTAAGCGACGTTCTCACGCCGGCGTGCCGCATCTGGGCCCGCAGTCCGGTGATACGCGAAACGGGTGAGTCAAGCAGAACTACCTGGTATGGTAGCGTTTCGAGGGCTACTTACGCTTCTGTGCTTTTTATTTCCTTTTCTTTCGTTTGTGTGTACACTCCCTTTGAATCAAGCGACCCGCAACGCGAGTTGCAGAAATGCCTCCGCAAGGGAGGCCAGTTAAAGGAGGCAGTTTCCTCCATGCTTCGTAATCAGAAAAAGGGTGTTTTGGAGCACAGGTCGATTATTGTCGCGGCATCGCTGCTGATGGTGGTCACCGCTGCCGGTCTGAGTCTTGCCTTGAGCCAGGAGATCAAATACAGCCAAGACCCTGCCGCTGCCCAACGAATGACCCTGTTGCTTAAGGATTATCAACCAAAATCCATGCTCCACGTGCCGAGCCATGAGGTGCGCCGCGCGAAATTCCCGGTAATCGACGTGCACAACCATGTGAACGATGCTGGAGGAGTTCACGGCGAGGACATTCCCCCGGCCGAGGTGGTCCGCCGCATGGACGCCGCGCACGTGAAGAAGATCGTCATCCTGACCGGCATGTGGGGCGACAAGCTGCAGGGCGTCATCGACAAGATGGTGAAGCCCTATCCGGATCGTTTCATAGTATTTGCGCAGATGGATTGGAGCAAGATCAACGATGCGAACTTCAGCCAGGAAATGGTCGAGCAACTCGATGATGCCGTGCGCCGCGGCGCCCGCGGGCTGAAGCTCCTCAAGGATCTTGGCCTTGGTGTGCGGGACAGTTCCGGCAAGCTCATCCCCGTTGACGATCCCCGCATGGATCCCGTTTGGGAGGAGTGCGGCCGCCTGGGCATTCCCGTCGCCATTCATACGTCCGATCCGGAAGCTTTTTTTACCCCGACGGACAAGAACAACGAGCGCTACGAGGAGTTGATGTCCAATCCGAGTTGGAGTTTCTACGGCCCGAAATTCCCCAGCAAGCAAACTCTGCTCGACCAGGAGCACCACGTCTTCGCGAAACATCCGCATACCACATTCATCGCGCTTCACGTCGCCAACTGGCCGGAAAATCTCGACGCCGTATCCGCCTGGCTCGATAAATATCCCAATATGTATGTGGAATTCGGCGCCCGCGAGGCCGAACTTGGCCGCCAGCCGCGCCGCGCACGCAAGTTCTTCCTGGATTATCAGGACCGCATCATGTTCGGCACCGACAGCGTGCCCGAGGAAGCGATGTATGCCAATTACTTCCGCTGGCTGGAGACCGCCGATGAATACTTCGACTACGCGGGTTATCCAGGACAAGGCCGTTGGGAGATCTATGGGATGGAACTCCCGGACAGCGTCCTCGAGAAGGTTTACAACAAAAACGCAGAGAAAATCTTTGCCCAATTCAAGGGCTTAAAGCAGTTGGGAGCCGCAAAGCCATGAACTTACTTCACCAAATTGCAATCAAGCTGCAACACTTGGCGATATCCGCCGGATTCAGCGCACTCCTTCTTCTATTGGGAATTGGACTCGCAGAAATCGGCGGGTGCGAGAAAAAGCCGGCCCCTTCGGCCAAGACGGAGGTAGCCGCTGTCCAAGCTTCGATGATTCGTGTGAGTGCCGTGCCCGATGCGATCCACGTTCGCACGCCCCTGGCGGAGTTCGTGCTATCTGCCAACGGTTATCTCAAAGGCGTACTCATAAACGGTGGAACGTTCTTAAGCCTCGATGAACCGGGTTCGCAGCCTGGGCAATGGGTCACAATCGCCCACAAGCAACTTCCGGATCTCATGCTCGATCTGGCCAAAGCAAAAATAAGTGAGGCGCAGGGGAAACTCGGCACACTCGGAAAACGCATCGAGGTGCCCGGCAGCGGCGCCAGCACGGGCTTGCAGGAAACAATGGTCCTGGAAGTCTATGACGATTTCCCCGAACTCGCGCTTGTCTCTGCCACCTTCACGAACGGCGGACAGAAGGAACTGGCTCTCGACAACGTATCNCTCCAACAGCACCGCTTCAGCGCCACGCTGGCAGATTCCGCCGCAGNGCCGCACGANATGTGGTCTTTCCATGGATCGAGCCTCAGGTGGGGCAAGGACGAAATGTTCCCCGTGCCCGCCAAGTTCCATCAGGAAAACCCCTTCGGCGCGTCCGTCGCCGTTGGGGGCGACCTCGGCAGCGCCGGCGGTGGCATTCCCGTTGTGGCCTTCTGGACGAAAAGCGCTGGTGAGGCCATCGGCCATCTCGAAACGCTCCCTCTCGTCCTCTCCATTCCGGTGCAAACCGCGCCGGATGGCCGCGTCGATGCCGCTGTGCGTTTCCCCGCGAACGTTATCCTCAAACCGGGCGAAACTTTCGCCACGCCGCGCACTTTCCTGGCCGTGTATGCTGGTGATTTCTACGAGCCGTTGAGCATGTGGTCCAACGCGGTTGAGCGCGAAGGCCTGGCCAAGCCCGCGAATAACACGGAGAACTATGCGGTGAGCTGGTGCGGCTGGGGCTACGAGTTCGGCGTTACCCCCAAGCAGATGCTGGATACCATCCCCAAGCTGAAGGAACTGGGCATCCACTGGGCCACGCTCGACGACGGTTGGTTCAATAACTACGGCGACTGGCAGCCCACAGAAAAGGCCTTTCCGGGCGACGCGATGCAGAAAATGGTGAACGATTTCCACGCGCAAGGCATCAAGGTTCAGCTCTGGTGGTTGCCGCTGGCCGTTGAAGATGGCCAGCATGGTTATGGCGGGCGGAAGTATGTCGTCTCCAATGTTCTGAAGGAACATCCGGATTGGCTGGTCCTGGACAAATCGGGGAAGCCGGCGCGCATGGCCAGAAATCTGGCGACGCTTTGCCCCGCGCTTCCCGAAGTGCAGGCCTACTACAAGCAGCTCACCGAGCGTTTCATCCGCGATTGGGGTTTCGACGGACACAAGCTCGACAATATCTACAGCGTGCCGCCCTGCTACAACCCCAAGCACCACCACAAATCGCCAAACGATTCCATTTACGCCATGGGAGAAGTTTACAAGGTCATTTTCGAGACCACTCGCGCCCTGAAGCCGGACAGCGTCACGCAGAGCTGCCCCTGTGGGACTCCGCCAAGCCTGGCCTGGCTCCGCTACATGGACCAGGCGGTCACCGCGGATCCCGTCGGCTCCGTTCAGGTGCGCCGCCGCATCAAGATGTACAAAGCGCTTCTTGGGCCGCGCGCCGCCGTCTATGGCGACCACGTCGAACTCACTCGCCTTACCGGCGCCAATACGGACAACGAGCAGGACGTCGGCAGCGATTTTGCCGCTACGCTCGGCACCGGCGGCGTGCTCGGCACCAAGTTCACCTGGCCCGATTACGGGCCGAAGTTCAAAAACGTCAACCTCGATGCCCAGAAAGAAGCGCATTGGAAGAAATGGATCGCTCTCTACAACGAAAAAATGCTTTCCAAGGGCGACTTCCGAGACCTGTACGTTTACGGCTACGATCTGCCGGAGGCTTACGCCATCGAAAAAGATGGCAGCATGTATTACGCCTTCTATGGCGCAGAGAAGCCCGCAAAAACGGAGCAGCAAACCGCGGATGCGGGCATCTGGTCGGGCGAAATCGAGTTGCGGGGATTAGGCCCCCAGACTTACAAGGTCGTGGACTACGTCAACAACAAGGACTACGGCATGGTCACCGGGCCTGCCGCCAAACTTAAGGTGGATATAAAGGACAGTTTGCTATTGGAAGCGACGCCCGTGGATAAAGCACCAGCAAAATAGCCGGCAATCGCGAGTGTCCGGCGTGTGCCTTCAATCTTATCGAAAGCACCCAGGGTTACATCCGCTGCCCACAAAGGGCCGTGCGTGAATGATAGACTCGCCCGGTGTCCCATGAATTAAGAGAATTCTCTGCGCCACCCGCCCCGCATTTCTTTTTTGTTTCATCCCTTGAAACGTCCATGCGTTAAAATCGCCAAAGGAGGCTCGCATGAAAGCGCATCTCTTCTATGCGTTGCTGCTGGCATCACCTTTGGTGGTGCCGGTCTTTGCCGCGCCCGATCCCCAGCAAACCATCGAGCAGAACAAGGCGGTGGCTCGCAAGCTCTTCGAAGTGGCGCTGAACCACCAGGACTGGGAGGTGTACAACCAGATTCACAGCAAGGACTTTGTCGCCCACCAGGAGAAGTACAGCGGCAATCTAGCGGAGGATCTGCAGTCTGCAAAAAATTGGCGGCTGTCGTTTCCGGATTTAAAGTACTCGGTCGATCGCGTGATCGCCGAAGGCGATTTCGTGGTAGTGCAATATACATTCCGTGGGACCAACACCGGCCCATGGCGGGGGTTTCCTGCCACGGGCAAACCAGTGGAACGTTCTGGCGTTATCATCTTCCGAATTGTCGAGGGGAAGATTGTGGAGGAGTGGGTGGCATACGACGGGTTGACCATCTATAGACAGCTCGGGTTGACGCCTCCAAACTAGCAGTAACCGTTGACGACACCTCGCCGGCAGTTTTTGCCGCCTGTATGATGAGCCAGGCACTCCCCCACTTGAGGCCAGACTCCCACCTCTTTTCGCTCGGGAATTAGTGGGTGCTCTTCGGAAGTTTGCGAACTATCCCGTTCACCTGGCAGGTGGCCAGCACATAGCTTCCTAATGCTCATATATGCGAAATCGATCAGAAACCACGCTCGCCCATTTTCTCTGAGCAAAAAACACGCGGAGGGTGCCCCAGGTTCGGTCTGGGAACCTGGGTCTTGGGGTTGTTTCTTTCGATCGCTTCACCGCAGTTGACACCTAAGATGCCAACGGGAACATCACGGCGTCCAGCAGGCAGGGGTACGTGTATGGCTTCGAGAACCACCTGATTCAAGCGGGCGGGGCGACCTACAAGTCTGACTCAGGCGCGCGTGCTGCGAGGCGCCGCTCCCGATCCCCCGGGCCAGTGTTTGTTCAGGAAACTCTCGCGGTGTCTCGCGTCGCGGAATGCTTCTGTCCCTCCCGCCCGCGACACGGATAGCGCCCCGATGATGTTCGCGAATTTCAGGCAATCTTCAATTTTGGCGCCGCGAATAAACTGGTGAATAAACCCGGCATCGAAGCTGTCTCCCGCTCCCACGGCGTCCACCATGTCCGTAACCGGCGGGAATCCCGAAAATTTATTCTTTCCCTCGCGCGCGATGGCCCCTTGCGAACCCCGCTTGATCACCACCAGCGGCACTTTTTGTGACAATACCTCCGCAGCCTGGTTCACGTCGTCCGTATGGGCGATTTTGCAGGCCTCATTTTCGTTGGGCAGGAGAACGTCCACGTACTTTAGGAGCAGCAGAATGTCCGAGGACCAGCGACCTTCCGGATCGTCGTTGGTGTCGAGCGAAGTCGTCAGACCCGCCTCTTTCGCCCGGCGGAAGAGTTCGATCATGTCCGGCCGCAGCGCCTTTTGCAGGAAGTAGGACGAAAGGTGCAGATGCTTGGCGCTGAAAACATAGCTCAAGTCCAGATCCTTCAGGCTCATCTCATGCATGGTTCCCGGATAGGTCAGGATGTAGCGCTGCTTCCGCATCGGAAGGATCACCGTCAGCCCGGTGATCTTTCCTTTGAACTTTCGCACGTGGGTGAGGTCCACGCCGCATTCCCCCAGCCTCTGCAGGCAAATGTCACCGAGCGGATCGCTCCCGATGGAGGAGCTGAATCCGACTTTGTTTCCCAGTAGAGTGAGATTGTGCGCAAAGATCGCCGAGGAACTCCCCAGCGTGATGCTGAGGTCGTTCGCAAGATGTTCGCGCTCGAGCTCGAGCTTTTCCGGCAAGCCGTAAAAGATCAGATCGAGATTCAACTCACCAATTACACTGACGTCAAAAGTGGCCACAGTTTTTTCTCCTAGTTTTAGCTCATTTCAATATCACGACGCACGAATGATTCTCGGGATTGCCGGCGTCCACTTGCTGCGAGCGCAGATGAGCAAGTGTCGTCACGATGGTTCCCCGGAGGGTGCTGCCGCCGGTCCTCTCGCGTAGCTCTCCGTCCACGGCTTCGCTGCCGACAATTTTGCGTTCACCCGCTGGATATTGCGAATTCCCTCGCTTCCCAGCCATTCTTCCAACGCGCTCATCCCGTGCTGCGCGAAAACGGCGACCCCATCCTTCCAAGTGGCGCGGCCGCACAACACACCCGAAAAATTCGCCCCTGCTTCTCCCGCAAGTTCCAAGGCGTCCTCAAATGTCTCGTTGCTTACGCCTTCCGAGAGATAGATGAACGGCACGTGCGCCGCCGCGGCAGCTTCGCGGAAGTACTTCTTCGCCTGTTCGCGGCTATACAAAATCTCCGATCCCGCCGAAGGCGAACCTTCCACGTACGCCATATTCACCGGGACACCGACCTTAAGAACGTCCACCGCATATCGCGGTCTGGAAAACTCCGCCACGCTCGCCGCCACCACTCCGGGCTTGCACTTCGCAAATTCACGCCCCTTCTCGTCCATTCCTTCCTGGTAACTCACGAGTTCCAAGAAAAAGGGCACGCCCGCCGCAACGCACTCCGCTCCAACGCGTTCCACCCAGGCTTGTTTCTGGTCGTTGATTACCGCGGAACTCGATGGCGCGTAGTACAGCAGAATCTTCACGCCATCCGCGCCCGCCTCGACGAGCCGACGCACCGACCAATGCTCCAGCAACGCGGGGAGCCGCCCCGGCACCGACTTGTCGTAGCCCGTTTTCTCGTACGCCAAGAGCAGGCCCGCGTTCTTTGCGCGCCGCTTTGCCGCGGGCAAGCCGTACTCTGGATCCAGCAGAATCGCGCTTGCCTGCGGTGTCAAAATGCGGCTCACGGCCTTTTTGAATTGCACCAGCCACTCGTCCGGCACCGTGTCAGCGTCCACGGCTTTTGCTTTCGCGAACAAGCCGCGAAGCGCGCTGCGCTGGTCAATCGCCAGCGCGGCGATCACGCCGCTCGCGTTCGCGAGGCGCTCCAGCCCTTTTCGTTTGCCTTCCGTAATCTTCACCCGGCTGCGCTCCTTGCCTGCTTATGCGAAATGGTGCCCGGGCTTGCGCTGGGGGCGTGCCGAACTTCGTCGAACGCCATTAAGAAAATAGCTACCAAGGCCAAAACCATGCCGGCAAAGTTGTAACTGCTGGGCACGCGCCGATATAACAACAGAGAAAGAACAATGGTCACCAGCGGGTAAAGTCCATTCACCATAGGCACAACAATTATCGCCTTGCCATAGCGAACTGCATACACAAAGAGCAGAGCTCCCAGAGCGTTGAGGGATTGAATCAGTGCTGTCAGATACGGCCCCCGTATTCCCCAGTTGATTGGAATCGAGAAATCTGTCATGAGCAGAGCGACAGGGCTCACGAGAATTCCAGTGAGGGTCATGTAGAAAAACAGACTTTCTGAACTGATGCAGCCAGCGGAAGATTTAATCAAATAAGCTTGCAGGCCCCACATGCCAAAAATGGCAATCGAAGCCACCAACCACGCATAGCCATGTACGGAGCCGTCTGAGGTTCCTTGTAACGACAGAAAAAAAATGGCCGGTACCGAAAGGACGATACCCGTTACCGCCAAGGAATAGGTTCTTTCACGAAGCAAAGCCGCGGAAAGGAGCACGGTAACGACCGGAGACAAGCAAATAATTGGGAAAATAATGTAAGCGGGACCTTCCCGCAGAACCCAAAACAGCAAGAGCTGCCCAAGCGCGCCTGAAAAACCTACCGCGCAGCCATAGAGAACAGAACGATTGGTGATTTCCAGTTTCCAGTGGATCGCCCGCAAAGCGATCACTGCGAACGGCACCATGGTCAAGGACCAGACGGCGTACCCCAGGGTCGGAGGGAAGGGCGGGGTAATCCATTTTTCCGGAATTTCCGTGAGTCCCCCCCACACGCCCCAACAGAGCGGGGCGCAAACTGCCAGGAGGAACCACTTGGGAATTGTCATCCGGCGCCTTCCAAGTTTCTCTGCGAGGCCCGCTCCTACACCAGCGTGACTTCCACGTCCGCTTCGCGCAGCGCCTTCAAATCGCTACGTGAAATGTTCTTGTCGGTGATGGTTTCATGCACTGCTTCCGTCGGAATGATGAGCGACANGCTCCTCTTTCCAAACTTGCTCGAATCGCATACCACCACGGTTCGCCGCGCGGATTCCGTCATCATGCGGCTCACCCGCGCTTCCAGCAGATTCGGCGTCGTGACTCCATAACGTACATCAAAGCCGTCCACGGCAAGAAAGCACAGGTCGGCGCTCAGCTTTCGCAGGGATTCCTCCGCCAGCGGCCCTACCAGCGAATACGAATTGTTCCGCAGCACGCCGCCCGTCAGGATCACTTCCACCGGCGTGTCCACCAGCTCCGCCGCGATGTTTGTCGCATTCGTGATGACGGTCAGGTTCTTGATATCGTGGCAGGCCCTGGCAATGGCCATGGTGGTCGTTCCGGAATCCAGAATGACGGCTTGCCCCGGCCGGATCATGTGCGCCGCCGCCGCCCCAATCCGGATCTTCTCCTGCCGGTGCGAACGCTCCTTTTCTTGCAGCGAGCGGTCTCTCAGCGAGCCTGTGCGCACTGGCAGCGCGCCCCCGTGGGTTCTCTCCAGACTGCCTTCGTGATGCAGGAATTCTAGATCTTTCCGGATGGTGATTTGCGATGTCCGCAAGCGTTTCGCCAGGTCGCGCACGAGCACCCGCCCATCCGCCTGCAGCATTTCCAGAATCGCCCTGCTCCGTTCTTCCCTCAACATGGCGTCTTCCTCCCGCTCTTGCGACCCCGGGGCATCTCTGTCAAGGACTTAGCACATGCAAAAGAATAAACGCTTGTAACCTCGCAAATCTTGCTGCGTATCAGGTCGCGCGGCCGATTTGCCAACTCTCCCGCTCTTATCTGCGCTGCCTGGTTCGGCAAGAACTGGCTGAGCAGCGAGACCGGCGCGGGGCGCTCATCGAGGGTTTGTATCAACCTCTCCACTGTCGCCCGCACCTTTGCCACGCTCCAGTAATATCTCGACCGGTCGCTATAGCTGTATTTCCGTGCGATTCGCTGCGCGGCTTCGTCGCCGTGATGGTAATTCTTCCAGTGGCTGGGGTTTTCCTGCATCGCCGCTTCTAGTGCGTCGGTTACGCCGGAAAGGGAAGTGCGGCGTGCTGCACCCAGCCATTCCTTCTCCACCGCCTCCAGCGCAAACACGGCTTCCCGGTAAGCAAACGTCAACCAGGGTCCCACCTTCAATATGGCAAAGTGGTCTCGCACCATCTCCCTCAGCGCTGCGCGTGTCTGATAATCCGTCGAGTGCGCCTCGTACACAAGGCCCCCCCGGGCGCCAGCGAACGCCGCCAATTTCTTCGCTCGCGGTGCGTCATAGGGAAACAGCGTCGCGTCCCCAAACTCCACTCCCGGCTGTACGACGACAGCAATCACGCGCTGCCAAGCCTTATCTAATGCGCGCGCGGCAAACGCCTGCCTGGTGATCGCGAGGGTCCGGGCCAGGTTGGTTGTGCTGGTTACCTCCGGAGCCCGTGCTTCAAGTTGCTCGCCACCGGGCACGGGCACTTCCGTTCCGATCACGTAGAGTGGCGCTGTCGAGCCCTGCGGCATTTCCTTGTGCGCTTCTTCCGCCGCCGCGCATAACTCTGCTGCCCGTGCGCTGACGACTCTGTCCTCCAGCGGCTGTCGCCCGTCGCCGCCGTCGTCCGCGCACCTCATGCTGGCATCCAGGTGAATCTTCGTGTATCCAGCACGCACGCAGCTTTTCACCAGTTCGCGGGCCTTCTCCATCGCCTCATTGGCATTCTCCGAGCGCCACGCATGCGGCCCCAGGTGATCGCCGCCGAGCACAATTCGCCCGGCAGGGAACTTCATCTCCCGAGCAACAGCACTCACAAATCCCGCAAAATCCCTGGCTGTCTGCCCCGTGTATCCCCCGTATTGGTTGACCTGATTGGACGTGGACTCGATGCACAGAAGGCTATCGTCCCGCAGGGCCTGCGCCATCGCCGCTTCCAGCACGGCTTGGTTTGCCGAACACACCGAGTAAATCCCCGTGTGCTCGCCACGCTGGTTTGCCTGCAGAATGCCTTTCAGTTCCGTGGTGGGGCTTCTGGTGGAGCCCCGTGTTTGTTGCTTTGCGCTCATTTGGTTATTTATGCCCGCTCCACCTGATCGCTCGTCTGCCAGGTTGTGGCTGCAGCCTACTTGTTGTTCACGGCTTCATCCGCCGCGCCCGCGAGGCCCTAGTGCAATTTTCGAAGCGACCCGCGCGGGTTACGATTGGTTTCGTTTCAGTTCTTATATGCTCTTTTTCTTTCCCCGTCAACATCCTTGTTCCGGCTCCCTGCTATCACCTCAGGGGGTTTGCCCCTTGACTCAACGGGATGCATTTCGTTTCCAGGGCGCCGCAGAGTCCCATAAAATGGGGGGATTGTCACATTGCAGCGACGAGGCCATTTTTCGCTTGACAAACCAACCACCCTGGAATAGCAATACTAAACGAAAGAGCTAAGAAAGACGAGGGTGACGAAACGAAAGATCAAATCCGCGCGATTTGGTGCGCAATGGAAGGGGGGATGCGACGTTGTGTTATCCCCACTTCAACTGGATGCTTGGTCTTCGTGAACCGATCTCCTGCGGGGATTCTCTAGCAGTGGGGTGAAAAA
>JGI12270J11330_10002482_pt1 | contig 13498 bp, 10 predicted proteins | sample PeaSoiMetSII2010_FD_11330 | JGI IMG/M metagenome (IMG submission 11330)
TAATCGGCGAAGCCAAGCGAAGCGGTCGGCTTCGCCTGCCGACGCGCAGGGGGAGGCCGGTCAAAAAGCTACAGCGGTCGGCCGTGCGAGCGCGGGGCGGGCCACCGCGTGTGGTCGCGAAATTGGATGCCCGGGGTAAGGACCATGGAACTAGCCAAAACGAAAGATCTGAGGATTGAGTGGTGGCCGGTTTCCCGGCTCATTCCGTACGACAAGAATCCCCGCAAGATCTCCGACGCTGCTGTTAGCAAAGTGGCTGATTCCATACACCGTTACGGGTGGCGCCAGCCGATCGTAGTCGACCCGCAAGACGTCATCATCATCGGCCATGCGCGCCGTCTTGCCGCTTTGAAGATGGGGCTGGACGAGGTTCCCGTGCACGTGGCCAATTTGACCCCAAATGAGGCCCGATTACTGCGTTTGGCGGATAACCGCTCGGGAGAGGAAGCCGCTTGGGACATGAAGCTTCTGGGCGCCGAGCTTTCCGATCTGTCGGCGGGCGGCATCGATCTTGGGGGTAGCGGCTTCGATGGTTCGGAGCTCGACCGGTTGCTCCGACCCGACACCAGCGCGGCGGATGAGGTCCTGGTTCCGCCCGAGGATCCGGTAAGCCGCCCGGGCGACCTTTGGCTCCTGGGGAAGCACCGGGTCATTTGTGGGGACTGCACCAGTCCGGAGGTCGTGGAGCGGCTTCTGGCCGGTGGGAAGCCCCGGCTCATGGTCACCGACCCGCCCTACGGAATCGAGTTGGACTCGGAGTGGCGCGATCGCGCCGGACTGAATGGCTGCGGGCCCGCCCAGCCGAGCTACATGAAGAAAAAGCGTACGACGGGCCATATCGAAACATCGATTTCCGGCGATACACGCGCGGACTGGTCCGAAGCGTTCGCTCTGGTTCCGAGTCTCGAGGTGGCCTATGTTTTCCACGCTTCGAAGTTCACCGCCGAGGTCCTGGCCGGCCTCCTCAAGATCGGCTTTGTTCACCACCAGCAAATCATTTGGAGCAAGGGGAAAGCTGCCCTGACGCGGACCCACTATTGGTTCAGCCATGAACCGGTCTGGTACGTTAGGAAGCCAAACGCCGCTTGGTATGGAAAAGCTGGCGAGAATTTGACGGTGTGGGACTCGCCGTCGCCCAAGATGATCTTTGGCGGATCGAAGGAAGAGAAGTTCGACCACCCGACTCAGAAGCCCGTGGAGCTGATGCGCCGGTCGATCGTGAATCACACCAAGGCGGGCGAGCTGGTTTATGAGCCGTTCCTCGGCAGCGGCACGACCCTCGCGGCCGCGGAACTGACGGGGCGCGTCTGCTTCGGATCGGAGATCTCCCCAGCCTACGTCGATGTAGTGATCCAACGGTGGCAGAACCTAAGCAGCAGCATCGCTTGTCTGGAATCCGGCGAAACATTCAACAGTGTTGCTGCTGAACGAAAGAAAGGAACTCAGCATGAAGGGACGAAAGCCTAAGCCGACGGCGATTAAGCAAGCCGAGGGCAATCCCGGCCGACGTCCGCTGGCGAAAGTCGATCTGACCACGGCGCCTGAAGCCCCGGCGTGTCCCGATTGGCTGGACCCGGGTGCGCGCCTGGTTTGGAAGCATCTGGTCGCTAAGCTCATGGCGCTGGGAATCCTGCGTTCGGTGGACCAGATCATGTTGGCAATGCTTTGCGATTCGGTGTCGATGCTAAAGGCCGCGCGCCGGCGGCTCGATCGCGAAAGGATCGAGCTAAAGAAATCCAACAAAAACCAGGACGACGCCCTGCTCTACAAGACGCCCGGCGGCACAGTCATCCAGAGCCCGCTGATCGGCATCATCAATCGGGAAAAACTGAACATCCAGCGCCTCGCCACGGAATTTGGCATGAGCGCGGCCGCGCGCGCCAGGCTGCTATCGGATGATGGCGGGCTTGGCGCTGATCCAGACGCCGGCTATGAGAAGCTGCTGGAGAAGGATCGGCCGGGCTTCGACGACGATGAGCTTCTTATCAATTAAGGGACCCGTGTTCGATCGGGCCAAGGCGAACCGCATCTGTAATTTCTTCGAGGAGACGCTGAAGCATCCCTCCGGGGGAATGACTACGTTTCACCTGCTCCCGTGGCAGGAGCGGATACTCCGCAAGATTTTTGGCAATGTCGACGAACGCGGGCGGCGGATCATCCGGCGTGCCTACCTCGAGGTTGGGAAGAAGAACGGCAAGAGCGAGTTCGCCGCCGGCATCGCGCTCTATTGCCTGGTGGAGGACCATGAGCCGGCATGCGAGGTGTATTCCGCGGCTACCGTCAAAAAACAGGCCGCGATCGTATTCAACACGGCGGCGGCGATGGTCCGCGCGTCTCCCTATCTGCGGCGGAAGCTCAAGGTGGTCCGCTCAACGCGGCGCATTTACAAGCGCGACGACCCAAGCTCCTTCTATGCGGTGATCTCGGCCGACGGCGACGCGGAAGACGGTATTAATCCGCATTGCGTCATCATCGACGAGCTGCACCGCTGGAAGACCGCCAAGGCCCGCGAGCTGTATGAAGTGTTAGTCAAGGGCAGCATTGCCAGACCCCAGCCGCTGATTTTTCAAATCACCACGGCCGGTTCCGGCGAGCAGGACAGTCCGCTATGCTGGCGCGAGCATCTTTTCGCCCTGGGATGCCGTTCCGGGGAGTTCACCGATCCGAATTTCTACGGCGAGGTGTTCGCGCTGGACCCTGGCGACGACTGGACCGATCCGAAAATGTGGGAAAAGGCGAATCCGTCGCTTGACACGCTTGGCGGTTTCCTGGAAATCGACAAGCTCAAGGCCGAATGCAACGAGGCCGTCCAGCAGCCCTCCCGACAGCCGGCGTTCAAACGGTTCCGTTGTGGGCTCTGGTTATCGATGGACGAGGACTGGATGCCGCCCGACGTGTGGGCACGTAACTCGGGGACCACGCGGGGCCTGATTGAGCGCCCCTGCTACGTTGGCCTCGATCTCTCCGAGACTACGGACCTGACTTCCCTTGTGCTGCTGTTTCCGGATTCCTCGGACGATACGTTCGATGTGCTTCCGTTCTTTTGGATGGCACGCGAGCGGGTATACAAGCGCGAGATGGCAGACCGCGTTCCCTATAGAACATGGGTAGAGCAGAAGAAGATTGAAGTGACAGACGGCGACGTGATCGACCTCCGGACCATCAAACGCAAGATCCAGTGGGCTGCGGAATGTTTCTCGATCCAGGAAGTCGCATTCGACCCGCACCACGCGCTGCAACTCTCGATTGAGTTGAACGAGGAGCTAGGGCTGAAGTGCATTCCGGTTCCCCAGCGCTATACCCACATGAGCGAGCCAATGAAGAAAGTGATGGAATTGGCCTTGCAGGGCCGTCTTCGCCACGACAACCACCCGGTGCTGAACTGGAATATGAAGTGCGTGCGCGCCCGTAACGACGGCAACGACAACATCCGCCCTATCAAGCCCGATCGCGCCATGAGCGGCAAGCGCATTGACGGTGCCGTGGCATTGATCCTGGCGGCGTCGCGCGCGATGTTCTACACTCCGTCCGTCTATGAAACACAAGGGCTGACGATCCTGTGATCGAATCGAGGGACGGAACTGGACTGCCCCGTCATTTTGGTGCCGGTCATTAAGACGAAACGCCGCCGGGAGCGAATCCCGACGGCGCGAAGGGGAGGCGAAGATGCTTGGCTTAGGCTTTGATCCGGTAGGCACGCTCCTTATCGTCGGTGCGGAAGGATTCCACCTTGAGGCCTAGCTTCTTAGTGACCGTGCCGCTGATAAAACCGCGAACCGTGTGGGCCTGCCAGCCAGTTTTCTCCATGATCTGGGCCAGCGTGACACCATGTTTGCAGCGCATCAGGTCCAGAACCTCGGCCTTCTTGCTACCCTCGCGCGCTGCACTTGCGCTCTTTTGCGCCCGGGCGCGCCGGGTAGCTTTCGGAGGGGACTTCTTCGACCGTTGGCGCTTCGGCGCGACGTGTGGCGTCTGTGGCGCAGCGTCGGGCAACAGTCGCCCAACCGCTTGCCAGATTCGGGCCACCGCGGCCTTGCGGCTGGTGAACTTCCGGACTGGCTTCAGATCGTCGAAGGGAGCGACGCCGGCGAAGCTGTTCCAGATTTCGACCAGCCTCGCGGCGGGCCAGGAAGCGGTGAGCTTGGCCAGTTCTTTGGGGGTGGAAAATACCTCGGCCGGATTACTACTGGCCGGGGCTTCGGCAAAAGCCTGAATGTTGTTGTCGGAATCGATCGTGAAGGTGCTCATAGCGACACCATTCATCCCTCTGTTCCAACCAAAAGCCAAGCGAAATGTTTGCTTAGAAAGGAGGTCCCACGCTATGGCGGAGGAAAGCGTAGGGGACCGACCGGTAGGCTCGCCCCGTAATCGGGGCGCTTTCGCGACTAGCACAAAGATCGCCGGTCAAGGAATCAGTGGCCTCTGTGCCTTGACGGTCGTGATAGAAGTTGTCCGATCAGGTCGAAGGGGTCCAAGTGGAGCGCCCGCGCCACTTCGAGGAACTCGATTACGTCCAGCCGACGCTCGCCGCGCTCGAACTTCGAGACGTAGGACTGGGGGCGCTGGAGCTTTTCGGCGAGTACCGCCTGGGTCAGACCCGCTTGTTCTCTTGCCTCAATGAGGAGCTCGCGGAAGCGTGCGTAAGTGGGTGTAAAGACGGATTTGGTCAAACTGGTACCGACCCAGCAACGCAGGGCTCAAACAGTTTGAAACCTATCTTGGGCTAAACCCAAAACGGGTTTCGTCCGATAGACCACTGGGACACCATGAACTTCTTCGCCACCCAACAAAAACGCGCTGCCGTAAGTGGCACGGTCCTTATCTTGGTTCCCCTGTTGACGCTTCCGCCAGTAGCGGCGGAGAATCCATCCGTCTACGAGAATTCAAAAGCGATAGAAACGTCTTGTGACAAGGCCTGGCCGGTGGTTCTCTCGGTGGTGACGAAAAATGGCTTCACGCCTGAGCTCTCAGACAGAGCGGGGGGCGTTCTGAAGGCCCGCTTTACCCGCGGTGATAGCCTTTATGGCGGGGCGCGAAACGACATGAACACACTGACGCTTAAGCCGCTCAGCCGTTGGTCCGTGATCGAACGATTCCGGATTGAAAGCGTGGTTGTCACCGTCGCCGGAGCCGACGCGGCATGTCAGGTGACCATGCAGGTGAGGTACGCCGCTTGGCGAAATAATCTCGCGGAGAAGGGATGGGTGGGGCTGGAGAGCAACGGGCGCTTGGAATGGATGATGCTCGCGGAAACCGAACGCTTCGCAGCAGCCGGGGGCAATCTGCCCACCCCATCAAACGACGCAAAGCGAGTTCGCCCGGAGACACCGACGCCAGTGGTCGCCGCACGCGGGAATGACCCTAAGGAGGGGATCGTAATTCGTGTAACCTCAAACCCCGCTGGAGCCGAAGTGGACGTCGACGGGGAATACTGGGGGAGCGCACCTGCAACCTTAACTCGACTAGCCGAGGGGGCCCATACGATCATGGTCAAGAAACCGGGTTACCAAAACTGGGAGCGAAAAATCACGCTGACGCCGGGCGATAACCGCACCCTAAACGCCGAGTTGGAGGCCAAGCCAAACGATCCAACGAAGCCGCACATCATCGGATTGGACTAGACCGGCCATCCGGTTACTCAACTCGACCCTAAAGCGGACCACGGACAATCCCACCGCTGAAGCCATTGAATCCGTTTACGCGCTACTAGAGGCCGGCTCGGTTATTCTGGAGCTATGCAGCCGATTACGGAACTTCGAATGCCACGCGCGGAGACCCCTTGGTTCCGGTTTGACGCTGTGGCGGTTCCCCAGCCCAACGCGCATCCTTACAGCGAAGCCTACGTCTTCAACAACTCTGACGGAACCGTGGTGAGATTCGGGCCAGGCGATCACCTCCGGGCGTGGCGGAACATCCCAGGCCCCGCGCATGACCTGCTGGCCGCGTTCAACAACCGATGCCTTCACTCCCCCGGATCTGGCGATGTCTTCCGCGAAGATGCTCTCGTGGCGTCGCTCGATGGCGTGCGCGTGCTGGAAGTGGTCAGCCGCGCTGAAACGCTCGAAGAAGTAGATCGCCGCCTCAACCGAGGCCTTAACATCACCGGCCTCCCTTGGACCGTTTTCGCGAATTGTCAGGACCCATTGAGCTGGATCGTCACGGGCCGCGCATCGAGCTACCAGCGGGATGCCGCTGTCGTGGCCGTAGTTGGAGTCGGTTTTGGTCTCCTCCTTGCCTTCAACTCTAGTGAAGCTCCCAAACGCCAGCGCCGCCGCACACGGTAACGTCAAGCGAGCGGCCGTCGCCTTCAGCAAATCATTTAAGTGGGAGCCTGGGTGAGCTAGGTCTTGCGATTCGCCGCGGCGTCCGCGTTCGGTCCGATAACGGCCATCCGTCCAGCTTTCGCCGACGGACTCTTCCGTGACGCCAAGGACAAGAGGGTTCCGACTTTCGGCCCGTTCGGACTGCCATCTCGCGCCCCGCGCGGCGCAAATCGGAGTTCCCGCTGGATGAAATAGCGACTACCTATGTGCGTGGCGGCAGCCTGAAGCCTTTTCGTGACGCCACGAACGCTCAGCGCCGGAGGTCCTGCGGACCGCTCCCTTCGTCCACCAGAGTCTCCACCCAGGCGGATTGCTAAAGCGGAGGTCGGCGGAGGTCCACCCGACAGGGTCGCCCGCCGTCGGACAGTTTCCTGCGAAGGACGACGGAATAAAAGCACGTAGATTGGGACCCTTTCCGCCGATAGAAGAAATGTTGTGAGACCCGTTTTCAGATCGTGCGCTGTCGTGCTTCTCAGCGTCTGCCTTAAAGACGCTCTTCTCGCACAGGCGATTGCACCCCGCAGGTTTCGGGCTGCCGCCGGTGAATCCCGCACGGCGACCGTGCGTGACGGCGTCCCGCCAATGACAGGTATCACGTCCGCGGGGACCGCCCCGCCACTGGACTTCCCCATTCGCGTCCAGACGACGTCCGAACCGGAAGCGCTGGGGTTAAAGCTCGTGATACCGCCCGCAACGCCTCCGGGAGACTACACCGTCGAGGTTGCGGGACGCGGTCCGAACGGTCGGAGCATAACGACGACGCTCCAGGTGAGGGTAGAAGCCGTGACCCTCGCTCCCGCGACCGTCGCAGCGCGGCCTCCCGTCATCCTGCTCAATGGATTCCAGCTCGTCTGCGGGGATACCGCCAGTACGCTCGCGGCCTCCGTCGATACGTTCGGCCAGCTCGCTTCTCTTTTGCAAGCAGACGGCGTGGGCGTCGCCTATTTCAACAACTGCACCTATGGCGATATTTCCATCGAACAACTGGCCGGGCAACTCAACAACTACCTCGCGGGACTTCACTACACAGATGGCACACCCGTCAATCAGGTCGATCTTGTCGTTCACAGCATGGGTGGCCTGATTGCCCGCGCCTATCTGGCTGGGAAAGGTCAGAGTTCGGGCGCCTTCTCGCCTCCCGCCAATCACAAGGTGCGCAAACTCGTTGCGATCGCGACACCACACTTCGGGTCCTTTCAGGCCGGCAACATCGGCACCCAGCAATCTGAGATGGCGCTCGGGAGCCAGTTTCTCTGGGACCTCGCGACGTGGAATCAGGGACAGGACGACCTGCGCGGCGTAGACGCCCTGGCGATCATCGGCAATGCTGGGGTATTCGGAACTACGCTCAACGCCTCCGATGGCGTTGTATCCCTGACCAGCGGTTCGCTGGGCTTCGTGGAGCCGGATCAGCGTACAAGAATCGTCCCTTACTGCCATATCACATCCGGCTTCTTGACAGGCCTCGCCATGAGCTGCTCCAATCATCAGGGCATCGCCGATATCGACAGCGCTTCTCATCTTAGTGCGCAGATCGTGCGCTCCTTTTTGGCGGATACCACGGCATGGCAATCGCTGGGCGCTCAGCCCAGCAACGACCCATACCTGTCACCCAATGGTGGCGCTTTACTGGCCCTGAAAGGTACGAACGACGTGTATTTCACGGACTTGACAGCCGTGCAATTCGATAACGGGACTCGGTCGCTCAAGGCGGGACCGAGCAACGCCGTCGCCAGCCTTTACTATTCAGAATTCATTGCCGCCGGGCCGCACGCCTTCTCCATGACTCATTCCAACGGACAGGTGACGTCCGGCACAGGCGCGTCCGTTGCAGGTGCCCCACGCGCGCTCCTCTTCAAATTCGGGCCGATCATCACTGGTGTTCGGTCCGCTACGGGTGTCTTGCAGGGCCTGACCGTCGCCTCGGGTTCGAATATAACCGTATACGGCGGAGGCTTCGCTGGCTCCAGCACGCAAGTGACGGCCAATGGCGTGCAGCTGACCATCTCCAGTCTCTCGGATCAGCAGATCACAGCGTTTCTGCCCAGCGGCTACAACGGGCTCGTTCAGTTGAAAGTCACCAACGCTAACGGACAGCATTCGATCAACATTATGACGGTTCCGGCGCCGCCGCCCACGATCTCCCTTTCCACCAGCCAGGCCAGTTTCTCCGTGACCCTCGGTGGCGGCGTTCCGGCTTCGCAGGTGGTCGATATCACGAATGGAGGCGGCGGTTCTCTTGCTTGGTCAGCCGTTTCTGGCGCGTCATGGCTGACGGTGTCGCCGAGTTCCGGTCTAGGCTCCGGGACCATCACACTCGGACTCAACCCTGCCGGGCTAAGCGTAGGAACCTTTAACGGTGCGATCAGCGTCGTGGCGCCCGGAGCCGTGAACAGTCCGCAAACAATCGCCGTGGTACTGACGGTCAACCTACCGACGCCAGCTTCTCCACTTGTAAGCACTGTCGCAAACGCGGCAAGCTCGGCGTACGGTGCTGTCGCACCCGGCGAACTGGTGGCCATTGGAGGTTCGATGCTCGGGCCTTCGGCAGGCGTGACAGGATCGGTCGATCCTTCAACCGGCAGGATCGTTTCGCAGCTTGCGGGAACAAGGGTTCTGTTCGACGGGATTGCCGCGCCACTGCTCTACGCTTCCACAAAGCAGGTCAACGCCATCGTTCCCTACGAAGTGGCGGGCTGCACGCAGACAATGATGCAGGTCGAGTATCGAGGCATCCGCTCCTCGGGTACGGCACTCCCGTGTGTAAGCGCAGCACCCGGCATTTTCACGTTCAACTCGACAGGAACAGGGCCGGCCGCCGCAGCCAATCAGGACGGCACTTTGAACGGCCCGTTGTCGCCGGCCGCGAAGGGCTCCTATGTGACGGTGTATTTCACGGGCGGCGGGCAACTGAACCCGCCGGGCGTCACTGGTTCAATTACCGATTCCTCCGTGCTGAAATGGCTGACACAGCCGGTCTCGGTGACGGTTGGAGGCGTCGTTGTCACTGTGATGTTCGACGGCGCCGCTCCGACTTTTGTGGACGGCTTGTCGCAATTGAACATCCGCCTCGCTGAGAGCACGCCATCTGGGAATGCCCTGCCCTTGGTCATCACAGTCGCTGGTACCACCAGCCCGGTCACTGCAACACTGGCTGTACGATAATAAGCCACTCGTAGCCGCGTCAACCCGAATTGTGAGCGTTTCTTGTGACGTCACCGGTCCGTCACCTCACTTACGTCAAGGATGTCCCCGGCCGGGTAACTTTCAGAACTGGCGTGTCCAACGACCGCAGAAAACGGCAACGCCGCCCCGGTCGGAACCGGCAGCGACGTTTACAAGGGCCGACTTGGTGGGCGGCAGCGCTACTTCACGATGCGGTAGCTGCGCTCCCCGAGCGCCGGTCTGCAGGATTCGATGTGTTCCGTTCTCTTGCTGCTGCTGATGCTGACAGGCCCGGCACTGTGTGCTTCTGCCAACCCCGCGATTTGGTTACACCCCTTGCGCGTAAGAATCAGGACGGCACCTAGCGACTCAGGGGAGATTCGGGGGGCGTCGCGCCCGGTTCTTTTTTAAAGGGCGACAGAATCAACGAGCACGAGGGGCGCGGTTACGGTGAGGTCGAACGCTCGATCCGGGTGGGCGGCGGAAAGGTGCAGCGTCAGTTTTGAAACCTGCCACAGCGACCGGAACCACAGTAAAAACCGCATGTACCACCGCAGTAAAATGAACTGAAAGATCGGAATACCCACATAGGCGTACCAGTAGCCGGATAGAGTGAGATTCATGTGCGCTGCATCCGGCATCGCATACCACGTTGCCACTCCTAGGGCGACCTAGCTCCGCCAAATCCAGGGCCCCAATGTATAGGCAGGGGAAACCTATCACGCAGGGAGCTATAATTCACCCAGCATTGATGCCGAACGCGGTAAAGCCCGCCGACCCGGATGTAAGCGAGATCAGCTTGCTCCTGCGCGCCTGGAGCGGCGGCGACCGCGAAGCTCTCGACAAGCTCACGCCCGTCGTCTACCGGGAGCTTCACCGTCTGGCCCGCGGCTATATGCAGCGCGAGCGCGCCGGCCACAGCCTCCAGGCCACTGCCCTGGTGAATGAAGCCTACATGCGCCTGGTGGACTACAAGCACATGCAGTGGCAGAATCGCGCCCATTTCTTCGCGGTGTCCGCCCAGTTGATGCGCCGCATTCTGGTGGATCGCGCGCGCCGCCACAATCTCAAACGGGGCGGCGCCGTGCCGCACGTTTCGCTGGACGATACCGCGGTGGTGAATGCCCATCCGGCCTCGGGACCCGCCGCGGAGTTCGTCGCGCTCGACGACGCCTTGAACGCCCTCGCCAAGCTCGATCCCCGAAAGGTTCAGGTGGTCGAAATGCGCTTCTTCGGCGGGCTCAGCGTGGAGGAAACCGCCGAGGTCAAGGTTTCTGCCGTAACCGTCATGCGTGATTGGAGCACCGCCAAAGCGTGGCTCTATCGACAACTGAACCGCAATCCCGATGGACTCCAATCGCTGGAAGCAAGTCGATAACCTGCTGCAAGCGGCGCTCGAACGCCCGCCCGAGCAGAGGGACGCGTTTCTGCGCAACGAATGCGCGGGGGATGAAGAACTGGAGCGCGAAGTCCGTTCCCTACTCGCCGCAGGGCGGGAAGCGGGGGGCTTTCTTGAGAATCCAGCCATCGAAGTCGCCATGCAGTCCCTAACCCGGCAGCCGAGCGGCAGCGACTCCCTGATCGGCCACACCGTTTCCCATTACAGGGTTATTCAAAAACTCGGCGGCGGAGGAATGGGCGTGGTCTACAAAGCCGAGGACTCGCGCCTGGGCCGGTTCGTGGCGCTCAAGTTCCTGCCGGAGGACGTTGCTGGCGATCCCTCGGCGCTCGACCGGTTCCGCCGCGAGGCCCGCGCTGCCTCGGCTTTGAACCATCCCAACATCTGCACCGTCCACGATATCGGCGAGCACGACGGGCGCTCCTTCATCGTGATGGAGTTTTTGGAAGGCTCGACGCTCAAGGAGCGCATCGCCGCCGGGCCTCTGGATCGCACCACGTTGCTCGCGTTGGCGGATGAGATCGGCGACGCCCTTGACGCTGCTCACCGGGCCGGCATCGTTCACCGCGACATCAAGCCGGCCAACATTTTTGTCACCCAGCGCGGAATCGCCAAGATCCTGGACTTTGGCTTGGCCAAGATCGGTCCGGCAACACCCGGCGCCGCCGCTGAAACCACGCTGACCGCCTCCGGCGCCGTCATGGGCACGCTCGCCTATATGTCGCCGGAGCAGCTTCAAGGAAAGCCGCTCGACGCGCGTACGGACCTGTATTCCTTTGGGGTGGTGCTCTATGAAATGGCCACCGGACAACGTCCGGCCCCCACAGTCCGCTCCAACGGTGCCTTGGCTCCGGAACTTCAGCCCATCGTCTCGAAATGCCTGGAACAGGATCTCCGTGCGCGGTACCAGTCATCTGCGGACATTCGCGCCGATCTTCAACGCCTCAAGGCGGATTCGGAACATCCCAGTGAGACCCAGGGCGCGCGCGCTTCCACGAAATGGTGGAAGCCCGCGGCGGCCTTAGCCGCTGTGGCCGCGCTCGCGGCCGGAGCGTACTTCTACCTTCGCTCGCCGAAGCTCACCAACAAAGACACCATCGTCCTCGCCGACTTCGTGAACAATACCGGCGACCCGATTTTCGACGACACTCTCCGTCAGGGCCTGACCGTGCAGCTTCAGCAATCGCCGTTTCTCAGCCTCGTCTCGGACCAGAAAATCCGTCAGACGCTCCAGCTCATGGGCAGAGCACCGGACCAGAAGTTGACCGCCGAGGTCACGCGTGAAGTCTGTGAACGGACCGGAAGCATAGCCATGCTGACCGGTTCCATCGCGAGTCTCGGAGCCCGGTACGTGTTGGGTCTCCACGCCGCGATTTGCTCGACCGGTGAAACACTCGATGATCAGCTACAACAATCGGAAAAGAAGGAAGACGTCCTAAACGCACTCGGCGGCATGGCGAGCAAATTTCGGTCCCGGGCGGGCGAATCTTTGGCCGCCATCAAGCAGAACGACGTCCCTCTGCCAGAGGCGACAACCACGTCGCTCGAAGCTTGGAAGGCGTATACAGCGGGCCTCAAAGCCATCGCAACGGGGTTTAGCTCCACGCTGCCTCTGCTGAAACGCGCTACGGAACTCGATCCGCACTTCGCTTTGGCGTGGGCTGATTTGGCCCTTCGTTACAGCGACGTGGGCGAACAAGAACTGGCGCGCGAAAGCAGCGCTAGCGCCTATAAATGGATGGACCATACGAGCGGTCCGGAAAGGTTCCACATCGCCTATGTGTATGATCGCAACGTCACCGGGAACCTGGAGAAGGCGTGGCAAACGGTTTCGCTCTGGAGGCAGACCTATCCGCGAGACGCCTTCGCGCTCGATCTTTCGGCCGGATACGCGGCTCAGGGTACGGGCCGTTACGATGCCGCGCTCAAATTCGCCGGAATGGCGAATGCGCTCAAAGGAGGCCCGCCCTCGGTGATTGAAGACATCGTCGGCTGCAACTTTTACCTCGACCGCTTCGTCGACGCTTCGAAGGCCATTCAACTCTACGCAGGTCGCGACAATAATTCGGACGTAATACTCGTAATCCGTTATTTCATCGCGCTCCTTCAAGGGGACCGAGTGGAGATGGATCGAGTTGTTTCGGAGAATAGACACCGTCCCGAAGTGGAGGAAACGCTCGACCATATCCAGGCGCTTGCAGCCGCGCAGGCCGGCCGCTTGCGGGATGCCGACCGCCTCTCCCGCCGTGCTGTCGACATCGCTCTGCGCGCGGGCTCAAAAGAAACCGCCGCAACCTTCATCGCGTCCCAGGGGGTCTGGAACGGGTTTTACGGAAATGCGGCCGAAGCCCGCCAAAGAGCGAAGACGGCGCTAAGCACGGCAACCGGCCGCGATCTGAAGTACGCCGCCGGGTTCGCGCTTGCGCTGGCAGGCGAACTCGCGCAATCCGAATCGATTGCCGGCGAGTTGGACAAAGCTCACCCGGAGGACACAATGGTTCAGTCCGGCTACGTACCCGCGCTTCGCGGCTTAGTGGCGATCGGCAAGAAAGACCCGCAAGAAGCGATCGACTTGTTGCGGGCGAACACGGCGTACGAGTTCGGAGTGCCT
>JGI12270J11330_10002490_pt1 | contig 13477 bp, 12 predicted proteins | sample PeaSoiMetSII2010_FD_11330 | JGI IMG/M metagenome (IMG submission 11330)
GATTGGCCGATCGCCCGCATGAGATCCCGCTCCGACACGATGCCCGCGACCTTGTCGTCATCTCCCACGATGACGATGCAGCCAATGCCATGCTGCTCGAGCAGCTTTGCGATATCGAGCAACGACTTGTCTGGGGTAGTGGTGACGACACTGCTACCCTTCAGCTTCAGAATGGTCGCGGCGTTCATCTCGTTTCCTCCAACCTCGGGAGCTTCCGTCCCAATCGCCTGCGATATCACGTCCTTGACAGGTGATAGCAGCTATGAGCCTAAGGTCCGGTGACGCTAGTCACGCCATCTCCGGGCGCGCATGGCTGCATCTCGTTCCTGTCGGCACGAAGATTACTGAAGGGTCGACGAAACGTGATGGCTTTGCTGGTGTTCGTATTTCGTCATAGGTGAGAACTCAGTTGCCCCTCCCCAGCTCATCCACGCCGCGTTTCACATGCGCCTTGAGCGGCTCGCCCGCGTCGGCCGTCACCTTGGTCGAAAGCGCGCGGACTTCCTCGGCTTGGGCCGTCAGTGCGCCGAACTGCTTCCGCCAATAGGCCGCCTGCAACTCCACGATGTCGGTGAGGGTCTTGGCGCCCGCCAAGCTCTTGGCCAGGTCGAGCAACACGCCCTGACCTGTCGCGTCAAAAGATTTCTCCATGGTGTCCACTGCTGCTTCGCGCGCACGATTCACGAGGACGCCCTTCATACAGGCTGTACTCGACGCTGATCGGCGGTAGTGCACTATTGCCCTTCCGCTAACTTTTGTCGCGGGGCGACCTTACGCGTGACGGATTGACGTGTGAGGCTAGACAATGCATTTGCCTAACCGCGACCGTACCGACAACTAAACAATGAGACAACGGCAGTCGATGAGTAGCGACGGGAGTCAACCAACCAAGCCGTCGTCGGCAAGTACGGGCGCCTAATCAAAATTAGGTTCACCCGTGATCGCCGCGACGGCGCATCACGAGCTGAGCATGGATTCCGGCTCTGCGGAACGACGCGCCTCGCCCCTGGGCCTAGGGCCGCGCGGCCTGTTGCCGAACCTCTACGATCTCATCGTTTTTATCCTTATCGCCGCGACGTTCGTTGTGATCGCGCATGGCGCTCGGCAAATGAGCGCATCGCTTTCGACGCTCGATATTGCTCCCGTTACACTTGATCCCTGGAATTTGCCTGAATATGCACTGAGGACCACGCTACGCATGTTCGCGGCTGTTGTGGCATCGTTGCTCTTCACCTTCACCATCGTCCCGCTTGCCGCAAAGAGCCGAAAAGCGGAACTCGTCATCATTCCGGCCCTCGACATCCTTCAGTCAGTGCCAGTGCTCGGCTTTCTAACCTTCACGGTCGTCTTCTTCATGCGGCTGTTTCCCGGAAGTGAGCTTGGTGCTGAGTGCGCGGCCATATTCGCGATTTTCACCAGCCAAGCCTGGAACATGGCCTTCAGCTTTTATCAATCGCTGCGGACCATCCCGCATGATCTCGATGAAGTAAGTCGGCATTTTCAGTTTTCAGCATGGCTACGATTTTGGCGCCTCGAAGTTCCCTTCGCCGCGCCAGGACTCATCTGGAACACGATGATGTCGATGTCGGGCGGCTGGTTCTTTGTCGTTGCATCGGAAGCTATCACGGTCGGCGATACCACGATAAAGCTGCCCGGCATCGGCTCCTGGCTCGCGATTGCAATCGAGCGTCAGGACATTGCGGCGGTGGTGCAGGCGGTTTTGGCCATGGCAGTCGTCATCCTGGCCTACGACCAGCTCATTTTCCGGCCTGTCGTCGCCTGGGCCGACAAGTTCAAGTTCGAGCAGACCGCAGCTCAGCAACGGCCGCAGTCGTGGGTCTATAACTTGGTGCGGCGAACCCGGTTGATCGGGCGGCTTGTCAGTCCCGTCACGTGGTTGACAGCACGGCTAGCACTGCTTCGGTTGCCTGGCGGCCGCCCGAAGCTAATATTGACACGCCCTGGAATAGGCAAAGCGGGAGATGTTGCGTGGCTGGCGCTCGTCCTCGCTGGGGCGGCCTATGCGCTGTGGCTTGTGATAGCTTACCTACGCGCCTCGCTCGGGATCGATGACGTCTACAGTGCGATAGGACTCGGGTTCCTGACGCTCAGCAGGGTTGTAATCCTTATCGCGATCGCAAGCGCAATCTGGGTGCCCATTGGCGTATGGATAGGACTTAGGCCGTGGGTGGCTGAGCGGGTACAGCCAGTCGCCCAGTTCCTTGCCGCCTTCCCTGCCAACGTGCTCTTTCCAATCGCCGTCGTTGGCATCGTGTCGTTCAAGCTAAATCCAAACATTTGGCTCAGCCCGCTGATGGTGCTCGGGACGCAGTGGTACATCCTCTTCAATGTGATTGCCGGCGCCAGTGCCTTCCCCACCGATCTGCGCGAGGTTGGGACCCTCTATCGCCTGCACTCTTGGCAATGGTGGCGGGACGTGATTCTGCCAGGCATATTGCCCTATTACGTGACGGGCGCGCTAACAGCGTCTGGCGGGTCCTGGAACGCCAGTATTGTCGCGGAAGAGGCAAGCTGGGGTGACATTAAGTTGAAAGCGGTTGGTCTTGGGGGCTTCATTGCTGAGGCAACGGAGGCCGGCGATTATCCGCGTGTCGTTCTCGGCATCGCCGTGATGTCAATCTTCGTGGTTGCGTTCAACCGGCTGCTCTGGCGTCCGCTCTACCGGATCGCCGAGAGCCGTTTTCGTCTCGATTGAGAAGGAGATCGAGCCATGGAAGAAGCGGCCGTTTCTGTAATGACTCCGGCACCTCGTACCAGCTCGCTCGTCGAGGTCAAAGACCTGAGCCATCTCTATCACAAAGGAGGCGCCAGCGATCTCCTGGTTCTCGATGACATCAATATCAGCTTGAGGGAGAACGAGATCGTCGGTCTTCTCGGTCGATCAGGCTGCGGTAAATCGACCNTCTTGCGGATCATCGCTGGCCTCATGCGGCCCAGCTCTGGCGCGGTCGCTATCGACGGGGAGCCGGTCGCGGGGCCAGCAAGGCAAGTCGCCATGGTGTTTCAGAGCTTCGCTCTGTTCCCGTGGCTTACCGTTTTGGAAAACGTCGAGGTCGGCCTTGAGGCCCAGGGTTTTCCACCCGAGATACGCAAGAAGCGGGCGCTGGCCGCCATCGACCTCATTGGTCTTGATGGATACGAAAGCGCCTTCCCTAAGGAACTATCAGGCGGAATGCGCCAACGCGTTGGTCTTGCCCGCGCCCTCGTCGTGCACCCGAAGGTGCTGCTCATGGATGAGCCGTTCTCGGCGCTCGATGTGCTCACTGCCGAAACGCTGCGCACCGATTTCCTCGATCTCTGGTGCGAAGGGCGTATGCCGATTTCCTCGATTCTCATTGTTACCCATAACATCGAAGAAGCCGTGCTCATGTGCGATCGCATCCTCGTCTTTTCGTCAAACCCAGGTCGGATCGTGGCCGAGGTCAACGTCGCTTTGNCGCAACCACGTAATCGCCTGGACCCAGAGTTTCGCCAACTCGTTGACGACATCTATGCGCAGATGACAGCAAGGCCGACCGGAAANCGCGCGCGGGACGGTCTATTTCCTGGTACGGGAATTTCCATGGCGCTTCCGCGGGTCTCGACAAATCTGGTATCGGGTCTGATAGAGGCAGTCGCCTCAGAGCCGTATAACGGCCGCGCCGATCTGCCGGTACTTGCAACAAGCCTACAGATGGAGATCGATGATCTCTTTCCAGTCGCGGAGACTCTTCAGCTCCTGCGCTTCGCCGAGATTGAAGAGGGTGATATCCGTCTGACAGAAGCCGGCAAGCGGTTCGCGGAAGGCGACCTCGACAAGCGCAAAAGGTTGTTCGCTCAGCACCTTCTCGCCTATGTGCCGCTCGCGGGACACATCCGCCACGTGCTCGACGAAAGGGCCACGCACCGCGCTCCAGCAAGCAGGTTTCACGACCAGCTAGAAGACCGCATGTCTGAGGAATCTGCAGAGACGACGCTGCGCGCGGTGATCTCGTGGGCTCGCTATGCCGAACTTTTCGCCTATGACGAGGAAAGCGGCGTCTTCAGTCTTGAGAATCCCAGCTAATCTGCGAGCCCCACTCCAAAGGCCGTAACAGTCTTTTACTCAAACCAAAGCGACTTTCTGCATTTGGCGTTTCGAGGACGCGATGGACGGTCTAGGTTGGAACGCGATTCTAGAAGGGTGGCCCTGGTTCACGGGTGCCGGCCAATATCCCATCAGTGCCTATTCCGAGTTCATGCCACCGCCACTCCTCGGCCGCAGCCCCTACGGTAGCGCGGATCCGCTCTTCTTCCAGAAGGAAGATCCGTGGGGATGGCCGGTCACCGAATACGAGGAGGCGTTCGAGCTGTCTCCGGGCCTTGCGAAGATCGCAAAGTCTTTGCTCGAGAAAATGACGCATCTTGCCAATGGCCGGCTGGCCCATGGCATCCCCAGGGCGGATATCGCAGACAATCCCTACTGGCCCGAGGCGCTGGCGCGGCACATCGGCAGTCTGAACCATGAGCGTTTCGTCTTGCTGATTTCACTGGCCCTGGCGCGGACGCAGGACGACAAGGGTCGTGTCCGTTGGACCCTCTTCGGCAGCAGCGAGCAGGGGCCAGAACGCGCATTCTGGAGCAGCTTCTTCGCTGCACCAGGGCGCGAACTGCCGGCCGAACAAATCCTGGACTTTCTACGACGATTGCTGAGGGCTGCATTCGGTGTGGCCGAACCTGAGGTCGAGAACCTTCAGGCGCTGGGACTTCGGGTCCTTCCGACGAAAGATGATCCGCAGTTTCCCTACTGGCGCGTGGATTCGCTGCCATCAGCCATCGGGCCGCTGCTGCTGCGATCGGACGAACCTGTTGGCGATATCCGATTCCTGCTGACGTTCCGCCCTTTCGCTGACCTGCCGCCCGCTGTTCAGAGCGCCTACCTCGCGGGCACGCTCCATTTGTTGCCGTTTCCCGGGAGCCTGATCTTCTGGGGCATGAGGAGCTACCGCATGCTGCAGCAGCAGTTGCCGTTCGCCATGCAGATCCCGCTGCTGCATCTCTTTAAGCGCCACGAGGCGCCACACGGAATCCGCGTGCCGCAATCGGGTTGGCTGTATGAGGGTAGGTTGACGCGCCCGGGTCCCCATCCGAGTCTTGGCAGATTGCGCAACCTCTTCAAACGGACCCACCGCTGGACGCGGGTGTTGCGTCATAAAGACGAACTGGCGGTGACCGCGCGGGAGGACAAGGTTACGCATGTCCTATTCAGCACTAAACCCGAGGATCTAGGGCTGTATGACAAACCGATGGCCCGCAACGCCCAGCTCTGGTCAAAGGACTTCCACTGTCTGCTTGATGGTCCCCACGCCACCCGTGGTGATTTGGCCCAGGCAGCTGCTGCGCTAAAGTCCGGAGGTTTTTTTGGTTACCGTTTTCAATATCCCGCCATGCGAGTCGGCCGACATGAAGTGTATTGGCAGCGGCCCATCATCGCGTATCTCGATGCGAGGACGGGTCAAGCATCGCTTTTCGCCGATGCGCCGCTCGGCTATCTAACCGCGTACGGTGCCGAGAAGCCCGACCCCGCAGAGGCGATTGAACTATGGCCGCGTCTGCTGCGCCGCGAACCACATATCGCCGCCGCCGAGCTCTTCATGCAGCCGAAAACGCGACTTCCCTACCAGGACCGAGTGAATGTTCGTAAGCTGCTCGACAGTGCTTCGCTGCTTGGCACTCGATTGCATTACAGCTTCGCGCGCGCGCTCCTTACGGCGGGAAAGCGCCAGACCCTCGACCAATGGCTGGAGGCGCTTCCGGCACGGGCGTCGGCCCCCGATCGGGGGCATCAGTTGGCGGCTGAGCTACGCACCACCATTATCGGCGGACCAACCCCGCTGCCATCCGCCATGACATATCACCGCACAGCTCAGCGCTCTTTTGAAACTAGTTATTGGAAAACCATAGCGTCGCTAGCTGAGGGCCCTTACCTCACGACGAACAATGCGGACTGTGTGCTCGACCAAGCTACCCAGACCCATCTAGTGCACCATCGCCGTGACCTTAATTTCCTGGGTCAGCATCTACAACGCCATTATCGTAAGTCTCTTAATGCGGCAGGTCTTAGAGACGCTTTGGTCGGGGAGCTATCGTTTCGCTGGCAGACTGACTTCGATTTTGACTGGATGGGAGGCTGGTTTCACAACCAGACCGGCGAGACCGCCGAGCGAAACTTGATCGTCGTCATTCCCGGCCGCGACCGCAGCCAGGCAGTGGTCATGGCCGACCATTATGATACCGCCTATATGGAGGATCGATATCAGATCGATCGCGGTGGTGATGGCGCGCGGCTGGCGGCCGCTGGCGCTGACGACAATCACTCCGCGACGGCCACCCTGATGCTGGCGGCGCCGATTTTTCTCGAGCTAAGCCGGATTGGCCAGCTCGATTGCGACATCTGGCTGATTCATCTCACGGGCGAGGAGTTTCCGGCCGACAGCCTTGGCTCGCGGCATCTTTGTCAACCTTTGATCGAAGGCAACTTGCAAATGCATTTGGCTGAGGGAGTGATGCAAGACCTTTCGGGGACCCGTATCCGGGGCGTGTACGTCATGGACATGATCGCGCACAACAATGACCGTGATCGCGATATCTTCCAAATTGCTCCGGGGACGGGGACTCAGTCGATGTGGCTTGCTTACCAGGCGCATCTGGCCAACGAGATCTGGAACGCCAGCACGGTGCAATGGAACCGTCGCAAGTCGAGGCGCGATTGTGGTCGTGGCGCACGTAGCGCCAATGGTCGAACCCTGCCAGCGACCGCGCGTCATCTCGCGCTTCGCGGCCAAGTGCGACCGGACTACGACCCCCGCAGTACGCTCTACAACTCCGACGGACAGATATTCTCGGACGCTGGCGTGCCGGTTGTGTTGTTCATGGAGAACTACGACATCAATCGAACAGGCTATCACGACAGCCACGACACGATGGCCAATATCGATCTCGATTATGGGGCGGCCCTGGCAGCAATCGCGATCGAGTCTGTCGCACGAGCCGCGGCTCAGCCGTAACCGACTGGGTCGAACCTACCAGCCAATTGACAGGATGCTGCCTCACTGCCAACGAGGACTGGTTGAAGCCTCCGCGGACGAGCGACCCTCAGGGCATCCAAAAAGCCAGCCCTTTTTGTCACCGCCGAGAAATTTTGTCGGTAACGTCGAGATTATTCGCCTCTTTGTCGATGTCACATGCACCTTGACATGAACTGGAAATAGTCATGCCAGCCATGGGCGCCGGTTTTGGTTTTGTTGGCATCCCACTTCGCATCACAATCCTTTTTCTGCTGGGCAGAGCTTGCCGAGTCGTCCTCCGCTGATGCAGTGGCGGCTGGTTTCTTTACCTTGGGCGCCTTCTCCGGTGCAGCCTTTTCCGCCGTCCCCGTGTCGCCACCGTTCTTGGCTGCGAAGTCCTTGCTGCATTGACTCCAAAACTGAGACCACGTTTGGCCTTCTGGAACCTTGTCGGCCTTTTTCATATCGGCCCATTGACCGCTACAGAACTTGATCGCCGGCGACCTCGCCGCGTCAGCCGGTAGGGATGCAAACGTAGCCACACAGGCCGCTCCGGTAAGCGCGATCAGGACAGGTAGAACCTTCATCGATACCTCCTCTGTATTAGAGGTTCCGGGAGCTCTCACAATAAACTGCTTCGGATGATCGACCAAACGGCGCCTCCATGCAACTGCGTCGATGTCAGGCGATTACGCGAAGCTTGCGCTGCAGAGATGCTCGATTGAAGCGGCTCCAAGTCCCAGAGCGCCAACGCAAGCACTTCAGTCTGAATCACGCTCACCTGAAGCATCTTCGTGAGGCAACAAGACGCCAGAGGGCCGAAGCTCATATTCGTGACGGCGACGTTTGTCGCGACCGAAGAAGCCAAGCCGAACGCATTGCCGATCCCACCAAGCAAATGCTTCAAGGCCTTCGAGCACTTTTACGTCCGCCTGCTTTCAGAGTTGATGGGTCATTATAACCGGCCGAACCTTCGTCACCTTCAGCCTCTGACATATGCGTTCCTCGATTACCCCTGGCACCAAGCGAAAGAGGAGCAGGGCTATATCTGTTTTTGAAAAGCTCCTCCGGCGACTTGGTCGTGAGCACCCCGAGATGACGCCTCATATCCATGCGCTCATGCTCATTCATCCCGACCTTGTCGAGCGCTTTGAACAGAGGCAGCCTTACCTCGAGTTTCTGTTTCAGAGTCTTGGGACCATCAACCGCACGCTCGACGTGCGCGAATTAACGGCCCCTGGAGATGATGAGCGAGTGTTGACCTACTCATCCGAGCTCCTGAAGAAGCCGCTGCATCCCGACCTCCGAGATGTCGATCTATTCATGTAGAGGCTGCCCAAGTCGAATTCAGAGCCCACCTACCAAAAGCTGCCATTCGAGCGAGAGCTTGAGCTGGCGCTAGCGCAAGATCGATTGTTCCGGCGAAGACATATCTTGATAATTCACCCAGACTGATATCGGATCTTTGCTTGTGTTTTTATCGGTTGCATACTTCGTTTTGTAAAAATCATTCAACTGTAAGAGTGTTTTGGACAACAACGATGGTATTTTGGTTCTGTGTGCGTCTCGTTTGGTTTATCTTTGGCAAGATGGGTCTTTGATGCGTGAGGTTCAGTCGCTTGCTCTGCGGCCTGCTTGACGAGAACGCTGGCTGTCGGCGGCAAGGAAGGGGGCCCTTCACTGATGAAAAGCATTTGAGCGTCTTTAAATCGCGCGAGGGTCGAACTCGCGTTAGAGCGGCCGATAAAGAGAGCAGCTTGCAATGGGTCGAAAATAGGCTGCAGGGGACATTTGCTAATGAAGCGCTTGGATAGAATTGCGCCGCAGTACCTTGTACTAAACTCCATTCTCGCCGCAATAGCGGCGATAGTCCTTCTGCTACCTGATGTTGAGGCTTCATGGGTATGGCTTCTTATCGGGATGATATCCCTTTTTCTTTTCATTTTAGATGCTGAAAAGACGGTGGAAGCCCTTCGTTTGAACGACGCAAAAATGCTCGTAAGGTACCACTCTGTCTACAATTTTGCTGTAACGCTGCTCATCGTCGACATCGCCATGATTGTCATTCATCGCGCTAAACCAGGCATTCTATTCGAATTGGTGGTCGCCGCGATCACATTAGTTATATGGTATGCTGGTTGGGGTCACGACATGCGCTACTTGCTTCACAAAGCGAATCGTGAGGCTCTGACTGCTTCCTATGAGGAGACGCTTGAATCTCACTAGCAAAGATCGCTTCGCCTACTCTTAGAGTCGCCTTTTTTGGTTACATTGTCGACGCATAGAAGGGCCGCACACTGATGAAAGCTGAAAGCTTCGCCCTCGATTTTCGCGCCCTTCTGGAACCGCCCACCATCGATCCAGTTACATATCAGCCTACATACAACGCAAATAAGCCTTTGTATTAATTGTGAAAAGTGTTTAGAGCAGCCGACTGAAAATCCGCGTGTCGGTGGTTCTATCCGGCCCCTGGGCACCAAATCTATCCCACCCAGGTGATCCCTGGATATAACCACCCAGCCGAACCGCCGAAGCATTGGCGGCAACTAAACCTGCGGCAATGTCCGCTCTTCGGGCAAGAGCGGACCAGTTAGACTCAGAGTGGGCCTTCTGCAGTTGACCCAAAGCTGACATCCGCGACGACCGCTGCAAGAGTGATGAAGACAAGTGTCCGGGAGAGTGACCGAATGCCAGGCTTGCGCGCAAGCCACCGCCGCGTTCCTACCAGCGGAAGCTCGCTCCAAGCAAGGGGCCATATTGGACGTCGTCGACGCCGTTCCTTCCATGCGCACCGGTCTCGCTAAAGTCCACCGCGAGGGCGCGATAGCCGACCACCGCATGGAGTGGCGTCCCTAAGCACATGGTGTCGAAGCCATAGGTCCCGACCACCTGCCACGAAAACTCGCTGCCAACCCCGAAGCCGCCAACGTCGCCTTCGAGGTCGAGCTCCTCTCCAGGGGCAATCTCATGCCTCAACCGCCCTCCGACCACAGGATCGACCCATTCAAGGTCGCCGGAGCGGGCCACTTCTAGCGACCCTGAGCGATGTAGCCCGAGGTCCTGAAAATCCACCGTGCCGGTAACGTTGAGGTCCAGATTGGACTGCTCATCCCAGTAACGCGCACTACCCAGCACATCCAAGGCGGTGTACGACGCCGCGTCCCCCCATTTGGCGATCTCGTAGGCCACGCCGGACTGGACGATGGTTTGCTGGTAACCAAGCTGGGCATGTGCCTTTAGGGTCACATTCAGATGGGCGAGCGGGTCACGGTGCACCTGCAAGTCCCCTGGGAAGCCGAGGTCCTCCCACACAACATCGGTGAAAAGTGCAAGCGGTCCCTTTCTCGCCTCGAAATAGCCCATCAAGGCCATGAGCGAGTCGCTCTTCTCGACAACCTGAAAGAAGCTGTCACTGAAATCGACAGTGTGTCCCCGGGCAGTGACATTTCCGCTGATACTCGGCGCCCAGCCATAGGGCGTAAAGCTGAACTGCCATTGACTGGGCGCCGGCGCTGGTTCGGCCAACGGTTCAGGCGGCAGTGGACCCAGGTCGGCGCTCGCCGCGGGAACTGTTGTTGCAAATAGTCCGCAGAGAACCAGTGGCAGGCTAGCTAAGAAGCCCATGCGACAGGTCATTGGGCGCTCCCTCCACCCCCGCTAGCAACTATCTACTAGAGGGATTCTGAGTTGGCGCTGAGCCTAGCACCCGCAGCCCAGCACGAGTGATACGTAGCGGCAACATTCCGAACAAATCAACGCAGCAATGCTTGATGCGCTTCAGCTTTTGACCCAAAGCGGACATCGAGGTGATGCAGCGTCCGCATGCCAGGCGGCCCTGCAGAAGGCCGCCTCAACGGCAATGGAGCTGCCCATTGGGTGCGCTATACCGAGTCAAACTGCCCCCTGCGTCCAGCTCATTCAACAGCGCCTTGGCGGCCTTAAGGTCAGGAGTGTCAAACCCTTCGGTGAACCAGTCGTGTGCGTCGGAGAGCATTTGGCGCGCTTCGTCGCGCCGACCCTGTTTTTTGCAAAAGCACGCCAGACTTGTCGTCGCTCGGAGCTCCCAGGCTTTGCTCAGCTGGTGCCGCGCCGTTCCGATCGCTCGACGGAAGTGTTCTTCGGCGTCCCCATTTTGTGACCCGGTCCGCAACGCAAGTTCGCCTTTGAGGCGGTACAACTCGGCCTTCTCTCGACGCGCTGTAACGCTGTCCTTGCCGGCGATCTCGAAATAGCTGTGCAGGAGTTCCACGATCGGCAAATATGCCGAGCCCTTGCCGTTATGCAATCGCCGCTCTGGACTCCGAGAGCAACTACCTCGACGGAGGGAAGAACTACAAACTGACGATACCGGCCAACCCGCCAGCCAAGAACTTTTGGTCCATAACGGTCTACGATGCGCAAACGCGATCAATGCTGCAGACGGACCAGCAATTTCCCGCGCTAGGAAGCCACAGCGCGGGGCTTCAGAAGAACCCTGACGGTTCCTACGACCTCTACTTCGGTCCCAACGCGCCAACCGGCAAAGAGAGTAACTGGCTTCAAACTGCTTCTGGTAGAGGGTGGTTCACGATCTTGCGCCTCTACGGCCCACTAGAGCCGTGGTTCGACCAAAGTTGGAAGCCAGACGAAATCGAACCTGTGAAGTAGTTGGTTTGGAGGACCTCGCCGATGCTCAGGCGACCGGCATAAATGAGCACGCAGCGGGCCTTGTGCATTGAGTTCAGCTAAATGACTGCTTTTGGCACCTAGCAGTCGTCAACGACACACTCCCTGAATGGCAGCTTTTGACCCAAAACGGACATCGGCAGCCATAGGCGAGTCTGGTGAAGAGATAGGCGGCGTCATTGACGCTGCCGATCGTCTTGTCAGCGGAGCTGAGCGCCGAGAGGGTCAGGCTCTGTCTTCGCCCTCGATCTCAAGTGTCACCAGCCTCGCCAGCAGCGTTGCAGGATAAAGTTGTCCTATCATCGCCTCCACGTTGCAAAGGCTACGCGCGATCGGATGCAAAGGCGCAAGATCACCGGAGCCAGCCGTGGTAAGGGTTCCAAAGCTGAAATAGATCATCGTGCTGGCGATCGTCGGACTATCTTTTACGGTCAGCTCGGAAAATGCGTCGGGGACAAGCAGGCCAACGAAAGTATAGAGCGCGACAAAAGTTAGGCCGATGGCTAGATAGAGCAAGATGGCTCCCATGATGCGATGGTAGGTAATGTGTCCGGGCGCAAAAACCGCTCGGGCAACCACCCAGCTTAGGGCAAGACCTATTAGTACCCACGCGCTTGCGTCGAGGTAGAGATCGAGAGTCGAGTGATGATGGAGGCGAAGCACGGTAGCTGTAGCGGCCAGGCCGAGCGCCATAAGCATCACGACAACGGCCGTTGACATTCCGGACTGGAACACAACGGCGGCTATGACGACTAGCCCGACGGCCAATCCAACATCTTGGCTTTCGATGATCCCTGCTGCATGAAGCGGGGCGACGACGAACATCAGCAAGGCGAGCAGGATCGTGAGCACGGTCAGAAGCGGATCGCGCCACCGCTCCTGCGAGCGACGGAGGCGTTCTTTCACGTGCTGGCCAACCGCGGTGCGTCGCGTTCGCTGCCCAAGCTGACGGATTTTAGAACTCCCCTTAGCGAGCGGCGCCAAGCAGAAGGGTCGCGAGCCCGCCTAAGCCGTTAGACCGCGAACACGCTGGCTTTAGTGGCCTTGTCTCCGGCGTTGCTGCACATAGGCTTTCGAGACGTCACCCGCCTGGATCAATGCCGCCACGCATGCCTTGGACAGTTTGGCGCCGTTGTTGCGAAAGCAGTAATTCAGAAGTGGGCTTCCGATCCCATATTCGCTGCAGAAATTGTGATAATCCCATCGACAGTCCGTTGACACGGCCTGGGTTATGTCGGGCGCCGATTGCGCCTCACAGGCGAAGCAAGAGATCGCGACAAAGGCAATAAGCAGTTTCGAGCGGTAGCACGCCATCGATGAATTCCCCCTTTTGAATTGTCACGGCAACCCCAGGAGATCAAGCATGGGGCACTACCAGTATCCGATGGATAAGTATAGCCGCGACCTGGCCAGTTGGCGTTTTTTTCAGCAACACAACGAGGCTTTTTTGAGAACTTCGATCCGTTGCGCGTGCTGGGCAAGGTATGACCCAAATGAAGCGCCAATGTCAGCTTCTGGCACTAAGCGGACCAATCCGCCGTGCCGCGCTGACGTCAGCTACTGACCCAAAGCGGACGTTTCAGGCAGACCTCTCGGGACCTTCAATGCTTGGTGCGTCTATCAGCCAGACTCTATGGCAAGCACGCTGTGGATCTGCGCCACGACAGCGGCGCCTTCTCCCACAGCCGCCGCAACGCGCTTGGTCGAACCCGCCCGCACATCGCCGATGGCGAAGACCCCGGGGCGACTGGTCTCGAGCGGTAGGA
>JGI12270J11330_10002517_pt1 | contig 13379 bp, 10 predicted proteins | sample PeaSoiMetSII2010_FD_11330 | JGI IMG/M metagenome (IMG submission 11330)
CGTCAGCGAAGACGATTCACTGGAGACGGTGGTCGAACTCATGGAACGGCGCCGCATCAAGCGCCTCCCCGTCATGCGCGACGGCAAGATGGTTGGTATCGTCAGTCGCGCCAATCTCATGCATGCTCTGGCAAGCCTCGACCGCGATACGCAGGTCGCCGTCGGCGACGACATCGCGATTCGCGACGGCATTCTCAAGTCGCTGGGCAAACAGCCCTGGGCGCCGAGCGTCAACGTCGTGGTCAAGAACGGCGTTGCGGAATTGTGGGGCACCATCACCGACGAACGCGAACGGCAAGCTTGCATCGTCACGGCCGAGAATGTCGCGGGCGTCCATGAGGTGCACGACCATTTGGTTTGGGTCGAACCGATGTCCGGCATGGCGTTTCCGTCGGCGGAGGACGAAGCCAAACCGCGCACGGACTCACCGCACAACGCCGTGCACTGAACGCGGCGGCGGTCGAAAACAATTTCGGCACGACACCCTCACGCGGCGACCATGATGCCCCGCACAGCCTTTCAAGCGAACAGCCGGACCATGCGCCGCAGCCTTCTGACGGCCGTTGTGCTCGCGGCTTTGCTGCCGCCGCTCGCCAGAAGCGAGGCAGTGCTGTCGCCAGCCGCGCAACGCGGGCTTGTCTTCGTGCGCACCTATTGCGCGGATTGCCACGCGATCGACAAGGTGAGCGAAAGCCCACTCAAGGTGGCGCCGCCGTTGCGCACGTTGCATCTGCGCTATCCGGTCGAAAGCCTGCGCGATTCGCTCGCCGAAGGCATCATCACCGGTCACCCGACGATGGCGCAATTCCAGCTCGATCCCGGCCAAGTCGCCGATGTCATCGCCTACCTGAAATCGCTAGAGCCGTGATCGGCAACAAGTGACGCGATTGATTTGAATCAACACTGGTGCCGAATCGACGTGCATCCTCGGCACGTTTCAGCTGGTCGGCTGTCGCGGGGGAATCTATGGCGCCATCGAATACACAAGTGAAATACATGACCTTCGGCGAAGGCGGTTCGACGGTCGCATTTGCCGGCCTTGCGATCTTCTCGATCGTGATCGCGGCCAAGGCCTACACCCCCGAGTACGCCTTTCACGCCTACCTCTTCGCCGCCGGCAGCGTGGCCGCGGTGTTTGCCATCGCCAATCGCTATTTCGACCGCGGCGCTCAAGCAGCGCCGCTCGTGATCGACGGCAAGCCGAACTACAATATGGGGCCGGTCAAGCTGGCAACGATCTTGGCGGTGTTCTGGGGCATCGCCGGATTCGCGATCGGGCTGTGGATCGCGCTCGAGCTCGCTTTCCCGGCGTTAAATCTCGACCTCTCCTTCATCTCGTTCGGCCGGCTGCGCCCGCTACACACCTCCGCCGTCATCTTCGCCTTCGGCGGCAATGTGCTGATCGCCACGTCCTTCTATGTCGTGCAGCGCACCTGCCGGGCGCGGCTGGTCGGCGATCTCGCGCCTTGGTTCGTGGTGCTCGGCTACAATTTCTTCATCGTCATCGCCGGCACCGGCTATTTGCTCGGCATCACGCAATCCAAAGAATATGCCGAACCGGAATGGTACGCCGATCTTTGGCTCACCATCGTGTGGGTGGTCTATCTGCTGGTGTATCTCGGCACGCTGATGCGGCGCACCGAGCCGCATATCTACGTCGCCAACTGGTTCTATCTCGCCTTCATTCTCACCATCGCCGTCCTGCACCTCGGCAACAACGCCGCAGTTCCGGTCTCGGTATTCTCGCCGAAATCGTACATCGTCTGGTCCGGCGTTCAGGACGCCATGGTGCAATGGTGGTACGGCCATAATGCCGTGGGCTTCTTCCTCACCGCGGGCTTCCTCGGCATCATGTACTACTTCATTCCGAAGCGCGCCGAGCGGCCGATCTACAGTTACCGCCTCTCGATCGTTCACTTCTGGGCGCTGATTTTCCTCTACATCTGGGCCGGCCCGCATCATCTGCACTACACGGCGTTGCCGGATTGGACGCAAACGCTCGGCGCGACCTTCTCGATCATGCTGTGGATGCCGTCGTGGGGCGGCATGATCAACGGAGTCATGACGCTGTCGGGCGCCTGGGACAAGCTGCGCACCGACCCGGTGCTGCGCATGCTGGTGCTTTCGGTAGCGTTCTACGGCATGGCCACCTTCGAAGGGCCGGTGATGTCGGTGAAGGCTGTCAATTCGCTGTCGCATTACACCGACTGGACCATCGGCCACGTGCATTCCGGCGCGCTGGGCTGGGTCGGCTTCGTTTCCTTCGGCGCGATTTATTGCCTGGTGCCCTGGCTGTGGAATCGCCCGCTTTATTCGCTGCGGCTGGTCAGCTGGCATTTCTGGATCGCCACCATCGGCATCGTTGTCTACATCACGTCGATGTGGGTGGCAGGCATTCTCCAGGGATTGATGTGGCGCGCCTACACCAATCTCGGCTTCCTCGAATATTCCTTCATCGAGACCGTCGAGGCGATGCATCCGTTCTACGTGATCCGCGCCATCGGCGGTGCTTTGTTCCTGGTCGGCGCGCTGATCATGGCTTTCAACGTCTGGCGGACGATCTATCCGCGTGAACAGCTCGCGGGCGCCGTGGCCATGGCTCCGGCCGAGTAGGAGGATCCTTCATGTCGGCTTATACGTCGCTGTGGCAGAGACACTGGATCCTCGAGCGCAATTCGATCCTGCTGTTGATCGGCATCCTGATCGTCATCGCGATCGGCGGCCTAGTGGAGGTCGTGCCGCTGTTCTATTTGCGCAGCACGATCGAGACCGCGCCCGGCATGCGGCCCTATACGCCGCTCGAGCTGGCTGGCCGCAACATCTACGTGCGCGAAGGCTGTTACCTCTGTCATTCGCAGATGATCCGGGCGCTGCGCGACGAGGTCGAGCGTTACGGGCATTACTCGCTCGCCGCCGAAAGCGAGTACGATCATCCGTTCCAATGGGGCTCCAAGCGCAACGGTCCTGACCTCGCGCGCGTCGGCGGCAAGTATTCCGACGACTGGCACCGCGACCATCTGCAAGACCCGCGCTCGGTGGTTCCCGGCTCGATCATGCCGGCCTATCCCTGGCTGTTCACGACCGATCTCGATTTTTCTCATATCGCCGAGGACATGAAGGTGCAGGCACTGCTCGGCGTACCCTATTCCGACGAGATGATCGCCAACGCGCTTGCCGACGTGCGCACGCAAGCGACCGCCGATGCGCCGGACGCCGCCGCGCTGGCGAAGCGCTATCCGAAGGCGCAGGCGCGCGGATTCGCCGGCAATCCCGGCCGCATCACCGAAGCCGATGCGCTGATCGCCTATCTGCAGATGATGGGAACGCTGGTCGACTTTAAGCTCTACGACGACAAAGCCAACATCCGCTGAGGAGGTACCGGTGTCGCCGACCTATCAGTTTTTCGCGGAATTCGCCCAGACCTGGGGCCTCGTCTACTTCCTCGTGCTGTTCATCGCGGTGCTGGTCTATGCGCTGTGGCCGTCGCGTCAGAAGAAGTTCGACGAAGCTGCGCGCGTGCCGCTGCGGGAGGATTGATCAATGCTCGGTCGAAAAAAATACGGCCCCAAGCCGCCGCCGAAGGTCGTGACCACGGGCCACGAATGGGACGGCATCCAGGAGCTGAATACGCCGCTGCCACGCTGGTGGCTGTGGCTGTTCTACGCGACGATCATCTGGTCCGTCGGTTATTGGGTGGTCTATCCGGCATGGCCGCTCCTTTCCTCCTACAGCAGCGGCCTGCTCAACTGGAATTCTCGGAGCGCCGTCAGCGCCGAACTGGCGGCGCTGCAGACGCAACGCGGCCCGATGATGACGCGGCTGGCCGCGGCCTCGCCGCAGCAGATCGAGTCGACGCCCGAGCTGCTCGACTTCGCCCGCACGCTTGGCCGCCGCGCCTTCGCCGATAATTGCGCGCCGTGCCACGGCGCCGGCGGCGGTGGCGTCAAAGGTTATCCAAATCTCGTCGACAATGATTGGCTGTGGGGCGGCACGCTCGATCAGATCGGGCAGACGATCCGGCACGGCGCCCGCGCCGGCGACGATGACGGCCATCAGGGCTCGATGCCGGCCTTCGGCCGCGACGGAATACTGAAGCCGACCGAAATCTCCACGGTGGCGGATTACGCGCGCTCGTTGTCCGGTCTCCCGACCGCGCCCGACGCCGATCTCGCCCGCGGCGCGAAAATCTTCGCCGACAATTGCGCGGTCTGTCACGGCGCGCAGGGCAAGGGCAATCGCGAGGTGGGCGCCCCGAACCTGACCGACCAGATCTGGCTTTACGCGCCGGACAAAAAAACCATCATGGAAGGGATCACCAACGGCCGCGGCGGCGTCATGCCGGCCTGGGGCGGCAAGCTCGACGACGTCACCATCAAGGCGCTGACGGTCTTTGTGCACACGCTTGGCGGCGGGGAGCAGTGACGGATGGATCCGGGTGGCGACAACGCGCTCGCTATGCAGGCCGCCCGTTCGCCGCAGCTCGGGCAACCGGCGCTCGTAGCGCTTAGCGATGGCGCACGAACGCCGCTGCCCGCCGGCGCGACCGAAACCGACCCCCCGGACGATGGGCCCCTCTACGTTGCCCGGCAAAAGATCTATCCGCAGCGCGTCAGCGGTACCTTCCGGCGCGTGAAATGGCTGGTGCTGTTCATCACGCTCGGCATCTATTATTTGCTGCCGTTCGTGCGCTGGGATCGCGGGCCGAACGCGCCGAGCCAGGCGGTTCTCATCGACTTCCCGAGCCGGCGATTCTATTTCTTCTTCATCGAGATCTGGCCGCAGGAGGTGTACTACATCACCGGCCTCTTGATCCTGGCGTCGATGGCGCTGTTCTTGATGAACACCATCGCCGGGCGGGTCTGGTGCGGTTATCTCTGCCCGCAGACGGTGTGGACCGATCTATTCCAGGCCATTGAGCGCTGGACCGAGGGCGACCGCCGCGAACATCTGCAACGCGACCGGCAGCCGTGGAGCGTCGATCGGCTGGCGCGGGCGGCAACCAAGCATTTTCTCTGGCTGATGATCGCGTGGTGGACCGGCGGCGCCTGGGTGCTTTATTTCGCCGATGCGCCGACCCTTGTCCGCGACCTGGCGACGTTTCAGGCGCCGCTGATCGCCTATGTCTTCATCGCACTATTGACGTTCACGACCTATTCGCTGGCCGGATGGATGCGCGAGCAGGTCTGCGTCTACATGTGTCCGTGGCCGCGCATCCAGGCGGCGTTGACCGACGAATACGCGCTCAACGTCACCTATCGCTACGACCGCGGCGAGCCGCGTGCCTCGCTGAAGAAAGCCGCGGCGCTGCACGACCGGGGCCTTGCCGCCGGCGAATGCATCGATTGCCTGCAATGCGTGCACGTTTGCCCGACCGGAGTTGACATCCGCGAGGGCTCCAGTCTCGGCTGCATTCAGTGCGGCCTGTGCATCGACGCCTGCGATGCGGTGATGAAAAAAATCGGCCGATCCGCTCGCCTCATCGCCTATGACACCGACGTCAATATCAAGCGTCGACAGGAGGGCCAAACGCCGCTCTTCCGCCTCGTGCGAACGCGCACGGTGCTTTATACCGTCATCATCGCGCTGGTCGGCGCGGTGATGATCTATACGTTGGCGACGCGGCGTAACGACGGCATTAGCATCATCCACGACCGCAACCCGCTGTTCGTGCGGCTGACCGACGGCGCACTGCGCAACGCCTTCGCCGTTCGCATCCTCAACAAAACGCTCGAGCCGCAAAGCTTCGTGCTCAAGGTCGCGGGTCTCGCCGATGCGGGGGTCGACGTCATTGGCAGCGCCACGCGTTCGGGCGGCGATCCGGTCATCGAGGTCGGCCCCGATCAATCCCGCGAAGTGCGCGTGCTGGTCACCACGCACCAACGGTTCGGGCCGGGAGCCTCGGTTCCTCTCACGTTCATCATCGCGCCGGAGAAGGGCGGCACCGCCGCGAGCGCCGGCGATCATTTCCTCGGGCCATGAGACGACAGCATGTCAGTGAATCGTTCAGCAGGCAGTGACGCCGAACTGCCCTCCGCCATGCGGCAGCGAAGCAAGCCGCCGCGGGAGATGACCGGGCGGATGGTCCTGGTCGGCCTTCTCGCTTTCTTCGGCATTGTCCTCGGCGCCAACGGTATGTTGGTGCACAAAGCGCTGTCGACGTTCGGCGGCGTCGAGACGGATAGTTCCTACCGCGCCGGACAGTTGTTCGAGCGCGACGTCGCCATGGCCAGGGCGCAGGATGCTCAGCATTGGCGGGTCGAGGCGANCGTCACGCCCGCAGCGGACGGCAGCGCGCTGCTCGATATCGTGGCGCACGANGGCGCCGGCCTGGCNGTTGCCGGCATCGNNGCCACCGCGACNTTCGANCGTCCGACCGATCGCCGCCTCGANCGCTCCGTNGCCGTCAGCGAGGATGNACCCGGCCATTTTCGCGGCAGCGCCGCAATATCGCCCGGGCAATGGGACCTNGTCATCGAATTGACGCGCCAAGGCGAGCGGCAATTCCGATCCAAGAATCGCATCGTCTTGCGGTNAGCAACCGAGATGNCCGAAACACTCGATCTNTCGATGTTCGTTGAGCGCGGCNCGGCCGGCGCCTCGCACATGACGCTTGCCGTCGAGGGCGTCGCCTGCGCCGGCTGCATCCGCAAGATCGAGAACGGCCTGACCAAACTGCCGGGCATCATCGACGCGCGGATCAACTTCACCCAGCGCCGGCTCGCCGTCGATTGGCGCGACGATGAGATCGACGCCGCCGGCATCATCAAAGCGATCGAAGGCATCGGCTATCGGGCGCATCCGTTCGCGCCCGAACGCGTCGAAGCGGACGATAGCGCCCAAGCCAAATGGCTGTTGAAGTGCCTGGCCGTCGCCGGCTTTGCCGCCATGAACGTCATGCTGCTGTCGATCTCGGTGTGGGCCGGCAACGTCTCCGACATGACGCAGGAGACGCGCGACCTGTTCCATTGGCTGTCCGCGCTGATCGCGCTGCCGGCCGCCGCCTATGCCGGCCAGCCGTTCTTTCGCAGCGCCTTGCGCGCCTTGCGCGCCCGCCAACTCAACATGGACGTGCCGATTTCGCTCGGCGTCGTGCTGGCGCTCGCGCTNTCCGTGTTCGAGACCGCTACGCANGCCGCGCACGCCTATTTCGATTCGGCGATCATGCTGCTGTTTTTTCTGCTCTGCGGCCGCTACCTCGACCTGGCGATGCGGCGCAAAACGCGGGTGTTCGCCGGCAATCTCGCAAGCCTGAAGGCGGAGTTCGCGCATCGGCTCGAGGCGAGCGGCGAACTCACCCAGGTGCCGGTCGCCGCGCTAAATCCCGGCGACCGGGTGCTGGTGCGGCCCGGCGAGCGCATCCCCGCCGACGGCGCCATCCTCGGCGGCAGCTCGGAGATCGACGAGAGCCTGGTGACCGGCGAGACGCTGCCCCGCGCCGTCGGCGCCGGCACGACGGTCTATGCCGGCAGCATCAACGCTTCCGGCGCGCTCACGCTGCGCGTCACCGCCGCCGGCGCCGGGACGCTGGTCGAGGAGGTGGAGCGGCTCCTGGACAAGGCGATTGCAGCGAAGTCGCAGACCGTGCGATTGGCCGATCGCGCCGCGCAATTCTACGCGCCGGTCGTACATGCAACGGCGGCGCTCACGGCGATCGGCTGGCTCATCGCCGGCGCGTCGCTGCACGATTCCATCGTCATTGCCATTGCGGTGCTGATCATCACCTGCCCCTGCGCGCTGGCGCTTGCCATCCCCGCGGTGCAGGTCGTCGCCGCGGGTTCGCTATTCCGCGCCGGCGTCATTCTCAACGGCGGCAATGCCATCGAGCGGCTGGCCGAGGTGGACACCGTCGTCTTCGACAAGACCGGAACCTTAACCCTGCCCGAGCCGGGCGTTGACGAGACCACGGATATCGACTCCGACATTTTGGAACGGGCGGCGCGGCTCGCGCTGTCGAGCCGCCATCCGCTTGCGGCTGCGCTGGCGCGCCGGGCGCGCGAGCGGATCGCCTATCCCGGCGCCGTTGAGGAGCCTGGCCAAGGCGTTCGCGCAGTCATCGACGGCGACGAAGCCCGGCTCGGCAGCGCAAAATTCTGTGCGCTTGCCGCGCCGGACGAACCGGCCGCGGCGCGCGATTCAACGGCGTCCTTCATCACCTTCGCCCAGGGCGGCAAGACCGCGACCTTCGCCATCCGGCAGGCCTTGCGGCCCGATGCCATCGCGGTGGCGAAGGCCCTTATGGCGCGCGGCCTTCATCTCATCGTACTCTCTGGCGACCGTCCGGCCGCCGTGGCGCCAGTGGCCAACGCACTCGGCATCGGCGATTGGCGCGCGGGCCTGAAGCCGGCGGAGAAGATCGCGGTCATCGACGCGTTGCAAGCGCAGGGCCGCCGCGTGCTGATGGTCGGCGACGGATTGAATGACGCGCCGGCGCTCGCCGCCGCCCACGCCTCGTTGTCGCCGGTCACCGCCGCCCATCTCACCCAGGCGCATGCCGACGCGTTGTTTCTCGGCGATCACTTGAAGCCGGTGCTGCACGCCGTGGTCGTGGCGCGGCGGGCCCGTTCCTTGATGAAACAAAACCTGGCGCTCGCGGTGATCTACAACGCGCTGGCGGTGCCGATCGCGATCGCCGGCTTGGTCACGCCGCTGATCGCCGCCGTTGCCATGTCGGGCTCCTCGATGCTGGTCACGCTCAACGCGTTGCGCGCCCGGCTGGCCGCCGATCGCGACCTCGCTCCGGCAGCAGTCGATCGCCTTCCCAACCCGGACTCGAACGGCAGCGCGATGTCGGCTGAGGCTGCATCGCTCTCGTCAGTTCCTTTCCCCAAGCTGGCAGCCAAGGCCACGCCGCGGCCGCTTGTCGAGGACATCAGCGCGTGAACGTGCTCGTCTATCTCGTTCCCATGGCCTTGCTGCTCGGCCTNACCGGGCTCGCNGGGTTCTTNTGGTCGCTCAAGAGCGGGCAATACGACGACCTCGACGGCGCGGCGCTTCGCATCCTNCCCGACGATGACATCGACAGTTAGTTCTTGATCNACAGCTTGACGTTGGTGACGCCCGGGTCCTGCNGATCGCNGGCGATTTCGAATCCCAGCTCCCTGCACATATCCAGCATCGTGGTGTTTTCGCGGAGCACTTGGCCTTCGATCAGGTGCAAACCTTCCGCGCGCGCGTACTCGATGATCGTCNGCATGAGCAGCCAACCGAGGCCTTTACCCTTCAGATCGGAGCGGACNAGGACGGCGTACTCGCCGCGATCGTATTCGGTGTTGGCGTGCAGACGCACCACGCCGAGCATTTCGCCGGTCGCCTCCTTGATGGCGATAAAGGCCATGGCGCGCGCGTAATCGATTTGGGTAAAGCGCGCGATGAAACTGTGGCTGAACTCCTTCAGCGGCGCAAAGAAACGCAGCCGCAAGTCGTCTTGCGTCACNGCGGCGAGGAACGGCCCATACAATNGCTCATCTTCCGGCCGAACCGGCCGGAACAGAACCGGCGTTCCGTCCAANAGCCGCACGTGCCGCTCCCACTCCGTCGGATAGGGTCGGATGGCGAANCGCGGATTGCCGGCAGACGCCTGGCGGCGCATCNCGGNCGGNGCNACCGANACNCGNCCGTCGACGGCGATAATGCCGGTCTCGTCGGCAAGAACCGGGTTGAGATCGATCTCGCGAATCTCGGGNAAATCCGCCACNAGCTGCGCCAGCTTGACCAGAAGGAGCGCTACCGCGTCCTGGTCCGCGGCCGGTACATTGCGGTAAGCCTTGAGGATGCGGGAAACCCGGGTGCGCGCGATCAGGCCGCGGGCGAGATCGAGGTCGAGCGGCGGCAAGGCCAGCGCCTTGTCGCTGATGGCTTCGACCGCCATACCGCCCTGGCCGAAGACAATCACCGGACCGAACGTAGGGTCGTCGGCAACGCCGGCAATGAGCTCGCGCGCCTTCGGCCGCAGGATCATGGGAAAAACCGTGACGCCGGTGACGCGCGCCTCGGGCCTCGCCGCCCGTGCCTTGCTGAGAATGTCCGAGGCGGCCTGGCGCACGGCGGCCTCATTGGTGAGATTGAGGCGGACGCCGCCGACGTCCGACTTGTGCACGATGTCAGGCGATAGAATCTTGATGACGACGGCGGTTCCTGCGGCCAGGTAGGGCCTGGCGACCGCCACCGCTTCGTCGGCGTTGCGCGCCAGAGCGGCCGGCGTGATGGGAATTCCATAAGCCGAGAAGACCCGCGTCATCTCCACCGGATCGAGCCAGATTCGATTATCGCGCAGCACGCCTTCGATGACCGGCCGCGCTGCGGCGACATCCGGCGCAAAATCCCGCGGCAGATTCGGCGGCGTCGCCATCAGCAAGTCGCGCAGTCCGCGGTAGCGCACCAGATGCATAAAGCCGGAGATCGCCGCCGTCTCCGTCCCGTAACTGGGAATGCCGGCGGCGTCGAACCCCGCCGCCGGACCGTTTTCGCCGATCCACATCGCGAACACCGGTTTGGCCGGAGCGTGCTTTTTGCGATGCTGCTCGGTCACGGCAACCACCGCTTTCGCGGCATCGCTCGCCGAGGCCAGTGCCGTCGGCACGTTCATGACCAGCACCGCGTCATTTTCCTTGTCCTCGAGCAGCTGCTCGAGCGCAACGGCGTACCGGGCGTCGTCGGCATCGCCGGCAATATCGACAGGATTGGCGCGCGACCAGATCGGCGGCAGCGCCGCGTCGAGTTTCTTCATTGTCTCCGCGGAAATGCCGGCAAGTTCGCCGCCGAAATCCGCCAGGCGGTCCACCGCCAGCACGCCGATGCCGCCGCCGTTGGTCAAGATCGCGAGCCGCTTGCCGGGCAGAGCGGTCAAACGGCCAAGCGTTTCGGCGGCGGCGAACAGTTCGTCGAGATCGAGCACTCGCAACAGACCGGCGCGGCGGAACGCCGCCTCATAGACCGCATCCGATCCGGCCAGCGCGCCGGTGTGCGTCAGCGCCGCTTTGGCGCCCAGCGTGTGCCGTCCGGATTTGATCACCAGCGCCGGCTTGGCGCGCGCCGCGGCACGTGCCGCCGACATGAACTTGCGGGCGTCCTTGATCGATTCGACGTACAGAAGAATGGCGCGGGTCCGGCGATCCATGGCGAAAAAGTCGAGCGCATCGGCGAAATCGACGTCGATGCTGTCGCCGATGGAGACGATGGCGGAAAATCCGATGCCCCGGACCGACGCCCACTCCACCAATCCGGTAGCCAGCGCGCCGGATTGCGAAATCAGCGCGAGGTCGCCCGGCGGCGGCGTCGAGGCGGCAAAGCTCGCATTGAGTTTGACGCCGGGTACCAGCACGCCCAGACAATTGGGGCCGACGAGGCGCATGCCGGCGGCGCGAGCGTTCTTCGCGCAGAGCTCGGCAAGCGAGCCGGGGCCGTGACCCAGTCCCGCCGTGATGATGATGGCGGCCGCCGTGCCTTTCGCCGCTGCCGCGGCAACGACCGCCGGAACCGTCGGTGGCGGCGCCGCGATTACCGCCAGGTCGGGAGCGCCAGGCAGATCATCATAGGATTTGACCGCACGAACTCCCTCGATCGCATCGTAACGGGGATTGACGAGATAGACCGGGCCGGCAAAGCCGGCGCGATGAAGATTGGCGAGGACGGCCCGGCCCGGCGATGTTCTGCGCGGAGAGGCGCCGACGACAGCGACGGATTGTGGCGAGAATAACTTGTCGAGACGATAGGTTGACATTGATCCGCCAATCTTAACGGGACGCGCGGCTTCGCCTGCTTCGAGTGATCCAATCTAGATTCGGATTTCCTTATAAATGCATTTCGGCCGCGAGCGATAATGATCTCGGTTGACCCTGATCCGCGCGCGACGCGGAACACTCATACCTCGCATTGATTCATATCAAAGCTGACCGTCGCTCACGTCGCCATGATGACGGCGCAGGGGAGTGAGCCATGCCCATCACCGATGCCATCATCGTCGCCGCGATTGTCGCGGCGTTCATCGTCTTCGCAGTGGTATTGGCCTGGGGAGAATACCAGACCAGGCAGCTGAGCCGGCCGCTCGCCCAAGCGGCAGCACCGGCGACAAAACTCGGGCCAATCGAGACGGTTCAGGCGCCCACGGCCCCCGGCCAAGGATTGAACACCGCCGCGAGCTGACGGCGGCGATTTGCCGCCCGACGCCCGGCAGCGAGAAAAGCGACGAGCGTCCGTCGAGCGCTTCTCAGGCGAGCCTACCCGGGAATTCGCACCGGCAGTGTCTCGTAGCCTTTGACGAAATTCGAATAAACCCACTTCGGTTCATCGACGACATCGATCGTCTCGAACCGCTGCAGGATCTCTTCCCACACGATACGAAGCTGCAATTCCGCGAGACGAAGACCGAGACAGCGGTGAATCCCGAAGCCGAAAGCGATGTGATTGCGCGCGTTGCGCCGCTCGATGACAAAATCATCGGCATTCTCAAACATGTCCTCGTCGCGGTTCCCCGACACGTACCACATCACGACCTTTTCGCCCTCCTTGATCTGCTTGCCGGCGATCTCGGTATCGCTCAGTGCGGTCCGGCGCATGTGGGCGAGCGGCGTCTGCCAGCGGATCGTCTCGGGCACGAGGTTTTGCACGAGTCCATGATTCTCCCGAAGCTTCTTGTATTGCTCGGGGAACAGATTGAGCGCGTAGACGCTACCGGAGAGTGAATTGCGCGTCGTATCGTTGCCGCCGACGATCAGCAGGATGAGATTGCCGAGGAAGTTCCGTGGATCCATGTCCCGCATCGCTTCGCTGTGGGCCATCATCGACAGAAGATCGGTCTTCGGCGGCTGCTTGATACGCTCGTTCCACAGTTCCTGGAAATAGGCGCCGCATTCCTGCAGTTCCGCCTCGCGCGCCGCTTCCGAAGCGATGATCTCGCGATTGCCGGGCGCCGCGGTCGCCACATCGGACCAGCGGGTCAGTTTGCGACGCTCCTCCCAGGGAAAGTCAAACAGCGTCGCCAGCATTTGCGTGGTCAGCTCGATCGAGACGCGATCGACCCAGTTGAACGTCTCGTTGCGCGGCAAGTGGTCGAGAATCTCGCGGGCCCGCACGCGAATTGTGTTCGCCAGCTGCTCGAGGTTTTCCGGCAGGAACATCGGCGCCACGGTCTTGCGCTGCTGACCGTGCCGCGGCTCGTCCATCGCGATGAAACTCTCGCGCCGGTAGTCCGGCTTGGTGTTCTGGATGCCAATGCCGCCGAGATTGACGTCGGACGAAAAGATCCGGTGATTGGTCTCCACGTGCATGATGTCTTTGTACTTGGTCACCGACCAGTAGGGGCCGACGCGGCTTTGCGGACAATAGTGGACCGGGTCTTCCTTGCGCAGCCGTTCGAAATACGGCCACATCGCATTGCGGCG
>JGI12270J11330_10002518_pt1 | contig 13379 bp, 17 predicted proteins | sample PeaSoiMetSII2010_FD_11330 | JGI IMG/M metagenome (IMG submission 11330)
CATGATATGAAGAGCCGTATGCCTGAAAGGGCACGTACGGATCCGTGGGAGCCCCAGGGGAGCAATCCCCTGGGGCCACCCGGCCCGGAACTGCCTCCAGCATTGTAGGCACTTTGCTACTGATGCTATAGGCGCCGGTGCCTATCATCCCAGAAGCACCCCTGAAGGGGATGCTACCAGAAGAGGCAGCAAACCCCCTGACAAGGGTGCTGCCATTGGGACTGAGAGCCGTCCAGACTGGAGAGCCGGTCTGCTCGTTTGCCTCAGGGCTTAAGCACTTAATTCATATCATGCATGCGCACAAGTGCTTCCGGCTTCTAGAGTTAGGGACACTTACTTGACCTGCTAAATTTACATCGTATACTAAACGTAGGGGAAAGCTCCCAGCTCTTACACGTCCCAGATCGGAGACTCGAACATGGCAAAGGCAAGTTTCACCAACCCGTTTCGACCCGGCGCTGGTCACATGCCTCCATACCTTGCCGGGAGAGAAAAAGAAAAGAGGGAGTTTGCTCGCTTCCTAGATCAGACAATAATTCTTGAGAACGTGATCCTCACCGGCCTCAGAGGTGTGGGGAAAACGGTTCTTCTAGACACATTCAAGCCGCTTGCCATCTCCAAGGGATGGCTTTGGGTAGGCACCGACATGTCGGAGTCGGTCAGCATCTCGGAGGAACGCCTTGCCATTCGTTTGATGACTGATTTGTCGGTGGTTACATCAAGCATCGTGATAACCTCAAACGAGGAAGTCACAGCTGGATTTCATCCCATTGTAGAGGAGGTCCACGAAGTCGTGGACTACGAGTACCTCAAAGGCATATATGATAGAACGCCCGGGATGGCCTCCGATAAACTGAGGGCGGTGCTTGAGCATGCCTGGAAATGCCTCAAAGTGGCAGGAGCCCGGGGTGTCGTGTTCGCCTATGACGAAGCCCAGAATTTGTCCGACAACGCCGCGAAAGACGAATATCCTCTCTCCTTGATGCTCGACGTCTTTCAGTCAATTCAGAAGAAGGAAATTCCGTTTCTGCTTGTTTTCACTGGCCTCCCAACGCTCTTCCCGAAATTGGTAGAGGCACGCACATATGCAGAGCGGATGTTCCACGTCATATTCCTGGATCGGTTGACTGAAAAAGATAGTCGCGATGCGATTCACAAACCCATCGAGGACACCAAGTGCCCTGTTAAGATGGGTGAGTCCCTGATTGCTCAAATGATTGAGATATCTGGAGGCTATCCGTATTTCATTCAATTCTTAGGGAAGGAGGTTTATGACGTTGTTCTTCAACGAATCAGGACTGATGAAAGCCTAGCCGGCCCAAAGATACCGGTACAATTCACCGACATCGTTCGGAAGCTGGACAATGATTTCTTCTCGGGGCGCTGGTCAAGAGCGACTGACAGGCAAAGGGACTTACTCTATGTCGTCGCAGAACTTCCAAATTCGGACAAGGAGTTCACCGTCAATGAGGTTGTCGAGGGCTCGAAGCGGAAACCGGGTAGGCCCTTCAGTTCCAGCCACGCCAATCAACTACTCGGATCGCTATGCGACTCAGGTTTGGTCTTCAAGAACCGACATGGCAAATACACCTTCGCTGTCCCCCTTCTAGATCGGTTCATCAAGAGGAACTCGCCGAAGGGGAAAAGCCCTCAGAAAGGGTGACCGCGACCAAGGGATCGCTCTTCAAGAATTGTGCGGTGTTTGCCATTGCCAGGTCAGAGTTTATGACAAAAAATCGGGGGACTCGGCGCGGCCATTAACGGCTGACGAAACTTCAGAACCTCTACTAATCTCTACCAAACGCCCGTCCAGTACTGGTGAAGTGGAGCTTGTAGAAGTCGACGTTGGCGCCACAAAGTGAATGGCCCCTGCCGCGCGTTCCGAAGTCGTGCCCCACGCCCCATGCCCCACGCCTCAGAAGGTTCCAGGAGGTGCAAGGTCCGGCAGGTCGTCGTCATCCGCGGGCTTTGATGGTAGCGGCTTGCGCTCTTGCTTGGCCCTGGAAGGAGCGGGGCCCGGCATGGCTTCGGGCAGGTCTTCGTCGTTGGGGCGCTGAGGCTTGGTCTGCGGCGGCGTTTTCTTTCGGCTGGTGGGCGGTGGAATGGCGTCGAGGTCTGCGGCGGTGGAAGGCTCGGCTTGCGGCTTGACCTCGCGACGAACGGGAGCGCGCGGTTGCGGCGAGGCGGCGTCGGGAAGAGTGTCCCGGCGAATCGCTCCGTCAATCTCGATCCCGTCCTGATCATCGAAGAAGGACGTCTCGTCGTCGACGATCACCGGTTGTTTTCTGGGCCGGCCGGCTTTGACGACGCGCTCGGGCCAGGCGGTTTTCTCGGCGAGCAGTTGCTGGAGCGAGACGGTGGAGGGCGGAACGGCCAGCGGGCTGTTGATCGCGAGGATCGCGGCGGGGGATACGGGCTGGTGGTAATAGAGTGTGTTGGCTCTCCCGTCGATCTGGAGCGTGCCCCCCTCGGCCGAGACGCCCGCGAAGATGCCGTGGGTGTTGGAATAGGAGAGGATCTCTGCCTGAAGTCCCGCGTCGGTGCTGGCCTCGAACCGTTTGCCAACAGGCCCGGCCGCGGCCGCGGCATCCACACCCAGCGTGAGCTTGCCCTTGCCCTTGAGGAACCGATCGAGCCCCTTCTGGCTCTGGAAGACCAGGACCAGGTCCGTCGACTGGGCGCCAGCCTGGGCTCCGAAGCTTCCTCCCAGGAGCTGAATGAAGACAGGGTTGCTCCAGGCGCCATCCGGCTGGCGGACCACCAGCACTCCGCGACCGAACCGGGCGCCGAAGATGAAGCTCATCTTGAACATGTCTGGAATGATCACGATCCCCTGCGCTTTGCGCAGTACCATGCGGGGCATCCCCGTTTTGGGATTGCGGGTGATCTCGCTGAGAACCTGGAGCGATTTCCCGACAGTGGCTTCAGGGTCTTTCTGGGCTCGGGCCGGATTGGACAGACAAACTGGCAGGAGGATGGAAAGTCCGACGATCACTGACCAGGAAGACGTTCTCACGATGACCTGACTCCTTTTGGACCTGGATCCCCGGGCAGGGGCCCTGCGTCACGCGTGATCCGCGGATCAGGTACGGACGCGACCCTCTCGTCCTGGCGGCGAACGAGCCGTGCTGGCTTGCTCTTGGCCGGACCGGCGCGGAAATGGCCCCTGACCGGGGCTTGTACCGGTTTCCGAGGGATCGGTCAACGGGAGTTCGTGGTTGCTACGGAGCCAGGAGCCAGGGAGCCGAGCTCAGATCTTAAGCCAGGGAATACCGAACAGGGTGTTGCTGGTGTGATGAGAGGCGGTGTGGCTGGTCGCCCATGTGGTATGCACGGACTGGCCAGTCCGATGCTGGTTCAAGGACTCGATGTAGTTCTTGAAGCTATTGGCATAGCTACTTATATCATTGCCCAGCTTGTGAAAATCGGCCGTGACCGATGGCGACACGTTGATTCCGAGTATGCTCGGGACCACCCGATCTTCCATCGATTCCAGCCGGGGAGTCGCAATGTGTCGCTTGCGCATGGAACGGAAACTCCTTCTCCGTGTTCCGGGACAGACCCAAGCAGGGTCCTGCTCGTCAGGGAAAGACGAGGTCCTATTACCCCGGCACGAAAGAAACGCATTGTAGGTCAGGCTTTCCAGCCTGACTCTGAGCCTCGTCAGGCTGGAAAGCCTGACCTACTTCCTTGCCGGGGTAATACTGGCAAGACGTGGTGTCTTCCTCTCTTATCGGCTCCAGAAGCGGGGAAGCTCAACGAATTTAGAACCTGGACTGGTTCGTCCCGATTTACCGGATGATCCGGAGATCGGGGGGAGCCGTCTTGGCGGCGACGCGGTGGTTGCCGGGTTGCTCGGGTGGAGGCGTGAGCGCATAGCGGACGGGAGTCTGGCCTGGCGGGCGCGTGATCCGGACTGGCGGCTTCTCGCCCCAGGCCGGTGCCTGCCGCTGGAGCGCGTATTCGTTGTAGTGGACCGTGAGAATCCGCCTCATCTCCACGATGGCTGCGTCGGTCTCCTCGGCGGAGTGGTCGCTCGAAACGATCAGCTCGGAGAGCGCTCCATCGATGTGAGCGCTCGTGTAGGGGACAACGCCATCGCCCCCCGTGGGCAGCGGCTCCTTGCCGTTGTAACCGATGATCGAGTGATAGGGGACCGCCTCGCTCAACGGCAACTGGTCGATCGATTGGAGCACGGGATTGCCCGTACCCAGTTGTGCCACGCTGGTCGCGTAGCGAGTGCCCCGGAAGGCTTCCGAGTTCTTCACCTGGCCATTGTACTGGGCCAGGGTTTTGCGGATCTGCAAGATATCGTTGGGAACTCGGATCATCTTCGAGGCCAGCCGCCCCACGAGCTCGTCTCCCAGCGGGCTGCCGCGATGCGGCGTCGAGACGAAGACCACCCTGCTGACCATGGGTACCGGCTCGAANATCAAGGCCTGCATCATCAGGTCCTTCAACTGGGGATCCATCTCGATCTGCTCGGGTGGGACCTTGGAGGCNGTGTTCCAGAGAGTCTGGCCGCTGCTGGCGATCGCCAGCCGCGAGAGCAGCCCGCCCATGCTGTGACCGATCAGGACCATCCGGTCGAAGGCCGNGTCNTTGCCCTCGGGATCGAGCTGGGTACGCAGGTCGGTCAGCGACTTGCGGAATCGCGCCCCAGACGCCAGGATCGGATTACCCGTCGAGTAGAAGAACATCCAGAATTGATAGCGCTTTCGNAGCTCGGGATCTCCGCGCAGGTCGTTCATGGCGTTGTCCCAGGCCTCGGGACTGGACATGAGTCCGTGCACGAAAACCACGGGGATCTTTCCCGGCTCATAGGGGTCGAGCAGGTAGATCCCGGTCCTGCCGTCGTACTCCGAGGGGAAGAGGACACCGAGTGCACCCAGCAGATTCAAGTTGGCGACGTGGAACTGACGGGCCAGAGGGACGGTCATGTCGTAAGCAAGTGGAAGGGCGGGGGCGTTCGATGCTGGCCGCCAGTTCATCGCGGGGTGGAGCACCGGGTCGTGCAGCTCGAGGACTGCCAGCGGTTCGCCGGGACCGGTTCCCGGCCTCAGAGTCGCCGAGGCCGCGCGGTAGAGTGTTTTCGGGAAATGGGCCTCGCAGGGCTCCGTCAGCGCTCCGGTCGTCTCGGTCGCGGGCTCACCCCACTTTCCGGATCGGGTGAGGAACACGACCACCGGCGCACCGACACCCCCCCGGCCGACCTGATGGCGGAAACCCTGGACTTCGAATCGGCGGGTCGGCAAGGTCTCTTCCCACCGCGCCGCTTCATACAACCCCACCCTCCCCCGCACGCCGATCCCCGCCCGCGCCAGGAACTCGGTCCAGGAAATGCCCTCGACCATCGCCTGTCGATGGGTCGTCTCCAGCGTGTATTCGATGGCCCGCCGGTAAATTCCCTGGGCTCCCGTGGCGGCATCGATATCAAGCCGTGGCGAGAATTCCTCGCTCTGGACGTACGGCAACGCCTTCAGGGCAGCGTCGCGGTAGTACGTGATCGCCCATTCGGGATGTTTCTCGTCGAGTGCCACGCCAGCCTGGACGAGCGCAAGCGCCTCGGCGGGAGGTGGCGTGGTACTGGATGGGGATTCCAGCGAAGTGCGGTCGAAGACTGGCCGATCGTGGATCACGATCGAGGCGCAGCCACTGAGTACCACCGGCAAAGCCATGACCAGCGGCCAGACCATCCGGGCCACGGCTACTCGCGGGGAGCGGAGGTGGTGGGCTGGTTCGAGGCTCCGCATCTCCCCTCCTTGGGCGAACTTCTGCTGCGCGCGGCACCTCCCTCGGTCCCGCAGTACTCCGTCGGCTGACTGGCGGCGAATCATACGGGGATTCGCCGCCTTGTCACCGGCAATCTGACGGCACTGCGATTTTATCCTCACAAAATCATCCCATGTTTAGCCCAAGTCAGGTTCACCATATTTCCTAGCTTTCTCGGTTTTCGTGCGTTGACCTGCTCTGTCCCTGGGTCAATGTCCAAAGAAATTCGGAACGGTTTTCCTCTCTCGTTACACTACCTCTTGTTCGGCAAGACGATCGGCGGAATGCGATGGGGAGGTGGAACCTTGGTGCGGCAAGCAGAGGGGCGAGCAGCCGTCTTGCGGCAGATCCATTTTCCCTGTTCCAGGTCGGTGCGTTCGGTGACTTGACCGATGGGCAGCTCCTGGAACGGTTTATGACTGGCCACAAGGAAAGTGCCGAGCCGGCGTTCACGGCGCTGGTGGAGCGGCACGGGCCGATGGTCTGGCGGGTTTGTCGCCGGGTGCTGACCGACTCGCACCAGGCTCAAGATGCCTTCCAGGCCACGTTCCTCGTCCTGGTGTAGCAAGGCCGGGTCGGTTCGCCACAAGGATTCGGTGGCGAGCTGGCTCTATGGCGTGGCTTACCGCGTGACCTCATGTGCTCGTTTCGCGGAGTTACGGCGGAGGAAGCATGAAGAGAACTACGCCACGCGGCAAGAACGGGTCTCGCGGACGAATCGGTATGAGAGCGCCGAGTTTGCCCGGCTGCTTGACGAGGAGCTCTGCCGTCTGCCGGAACGCTTCCGCGCGCCGATCGTGCTTTGCGATCTTGAAGACGTGACTCATGAGCAGGCTGCCGTTCGACTGGGCTGGCCAGTGGGAACCGTGAAGAGCCGCCTGGTCCGGGGCCGCGAGAAACTGAGATCACGACTGGTCCGGCGTGGTCTTGCTCCGTGCCTGGGGCTGGCCGGCGCGTGTTATGTTGAGATGAACTGATGCGACACGGAGAGCAAGCCGGACGTTTTCAGCAGTTCGGAGATGAGATAGAGTATTGTTCGGCCCCAGGAACATCTACCATGATGCCGTTGTTCGTGCCTTGATCGCCGAGGGATGGACGATCACTCATGATCCTTTGACCCTTTCGTATGGGGGAAAGGATCTCTTCGTTGATCTCGGCGCAGAGCGCGTCACCCTTGCCGCAGAAAAGCCCGGGCAGAGAATCGCTGTGGAAATCCAGAGCTTTCTCAGCCCATCCCCGGTTCGTGATCTGCAGGAGGCCGTCGGCCAGTACGAAATCTACAAGGCCATCCTGGCGGAGACAGAACCAGAGCGCCTACTCTTCCTCGCGGCACCCCTGCGGATCTACGAGAACTTACTTTCGGAAAGATTCGGTCAGCTCATCATCTCGCGACTGCAACTGCGGCTATTGATCTTTGATGAGACACAACAGAAGAGGCTCCAATGGATAAACGAGAGCGTTACCGCCTCATCGTGAGCCGTTTGATCGAGGAGTATGCCAGTTACAAACCCTCGCATGGCCAGATCGAGACCGAGGCGATCGTGGACCGCGTCAAGGACCATTATGAAGTAATGCACGTGGGCTGGGACGGATCACGCCGGATCCATGGCTCGGTTGTGCACATCGACATCATCGACGACAAGGTCTGGATTCAGTATGACGGCACCTCGCGCCCGGTCGCGGACGAGCTTGTCGCCGCAGGCATTCCGCGGGAAGACATCGTCCTGGGATTCCACCCGGCCGAGGTGCGTCAGTACACCGACTTTGCCGTTAATTGACCTGCACATTCAAGGCATGTGAATTCAAAATTACGGGCCAGAAACGCATCCGTCAAAGGCTCGAGCTTGATCTCTTCAGCGGCTTCACGGCGTTCCGCCCGAACAGCGCCTCGCGCATGCCGGGCTCGGGCTGGTTCGTTTTCTCGTTCCAGTAGCGGAAGCCGGCCTTCCAGTCCCAGAGCGCCCAGCCGATGCCGGCCGATTCGAGGGTCTCGCGAAAGGCGTGGTAGTAGTGGGCACGCGAGGCGGGATCGGCCGTGGTGTAGGCGCCGAACTCGCCCAGGTAGACCGGCCGGCCGTAGTAGTCGGACCACTCCTTGACCTGGGCGACAGCGGCCTCCATCACTCGCGGGCTGCGTTGATGCTGACCCAAACGGCGATCTGATATCCCTTGATGGCAATCGGTTCGATGCCGAGAAACAGCAGGGACGGCTGATCGGCCATGGGAAGACTATCGAGGATTCTCACTGGCGGCCTCGAAGTCATCGATCTCGAAGAAGGAGGGATCGATCTCTTCGTCTTCGAGGACTGTGCGCAGACGTTCAAAGACCTCGGCTTTCACGATCACATAAACCTGATGTGTCTCTGGATCCTCGACCCGGAGAGGATTCCCTCCTGCCTGTGCAATCGCCTGTCGTTGCTCCAGAGTAACAATGGTCATGGCCGGTGAACTCCTCGGCAAGAATTATACCTCGGCCGCAGTCAAAAGGTCTCCTGGTCCGATCTCCGGTCCGCCGTTTTTCTTTCGAACTCCGATACGGCTTCCTCGCTATAATGAACCCAGACCGACCTGGATTCGCGGACTCACGAGGGAAAGGATCGCGCATGCTGCCTGTTGTCACAACCCGCCGCCGGTTTCTGAGCCGAGGTCTCGCAGGTCTGGGCGTGGTGGGTTCTCTGGGCTCGCGGCCGGGCCTGGTCTGGGGACAGACGGCATCGGCCGTACCCTCGATCGGGTCCATGATCGACCGTGCCATCAGGTTTCTCCGTCCGCGGCAGGACGCCAAGGGGGGCTGGTCAACCCAGCGCGAGCCGGGAATCACGGCACTGGTGGTCACGGCCTTGCTCCGCTCGGGACAGGTTCCTCCGGGCGATCCCATGGTGACCCGCGCCTTCAAGTACCTCGAAGGCTTCATCGGTGCCAAGGGCGGGCTCTCCGAGGCCCCTCATGCCAATTACTCGACCTCGATCGCCCTGGTGGCGTTCCAGCAGGCCAACGTCAACGGGCGCTATAACCGGGTGATCAAGGCCGGGCAAGATTTCCTCAAGTCCATGCAGTGGGACGAAAGCGAAGGAAACCGCGGACGACGCGTTTTACGGCGGGGCGGGATACGGCGGCGGCAATAGCCGGCCGGATCTATCCAACACCGCCTTCTTCATGGAAGCCCTGCGCGACACCGGGCTGCCGGCCGATGATCCGAACTTGCAGAAGGCGCTGGTCTTCGTGTCCCGATGCCAGAATCTGAAGAGCGAGTTCAACGATCAGGCCTGGGCGGGAAAGATCAATGACGGCGGGTTCATCTACACTGCGGCACAAGGCGGCAGCAGCATGGCCGGCAAGGAGGCTAACGGCGGTCTCCGTTCCTACGCCAGCATGACCTACGCCGGGCTCAAGAGCATGATCTACGCGGGGCTCGCGCGTGAGGATCCCCGGGTCAAGGCGGCCCTCACGTACATCACCCGCCATTACTCTCTGGAGGAGAACCCGGGGCTGGGGCAACAGGGGCTGTATTACTACTATCACACGTTCGCCAAGACGATGTCGGTGCTCGAGACGCCGACGATCACGGATGCCGCGGGGGTGTCGCACGACTGGCGCGCCGAGCTGGTCGCGGCCCTGGCGAAACGGCAGCAGACCGACGGCAGTTGGATAAACTCCGCCGATCGTTTCATGGAGGGGGATCCGAATCTGGTGACCGCCTATGCGCTCTTGGCATTGGCTTACACCCGGCCCCAGACGAAAAGATCGTAATTGGGAGCGCGGAGAGGACCTGCCGCGCCTTGACTGCTCGCCACTGGCTCATACAGAAACCGAGAAAATCTGTCGTTGGCGGGGGCCATTTCACCATTCTCCAGCCGGTCTGCGATCACTCTCAGGGCAAGAGCCTGGACTCGGAATATCGCCGCTTCTCGAGTCTGCCCGTAAACCATCACTCCAGGGAGCTCCGGAACCTCCGCGATCCACCGGCCATCGTCCTCGCGCTCGACCTCGATGAGCAAGTTCATTGGCAGTTCTCTCATTCCGCGCGAACGGTGTTCTCGAGTTCCCGCTCGATGCGTGACTTCATCTGGCTCAACTCATCGCCGCGGTATTTTCCTTGCGGCCACGGCCAGCGGATCGAATCGTTGGCGAAGCGGGGGACGATGTGCCAGTGGCAATGATCGATGGTCTGGCCGGTGACGGAGCCGTTGTTGATGATGACGTTGAGCCCCTCGGCGCCCGTGGCGGCCTTGACGGCGCGGCAGAGCCTGGGGAGAAGCGAGCCGGCGTGGGCGGCGATCNCTTCCGGGAGCTCTCCCAGGTGCGCGTGGTGAGAGCGTGGTACGAGGAGCGTGTGACCCGGATTGAGNGGGTTGATGTCGAGGAAGACCACGGCTTGGGCCGTTTCGAGCACCCGGGCCGAGGGGATCTCGCCCCGGACGATCTTGCAGAAGACGCAGTGCGCGTCATGCACGGAATGAGACACAACGCGGGACTCCCAGAATGAGCGAACCGGCAAAACCCGGGCCGAATTCGACCCGGGTGGATTTCTTTACGGCTTAGCTTGCGCTCGGTGAGGAGACGACGGCCGGGCGTGTCGGCGCCTTGATTTGCTCCTGTTCGCCGAGGAGGCTGATGACGGCCATCGCGGCGGCATCGCCCTGACGGACCCGGGCCAGCTTGTAAATGCGGGTATAGCCGCCCGGCCGGCTCTTGTACCGCGGCCCGATGTCGTAGAAGAGCCTGTATGTGACCGATTTGCTGGTCAGCACCGCCAGGCAGCGGCGGAAGTTGTTCAAGTCCCAGCCGTCCTTGGCCAGGGTGATCAGCTTCTCGACATACGGCTGAACTTCCTTGGCTTTAGGAAGCGTGGTCTTGATCTTGCCGTGCTCCAGCAGCGCCGTGGCCAGGTTGCGCAGGAGCATCCGGCGGTGTTCGGGTGATCGTTTGAATTTTCGGCCGGCTTTCTGGTGACGCATGGTTCATTCTGTGATCAGTGGCCAGTGGCCAGTGGCCAGAAAAGCGGCCCACAAACCAAGGCTCAGGGTTCTGGAATCGACTCGTGTTGTGAGTTGCTGGCCACTGGCCGCTGGCCACGTCTCTCCAGCTCTCACCCTGTTGATGCTGGCCACTGGCCACTGGCCACTGGCCACTTCGCTGCAGTTCTTAGCCTTTGGCCGGCACGTTCATGCCCAGGTCCAGCCCGATCTCGTGGAGCTTGGCGCGAACTTCCTTGAGCGTGGTCTCGCCGAAGTTCCGGACGTTCAGGAGCTGGTCTTCCGAGCGGCTGACCAGGTGCCGGACCGTCGTGATTCCCTCGCTCTCCAGGCAGTTGGTGGCGCGGACGGAGAGCTCNAGTTCNGCCAGGCTCATGTCGAGCTTGCGTTCCAGCTCGGCATCCAGTGGNGCGTGCTGATGCCCGTCGTAGGGGCTTGCCTCGGTGGAAAGGCCCGGGCCCGGCTCNTTGTACTGGACGAACGGATTCAAGTGCTTGCGNAGGATCTTGGCGGCCTCGACGAGAGCCATCTCCGGGCCGAGGACACCNGTCGTCCAGATTCGCAGGATCAGCTTGTCGTAGTTGGTTCGCTGGCCGACGCGGGTGTTCTCGACNTGGTACTCGACGCGCTGCACCGGGCTGAAGCTGGCGTCGATCGGGATNACGCCAATTTCGAGGTCGTCGGTGTGGCCCTCGGCTGCCGTCCGGTAACCGCGGCCGTTCTCGATCGTCATTTCCAGGTGGAACGGCACGTCATCGGTCAGCGTGCAGAGAATATGGTCGGGATTGATGATCTCGACCGACTCGTCGTGCAAGATATCGGCGGCCGTGACGACGCCCCGGCGATCCCGATCGATGCGGATGGTCCTGGGGTGTTCGGAGTGATTCTTCACCACCAGGAGCTTGACGTTGAGCACCAGGTCAGTGATGTCGTCAACCATGCCGGGGATCGACGAAAACTCGTGCTGCACGCCCTGGATCTTGATCTTGGTGATCGCGCTGCCCTCCAGGCTGGAGAGCAAAATGCGCCGCAGGCTGTTGCCGACGGTGTGACCGAAGCCGCGTTCGAAGGGCTCAACGTGGAACTCGCCGAAGGTGTCGGTCAAGGTGTCGCGGCTGCAGATCACCCGGCTGGGTAGTTCGAGGCCACGCCAACGAATACGCATCACTATGTCCCCCCAATAAGCGCTCGACCGACCTCGATCAGCGGCTCAACAACTCGATGATCAACTGCGGTGTCACGGGTAGCGAGATATCCTGTGTGGACGGCATGCGGGTGACCCGTCCCTCGGGAGGATCGACGCTGAGCCGGTCCAGCCATTCGGGAACCGGGGGAGCCCCCCCGGCCATGTTGCCGGAGACCAGCTTGCGGGAGTGGTCGCGGTTCTTGACCTGGACCTGGTCGCCAGGGCAAACCAGGTAACTGGGGATGTCCAGTTTCCGGCCGTTGACCAGGATATGTCCGTGGCGGATGATCTGCCGGGCCTGGGGCCTGCTGGCGGCGAAGCCCAGCCGGGTGACCACGTTGTCGAGCCGGCGCTCGAGCAGGGACATCAGGGCGTCGCCCGTATTGCCGGCCCGGCGGTTGGCCTCCGCATAGTACTTGCGGAACTGCCGCTCGAAGATCCCGTAGTAGCGCTTGACTTTCTGCTTCTCGCGGAGGCGGACGGCGTACTCGCTGGCCTTGCCCCGGCGATACTGATGCATGCCCGGCACCCCTTCGCGACGGTCCACGGCGCACTTCGGGGTATCGCACCGCGTTCCCTTGAGGAACAGTTTGGTTCCTTCGCGGCGGCAGAGCCGGCAAACCGGTCCAGTATTACGTCCCATGGTGAATCAGCATTCCTCGGTCGGATCGAATTCGTGAATTTACGCTCAAGCATTCGTTGCGTTTGCATGCCGGCACGGTCGTTTCCGAGCCGGCTGCTGGATCAAGGTCGAATCAGGTCGAGCTGCGGTCGCCAGCCCGCCAGCGAGCCAGCCCTTGCCCGGGACAATGGGTCCGGAGCTCAGACGCGGCGCTTCTTGGGCGGCCGGCAGCCGTTGTGTGGCAGCGGTGTGACGTCCTCGATGGCTTTGATCGAGAGCCCGGAGGCCTGGATGGCCGTGATGGCGCTTTCCCGCCCCGATCCGGGCCCCTTGACCTTGACCTCGACCTCCTTGACTCCATACTTCGTCGCGGTCGCCGCCGCGGTCTCCGCCGCCCGCTGCGCGGCGAACGGCGTGCTCTTGCGGCTGCCTTTGAATCCGACGGTCCCGGACGAGGCCCAGCACAACGCATCGCCATTGGGGTCGGTGATCGTCACCGTCGTGTTGTTGAACGTCGCCTTGATGTGCACGACCGCCCGGCTGACGTTGCGTCGTGTCTTCCGCTTCTTGGCCTTGGCCACGGCTCCGGTGCTCCTGAATCAATCTGATCCGATCAATACTCTGGTCGTTCTTGGTTCGTTCACGATCATGCCTAGCGCAACTCCTTGACGCCCTTCTTTCCGGCCACAGTCTTGCGTGGGCCCTTCCGGGTCCGCGCGTTGGTGCGCGTGCGCTGGCCCCGAACCGGCAGACCTTTGCGGTGCCGAAGGCCCCGATAGCAGCCGATATCGCGGAGCCGGGCGATGTTCTGCTGGACCTGGCG
>JGI12270J11330_10002525_pt1 | contig 13366 bp, 13 predicted proteins | sample PeaSoiMetSII2010_FD_11330 | JGI IMG/M metagenome (IMG submission 11330)
CGGCGAGCTTCAGCCAGTCGGGAATGTTGTTATGGACGGGGCAATGGACCTGGCAGAAGGGCACGCCGCATTGCGAACAACGGCCTGCCTGCTTGGCCGCCTGGTCCACGGCGTAACGGGGATAGATCTCCCGGAAGTCGCGACGACGGCCGGCGGCCGGCCGCTTGGCCGGCATCTCCCGCCCGAGATGGACGAAGCTCTGCATCTTCGACGCCATCCTCGGTCTTCCCCAATGCCGGCAATTGATTAAGACATAATCATTGACCTGATTTTTCTCTCTGTCGAGTCACATCAGCCAGCTTCGGACGATCTGACCAAAATTGACAGAAAATTAGTTCCATTGCGGGACCAATTGACTCCTTCGGCTCCTACAGGCTGGGTGATATAAGCAGCGGCCTGCCGCCGGAGAGCTTCCTTGCCGCCGTTCCACATCGTCGTCATGGCCCTCGCCGAGGGGATCACCGAGCTGCTGCCCATCGGCTCTTCGGCCCATTCGGTGCTTTTTTCGGCCGTCTCCGGCTGGCCTGAGCAGGGCCTCGCCCTCGATCTCGCCGTCCATCTGGGCTTGCTGGCCGCGCTGCTCGCCTATCTTTGGCGAGACATGCTCCACCTGGGGGAAGGCTTCGCCGACCTTGTCCGGGGCAAGGTGGGGGTGGAAGCCCGCCAGCTGCCGCCGCTGCTCATCGCGGCCCTGCCGCTGCTCATTCTCGGATGGCCGGTCGAGCGCTTCGCGCCCGCCGCCGAGCTCGGTGGCGTGGCCATGGTGGCGTGGACCAGCATGGGATTTGCCGTGCTGCTCTTCTTCGCCGATCGCTTCGCGCTTACCGTCCAGCGCATCGAGCATTTGAGCCTCGGCCATGCCTTCTTCATCGGCCTTGCCCAGCTTCTGGGCTTGGCGCCTGGCATCGGCCGGCTCGGCGCCGTCATCCTCGCCGCGCGCCTCTTCGCCTGCGAACGCCGGGAAGCGGCGCGCCTGGCCCTCCTGCTTTCGGTGCCAGCGCTGGCCAGCGCCTGCATTCTGGAAGCGCTCGGTCTCGCCGAGGCAGGCGGCGCAGTCCCGGCCAGCGACCTGCTCTGGGCGGCCGGAATCGCCGCCCTCGCCGGCTTTCTCGCCATCGCCTTCCTGATGCGCTGGCTCGAGACCGGCAAATTCGGGATCTTCGTCGCCTATCGGCTGCTGGTCGGCGGGGCGCTTGTGTATTTGCTGTATTTTCGCGGAGCGTAGAGAAGTATTCGGAAGTCACATAAAACTATCAGACTTCCGATTCACTTTCGCGCTTTCTCGTCACGACCGAGTCTGTTCCGGTCATGACGATGTGGGCGTTCCGGCGGGTCACGCTCTTGCGAATCGCCCGCCCGGCCTGAACCGCTCGAGATAGCTGGGCAGGATCGCTTCGAGGCCCTCGGGCTCGATGCCCAGCTCCTTCAGTCCCGCGAATTGCCCGCTCGGTACATTGTCGCGCTCCAGCAGGCGGAGCTGGTCGAGGGTCAGCGGCGGCTGGGGCAGCAGGCCCAGCAAGCCGGCTTGCAAACGGGCGAGCGGCATGGGTATGGGCAGCAGCAGGCGCCGGCGGCCGATCTGTGCCAGGAGGATCTCCATCAGACCCTTGAAGGTGTAGGCCTTGGGGCCGGCGAGTTCATAGGTGCGGCCTTGCGTTCCGGGATTCTCCAGCGCCGCCATGGCGGCATCGGCCACGTCGCCGACATAGACCGGCTGGAAACGGGTGCGCCCGTCGCCGATGAGCGGCAGGGCGGGGAGAATCTGGGCCATCTTGGCGAAGCGGTTGAAGAAGTCGTCCTCGGGCCCGAAGACAATGCTTGGCCGCAGAATCGTCGCAGTCGGGAACTGGTCCAGCACCTGGGTCTCGCCGGCGGCCTTGGATCTTCCATAGGCCGCGGGCGAAGCCGGATCGGCGCCCAAGGCCGAGACATGCAGGAACCGATCCACGCCCGCAATCTTGGCCGCGCGGGCAAGGCGCCGGGGTCCTTCGGCATGGACGGCATCGAAGCGCTGGGGGCCGCGCTCGTAGAGAATGCCGACCAGATTGATCACCGCCTCGGCGCCCGCAACCGCGGCGCTGACCGAGCGTTCGTGCCGGATATTGGCGGCGACGGGCGTGATCTGGCCCACATCGCCCATGGGTTTCAGGAACAGGGCTTCGTCGGGGCGCCTGATGGCGACGCGCACCAGCCAGCCCCGTCTTGCCAGGCGCTGCACGATGTAGCGGCCAATGAAGCCGGAGCCGCCGAAGACCGTCGCAAGCCGTCTTGCCATCGCCCACCCCGCAGTGCCGCGCATGGGATACAGCGAGGCAAGGCCCTCTGGCAACAGGAGGATTTGGCCGTTGACATTGCCCCATGGCTGACGAAAATCGCGCACCCGAGCCCAGGTGGCGGAATTGGTAGACGCGCAGGTTTCAGGTACCTGTGGCCGCAAGGTCGTGGAAGTTCGAGTCTTCTCCTGGGCACCATCGGCTGCCGCCCGCATTAATGCCACTGGAGCGCGATGAACATCAGGCTGCATCGCGGTGATCTTCCCGCGGATTTGTCTCTCGGCAAGGTCGTGGCAGTCGACACCGAGACCATGGGCCTCAATCCCTTCCGCGACCGTCTCTGCCTGGTGCAGCTTTCGGGCGGCGACGGAAATTGCGAACTGGTGAAGATCGCTGCCCCCGCCCCCGGCTCGGCCATGCCGGCGGCCGCGCCCAATCTGAAGCGCTTGCTGGAGGATCCCGAAGTCCTGAAGCTGTTCCACTTCGCCCGGTTCGACATCGGCATGCTGAAGCATTGGCTCGGCATCGATTGCCGGCCGCTCTATTGCACCAAGATCGCCTCGCGCCTGGTGCGCACCTTCACCGACCGGCATGGCCTCAAGGACTTGTGCAAGGATCTGCTGGGGATCGATGTCTCCAAGCAGCAGCAGTCCTCGGATTGGGGTGCCGCGGAGTTGAGCCCCGAGCAACTGCGCTACGCGGCCGGCGACGTCCTGCATCTCCACGCCCTGAAGGCGAAGTTGGACGAGATGCTGGAGCGCGAGGGGCGCCGATCCCTGGCCGAAGCCTGCTTTGCCTTTCTGCCCACCCGCGGGAGTCTCGATCTCGGCGGCTGGGCCGAACCCGACATCTTTGCCCACTAGCCCATTGGGCTTTTGCTGCGGACTGATAGAATGCGATTTGATCCGGCGAAAGACGTGCCATGACGGCGGTCGCCTCGATTCGTGATCAGACAGCCGACCGGGCCGCGGCGGAGCGGGTATTGCGGCTGGCGTCCGAGGGGCTGACCGCCCTGGCGGCGAGCCTCGACGCACGATTTTTCCAAGCCCTCGACATCCTGGCCGCGGTCGAAGGCCGGGTGGTGGTCACCGGCATGGGCAAGAGCGGACAGATCGCCCGCAAGATCGCGGCGACGCTGGCCTCCACCGGCCGTCCGGCCCTCTTCGTCCATCCGGGCGAGGCGAGTCACGGCGATCTCGGCATGATCGCCGAGGGCGACGCGGTGATCGCGCTCTCCTATTCCGGCAACACCGCCGAGCTCGCCCATATCGTCGGCTACGCCAAGCGCTTCCGCATCCCNCTCATCGCCGTGACCGGCCGGGCCGANAGCGCNCTTGCNGAGGCGGCCGACGCGGCCCTGGTGCTTCCCCGCGTCGCCGAAGCCTGCCCCCACGGCCTGGCGCCGACCACGTCGACCACTATGATGCTGGCGCTGGGCGACGCGCTGGCCGTGGCGCTGCTGGAACGCCGGGGCTTCAGCGCCACTGATTTTCACGCGCTCCATCCGGGCGGCCAGCTCGGCCGGCAGCTGCGGCGCGTGGCAGAGCTGATGCATCGGGGCGATGCGCTGCCGCTTGTCGCCTTCGGCTCGACCATGAACGAGGCGATCCTGGCGATGACCGCCAAGCGCCTGGGTTGCGTCGGCGTCGTGGACGCGGGCGGGCGTCTCGCCGGCATCATCACCGACGGCGATCTCCGCCGGCACATGGCGCCGGATTTGCTCGACCGGCGCGTGGAAACGGTGATGACCCGCGGGCCGCGCACGATCCGTCCCCAGGCGACTTTGGCCGAAGCCATCGGCCTGATGACCGCCCCGGACCGGCCGATCACCGCTCTCTTCGTGGTCGAGGGCGACCGGCCCGTTGGCCTGTTACACATGCATGATTGCCTGCGCGCGGGGGCCCTATGATGGCGATGCCGCAACCGGCAGGTCCGCGCCGACCGCTCCATCCCCATGTCCGGCGCCACACCCGCATGGTCCTCACCATGCGCCTGGCGCTGCCGGCGCTGGCAGCCCTCCTGCTCGCCTGCCTCGCCTTCTGGACCCAGTTCGGCGGCGAAAGCGGCTTGTTCCGCCTGACGTTCAATCCGGGTCATCGCGAGGAATTCAGCGCGCTCACCATGAGCAACCCGCATTTCGAAGGCGTGGATCAGCAGCAGCGCCCGTTCAGCGTCATGGCCCGCAAGGCAATCCAGATGGACAAATCGGGCGACGTCATGGAGCTGGAGGCGCCCGAGGCCGACGTCACCACGCAGGACGGTGCCTGGCTGGCGATCAATGCCGACAGCGGCCGCTTCATGCGCGTCGCCCAGAAGCTGGACCTGGACGGGGCCGTCAGCCTGTTCCATGACCAGGGTTTCGAGTTGCATACCAGCGACGTGCAGGTCGATCTCGCGGCCAGCTCGGCCCACACCAACCGGCCGGTGCAGGGCCAGGGCCCGTCCGGGAACATGACCGCCGACGGGCTCGATGTCTTCGACGGGGGAAAACGGATCGTGCTCCTGGGTCACGCCCATGTTTCCATCTACGGTGGCGATCAGCTGACCGAGGCGCCGAAGCCGTGAGGGGGCCGATTGCGGCCGCATTGCTGCTGGGCCTCCTGGCTGCCGGCGGGTTCGCCGGCGTGGCCGACGCCCAGCAGGCCTCTCAGGGCCAGGGCTCCGGCGCCGTGGGCCTGGTGCCGAACTTCGGCAGCGTGGATACCGGCAACGCCGGCGCGCCCATCGATATCGAAGCGGATGACGGCATCGAATGGCGCCGCGACCAGCAAGTCTATATCGCGCGCGGCAACGCCCATGCGGCACGCGGCGACATTTCGGTCAACGCCGACAGCCTGATCGCCCACTACCACGACAACGGCGGCGGCAAGACCCAGATTTACATGATGGAAGCGGACGGCCACGTGGTCCTGAAGACCAAGGACGCCCAGATCGTCGGCGACCGCGCCATCTACGACCTGGAGAAGGGCTCGGCGATCGTAACCGGCAAGGTCCTCAAGGCCAGTTCCAAGGAAGATTTCGTCACCGCGCGGGACAGCCTGGAGTACTGGAACCAGCAAGGGGCGGTGGTCGCCCGCGGCAATGCCGTCGCCGGCCAGGCGGACCGGGAAATCCATGCCGATCTGCTGACCGGCTATTTCCGCATCGAGCCGAACGGCGCCAAGAAAATGTACCAGGTCGAAGCGACCGGCAATGTCCGGCTGATAAGCCAAGGCAGTGTCGCCCGCGCGCGCAAGCTGGTCTATAATCTCGATACCGACGTCGCCGTGCTGGAGGGAGATGTGAAGATTACCCGCGGCAAGAACCAGCTGAACGGACAACGGGCGGTCTACAACCTGAAGACGGGCCAGGCGAAGATCACCGGCGGCGGCGGCAAGGTGAAGACTCTCCTGGTGCCCGGCAGCGAATCCGGCGCGGGGCTGGCACCCGGTGGCCTTGCCCCAGGGGGCGGGCTGGTGCCATGAGCGACCGCAGCACCAAATCGGCCAAGATCGTCGTGGTCCCGCAGGCCCAAGTCGAGCCGGCCAGGAAGCCTGTGCGCCTGCCCGCCAGGCCGGCTGAGCCGGTGCGTCGCGAAAGCGTGGTGCCGGCGCCCGTTCCCGGCCATGAAGGGCTGGCGGCGCACAACCTCAACAAGCGGTTCAAGAAGCGCCCGGTGTTGCGCGGCGTCTCGATCTCGCTGCGCCGGGGCGAAGCGGTCGGCCTGCTCGGTCCCAACGGCGCCGGCAAGACGACATGCTTCTACATCATCACCGGACTCATCCATCCCGACTCCGGGACGGTCGAGCTCGACGGCTACGATGTCACCAGGCTGCCCATGTACCGGCGCGCGCGCATGGGCATCGGCTACCTGCCCCAGGAGGCCTCGATCTTCCGTGGCCTTTCGGTCGAGCAGAACATCCGCGCCGTGCTCGAGGTCGTGGAGCCGGACCGGGCCCGGCGCGAGGCGCGGTTGGATGAGCTTTTGGCCGAGTTCTCCATCGAGCATCTGCGTCATGCCCCGGCGCTGGCCCTTTCGGGCGGCGAGCGCCGGCGTTGCGAGATCGCCCGCGCTCTTGCGGCAAATCCGGCCTTCATGCTGCTGGACGAGCCGCTTGCCGGTATCGATCCCATCGCGGTCGGCGAGATCCGCAATCTCGTTTCCCACCTGAAGGACCGCGGTATCGGCGTGCTGATCACCGACCACAATGTCCGCGAGACCCTCGAGATCGTCGATCGGGCCTACATTTTGTACGAGGGCCAGGTGCTGCGCGAAGGCGTGCCGGAGGAAATCGTTCTCGACGGCAATGTTCGCCGGGTCTATCTGGGCGAGCGCTTCACGCTCTGAGGCGGCGTTGGCGCCATGACCGCCACCCGCCTGGGACTAGGCCAAACTGCGGCCCTGCGAAGAGGCCTGGCGCTGACGCCGGCCATGCGCCAATCCATGAAGCTGCTGGCTCTGTCGAATGCCGAGCTTTCGCAGCTGCTGGCCGAGGCGCTGGCGGAAAATCCGCTTTTGGAAGCAGCGTCGGACTTGCCGGACCAGCCTGCTGCCCCGCTGCGCCGGCCCCGCCCCGCGGCTGGGTCGCGTCAAGCGCGGCCACTTCCCGCCGGTCTCGAGCGCATCTGGCGCAAGCTCGATCGGCGGCCTCGCGACGCCGGTTATGCCGAGGAAGGCGAGATTCCAGCAGCCGGACCAAGCTTGCACGATCACCTGCTGCATCAGCTTGGCACCGACCTCGCCGATCCGGTGGATAGGGCGATCGGCCGGGCGCTGATCGAGAACCTGGACGAGGCGGGCTACCTGACCGGCGATCCGGCTGAAATCGCGAAGCGCCTCAATCTGCCGGCCGACAGGGTGATGACGGTCCTGCACCGTCTCCAGGGGTTCGATCCCCCTGGTGTCTGCGCCCGCAATTTGGCCGAGTGCCTGGCCCTTCAGCTCGAGGATCGGGGCCGCCTCAGCGATCGCTTTCGCCTGCTGCTTGAGAACCTGGGATTGCTCGCCGGCGGTGACCGGCGAGAGCTGATGCGGCGCTGTGGTGTCGGCTCGGCCGAGCTAGCGGCCATGCTGCAGGAACTGGCGCGGCTCGATCCGCGACCGGGGCTAGCCTTCGATCGCACCCAAACAACGGCGATCTCGCCCGACCTTGCGATCGAGCGCGGGCCGGACGGTGTCTGGCGGGTGGAGTTGGACGACCGCAGCCTCCCGCGACTCGCCATCAATGAAGGCTATGCCGCCACGGCCGGGACCACTGCCGAGGCGCGTGCCTTCTTGAGCGAGCGTCGACAGGCCGCGCGCTGGCTGCTGGAGGCTCTCGACCGGCGCGGGAGGACGCTGCTCCGAATAGCGGACGCGATCGTTCAGCGCCAAGGCGCTTTCCTCGAAGGGGGAGCCGGCGGGCTGAAGCCGCTTTCGCGGCGGGAGATCGCCGCTGCTCTGGGGTTGCACGAGAGCACGGTCGGCCGGGCGACGGCGAACAAATACGCGGCCACGCCCCGGGGCGTCCTGGCGCTGGCGGATTTCTTCGGCGGTCGGCTCGGAAAACCAGGTCATGGGGACAGGTCGGACGACAAGGGCGGGCACGCGCCGGCCGCGGTGCGGCTGCGTCTCAGGCGCCTGATCGAGGCGGAGTCGCCCGCCCGACCCTTGAGCGATGACCGGCTGGGTGAGTTGCTGCGCGGCCAGGGCATCGGCATTTCCCGGCGCACGGTGGCGAAATACCGGGAGATGCTCCGGATTCCCCCTTCGTTCCGACGCCGGCGCGAGCAAGCCTTGCAGGCAGAGGCCCAGCTTCCAACATAGAGTGCCAACACAGAAACGGGCGGGGGCTTCGCTTGACAGCATGGAAGGGCGTCCCTATGGTCTGCCGCCCTTGCGCCGGCGCGGGCGAATTGTCCTCTGCCGCCGCCGCCCGATAGCCGGTATCCCGCTTCAATGAATGTCATCGTCAAAGGCCAGCATATCGACGTGGGCGAGGCTTTGCGCCAGCATGTCGGCGAGAGCCTCACGCATGTCTTCGGCAAGTATTTCGGCGACGCCATCGACGTGACCGTGTCATTCAGCCGCGAGGCGCATCTGCTGCGCGCCTCCGTTTCCGCCCATGTCGGCCGCGGCATCGTCGCTCAAAGCCACGCCAGCGCCGACCAGCCTTACGCGGCCTTCGACCTAGCGGCTGATCGCTTGGGGAAGCGCCTGCGCCGGCACAAGCGGCGCCTGCGCGACCACCATAAGACGCCGCTCGAAACCCGGCCGGCCGAGCACTACGTCCTGGCCGCCGAGGCAGACACGGAAGACAGCGGGGCGGCGGAGACCGCAAATGGTCGGCCGGCGGTGATCGCGGAGATGAAGACGGAGATCCCCGTCTTGACGGTGAGCGAGGCGGTGATGCGCCTGGATCTCGAGGACAGCGGCGCCCTGTTGTTCGTCAACTGCGCCCATGGCGGCCTCAACATGGTTTACCGGCGGCCCGACGGCAATGTCGGCTGGGTCGATCCCAAGGGCAACACCGGCGCCTGAGAGAAAGGGGCGGCATGGAAATCGCCGATCTGATCACGCCGGGCGCGGTGGTGGCCCGGCTCAAGGCGAACAACAAGAAGCAGCTGCTCCACGAGCTCGCCCGGCGCGGGGCCGACGCGACGGGGCTGCACGAAAGGCGGATCTTCGAGGCCTTGCTGGAACGCGAGCGCCTGGGCTCGACCGGCGTTGGCAATGGCATCGCCATTCCGCACGCCAGGCTCGCCGAGTTGAAGCGCCTCCACGGCTTGTTCGCCCGGCTCGACCCGGCGGTCGATTTCGACTCCGTGGACGAACAGCCGGTCGATCTCGTGTTCCTGTTGCTGGCGCCCGAATCCGCCGGTGCCGACCATCTGAAGGCCTTGGCGCGGGTTTCCCGGCTGCTGCGCGACCGCCAGATCTGCGACAAGCTTCGTGGGGCGGAGCAGCCCGAGGCCCTCTACGCTCTCCTTACCGAAACCAAGACCAGCCACGCGGCGTAAAGGCCGCCGTCAGTGAACGCTGACCGGCTCCAGGTTGTGCTCGCGCACGGTGAGTTCTGCCAGCGCCCGGGTGGGGGCGAAGGCCAGCTGGGCACCGTTGGCGGCGAAGATGCCGAAGCCCTCGGCGCCGTCGAAGGTCAAGGCCCGAAGATAGGCCATGTCCTGCAGGCCCAGCGCGGCCAGATCCTGGACGCTTATGTTGCGGACGTTCTCGATGCTGTTCATGGCTGCTATTCCTTTGTCCCGCTGCCGCCGACGGCGATCTTTGTCTCCCCGCCGGCACCGCCGCGAATGGGGATGCTGCGGACCTTCGGCTCGACCACCGGGCGCAAGACGTCGATTTCCAACAGGCCGTTGGCGAGCGAGGCGCTCGAGACCTCGAGCCCGTCGGCCAGAACGAAGCTGCGCTGAAACTGCCGTGCGGCTATGCCGCGGTGGAGATAGACCCGCTGCGTCGGTTCCTTCTGCCGGCCGTGGACGGTCAGCTGATTGGCCTCGACGGCGATCTCAAGTTCCTCGCGGGTGAAGCCGGCAACGGCCAGCGTGATGCGCAGGCGGTTTTCCGACAGCTGCTCGATGTTGTAGGGCGGGTAGCCGTCGGCCGTCTTGCCGATCCGGTCGAGGGCCCGCTCGAACTGGTCGAACCCCAGCAGCAACGGGCTGTTGAACAGGGACACGCGCGACATCCGATCTCCGCCCCTCCTTTCGAGCGAGCGAGGCAGGAAGGCCTGTTGCCCTCCCGACGGCCCCAAATGGGCACCGTTAATCAGTCAGATAAGCCCTTGGCACATCAATTCAAGGGCAAGCATCCCCCTGCAGCCTGATCGTCTCAAGTGCACTCGGCTTGAGACGTAGATCAGGCTCCCGTCAGTTGGTGTAGAGCAAGATTCAAGGGGTCAGCTCGATTCCAGCTGACCCGATCTTGCTCTAAATCAGCCCCCCTCCACGTCGATGCCATATTTGGCCCGGACCCCGGCGACGGCCCGGCCGACGGCGATCAGGCACTCGTCACGGAAGCGTTCCAGCTCCTTGACCGATTTGCCGGCGGCCTGGACCCTCGTGCCTTCGACCATGCGCCGGGTGAGCTCGGGTGTCAGCTTGGGCCCCTTGAGGCTCGTCCAGGGAAGCTCGAGAGCCGGCCCGAAATGCTCCATGAAATGGGCCATGCCCTCGTCACCCCCGGCGAGATGATAGATGAGGCAGGTGCCGAAGAAGGACCAGCGCAGGCCGGGGCCGAAGCGGATCGCGTCGTCGATGTCGCCGGTCGTGCAGACCCCATCGGCAATAAGGTGCAACGCCTCGCGCCACAGGGCCTCTTGCAGGCGGTCGGCGATGTAGCCGGGGACCTCGACCTTGACCTTGAGCGGGCGCATGCCGATGCGCTTGTAGAAGGCGACGGCGGTTTCGATCGCGGCGGGCGAGGTTTTCTTGCCCCCCAGCACCTCGACCAGCGGCAGCATGTAGACGGGGTTGAAGGGATGGCCGACGAGAACCCGCTCCGGATGCTTGCAATCGGCCTGGAAGTTCGTGGGCAGAAGCCCGGAGGAGCTGGAGGCGATGACGGTGGCAGGCCTGGCAGCGGCATCGATGCGGGCATGGAGCTTGCGCTTCAGGTCGTCATTCTCCGGCGCGCTCTCCTGGATGAAGTCGGCATCGGCCACGGCCTGCTCGAGATCCTTGGCGAAGGTGAAGCGCTTCTGGTCCGCGCCGGGCTTGAGCCCCAATTCGGTCAGCGCCGGCCAGGCATTGGCGATCCCCGCCCGGATCTTGGCCTCTGCGCCGGGGGCCGGGTCGGTCGCGACTACGTCCAGACCATGGGCCAGGCAGCGCGCCGCCCATCCGCTGCCGATCACGCCGCCGCCCACCAGGGCGACGCGGCGAATGTCCTTCACCTCGGCCATCTCTCTCGATCCTTTCTGATGTCCCCGCCAGAACCGCAATTCGGGCCGGCACGATAGTGGCGCTCTTGCCCTGCGGCAAGCGGCGGCAAGCGACGCATCGACACAGAGTAGGGGCTAGAACCGCTTCAGCAGCCGGCCGAGGTAGTCGAGCTCATAGCGGGGCCGGTCGGGATCGCCGGCGCGCCGGCGCAGCTCATCGAGGATCTCCCGGGCCCGCTGGAGATCGGATTTGTCGGGCAGCTTCACGTCGCCGGTGTCGATTTGGCCGAGGCCGGGGAGGTTCCGTCCCAAGGGATCCTGGGATTGGCCGAACTGGTCCTGGTCGGGCCCATTGCGGTCGCCAGGCTTGCGCCCGAAGTGCTCGGCCAAGGCCTGCATCATCGACTGGGCGCCCTGCTGGAGCGATTGAAGGGCCTGGGTCTCGGGCTGGACGGCGCTGTTGGGGTCGCCGGCCCTGAGATCGCCTTCCGCCAGGCCCATGCTGCGGTCGGCGTCGCTCAGCTGATCAGGCACCTTGCCCAGCAGCATGCCAAGCCGTCCCGTCAGATCCTCGAGGCTGCCCCGAATCTGCGCCTGCTCGTCGGCCGAGCCGCCTTGATCGGGCGTGGCCTGGCCCGGCGCCTGCTGTTGCGACTGGCGATAAGTCTTGTCCAGCAGCTGTTGCTGGCGCTGGGCCAGGTCACCCAGGTCCTGCATCAGCTTTTGGGCCTGGCGCTGGCCCGGATCCATCTGCGCGGAATAGGGATTGGCCCTCAGGTTCTCCAGCATCGCCTGAAGCTGGGAGAGCATCTGACGGGCCGCGTCGCGGGCCCCGCCCTGGAGCATCTCGCGAGCCCGGTCGAGCATGCGCTGCAGATCGCCGCGCTGAAGGGCGAGCTGATGCGGATCGGGCATCTGCTGCCCGGCCTTGGTGGCATCCTGCTGGGCCTGCTGCATCAGCTGATCCAGGAACTGGTTCATCGCCTGCTGGAGCTGATCCATCAGACGCTGGATTTCCTGGTCCGAGGCGCCGCGGTCGAGCGCATCCTGGAGAGCCTGCTCGGCCTGGCGCAGCGCCTCTTCCGCGCTGGCGATGCCGCCCTCCTCGAGGCGCAATGCCGTTTGCCAGAGCAGATCCTGGACGCCAGGCAGATCGACCCCGGTCTTGTCCTGCATCAGGCGCCGCCCGCCGATCCTGAGGGCGAGCGCCACCACCGGGTCGCCGTCATAGGCGTCAGGCTCATTGCCGATGGCAAGCAGGCGCCGGCCCACGGCAACTCGGCTCGAAGGGTCGAGGGTGAGCTGCCGGCGCTGCTCGATGATGGCGCGGGCAACGGGATGATGGAATTCCCGGGCCGGCAAGACCATGTCGAAGGGCTGAGAGAGGCCCTGCTGGCCGATGGCGTCGGTGGCGACGAGCTGCAGGCGCACCGGCGTACCCGCCCAGGGATGCGGCGTCAGGTCCCTGAAGGCGACGCCATGAGCCGTCCTGGGATCGGCGCCCGGCCCCGGCAGTTCGATGNNGATCTTGTCCGGCTGTCCCGGCAGGGTTGGCGCCTCACCCGAGGCGCTGCGCCGGGTGATGACCACCTCGACCTTCGAGATGCTGTATTGGTCGCTGGCCGCATAATCCAGGCGCAGCGAATGGCGCTCGGTCTCGGAGGGCGATCGGGTGAACCCGGCGATCGGGGGCGCATATTGAATCAGGGTGTAAGGCCAAGCGGCGATGACGTCGCCTTTATCGATCACGGCCAACCGGTCGCCCGTGAGGATCTTCCCCGTCGCCCTGAACGTGCCCTCGCCGATGGAATCGAACTTGGTCGAAGACTCGCCAAGCGCGAGGTCGGTGGCGCCATCCCCGCCCTGGACCTGGGCCAGCACTTCGCTGCCGACCGGGGCCTTGAACGGACCGGCCTTGGGGTCGACCGCGGCCAGGAATATGGGCGCCTCGCCAGTGTAGGCGGGCGGCGTCACCCAGACGTCGAGGCGTGGCGGCGCAGGCGGCGGGCCGGCGGCGAAGCTGGGCTTGAGGGCTCTTTCGATCCGGGCGGCGCCGTCGCTCCATCCGGCGAAGAGCGCCACGGCCAGCAACAGGACGACGATGCCGCGCAGCGCAAAAGGATCGCGCCCGGCAAGCCCCGGCCGCGGCAGGCCGACCCTGAGCCGCCCGATGCTCGCCTCCAGGCGCCGGCGGTGCAGATCCCACAGGCGGGTTGCCGTCGGGTCGCCGCGTCC
>JGI12270J11330_10002527_pt1 | contig 13364 bp, 9 predicted proteins | sample PeaSoiMetSII2010_FD_11330 | JGI IMG/M metagenome (IMG submission 11330)
CACCCGAAGGCTTTGACTGGGTATATGCCGCCGTGGCTGGCTCAGGGCGGGGCGGGTCCGAGTCGGGCGGGTCGGAGCTGGGCGGGCCGGAGCTGGGCGGGCCGGAGTCGGGCAAGTCGGGGTCGGGCGGGGGGCACGGCACCGGCCAGCTGCCGGGTCGCGACTTCGTGCTTGGCTCGTTCTCCGGCGGGACCGACCTGTGCACCGGTTTCGTCGGCCCGTCCCCGCTGCTGCCGGTCCGCAGCGGCATCATCGCCGGACCGTGCCTAGGTGCCAGGGTCGAGGCCTTTGACGTGGCCGGCCACCCGATGATCGGCGAGGTCGGCGAGCTCGTGCTGACCGCGCCGATGCCGTCTATGCCGGTCGGGTTCTGGGGCGACGACACCGGCGAGCGGTACGCGGCAAGCTACTTCGACCACTATCCGGGCGTCTGGCGGCACGGTGACTGGATCATGATCTTGCCCGACGGTGGCTGCGTCATCTACGGCCGGTCGGACGCCACCTTGAACCGGGGTGGCGTGCGGATGGGGACCAGCGAGTTCTACCGCATCGTGGAGGAGCTTCCCGAGGTGGTGGACAGCCTGGTGATCGACACAGGGAAGCTCGGCACCGAGGGCCAGCTTGTGCTCTATCTGGTCTTGGCACCAGGGCTGTCGCTGGACGACGCCCTGGCTGACCGGATCCGCTCGCTGCTGCGGTCGGCTCTGTCGCCGAGGCATGTACCTGATGAGATGCATCAGGTACCCGGCGTTCCCAGGACGCTGTCGGGCAAGAAGCTNGAGGTGCCGGTACGCAAGATCCTGACCGGCACGCCGGTCAGCGAGGCGGCCGACCGTGATTCGCTGGCCAACCCGGAGGTTCTCGCTTACTACGTGCCGAGCGGCTTCGTGGCCGATAGCGGCCGGGCGGATGGAGCGTGATGGCTAGGCGAGTCCCCGACGCTGCGGGCGCTGGCCCTGACGCTGCGGGCGCAGGACCTGACGCTCCGGCTGCTGGCCCCGACGGGCGGCGCAACTTCGGCGAGGAAGGCGGTCGGCTGACCTACGGGCGGTATCTGCGGCTGCCCGAGCTGCTCGGCCAGCAGGTGCCGCTGGTCGACCCGCCTGCCCACGACGAGCTGCTATTCATCACCGTGCATCAGGTCTACGAGCTGTGGTTCAAGCAACTACTGCATGAGCTCGCCGGGTCGCGCGACGCGATGGATGCCGACGAGACCTGGCTGGCCAGGCACCTGCTGCAGCGAGCGCACGTGATTTCCCGGCTGCTTGTCAGCCAGATCGACGTGATCGAGACCATGACTCCGCAGGACTTCCTGCAGTTCAGGTTCGCGCTGGCCCCGGCAAGCGGGTTGCAGTCTGTGCAGTTCAGGGAGCTTGAGTTCCTGTCCGGCGCCAAGGACCACCGGTTTGTGAACAGATTCCGTTCGCTGACCGACGCGGAGCGGGAGGGGCTGTCCCGCCGCCTCGCCGAGCCGTCGCTCTGGGACTCCTATCTGAGCTTGCTCGGCCGGCGCGGGTTCGCGACCGGCGACGACGAGCAGATCCGTGATTCGCTCCTGATCATCGCCAGGGATCGGGCCAGTCACGATGACCTCTGGCAGCTTGCGGAGAGCCTGCTCAGCCACGACGAGGTGTCCGCGCTGTGGCGTGCCCGCCATGTGCAGATGGTCGAGCGGCAGATCGGAACGAAGTCAGGTACCGGCGGCTCGTCCGGCGCACCGTACCTGCACCGCCGGGTGCCGTTGCGTTATTACCCCTTGCTTTGGGAACTTCGGGACTGGCTCTAGGCCACAAGGGAGTGGGACAGATGTCGGAGCACCAGATGCAGGCCAGGCAGGAGCTGCTGGCGCACGCCGCAGACCGGATAGCGGCAGGCGCCAGCGTCGCCGACGCCGTCGGCTTCCTGCACGCCTACTACCGGCATGTCGACTCCGACGATCTGATCGAAGCCGGTCCGCAGCGGATCGGCGAGGCGGCAGCCGAGCACGCGAAGCTGGCCGCCCAGCGGCCGCAGGGCCGGGCCCTGGTCCGGGTGACATCCGGGGGCGAAGCCACCCTGCTGCCCGGACGGGACGTGATCGACGTCGTCACCGACGACATGCCCTTTCTCGTCGACACCATCACCATGACCCTCGCCAGGCATGAGCTGACCGCGGAACTCATCGTCCATCCGCAACTGCTGGTCCGCAGGGACGTCTCAGGCTTGCTGCGCGAGGTGCTTGGCCCGATCGAAGTGTCGCACTCGCTCGACCGGATGCATCAGATCGGCGCCGACTCCGCACCCGATGAGATCGCCGAGTCGTGGACGCACATCGAGGTCGCCACCCTCGCCGAGGGCAAGGGCAGCGCTCTGGCCGCCGACCTTGAGCGGGGCCTGGGCGATGTGCGGCTGGCGGTGGAGGACTACCCGAAGATGCGGCGGGCGGCGGCGCGGCTCGCTGACCGGCTCGCCGGATCGCTGGCCGACCAAGGACTGCCCGGCACAGCCGGGGTGCCCGCGGCGGACGCGCCGGCGTCGGCCAACCCGGCCGAGTCGACGGCTGAGATCGAGTTGCTGCTGCGCTGGCTCGTGGACGCTCATTTCACCTTCCTCGGTTACCGCGAGTATGACCTGGTGCACGAGCCGGACGGGATGGCGCTGCGCGGCGTCCCCGGTACCGGCCTGGGCATCCTGCGGCACGACAAGGCGGGCACGACCTCGTTCGCCGAGCTATCGCCGCGAGCTCGGGAGAACGCGCTTGACCCGAGTCAGCGGCTGATCCTGAGCAAGGCGAACTCGCGCGCCACCGTGCACCGGCCGAATTACCTGGACTATGTCGGCGTCAAGCGGCTGTCCGAAACCGGCGAGGTGGTCGGCGAGCACCGCTTCCTTGGCCTGTACACCCACGCGGCCTACTCCGAGAGCATCACCAGGATCCCGGTGCTGCGCCGCAAGCTGACCGAGGTCCTGGCCGCCACCGGCCTGCCCGCCGACAGTCACGACGGCCGGGACATCGCCGAGTTCATGGAGGTCTACCCGCGCGAAGAGCTGTTTCAGACGCCGGTCGAGGACCTGGCTGATGTCGCCACCGCCGTGCTTCGGCTGCGCGAGCGGATGCAAACCCGGCTCTTCCTGCGCAAGGACGTCTACGGCCGGTACGTCTCCTGCCTCGTCTACCTGTCCAGGGACAGGTACAACACGAAGGTCCGGCTGGGGGTGCAGGAGGTTCTGCGCCGGGCGCTGAACGCCGGGCAGCTCGACTACAGCGCGGTGGTCGATGAGACGCCGATAGCCAGGCTGCACATCGTGGCGCGGGCCGATCCCGGGCAGACGCTGGCCGACGCTGACGTCACCGGGCTTGAACAGGAGATCGACGCAGCCGTCCGGTCCTGGGATGACGACCTGGCACGGGAGGCCGTAGCCCAGCTCGGCGACGGACCTGGACGGGCGCTGCTCGCCGCGCTTGGCGATTGCATCTCGGAGACCTACAAGGCCGACGTGCCGGCCGCGGCGGCGATCTCGGACCTGGCCAAGGTCCAGCAGATGCTGGAGACGGGCCAGGACATCTCCTTCGAGTTCTGGGAGTCAGAAGGCTACGTCGGCGGAGTCCCGATCGAGCAAGAGACGTCCGCTGCCGCCGTGGACACCTCGACCTATGCGGTGCTCAGCCGGTCCGCGGCGGCTGGGGCCGCGGCAACGGCCGATCCGGCGGCTGCGTCGGCCGCAGCGGCCGATGGCGAGGCGGATCAGCCGCAGCGGGTCTGGCGGCTGACCATCCACCGGACTGGATCGCCGATCACGCTGACCGACGTGCTGCCCCGGCTGCAGCACATGGGCGTTGAGGTGGTCGACGAGCACCCATATCAGTTCCCGGCCGCACAGCCGTTCTGGATCTACGACTTCGGGCTGCGTCGGGAAGGCGGCACAGTCGGCGGCGCCGCCCGCGCCGGTCAGGCCCGCTCGATACCGCTTACGTCCATCGCCAGGCAGCTTGAAGGCGCGCTGGCCGCGCTATGGCGTGGCGAGATCGAGGACGACGGGTTCAATACGCTGGTCCTCGACGCGGGCCTGGCCTGGCGTCAGGTAGTGGTGCTGCGCGCTTATGCCAAGTACCTGCGGCAGGCAGGCACCACGTTCAGCCAGGACTACATCGCACATGTCCTGCGCGCCAACCCGGTGGTCACCAGACGGCTGATCCGGCTGTTCGAGTCCAGATTCGACCCAGACCGCCAGGGTGGCGAGGCCGAGCGGAGCGATGCACTGATCGAGGAGATCACGGGCGAGCTCGACAACGTGACCAGCCTCGATCAGGACCGGATCCTGCGCGCCTACCTTGGCCTGGTCACTGCTACCCAGCGGACCAATTACTTCCAGTCCAAGCCGGATTCCGATGACCGGGCACCGTACCTGGTATTCAAACTGGACGCGGCGCGGGTACCCGACCTCCCCGCCCCCCGGCCGAAGTTCGAGCTCTTCGTGTACTCGCCCAGGTTTGAGGGGGTGCATCTGCGGTTCGCCAACGTCGCCCGCGGCGGACTGCGCTGGTCTGACCGGCGCGAGGATTTCCGGACCGAGATCCTTGGCCTGGCGAAGGCCCAGGAGGTCAAGAATTCGGTGATCGTGCCGTCCGGTGCCAAGGGCGGTTTTGTCTGCAAGCAACTGCCGGATCCGGCCGACCGGGACGCTTATCAGGGCGAGGTGCTTGCCTGCTACCGGATGTTCATCAGCGCCATGCTTGACGTGACCGACAACCTGCATGGGGGCCTGCCGATCCCGCCCGAACGGGTCGTCAGGCACGACGGCGATGACCCGTATCTGGTGGTAGCCGCTGACAAGGGCACCGCCACTTTCTCCGATACGGCCAATGAGATCGCGCTCAGTCGAGGCTTCTGGCTCGGTGACGCATTCGCATCCGGCGGATCGGCCGGCTACGACCACAAGAGGATGGGTATCACCGCCCGCGGTGCCTGGGAGTCGGTCAGGTTCCATTTTCAGGCCCTGGGCATCGATGTCGATCATGCTGACTTCACCGTCGCCGGGATCGGCGACATGTCCGGTGACGTCTTCGGCAACGGGATGCTGCTATCGCGGCACATCAAGCTGGTGGCCGCGTTCGACCACCGGCATGTGTTCGTGGATCCGGACCCAGACCCGGCAGCCAGTTTCGCTGAGCGGCAGCGGCTCTTCGACCTGCCCAGGTCGTCTTGGGGGGACTACGACCCGACGCTGATCTCGGCCGGCGGCGGTGTCTGGCCCAGGTCGGCCAAGTCGGTGCCGGTTTCGCCGCAGGCCAGGCGTGCGCTTGGGCTCGACGATCAGGTCGCTTCGCTTTCGCCTGACCAGTTGATCTCGGCGATCCTGACCGCACCGGTAGACCTGCTCTGGAATGGCGGCATCGGCACCTACGTCAAGGCCAGCAGCCAGGTGCAGGCGGACGCTGGCGACCGGTCGAACGACGCGGTCCGGGTGGATGCCGCGCAGCTCAGAGCCAAGGTGATCGGCGAGGGCGGGAACCTCGGCCTCACTCAGGAGGCCAGGATCGAGTACGCGCTGGCCGGGGGGCTGGTCAACACCGATTTCATCGACAACTCCGCTGGCGTGGACACCTCGGACCATGAGGTCAACATCAAGATCCTGCTTGACGAGGTGGTGCGTGACGGGGAGCTGACCGCGGTCGGCCGGAACGCACTGCTGCAGACGATGACCGACAAGGTCGCCAGGCTGGTCCTGGCGCACAACTACCACCAGAACCGGGCCTTGGCGGCGGCTAGGGCGCAGGCCGCGCAGCTGCTGCATGTGCACGCCAGGTATATCCGCAAGCTCGAGCGCGACGGCCGGATCCGGCGCCGCCTCGACGTGCTGCCAGGCGACAAGGAGATCGCCGAGCGCCGCTCGGCGGGCACCGGGCTGACCCTGCCGGAGTTCTCGGTGTTGCTCGCGCACACCAAGATCGCCGCGGCGCAGGACGTGCTCGCTTCCGAGTTGCCCGATGACCCGTACTTGCGACGCGTGCTGACCAGCTACTTCCCCGCCGAGCTGCGGGAGCGCTACGCGGATCGGATGATGGCNCACCGGCTGCACCGGGAGATCATTACCACCGTCGTGGTCAACGACATGGTGGACCGGTCCGGGACTACCTTCGCGTTCCGGGTGAACGAGGAGACCGGCGCCTCGGTGCCGGACATCACGGCCGGCTGGCTGATTGCCCGCGAGGTCTTCGACATGGCCGGATTCTGGCGGCAGCTGAAGGCCCTGGACGGCCGGGTCGATAGCTCCACCCAGATCCTCGCGCTGCTTGAGGGCCGTAAGCTCACCGAGCGGGCGGTGCGCTGGCTGATGCACTTCCGGCGACCGCCGTTCGACGTCCAGGCCACGATCGACTTCTTCGCCGCTGGCGTGCTGACCGTNGCGACCGGCCTGCCGAAGCTGCTGGCCGGGTTGGACCTGAGCAGCTTCGAGGAGCGTCGCGACTCGTTCATCAGCCGGGGCGTTCCAGACGACATGGCCGACCGGATCGCCGCCATGGTGCCCGCGTACTCGGCGTTCGACATCGTCGAGATCGCCTGGATCACCGGCCGGAGTGTGGAGGAGACAGCCGAGGTCTACTTCGACCTGGCCGAGCGGCTGCAGATCACCAGGCTGCGCGATCGGATCACCGCATTGGCCCGCGATGACCGGTGGAACACGATGGCCAGGAATGCGCTCCGCGATGACCTCTTCACGGCGCATGCCGCCCTCGCCAGGGACGTGCTGACCGTCTCAGAGGCCGGGACGCCTGAGCAGCGGCTGGCGACCTGGGCCGCGCGAAACGAGTCAGCGGTCGCTCGCGCGGGCCAGACCCTGGTCGAGATCTGGGAAAGCGACGCCTTCACCGTGGCCACCTTGTCGGTCGCGGTCCGGGCAATCAGGACGCTGGTCTCGGCGAGCACCCTGCCGGTCTGAGCATGGGCCGGTCTGAGCATGGGCCGGTCTGAGCAGGGGCCGGTCTGAGCATGGGCCGTCTTGATCGCCGGCCGGAGTCCGGTCGTCGGCGCTCTCGCGTAGGCTTCCGCCATGGCTGTCGACCGTTCGGGCGAAGTGGCGGAACTGGCGTCGACGCTCACCAGCATCGAGGCTGTCCTTGACCTTGGCGCAATGCGGAAGGAAGCCGACGAGCTGCGGGAGCGGTGGGCTGATCCCGCGCTCTGGGAAGATCAGGAAAACGCGCAGGCAGTAACCAGGCGGCTGTCGTTCCTTGACGCCGAGCTGGCCAGGCTGGAAGGACTGCGGCACCGGCTCGATGACCTCGCCGTCATGTTCGAGCTGGCCGACAGCGAGAACGACGAGCCGATGTTGCAGGATGCGCTGCGCGAGCTCGCCGCGATGCGGACGCAGATCGACCAGCTTGAGATCAGGACTCTGCTCTCTGGTGAGTATGACTCGCGTGAGGCGCTGATCTCGATCACCGCCCAGGCCGGCGGGGCGGACGCGGCCGACTGGGCCGAGGGCCTGCAGCGGATCTACCTGCGCTGGGCGGAACGGCACGGCTACCCGACCGAGATCTACGACACGTCCTACGCCGAGGAGGCCGGGATCAAGTCGACCACCTTCGCGGTGAAGGCGCCGTATGCCTACGGAACGCTCCGCGGTGAGCACGGCACCCACCGGATGGTCCGGATCTCCAAGTACGACAACCAGGGCCGCAGGCAGACCTCGTTCGCCGGAGTGGACGTCCTCCCCGTGGTCCAGCAGGCCGACCACATCGATATCGGAGACGATGAGCTGAGGGTGGACGTCTACCGGTCAAGCGGCCCAGGCGGTCAGGGAGTCAACACGACCGACTCGGCCGTCCGGATCACCCATCTGCCGAGCGGGATCGTGGTCTCATGCCAGAACGAGCGGAGCCAGATCCAGAACCGGGCGAGCGCGATGGCCGTGCTGCAGGCCAAGCTGCTTGAGCGCAAGCGCGAGGAGCAGGCGGCCAAGCTCAGCGAGTTGCATGGTGAATCGGGCCGGAGCTGGGGCACCCAGATCCGCAACTACGTGCTGCACCCGTATCAGAACATCAAGGACCTGCGGACCGGTTACGAGACCGGGAACACCGCGGCCGTAATGGACGGCGAGATCGACGGCTTCATCGAGGCAGAGATCCGCTGGCTGCGGACTCAGGGGCTGTAACCGGCTGTAACTCCGCAGCCGGCGGGCCAGCCGGCTGGTCAGTGCACCAGGTGCTGGATCGCCAGCACCAGCGCGACGGCCAGCAGCAGGAGCACCAGGGCGTAAGGCATGCTGGGACTGCGGACGCCGTGGTGCACATGACTCCTGGACGCGCGGCACACCGGGCACCGGCCCTCTGCGACCGGCCCGGCGCANTGCGCGCAGATCAGGTGTTCGCAGCTCATGTGGGTCCCTCCGGGGACGTGCCGTCCTCTTGATTCGACAATGTTGGACGTTCCAGGCTAGTTTCCCCCCTAGACTGGCCCGAGACCAAACCGGGGCCCCTCATGCTCCGGCCTATCGTCCTCATCGAGCATGTGATGGGCCCGTGATCCACTTCGATAGCGTCACTAAGACCTACCCGAATCAGAGCCGTCCAGCCCTGGAAAGCGTCAACCTGGACGTTGAGAAGGGCGAATTCGTCTTCCTGGTCGGGCCGTCCGGGTCCGGCAAGTCGACCTTCCTGCGGCTGGTGCTGCGGGAGGAGCGGCCATCCGAAGGCAGGATCTTCGTCGCCGGCCGGGACCTGGCCAGGCTCACCAACTGGAAGGTGCCGCAGCTACGGCGCAGGATCGGTTGCGTCTTCCAGGACTTCAGGCTACTGCCAGCCAAGAACGTGTACCAGAACATCGCGTTCGCGCTTGAGGTGATCGGCAAGCCGCGCCGGTTCATCCGCAAGGTGGTGCCCGAGGTGATCGACCTGGTCGGGCTTGAGGGCAAGGGCGAACGGATGCCCGATGAACTGTCCGGTGGTGAGCAGCAGCGAGTGGCGATGGCCAGGGCGTTCGTGAACCGGCCGATGATCCTGCTCGCCGACGAGCCGACCGGGAACATCGACCCGGCGACGTCCATCGGCATCATGAAGGTCCTGGACCGGATCAACCGGACCGGTACGACCGTGGTCATGGCGACGCACGACGCCGCCATCGTGGACTCCATGCGCAAGCGCGTCATCGAGCTCGAGTACGGCAAGGTGGTGCGCGACCAGTCGCGCGGGGTCTACGGTCAGGCGTACTAACCGGCGGTTACCTACCGGCCAGGCGAGGACTATCCGAGGGATCAGTTACATGCGTGCGCAGTTCGTGTTCGGCGAGGTGTGGATTGGCCTGCGGCGAAACCTGACCATGACGATCGCCCTGGTGGTGGTCGTCGCGATCAGCCTGTCCCTGCTGGGAACCGGCCTGCTCTTCGTCAAGCAGGCCGACCACACCAGGGCTTACTGGCAGACCCGGGTAGAGATCTCGGTGTACCTCTGCTCGGACGCGCCGCTGACTCCGCAGTGCATCAAGAACGGCCCGGTCACGCAGTCGCAGGAACAGCAGATCAGCCAGGCGCTGCATGCGCTGACTGAGGTCCGCAGCGTGACCTTCGTGTCGCAGACGGTGGCCTACGAGCAGTTCAAGCGGGATTTCGCCAATCAGCCGCTGCTCGTCCAGTCGACTCCGCCCGCCGCGATCCCCGCCTCATACGAGGTCAGGCTGAAGAATGCGGAAGCGGACGCCGGTCCGGTCACGGCCGCGGTCACCGGCATGCCCGGGGTCGACTCGGTCGGCGCCGACTCGATCCTGACCAAGGTCTACACGCTGCTGGACGGGACCAGGAACGCGGTCATCGTGATCGCGATCATCCTGGTCATCGCCGCGATCATGCTGGTCGCCAACACCATCCGGCTGTCGGCGTTCAACCGGCGCAGGGAGACCGCGATCATGCGGCTGGTCGGCGCGTCCAACTTCTACGTGCAGTTGCCGTTCCTGGTTGAGGGAATCATCGCCGGGCTGTTCGGCTGGCTGATCTCGACCGGCCTGCTGGTCGCGGTGAAATCCCTGTGGCTAGACGGACTGCAGCAGTACTTCTCGTTCATCGTGCCGCTGAACACCGCCGACCTGGTCGAAGTGATCATCGTGGCGATGCTGATCGGGCTAGCGCTGTGCGGCGCCACCTCGTTTCTCACGCTGAGGCGCTACCTGCGCGTCTGAGGGGTCAGACTTATACCGTGGCGGCGCAGCAGGGCAAGGCGGCCCAGCAGGGCAGAAAGATCGTGGCCAGCAACCGCCGGGCCAGGCATGATTACACGATCGAGGATGTCATCGAGGCCGGCCTGGTGCTGACCGGAACCGAAGTGAAATCGCTGCGGGCAGGCAGAGCCACGCTGACCGACGGATATGGCCTGATCACCGATGGCGAGGTGTGGCTGCATGGCGTCCATATCCCGCAGTACACGCTGGGGACCTGGACCAACCACGAGCCACGCAGAACTCGTAAGCTGCTGCTGCACCGCAAGGAGATAGACCGGCTGGCTCGATCCACGGCAGAGGGCGGACTGACGCTCATTCCGCTGTCGCTCTACTTCTCCGACGGAAAGGCCAAGATCGAGCTGGCCCTGGCCAGAGGCAAGCGGACCTATGACAAGCGGCACGAGCTGGCGCGGCGGGACGCTGCGCGCGAGGTCGATCGTGCCCTACGGCGCCGGAGATAGCACAATGGCGCCAGTGGACGGTCATGGCTAACCGCGGAGTCCGGACTGCGCGCCATCGGGCCGAGCGGCCCCGGCTCATGGTCGACCGCATTCCGACCGGGGCCGCAGGGCCCAACGGAAGCCAGGCCGGACCGCCACCGAAACGCGGTGGTCGCCTCAGGGCGAGGCCGATTCGGGCGATATCACTGCTGTGCGCAGCAGGCCTTGTGGTCATCATCGCCGTGACCGGCGTCGGCCCGGCTGGACCGACGGTGCCGGAGACCGTCAAGGCGTTCCTGGTTGACTGGGAGAGCGGTGACTACCGGGCTGCCGCCTTGCTGACCACCGGTAATCCCGATCTGGTCGCCCGGCGCCTGCAGGCCGTCTACCAGGAGGTCGGCGCGGCCGATCTGGCGCTCGGCATGGGCCCGATCTCGGTGCACGGAGACAGCGCTCAGGCGTCCTTCAGCGCATCGGTCAACCTGGGCAGGGACGGGCTGCCGTGGCAGTATCAGGGTCATTTCACGCTGCACCGGGCTGGCGCGGGCTGGCGGGTCGTGTGGTCTCCGGCGGTGATCGTGCCCGGGCTCGGCGCCGGTGACCGGCTGGCCGTGCTGACCGTCGTGCCCCGCAGGGCCGAACTGCTCGACTCCGCTGGGCGGCCGCTGCTCCGGCCTTCGCGCGCCTTCGTTCTAGGGGTGATGCCCGACGAGCTCACCAATTCTTGGCTGACCGCCAGGGACCGGGGTGATGCCCGACGAGCTCACCAATTCTTGGCTGACCGCGAGGGATCTGGCCAGAGTGACTGACATTGGTGCGGATGCCGACGAGATGCTTGCCCAGATCCTGGCTGCGCCGTCGGAGTCCTTCCTTGAGCTGGTCACGCTCAGCCCGGCCGACTACCGGCGGCTGAGCGCGGGGCTTGCCAAGGTGCCTGGCCTTATCGTCAAGCGGATCACCACCCGCCTGTTCAAGAGCACCGTACCGACGATCACCGGTCAGATCGGCACCGAGACGGCCAGAGTGCTCGTCGAGGACGGCGAGCCTTACCAGCCAGGGACCACGGTTGGCCTGTCCGGCCTGCAGCAGGCGTACCAGGAGAAGCTGGCCGGTCTGGCGACCACCGAGATTGTCGTGCAGAACGCGGCCGGTCGGCAGGTAGCGGTGCTGCAGCGCTGGCGTGGTTACCCCGGAACCTCCGTCGGTACCACGATCGACGCCGGAGTTCAGGCGGCAGCGCAGCGTGCGGTGGCCGGGACCCACTTCTCGGCGGCCATCGTCGCCATCAGGGCCGGCGGCGGTCAGATCCTGGCCGTGGCTGACCATCAGGCGGCCGGGATGCCGGCGGTCAACCCGCTGGCCGGCCAGTACCAGCCCGGCCAGTCATTCATGATCGTCTCGACCGCCGCCCTGCTGACATCGAGCCCCGGGTTCAGCCTGAACACGCCCATCGGGTGCTTTCCGACGAACCTGAACTTCACGAACGTGCCGCGTGAGCCCTTCCTTGGCACGCAGCCGACGTTCAGCGTCGACTTCGCGCACGCATGCAGCACGGCATTCGTGGGGCTGTCGTTGCGGCTGAGTCCCGCAGACCTGCAACACGCGGCCGACGCCTTCGGCATCGGCGCCCCGTGGCGGCTGCCGCTGCAGGCCTTTGCCGGCCGCCTGCAGACGCCGGCCGGCTCGGGGCAGCAGGCAGCAGACGTGATCGGGGTCGGTACCGTACAGGTCAGCCCGCTGGCCATGGCACTGGCTGCCGGACTGGTCGAGTCGGGTTCCTGGCATGCACCCACGCTGGTTCCCAGCACGGCGGCCCAGGCACCGGTGCCGCGAGCTCATTTGGACAGCCTTATCGTCAGCGAGCTCAGGCACCTGATGTCGCTGACGGTGAAATCCGGCGCCGGGCGGGCCGCTGACCTGCCAGGAGCAACGGTCTTCGGGGAAGTGGGGACCGCCCCGTTGGCTGGTCACCACGGCCTGCGGGCGATCTGGTTCGTTGGCTTCCACGGGAACGTGGCGTTCGCGGTCCTGGGCTTCTCGCGGTCGGCCGCGTTCGGCCCGGTGGCCCAGTTGGCCGGGCAGTTCGCCGCAGCGCTGGGTACAAGTTCCTGACCGGGCAGTTCCCCGGCTAGCTCCGGACCGGTAGCTGTGATCAGGCGCCGGGCCAGGCGGCTCAGCCCAGGCAGGCGGCCCTGACCTGCCAGGCAGTTCTCATCGGCCTCGCGAGGCAGCTCGCCGGCGAGCCCGAACAGGCTCGCCGACGAGCTCTAACAGAATTGTTACGAGTTTTTGATCACACGGAGCAACCATCTGACTGCTCTACGTCGTCTTACCTGGTGAGGCTGGTCTGCCGCTTGGGGGGTTGCGGCCCAGCCGTCGTGATGAGAACCGGGCCTCATCTCGGGGGAGGCCCGGGCCATTAGGACCGGCCCCGACCCTGCCGGTCAAGCCCCCGCGGGCGCGTCTTCGGCCACCGCCAGCGCCTGCGGGGGTTTCTCATCGTCATCAGCCCTGGCCCGACGGCCCGCGTTCTGCGCACCTGATCGAGCTCTGTCAGAGGGTTATCTATCAGGTATTACAATGATTTAAGCCGTATTGCACTTTTCCATGGCGATTGCACTCTTCCGTGGCGGCGGGGGTCGCTGGTTGGCCAGGCATCCGCCGACCCGGTATCATGAGAGAAACTGCATAGGGGGTGACTGGCTTCGACTTCGGTAGTTGATCCAGGGGAAGC
>JGI12270J11330_10002566_pt1 | contig 13262 bp, 12 predicted proteins | sample PeaSoiMetSII2010_FD_11330 | JGI IMG/M metagenome (IMG submission 11330)
CCGCCGCTTCTGTTACGCCGTCCGTCGTGAGGAGCAAGCAATCGCCCGGGCGCAACGCGAACTGCCGTTCCACGTACGCGGATTTCGGGAACAGCCCCAGCACCGTGCCGCCTTCCGCGAGTATCGTCGCCTCGTCTCCGCGCAGAACAATCGGCGAAGAGTGCCCGGCGTTCTCAAAATGCAGAATGAGCCTCTCACTGTCGATCACTCCATAAAAGAGGGTGACGAACTTGCCCGGCGCAATGCTGCCGCACAGCACTTCGTTCAGCTTGCCGCACAGCGCTCCCGGCCCGGTGCTGCCCGGCGCGAAGGCCCGGACCGCTGCTTGAAGATTCGCCATCAACAGCGCCGCTGTGATCCCCTTGCCCGATACATCCGCGATGCAGATCCCGAGTCGATCCGGCCCCAGCGTGAGCACGTCAAAGTAGTCGCCGCCCACCGACCGGGCTGGCTCCCACGCGCACGCAATCTGGAATGGCTTCATCTGCGGCAGCTCATGCGGCAGAAGATGCACCTGAATCTCATGCGCCGCCTTCAGCTCGGCTTCATGGGCCTGCAGCTTGATTTGCCCCACCGTGACCTGATCTTCCAACTCACGATTCCGCTTTTCAAGCCGCGTCCTCGCCTTCCCCGAAACAAAGAGAACAACTCCGATGACAAGCGCGAAGAACGTGCCACTCCGGACAGCAGACCAATCAAGCTGAAACAGATCCTTGACCTCGCCAGCGACGATCCGGATTGTCACCGTTGCGATCCAACTCGCCACCGCGGCGACCGGGAGAAGAACAACCAGATACGCGAGCCAGTCCCAGGGGGACTTTTGTTTTGTGATGACCGGCGTGGCGAGAAACACCGACAGCGAAGTGCAGTTCCCGATGATGAAGGTGGCGAGAAATCCCTGGGTCGGGTTGGCGTTCCCGAGCAACAGCCAGAGAATTCCCCAGAGGGCCACCGCTACGCCCAGCAGCACCAGTTGCACTTGCCAAAAGTTGAAGGCGCGCAGAGGCCTCAGCTTCGAAAATGGCCACAAGCTTCTCGGCACGGACGCGTTGCTCTTCATCATCGCACCAGTTGCCAATCGTAGCGCAGTTGAGATGTGTTAGCGGGGAGCTGTTAACCCGGTTAACAGGTTTCCGTGCCGATTGTTTGGCTCCGCAAGTGAAGCACGAGAATCGACCGTTGGTTAACAGGTTCGGCCGCGGGACTGGCGCGGATCGCGGCGCGTTCGGCGGCTCCTCCGTCGGGCCTAGGGACTCGGATGCAAGGCGTTGTTGTGGCAGAAAACTTTTCCAGCACCATCATTTCAGCCTTTATTCATAGGGGTCCGGAGACACTTCAACTCGGGTCGTACTTCTAAAATCCTGGCGGGAGATCTAGGTCATTTCGGATCATGATCTCTGATTCCCGCTGTTAACCAACGGCCCAGCAGTTTTCGTTTCGATCACTTGACCCCTCAAGTGCAGATTACGAACTTCGACCCACTGGTTTACAGGTGGAGAACCGCCCCTCGATCACGGTGGCGGATCGTCGTTCGGCCAGACTTGACTCTTTCGCCCAACGGAGCCATGCCTGTCTGTGACTATGCCGGTTCAGACCAAGTTCCTACGGCTGCGCGCGCCCGTCGCGCTCGGCGATCGCATCCAAGGCTGGCGCGTGTGCTGGCTGGGCGGCTGGGACCGTGGCCGCCTCTTCTTTGTGGTGATGGTCGAGAGAAGCGCTGAACCCAGCGACAGTTCCCCTCTTTCCCCGCGGAGCCGACCGCGGCCACGGCGGGGGTGATGCTGTTCGAATGACTCGCTCAAACCCGCCGATCCGGTTTCTTCTCCAAGATTTTTGACGGCGGCCGGTTGTGCGCGTAACGGTGTCGCCACCGCGGTCATGTCAAGGGCGGGGTTACGCGGCTTGGATGTTGCACGCACCTCGCCGGGGCTGACACTGTTTGCGCCGATTGAATGGCGACGGGACCGTTTACGTCGGATCTCCATGCGAAGGTGGTCCATACCTGGCGAATGCCGTACCGGCCGGGCCTGTACGGGTACCTCACCGGGAAAGGAACGTACCGTGCAATCCACCGTCGTAGCGCGGCGCAGGCAGCCATTACGCCGTCAGCAAAGCCTGCCAGTCCCCTCCAAGGGCGCGTGGATGCATTCTATCGCACCCCAAATCGGTTACGATGGCAACCATGACCAGGCAGCAGTTCCTGCGCACTTTTGCAGCCGGCGCCATCGGCTTTTCCGCCAGGCGCGCCCAAGCCCAGCCCGCCGCGGCCCAGACGTTCACCTATAAGACCGCCGGATGCGAGATTCGCGCGGACGTCTATGGCGCATCTGAGGGCGCGGCGAAACCGGCGCTCATGTGGATTCACGGCGGCGCCCTGATCTCCGGGAACCGCAAGGGCATCACGCGCCCGTTCCACGCAGGTCTGCTCGAACAGGGCTACGTGATCGTCGCGATCGACTACCGTCTGGCGCCCGAGACCAAGCTCCCGGCGATCATCGAAGACGTGCGGGATGCGTGGAAGTGGCTGCACGAGCAGGCCCGGCGCTTCGGCATAGACCGCGGCCGCATTGCCACCGGTGGAGCATCAGCGGGCGGCTACTTGACCCAGATGACCGGCTTCTGTCTCAACCCGCGCCCCCGCGCGCTGGTCTCCTATTTCGGCTACGGCGACATCGTCGGGCCGTGGTATTCGCAACCCGATGAATTCTATCGCCGCCAGCCGCTGGTCTCCCAGGAGGACGCGCTCGAGGCCGTCGGGACCGCGCCCGTCTCCGACCCGCCGCAGGGCAACCAGCGGGGCAAGTTCTACTTATATTGCCGGCAAAACGGACTTTGGCCCCAGCAGGTTTCCGGACACGACCCGCATACCGAGGGCAAATGGTTCAAGCCGTACTGCCCGATCCGCAATGTCACGGCGAAATATCCGCCCACGATGTTGATCCACGGCACCGCCGACACCGACGTGCCGTATTCCCTGTCGCAGGACATGGACGCGAAGTTGGGCAAAGCCGGCGTGGTGCACGAGTTCATTACGGTCGAGGGCGCGGGGCATGGTTTGGCGGGGGCGAAGCCGGAGGAAGTGTCGCGGGTAGCCGCGCGCGCCGTCGAGTTTGTGAAAGCACACGCGGCTTAAGCCAAAGCGCCCTGTTTCCGTTGACTGCTTCTGGCCAGGTCTGCACATCGCTGCCGCTGCGTCTGTGATCATCGCCTCTGGTGGCGCCTTCCGGATACTGGCGTGGAACTCCGAGGGCACGCTGGTTGCCGAGTGGCCCACGCAACATGGTGTAGCGGCTTCGTTCTCAAGCACCGGCTCGCTGACACCGGAACCGATGAGGAGTATTCTCGCGCAAACGCCGCTCAGGGCGGGCCGGTCGCATCGGCCAGTCCGGGACAGCTGGATGGCGGGTTGAATCGAGAGGTAGAAGATTCGCGCGATGGCCGCAGCTGATGGTCTGCGCGCGATTGAAATCGTGCGGCCAGCATGCCGCTGAATGGCACGTTGACCCCACCAGGGTAGGCATCATGGGCTTCTCTGCTGGAGGCTACGTGGCCCTCCAAGCCGCGTTGCAACACGGCTCGGCCAATCGCCCCGCGTTCGTCGGAGCTATCTACCCTTGTATGAATGTTGCCGAGATAAAGGTCCCGGATGATGCGCCGCCTGCTTTCTTTCTGCATGCCTACAATGACCCGATATCGGCCTCCAGTCCATCGCTCTACCTGGCCTGGAAGGCCGCCAACAAATCTGCCGAATTGCACAGCTACGCCGATGGCGGTCAGGGCTTCGGCATGCCAACCCGCGGCCGTCCAACAGACAACTGGATCGAGCGGTTTGGCGGCTGGCTGCGGTATCAGAAGCTGTTGCCGTAACGGCCGCATCCCAGAGCAACGACGGGGAAGTCCAGTGGGTGCGCAGCAAAAGCCGGTCACATAGATATCCCTATATACTGACAAGTGACAACCTTGTCCGAACACTTGTCCGAGAAAGTTGCACAAAGGTAACCTATTGAATCTATGGGTACTTATTGTTTTATTGGACAACTGGACAAGTAGAATTACAAAAACAAGAATTCGCGCGCGGAAGCCTTGGTATCACTCTACAGGCCCATAAAAAAAGCCACCATCATTTTTTGATTTTCACTTGTCCAGTTGTCCAATGAAACCGTAACTACCTGAAGATTCAATAGGATCCGGTTGTGCAACTTTCTCGGCCAACCCTTCGGCCAAGTGGGCGGGTTGTCCAGTCGCCCCGCCGTACCCTCCGCGCCGAACACCCTTAATCGGATTTTAATCTTTCTAGGACCCCTAAACTGCCTTCTCCCACTATCGGCTTGTCTATATAGAAATGGAGACACACCTTATGCGCCAAGAGGAAAAGGGCTGGTACACGATTGCGGAACTTGCCAAGAAAATACAGTTAAGTGACCGAACTGTCTGGTCATGGATACGGGACGGAAAGCTTCGTTCAACCCGGTACGGCCAACAACACCGAATCACCGAGCTTCAGTGGCAGGAGTGCTTCAACAACTTCAATTTAAAAAGAAAAGCCGCCAGTGAATAGGAATCACTCGCGGCTGGAGTACATTTGTTAGTAGATGAACGTATTTATGACAGCACAGGACCAGCTTCAGTCAAGAGCAGTTACGACCGGGCATTAGCGTCCTTAGACCACGAATCGATCAAGAGGCAAGCGCAGACCTTATGGGATATGGGGCTGCACTTTGTTGTGATCCCGCCGTGTCGCGACGACAACGATAACCCGGCCATTGGAAAGAGGCCGGTTATCCCAGGATGGCCTGACGCTGCTTTTCACGACTTCGTTTCGCCGGATGAGATACCAGCCGGGTGCAATTTGGGCATTCTGTGCGGCACCCCGGTCGAGCGCAACAACCGCACGTACTGGGTGGCTGATAACGATATTGACCTGCCAGCCGCGGCACCGGTCTTTGTCCGCACCTATGAAGCGTTCGGCATTCCAAAGCCGTTCTCTTGGGGTCGCGAAGGCAAGCCGAATTCACACGCTCTCTTCCTGATTGACGAGCCAATGAACACGGCAGGCGCAGCCCACGAGTATCACCGCATTGCTGAGTTTCGCTGCCAATCAAAGGACGGGGAATACGCTCCATATGGGCATCAGTCCGTAATCTTTCCATCGGTCTGGTGCAAAGACGAAAAGGTTGAAGTCATTCGCCGGGAGCCGGATTCCGCCGCGGAGCCACCCGTTGTATCGGCCGCGCTCTTGTTCAAGGCCTACAGAACGGCGGTTGCGGTGTGCTTGCTTGCGCCGTTGTTCCCCGACCACCCGCACCGATACCACACTCGCAATGCGTTCTATCGTGTGGCGTCCCGTGGCGGAATGCCCATGGAAGACGCGGTTCGCTTCATTACATTGGTGAACGAATTCTCGCCACACCGGGAACAACATTGGCACAAATTCAAAGATGAAGCGAAGGAAATTTACGAAAAGGCCGAGGACACCGACGCCCACCTATACGGGTTCCCGACGCTGGTGAAGAACATCGGCGAAGAGCACAGGAAAACGCTGTTTGATGTGCTCCAGCTTCTCGCCCTGGAAAAGCCCAAGACCGAAGAAGAAGAGCGGGGTCTGCCAAATGGATTCTCCGTGGTCGCCAGCGGCGTATACTTTACGCCGGAACGAGCAGACGATGATGACGAGCCCAAGGCCTTTCGTATCTGCTCAAAACTTGAGGTGATTTCCATCGTGCAATCTCGTGATGAAGATGAATCCGGGCTCGAGATAGGGTGGAACGACATGAATGCAGTGCGCCGAACGTGGACCCTGCCTCGAAATCTCCTGCACAACGACGCTTCGGCGGTCCGGGAAGAGCTATTGCGCCGCGGCTTTCAGTTTATCGATCCCTCCAAGCGTGGCAAGGAACTCTTCGTCCGCTATCTGATGGGATGCAACCCCCCAAAGCGTAAACAATCTGTTACCCGCCTTGGCTGGCATGGGGACAGCTACGTCACACCGACGACGGTCTTCACAAAGAAGAAGGATGTGGAGATTGTATTTCAGTCGACCCTGGCACAACGGTACACCTTTCAAAGCGGCACCTTAGCTGAGTGGCAAGACAATGTATCCCGGAAGTGTAGTGGCAACAGCCGCCTGGTATTCATGGTGAGTGCTGCCTTTGCGGCTCCGTTAATGCCTTTCGCAAATGCCGAATCTGGCGGCTTGAACTTTATTGGTCCGTCGTCAACCGGCAAGACGACCGGTGCTCTTGTGGCAACCAGCGTAATGTCGAACAAGAAGTACATGCAGAACTGGCGGGCGACCTCGAATGGACTGGAGGCCATCGCCGCACAGTACAATCACGCCTTACTTCCGCTCGATGAAATTGCCCAGGCCGATGCGAAAAGTATTGGCGAGATGGTTTACATGCTGGCGAACTCCCGTGGCAAAATGCGAATGGGCAAGACGTGCACATTGCGCAGCACGTATGAATGGCAGAACATCTTCCTCAGCACTGGCGAGAAGGATCTCACGACGTACATGAACGAGGGTGGCACAAAGATCAAGGGCGGTCAGATGGTGCGCTGTCTGGACATCCCCAGTGATGCCGGCGTGGGCTTTGGGCTATTTGAAAACCTGCATGGCGCGCCTAATGCCGATGCGTTTTCCACCACCTTGCAAGCCGCCACCCAGACCTATTACGGTACGGCCTTTCCTGCCTTCATCACAGCGCTTCTCGACAACGAGTTCGCCAAGATCAAGGAGACGCTGGAGATGGGGATCAAGAAGTTTCAAGCTAAGGTGACGCCGACAGGCACCATATCCGGGGAAGTATCCCGCGCCATCCATCGCTTTGCATTGGTTGCGGCGGCTGGCGAAATTGCAACCTCCCTTTTGATAACCGGCTGGGATAAGGGAGAGGCTTTTGATGCTGGGAAGAAATGCTTTGACGCATGGCTGGCCCATCGCGGCGGCTCTGCGGCTGGTGACGTTTCAAACGGAATCAGCCAAGTGCGGCACTTTTTGGAACTGCATGGCGCATCACGATTTCACGACATTTGTGTGCTCGACTGCATTGACCGGACCATTCAACGTTGTGGATTCAAAGAACGGCCAGGAGGCATCACCAGCAAGGAGGCATTTGATTACTACATCTTGCCGGAAGTGTTCAAAAATGAGGTGTGCAAGGGATATGATGCGACCGGAATAGCGAAGGCCCTGGAGAAGCGCGGCATCCTCATCAGAGATGGCGCATCGCTACAGGCCCGCAAATACATTTCGGGAATGGGTAAGAGCATCAGAGTCTATCACGTCACGTCAAAGATCTTCGAGGACTAACTACGAAGTGAACGAGGCCCAGTTGCAACGACCGCCAAGCGGAACAGAAGTAGATGGATCGTTGGACATCGCGGCAATCTCCTCCTGGTCGCCTGCTGCTCCCAGGAGGCCCGTCCGGGGGCGGCCGGCACGTCATTTGGCCGCGGGGTTCGCATAGAACGCCGCCCGGTGCTCGGCGGCATAGGCTTTCAGGCGTTTGACCACGTCGGGATGCGCATCCATCACGTTCCTGGTCTCGTACGGATCGCTTTCCATGTCGTACAAGGAAAGCCCGATCTCGGTCGTTCGGTATTCGCCCGCCGCGCCGTCGTTGCCGGCCTTCACAAGCGTCTGATAGTTGTGCGGAACGTGCAGCTTCCAGTGGCCATCGCCGCTCATCACGGCTTCGAAGTTCGGCCCGGTGGAGAACGCGTAGTAGTCGTGCGGGTTGGTGGCGCCGGGCTTGCCGGAAATGAGATCCCAGACGTCGCGGCCATCTATCTCGTTGGCCGGCAGCTTCGCGCCCGCGAGGCGAGCCAGCGTCGGAAGCATGTCGATGGTACACCATGCGCGGGTCGAGGCGGTGCCGGGCTTGATCTGGCCGGGGTAACGCAGAAGGCACGCGCTGCGCGTGCCGCCATCGAAGCTGGTGGCCTTGGCCTCGCGGAACGGAGTCTTGCCGGCGTGGTTACCGTAGGAAATCCACGGCCCGTTATCGGAGCTGAACCAGACCAGCGTGTTGTCGGCGACGCCGTTGGCCTTGAGCGCCTTCATGACTTCGCCCACAGACCAATCGATCTCTGTCATCACGTCGCCATACAGACCGGTCCCGGACTTGCCTTTGAACTTTTCGCTGGCGAAGATCGGTACGTGCGGCATGGAGTGCGGCAGATACAGCAGGAACGGCCGGTCCTTCTTGCGCCGGATGAAATCCACGGCGTGCTCGGTGTACCACGTGGTCAGCATGGGCTGGTGCTGCGGGGTGACGCGCTCGATTTTGATCTGGCCGTTCTCCCAGAAGTGCAGCGGGAATTTGGCGTATGCCTGCGGGTTCTGTGGATGATACTCCCACATGTCGTTGGAGTACATGAGCCCGCAGGATTCGTCGTAGCCGCGCGCCCACGGCCGGGTTTCCGGTTGGTCGCCGATGTGCCACTTGCCGAACACGGCAGTCGTGTAGCCGCGCGCTTTCAGGATTTCGCCCATGGTGGCGAACTTGGGATCTAGCCCCCGCGCACCGGGGCCGTGCGCCCCGAACACCTTGGTCCGCCCCGGATAGCATCCGCTGAGCAGGGCCGACCGGGAGGCCGAGCAGATCGCCTGCGGCACATAAAAGTTGTTGAACCGGCAGCCTTCCGAGGCGAGCTGCTCGACGTTGGGGGTTTTGTAAGCGGGATTGCCGAACGGGTGAAAATCGGCCCAGCCCGAATCGTCGAGGAAGATCAGGACGAAGTTGGGGAGTTTCTCGGAAGTGCCCAGCGCGACCCGGTCGGGTCTCAAAGCCGCAGCCGCTAAAGCCGTCCGGAGCACATCGCGGCGCGTAGGTAGCATGTCATTCCTCCTCTTTCCGAGGAGGACAGACGACCAAAAACGATCGTCTGTCCCACCTCTGCGTCTGCTATTGTAGGACACCCGCCTTCTTGAAATCGCCCGCGCGCACCACTCTCAGCGACGACGGATCAACGTGTTTGCGGAATGCTTCGTTCACCTGGTCCAATGTCAGCCCGGCGATCTTGGCTTCCATGGCCTCGTCGAATTTCATGGTGCGGTCGAAGGGCTCGCGCGTGAGCAGTCGTGTTGGCCAGCGAACTATCCTGCGTGCGGGTCACCACCAGCTCCAGCAGCCAAGCTTTTTCGGCCCCCACTTCTTTGGCGGTGAAGCCGTCTTTGAGCGCGCGTGCCAGCTCCTCGCGGCTAAGCGGTCATGGCCGCAACTGTCATCATCGGTTCGGAGGCAACTCCGGCGATCGACTTGTTAACAAAATGCCGATTTTCCCTGTATTACCTGACGAGCCAAACAATCGTGCACGGAAACCTGTTAACCGGGATAACAGCTCTCCGCCAGCCGCCTCGAAACCACGAAAGATGCCCATAATACAGGCAGTTTCGCATTCTCAAATCGAAGAAGTGCCAGCGGCCGGCGGTGAAGTACTTGACAGGCTCTCCGGTCTTGAAGATCAGCTCCTCTTCTTCCGTCTTCATGCGGCCGCCGGCCATGATTGTGCGGTCGAGGTCTTTTACGGCCTGTGCCCCGGATGGGCCGAACAGGGCCCCGTCGTCCCGCCCGAGAATGTCCTCCGGCGGCAGGCCGGCAATCCGGCAGAGCGCGCCGTTCGCACCAGTTTGCGTTCACAAGTCCCATCACATAACCCCTGCTTCAGGCCCCAGCTGACCACGTACTGGACGGCGTCGCACTCCTTGTCCCAAGAAGTGTGGAAAGTGTCGGCGGTCTCCTTCCAGGAACCCACAGATTCCCCGGACCAGGGAAAAGAAAATCGTGTATCCTTAACAAGGAGATTGTGAAGAGATCACGACTTGCTGTAAAACAAGCCGGGATCGCTAAAAACAAAACTATGAGCGCTCCTTTCAAGCTTGAGTTTATCGGGGGCATGGTCGAGTTTGGCTCAGCTCCCTTGCTCATCATGGTAGTTTCCTCCAACGGGGGAGGCGCGGTCGGCAATCTTGGCCCAGCGATACCCCCGAAGAAGATTTCTTGCTCGACTCCCCAGCCGGTGACTTTGGCTGGCTCCAGTCCTTTTGTCATCCAGGGGACCACGGAGACGGCATTCGGCCCCCGGGACGTCACGTTTGAGTTTCCCGGCCCTCCTGCGGGTTTCGCGAACCAAGGAAACCTCAACATCTCGTCGGTGTTCTGGGAGTTGACCGGCAAATACCGTATGGTGATCACGGACAAGGTCACAGGCGAACAGTGCGCGCAGGTCGTGGAAACGTCAGGGGAGTACCAGTTTGAAGGGCCGGCACTGAGCGAATGGCCCCACAGCTGCTCGACGCCCGCACTGAGGGCGCAGCCGCAGCCGCAGACCAACAGCCTCGGACAATCGCCCGGCCTTACGGGGGGCATGATCCTTCGAGGACACGCCGGCGCCTTTCCCACATTCTTTGGTGGTATTCTTGCCACGCACGCGAACAGCCTGATCAACCTTATGGGCTTCGGTTCTGTGACGCTCAACTACAAATTGACTTACTGAGATTGAACGCCTCGCGGAGGTTTGCCCCGTTGAAAGGTCCTGTAGGTTATCAAGGATGATTTGGCTCAGTTTTTCGTGCATGTCAATCCCGCTTGCGTTGTTCAACGGAGCCGCCGAAGCCATGCGCGGGCGGCGGAACAGTCCGGGTCCTTTGAGGGCAGAACTCGTGGCGCTCAATCTTGATGGCAGTGCCGCGTTTGTCAGTGCGAAGCACAGTGCCCCAACCTTTCAACTGCAAAGGGGACGCACCGTCCAGCGGAACGGGCCAGTCAATTGCAAGTTCCACCTTCGTGCCGGGAGCCATGAACTCCGATGAAGTAAAGCGAACGCCGCCACTGCTGATGTCATAAGTCTTGCCCACAACAACTCTACGGCTTGGCAGCGCTCTGCAGCAGATCACCAGATCAACCAGGTAGCGGCGGTGCGAACGGCGTTCGCTGCCCGAATTCCCGGCAAATGCTGTGTGCAAAGTGTTTCGTTCTTTTGCCATGACCGCTCCTTCGTATCGCGGAGAGCGGAGCCTGCCTAAGTTTACAGCCGAAAGGGGATTTGAGCACCAAAAAGTCGAGGTCTGAACATCAGTGTTCAGAAATCCAGTACCACGCCCAGTGCCGATACTGGGAATTGACAAAGCACGGAAGAAAACGGCGGTCAAAGAATCGCACGCCCCGGTGGCCTGCAGTTCACACGCCTTGGAACTCGACGAGCAGGGTCTTGGTCGAATCCCCGCGTCGGTAGACCCGCTCGAACCGGTCGCTGAAGCGAACCACAATGTTCCAATCTTTAAGCAGGTCGCTCAAGGGCGGTGCAGGTGGGTCGACAGGATAGCCGGCAACCGGGAATTGCATGATCATGCGATCGAGGAACGGGACGACGACTTCGTCATAAGCCCGCGCGTCGTTCGCACCGCGGGCGAACGACGTCGTCAATAAAACCATCGGTGCTGGATACGGTCGCGCATCAGCCGGTCCCCTCCAGATGGCCTGGGCCGGAAAAACGAAATGGATGCGCGGCGCGCCGATGTGTTTAAGCATGCTGTGGAGCGTCATCTGAGCGTTCCTTACAAAGACAAAACATGAAGCCCCCGCCGGCGAACACAACGCGCTGAGCCTCGACACGGATTTGATGCTCTTGTCCCTCGCTGATGATCGCGTAGTCAGGGCGCGCCGATCGTCAGCCCGCTTAATCGCCAGGAAGGCGCCGCCAAAGTCGCTGCGGCATCATCGATGTTCAATTGGACGCCGAGAGCACCCCCGATCAATTCGCTATGAGGTTCTTGAACCAACTGATGATCAGCGTTCCGCCAGCCACAATGAAAATTGTTGGGATGCGGCCGACCGTGAGAATCACGCGAGTCTGTGAGGCTTGTGGTCAGCATTTTGAACCATCGGACAATGAGGCTCTCTGCCCCGATTGTCATCGCCAACGCCTTAACACCCCAGGAAGGGTCTCTGGCCGGATGGTCGGCTTATCCGGAAGTTGAGCTTCAGAAGACATCTCTGCCCAAAATAACTGAAACGACCAATTAAGCAGCAGTGCCTGACCAATCGTGGTTCGCGGGCACTGGCCCAAACTCCGCTTCTGCGAGGCAGGTTTTTCGACGACCATTACCCAATCACTTCACGCCTTCGACGCCAGTTACTCGGGATGATTCACGCCATGGGTCCGCTCGTGATTCCGTAGGTATGCTCCCATCATCCGGTCCGTGAGGCCGGTATGGTCCTGGAGCCAGCCACAAAGGAAATTCCAAGAACGCGTCCGCCGCCTCTTGGTCGCCGCTCTCGATTAGCGGAGCGTACAACTTGAGGCGTCGTCGTGCGGTGTCGTGCTGGTGTTTGTGCCAACCATAAGATGGATACCCCGCCAACTGCATCAGTTACTCCTCATGGGTGAAATGCTCTTCCGCGTGGGCGGTCAGGCGGTGCAGGTGTTCCCGTACATCCGTACCCGGCGCACTCGCCGAAACCGCATGCTGCAGCCCATCGGCGAGTCCGAACAGGGCGCGATGCTCCGCATCGATCAAGGGAAGATAAACCTCGTTCCCTTCACTCCAACGGAAATACCTCATTCCTGCATTCTAGCGAGGTCTTCGACCTCAAACCGACAAGACGTGGAAACCCGTGGCTTCATGGATCTTCTTGGCGTCCTTGCGACTTTGCGTGCGGCTCTTCTTCCAGCCCATTGACGATACGGGAAATGCCGTCCTTGATCAGGGCCGCGTTGAAGTTGATCAGCAGACCAAGCCGCTTGTCGGCCAACCGCAGATAGGTAAGGATCTGCTTTCTGTGGACCGGCGCGAGGACTTCGACCGATTTGATCTCGACGATCACCTGATCCTCGACAATCAGGTCAGCCCGGAATCCGATGTCGATCCGAATCGTTCCGTAGACCACCGGAATTGGCTGCTGGCTGACCGTCCGGAGTCCACGCTGAGCCAGTTCATAGGCGAGCACAGCATGGTATACCGATTCCAATAAGCCTGGGCCGAGGGTGGTGTGGATGCGAAAGGCGGCGTCCACGATCTGTTTGGCGATGGCATTTTCAGTCATGGCGGCTTTCTATAGTCTCTCGCCAAGACGCCAAGACGCCAAGAACGCAACTGCGGTCCGGGCATAGAATCGAGGGCATGGCGAGCATCCCGGAACTGTTGGACGGACATGTGACGTTGGAAGTGGAATGTCTGGACCGGTTGTACCTGAACGGCTACATCGGGCCCCTGGCGACATCGGGTGGGTTGGTGACGTTCATGAGGGAACAACTGGGCA
>JGI12270J11330_10002579_pt1 | contig 13241 bp, 8 predicted proteins | sample PeaSoiMetSII2010_FD_11330 | JGI IMG/M metagenome (IMG submission 11330)
TCCGCGCTGCTCCTTCGGTTCGGTTGCTTCCAGGAAAGCACGAGGACGTTAAATGTTTTTAGAGTTCTACGGGTTACGCGAACAGCCATTCGGAGCCACACCGGATCCGCGGTTCTTGTATTTGAGTCCGCAGCATCGTGAAGCGCTGGCCTCTCTGTACTACGGAATTGAGGCTGGGCGTGGCTTCATGGCGTTAATTGCCAAGCCGGGGATGGGGAAGACGACGCTGCTCTTCCAACTGCTGGAAAAGTTCCGGACCAGCGCGCGCACGGCGTTTTTGTTCCAGACGCAGTGCAATTCCCGCGAATTCATGCGCTTGCTGCTGGCGGAGGTTGGGGGAGAGAACCGTGATGGTGATTTCGTGCGTACGCACGAAGAGTTCAACAAGCTCTTGCTGCAGGAGGCCCGGGCAAAGCGAGGTTTCATCGTGGTTATTGATGAAGCCCAGAACCTGGATGCATCGGTGATGGAGACGGTCCGCTTGCTTTCGGACTTCGAGACGCCGCGGGCCAAACTGCTGCAAATTATTCTCTCGGGTCAGCCCGAACTGGCCGACAAGCTGGCCGGCCAGCGGCTCATGCAATTTCGGCAGCGGGTTTCAGTGCTGGGGCGGCTGACGCCGCTTTCCGTCGAGGAAACGCGCAAGTACATCGAATATCGTCTGCGCGTTGCCGGACACTCCGGTCCGTCGCCGTTTTCTGCCGAGGCATTGCTGGCCATCGCGCGACTGGCGGAAGGAATTCCGCGGAACATCAACAATTACTGCTTCAACGCTCTCTCGCTGGGGTGCGCACTGCGTCAGCCGGTCATCGATCCAGCGGTGGTAGAAGAGGTCAGCAGGGATTTGGACATCTATCAGCACGTAACCGAAGCGCCTGCTCCGGGCGGGAACTCGGTGCATGCGGTCGCTAACCGGGATTTCGCGGCAGAGTTCGAAAAGCCGTACATTCCGGCAAACACTCCACACGAAACCCTGACTCCCGAAGAGGCCAAAATCTACATGCAATATTTGGCTCTGCAATTGAAGGATTGGAAGCGAAACTAGAGCGCGACCGGAACGCTTTCGCGAGTCGCTGCTTGCGCAATGAGGATGTGATGAAAACGATGAGGACGCACTGGATTCTGGCGGGTTTGGTTGCATTTCTGGTAACGGCTGCAACCGGCACCGGAGCCGCGCAAGCCGCCCCCCGGACCGAGAAGACTGGGGCTGCTGAAGCTTCTTCGTCATCCAATCCGGCCAACGGGACGGAGTTTCAGTCGCGCGTCCGGCGCTACAAAATAGAGCCGGGCGATTCCTTCGACATCACCTTCGAGTTGAGCCCGGAGTTCAACCAGGCCGGAGTATCGGTCCAGCCCGATGGGTTCGTGACTCTGCATGGCATCGGTGATGTCCACGTTCAAGGTCAAACCGTACCTGAACTTACCGATACGCTTCGCCAGGCTTACAGCAAGATCCTGAACGGTCCTGTGATCTCGATCGCGCTCAAGGACTTTCAGAAACCATACTTCATCGCCGATGGCCAGATCGGCCGTCCCGGCAAGTATGAGCTCCGTGGCGACATGACTTTGACCGAGGCTGTTGCGATCGCGGGCGGATTTACCGACGCTGCAAAACACTCCGAAGTGAGACTGTATCGCCGAACGAGCGATGGGTGGACTTTTGCCCAGATAATCAACGTGAAGAAGATGGAGGCGAAAGGGCAGTTGACCGAGGATCCATACCTGCATCCCGGCGACATGTTGTTTGTCCCCAAGAATCGGTTTTCCAAAATCAGGCCATTCTTGCCATCACCCAGCGTAAGCGCTATTGCGCCGACTCTCTGATCTGCAGGCCGCAGATAAGCACCTTTCTTCCAATGAGAGCATCCGGAAATAGTCAGTTTCGTCGGAAAACTTTCAATCCTTCTTGAGTGAGAACGAAGACAAAATGATGTCGACAAATTCAGCAGAAGAAAACATTCCGCAAATGTCAGACGGGCCCTTGTTTGTGGTGGGCGTTCCGCGCTCTGGGACCTCATTGCTGTATGCCTTGCTTAACCAGCATCCGCAGATCGCCCTGCTGTATGAGGGTGATCTGCCATCGCTATGGCCGCTTTTCCTGACGCGGAGAAGCAAGTCGCAGTGGCTGGAGAGATGGAATTTCTGGAACGGATCTGTAGAACGTCATCAAATCGATACCAGCAGAATACCGCCGGATGTTTCGGATGTCAGGACGGCCACCGAGATCGCTTACAAGCAATATGCGCAGCAAAAGAATGCCTCGATCTGGGGCTGCAAATCCCCCAACCAGTACGACTCCCTGGTTCCACTCGCTGATCTGTTCCCCAATGCCAGGTTTGTGATGATTCGGAGGGATCCTGCAGATGTATGCCGCAGTATCATCCAGGCCAGCAAAGACAACCCGCGTTTTAAGCAAAGAGGCCTGGCACTCAGAGTCTTGCTGGGTTCCTACCGGCTGCAAATAGAACGAGACCGTCTCTTGCAGCGCGGAGCGCAGGTTCACGAACTGCAATATCAGGACCTCACCCGGACTCCCGCTGAAGAGCTGACGAAAATTTGTACGTTCCTGGGAATTCCATTCCATCCCAGCATGACTTCTTTGCAGAATGCGGACCGGTCCGCTGTTATGGAGGGATCGCACAACACTATGGTAAGAGGTGAGACCATTGTAGCGTCCCGGAAACGATCCGAGGTCCTTCCGGCGAAGCTGCGGAACAAGATTGAAAGATACAAGAACCTCTGGCGGCAGCAGGATGTCGATGGGGCAACGTCCCACGCTTCTGAAGGAAGCCATCTGCCCAAGCCAACCCTGTTGGAACGGGTCTATGACCAGCTTCTATATCGCGTGCTTCGAAGTTGGGACTCGTTCGTCGTGTTTGTCTACTGCTTTGCCCCAATAAAATTGCTCGCGGCATACCGCACTTGGAAAGGCGATCCTCACGTCATGCGATTCGCATCTGCAGGCGAACGTTTCAGGACAGGTACGGGAAGCGATAATCAGCCCCAGGTAAAACAAGCAAACAATGTGGCGTGAGAACACGCGGACGAGCGAGAAAGTTGAGAACGGATCGATGCCCCTGCGGAGGTCTGGATCATGAGTGAGCACGATTTGATAACAGCCGGCGACGGGTCCGGCGCTGGATTCACATTGCGGGACCTGCTGGCCATCGGCTTCCGTCATCAACGGATCGCTGCGCTCTGTTTCTTCGGAATCACGGCCGGAGCAGTTCTGGCAACGTTTCTGACGGCTTCACAGTATCGTGCTACAACCAAGTTTCTGGTGGAACGCGAACGCATGGACCCGATCGTCAGCCCCGAAGCGAACACGGCCGTGTTGCCAGGGGAAGTGACGGAAGAAGAAATCAACTCCGAAGTTGGACTATTGCGAAGCAACGATGTACTGCGACAAGTCGTGACGTCTTGCGGACTGGATCAGCGCAAGCGGCTGCGAGAAAGCGGGAACGAATTTTCGGAGCTATCGACCCGGCCAGGAAACTCGACCAGGCTACCGAGGCCCTGGCGAAAGACATTCAAATAGAACCGGGGAAGAAGAGCAACCTGATCGAGGTCAGCTACACCTCACCGGATCCTCAAGTGGCAGCCCATGTCCTGCGGGCCCTGGGAGAGGCATACATTCAGAGGCATGTGGCCGTCCACACGCCCCCGGGACAAGTCGAGTTTTTCGAGCGGGAGACGGAGCACTACAAACAAAATCTGTCTGATGCTGAAGGCGCGCTCAAGCAGTTTTCGGAACAGCAAGGCGGCGTCGCTCCCCAGTTAAGCCGGGACATTACTCTGCAAAAACTGAATGAGTTCAGTTCGAGCTTGCAGCAGACGAGGGCTGCGATCGCCGAGACCGAAGAGCGAATCACAACCCTGCAAAAACAGGCCGGGACGACGCCCGAGCGCCTTACGACCGCGATGCGGCAATCCGACGACGCCCAGGTCTTGCAAGGTCTTAAGAACACTTTGATGGGTCTGGAACTCAAGCGCACTGAGTTGCTGACAAAGTACCAGCCTACTTACCCGCTGGTGCAGGAAGTAGANAAGCAAATTGCTGACACNCGAGAGTCNATCTCCGCCGAGGAAAGCAAGCCNCTTAAGGAAGAAACTACGGACAGAAACCCGACCTTCATGTGGATCAATGAGGAGTTGGCTAAGGCCAAAGCCGAGTACAGTGGGCTTCAGGCCAGGGCAGCGGCAACGCAAGCCATCGTAGCGAATTATGAGACCAAGGCCCGCGACCTGGACCAAAAGGGAATCATTGAGCAGAATCTTCTTCGCAACTTGAAAACGGACGAGGAAAGCTACCTGTTGTATGTGCGCAAGCGGGAACAGGCGCGGATGACGGAGGCGCTCGATACGACTCGCATCGTCAACGTGGCGGTTGTAGAGCAACCGGTCGTACCCAGTACGCCATCAAATTCTCCCTGGTCAACGCTAGTTCTCGGTATTGCGTTCGGCTTTCTAGCCACTGTCGGTGTAGTAGCGATGAAGGAGTACATGGACCCCTCGTTCCGGACACCAAAGGAAGTGGCATCTGAACTCAACATTTCCGTTTTAGCCGCTGTGCCCGGCGGTTTGGAGAGTTATCATATGCATGAAAGCGGATCCCGCAACGGGCACGGCCGGGACCGCGACGAGTCGGGCTCCGATGTGCTGAGTTCCGTAGCTCCTCCTTCGATCGGCCGGAGGGTCATCTGACCCTGGTCCACTGCCTGACCTGAGCCAAGCAGGAAGGACGGTACCTTGATGCATCGCACTTCGGAAATGATCCGAATGAAAGAAACCAGGCGTTGGTAAAGAAAGGGTTCCCGAGCCAGCCATGAGTCGCAATTACGAATTGTTGAATCAGATGGGCAAAACGAATCTTCTGCTTGATTCGGAGCCGCGTGGTGTTAGCGCTCCGCGTCAGGAAGTCCTGCCAGAAGTATCTGCTTCAGCTCCACTGCTGCAGATGGAGCGAGTTGCGAAAGAAGAAATCACCAGGCTGGTCCAGCGGTTGTTCGTTTTGGGCGGCACGGAAGGCCCGCACCGTGTGGCGTTCATCTGTACGGAATCGGGTAGCGGCAACACCTGGATGTGTGCCCATGTTGGGGACATTCTCGCTTCGCTAGTCGATCGCTCGGTCTGTGTGGTGGACTGTAATTTCCGATCCCCAGCTTTGCATGAGCAGTTCGTAATGGAGAACCATCCTGGCCTGGCGGATGCTCTGCGCGGACACGCCCCCATCGCCAAGTACGCCCGCCAGCTGCGCCGGAATCTTTGGCTGTTAAGTTGCGGAGCAATGGCCGAGGATACGCAGTCGCAGTTGCTGACGTCGGACCGCATGCGTCTACGTCTCGCCGAACTCGGCAGGGCATTCGATTATGTCTTGATGGATGTGCCCTCTCTCAATTCTAGTGATCACGGCATCATTCTGGGCAGCTCGTGCGATGGTGTCGTGCTCGTCCTGAAGGCCAACTCTTCGCGACGCGAGAGTGCCCGGCAGGCAATGCAACAATTCCAGGCTGCCAACATCCCGGTTTTGGGAGCCGTGTTAAACCAGCGAACGTTTCCCATCCCCGAAAAAATCTACAAATTGCTCTAAAAGCTGTTTGATTCGAAAAGCCTCTCCTCCTGCGGCCAATTTCAGATCTGCAATGCAGATTCTTCTGAAACTACCCCCCGGCCGCGAGTGTTCGTTCAACCTACTCGTCCATGAGTGAGCAACCTCTATGATGACCATTCGACGCAGGATTCTCCTAGGCGCGCTTAAAACCTTCGACCTGGCAGTTATGGTGTTCACCTTGGCACTGGCCGCAGTGCCGGTGTGGGGGGTGGACAAAACCGTCTCGCTGGCCGAGTTTTTCTCCATGCGGGTGAAGGTGGGAAACCTCTTCATTCTGTTGGCCCTGATGCTTCTCTGGTACGCCCTGTTCTCAGCCTTCGGTCTGTATGAATCGCACCGCCTTTCTGGCCGGCTGGCCGAAGTCGCCGCCGTTGTAAAGGCAACGTCGCTTGGGACCCTGTTGTTGTGGGGAGCGTCCTTGCTCTTCCACATCCGCATGGCCTCTCATCTTTACCTCGCGGTGTTCTGGGGCTTAAGCACGCTGCTCCTGGTTTGCAGCAGGCTCACACTGCGAGGGTTGCTGGCGCAGAGCCGGCGGCACGGACGAAACCTTCGTCACCTGCTCATCGTCGGGAGTAATGCGCGAGCGGTGCAGTTTGCCGAAAAGATCCAATCCCGGCCCGAGTTCGGCTACCGGATCATCGGCTTTGCCGATCAGGAATGGGCCGGACTCGATCGACTTCGCTCGAATGGCCACTCTCTGGTTTGCGGCTTGGACGATCTACCCCAATTCTTCCGCCACAACGTGGTGGACGAGGTCGTGATTGCCTTGCCGATTCGGTCATTTCACGACAGCGCTTCCCGGATTGCTGCCGCATGCGAGGAGCAGGGCATCGTATTCCGGGTCATTTCCAGCATCTTCGATCTGAAGCGGGCGCATGCGCGTGCGGAAGAGATGGAAGGCGACTTGTGGATTACGCACCACGCCGGAATTTACGAGGGTTGGCCGCTGGCTATGAAACGAGCGCTGGATTTTTCGCTCGCTTTGGTGGCGCTGATCGCTTTGAGCCCGGTCCTGCTCATCGTCGCGCTGTTGATCAAGATCACCTCTCCGGGTCCTGTTCTCTTCAAACAGGGGCGAGTTGGTCAGAACAAGAGAAAGTTCAATATTTACAAGTTTCGAACCATGGTTGTCGATGCAGAAAAGAAAATGAAAGAACTCGAACATCTTAACGAGGTCAGTGGCCCGGTGTTCAAAATCAAGCAGGACCCGCGCATCACCCCCATTGGGAAGTTCCTGCGAAAGACGAGTCTCGATGAGCTGCCACAATTGATCAACGTAGTCAAAGGGGATATGAGCCTGGTGGGGCCGCGGCCGCTTCCGGTACGGGACTATGAAGGGTTCAGCGAGGATTGGCACCGGCGCCGATTCAGTGTGCGCCCCGGAATTACCTGTCTTTGGCAAGTCTCAGGCAGGAGCTCCCTTCCGTTCGAAAGGTGGATGGAGCTTGATATGCAATACATCGACAAATGGTCCTTCTGGCTTGACCTGGAGATCTTGGCCAGGACTATTCCCGCGGTTCTGAAGGGGTATGGAGCCGCCTAGTTTCAGACCGGATCGACCACTTTCACAAAATACATGACCCAGACCGCTCAGCTTTCCGATCGTAGATCCAGCCGGGTGGAGAAGTCCGTGTGCGGCCAGCTCGAAATTACCCGCCGCACACCGGACGAATCCATACCTCTTTCGTACGAACAAGAGCAGATCTGGTTACACGCGCAACTGGCCGGCAATCTGCCTTTGTACAATGAGCCGGTAACAATCCACTACCGGGGCTCGCTCGACGTTGCCGCACTGGAGAAGAGTTTCAACGAAGTTTTACGGCGGCACGAAGCGTGGCGGACGTCCATCGAGATCGTCGATGGTATGCCAATGCAGAAAGTGCACCCAAGCCTCAGGGTGTCACTGCCGGTTCTGGACTTGCGGGGCCTTCCCGACGAGAAGCGCGAGTTGGAAGCTTTACGCGTTGCCACCGAGGACGCAAGACAACCAATCGACCTGACCGAGCCGCCGCTTTTCCGAATCAGACTCATCCGGCTCAGAGACGAAGAGCATCGGCTCTACCTCACCCTAAGCCACATTATTTTCGACGGCGCTGCTATCTATCGGGTGCTTCTGCCGGAACTGTCAACGCTCTATGAGTCGTTTGCCGCGGGAAGGCCCTCGCCGTTACCGGAACTGCCCATACAGTACGCAGACTATGCATGCTGGCAACGCCGCAACGTGACGGAAGAGACTCTGGCCGACGACCTCAGCTACTGGAAGCAGCAACTTGCAGGATCGCTGCCTGAATCGTATTTGCCCGCGGACCGCCGCCGCGTCGGCCCCCAGACGTTTCGTGGGGCCACGTATCCCTTCGAGATGAGCTCCGGATTAAGCAGCTCCCTGATGGCACTCAGCCGGTCCCAAGGAGTCACTTTGTTTCAGGTACTCCTGGCGGGATTCGCGGCTCTTTTATCCCGGTACTCTGGTGAGGAGACAATCCCGATCGGTAGCCTCACGGTGGGACGCAAACTTGCGGAAACCCAGCCGCTGTTGGGCTATTTCGTGAACACAGTGGTCCTACGCTTGGATCTTTCGGGTGACCCAAGCTTCCGGGATTTAGTGAAGCGAGTCCGGAACCTGGCTCTGCACGCTCTGGAGCACGACAACGTGCCCTTCGAGCGCATCGTTAGAGAATTGCGAACTACGCGAGATTCTTCGCACAATCCCTTATTTCAAGCGCTGTTTTCACTGGCGCCACCGCTTCTGGAAGTCAATCCGGCATGGCAGGTGACCCAACTGGATGTCGATACCGGCGTCTCAAAGTACGACCTTCATCTGGAACTGGATGAGCGTCGGGATGACATCCTGCCGCGAATTCACTACAGCACGGACCTGTTCGATCTCGCCACCATCGTTCGCATGGCAGGCCACTGGATGAACCTGTTGTCGGGTGCGGCCAGCAATCCCGACCTGCGCGTCTCGCAATTGCCTCTGCTTTCCCAGCAGGAGAAACACCAGCTGCTGGTTACGTGGAACGATACCGACGCCGACTATCCTCGCGGCGAGACCATTCCGCAGCAGTTTGCCGCGCAATGTGACCGCACTCCGGATGTCGTGGCCGTTCGGGAAGGAGATCAGCAACTTACTTTCTGGCAGTTGCACGAACGCAGCGATAGGCTGGCGCAGCACCTGCGGAACCTGGGGGCAGGGCGGGGAACTACTGTTGCGTTGTGCATCGAACGATCGATCGACATGGTGGCCGGGCTGCTTGGGGTTCTGAAAGCAGGCGCATCCTATGTGCCCCTCGACCCCTCGAACCCGCCGCAGCGACTCGGTTTCATGCTCAAGGATTCCGAGGCGGCGATTGTAGTCGCTCAGCCCACGTGCGCAGACAAACTTCCAGCCCACAACGCACATACCGTCTGGTTGGATTCGGGTTGGACCCAGATTCTGGGTGGGCAGAGTGATGCGGCAAGCTCAGTTCCACTTACCTGTCAGCCGGATGATACCGCGTACGTGTTGTACACCTCAGGTTCCACGGGGACGCCGAAGGGGGTGGAAGGAACACATCGCGCCTGTCTGAACCGCTTTGCCTGGATGTGGCGTACCTACCCGTTCCAGCCCGGCGAAGTCTGCTGCCAAAAAACCAATCTCGCCTTCGTCGATTCGATCTGGGAGATCTTCGGGCCGCTGCTGGCCGGCGTGCCCAATGTGATCATTCCACAGGAAACGCTGAACGATCCCGAAGAGCTGCTGAGAACGCTGGCGCGGGAGCAGGTGACGCGTATCGTTCTCGTGCCCTCGCTTTTGCGCCTGCTGCTCGAGCACGCACCCAATTTGGGTGAGCGGTTGCCGCGACTGAAGCTGTGGACCTCGAGCGGCGAGGTTCTGCCCACCGAGCTGGCCGAGAGCTTCCGCGCGGCCTTTCCCCAGGCTACGCTGCTCAATCTATATGGTTCGACTGAAGTGGCAGCCGATGTCACCTGCCGCCAAATTACCGACGAAGATCTGCGCGCCCACTCGATTTCCATCGGCCATCCCATCGCCAACACGCAAGTCTACATTTTGGATGAGAACAGGAATCCGGCGCCCATCGGAGTGCGGGGCGAGATCTATGTAGGTGGAGACAATCTGGCCCGGGGTTTTTGGCGGCGTCGCGACTTGACGGCAGAGCGCTTTGTTGAGAATCCGATTGCGCCTGAGCGTTCAGCGCGCCTCTACCGCACCGGCGATCTGGGACGATTCCACGCTCCGGGCGAGATCGAATATCTGGGGCGCGTGGACGGCCAGGTGAAGCTGCGGGGGATGCGCCTGGAGTTGGGCGAGATCGAGGTGGCGTTGAGGGCTCATCCGGCGGTGCGCGAAGCCGTGGTGGTGCTTACGCCCGACCAGCAGCAGTTGGCAGCATACATCACGGCGCAAAACGGACAGGCGCCGTCGGCGGAGGAATTGCGCAGCTACTTGCGAGGTCGACTGCCCGAGCACATGGTGCCTTCCGGCTACCAATGCATCGAGCGGTGGCCACTGTTGCCTAGCGGGAAAGTGGATCGGCGGGGACTGCCGACCTTTAACCAGACGGAGTCTGTACGGCAGTCTACCTTCACGGCTCCTCATGACGCGGTAGAGGAGCAGCTGCTGACCATGTGGAAAAGCATTTTGAATCTGGATGCGATCAGCGTCACCGACAACTTCTTCAGCATTGGTGGCCACTCGCTGGCCTCAACCAGATTGCTTGCCCGTATTCAGAGGACTTTCGGCAAAAAGCTGGGGCTCAGGGACGTGTTTGAGGCGCCCACGATAGCAGAAATGGCCGGGCTCATCCGCCGGGAGAACACGAATAGAGACCTGCAGGGCGTTCTGCCGCTCCAGCCAAACGGTTGGCTGCCACCCTTCTTCTGGGTACGAGGTGGTCCTTTGTTCCTGCCCATTTCGCGACGACTCGGTCCGGAGCGGCCCTCTTTCGGATTGCAGTTGCCGAGCTCCGCTGTCGCGAAATTACCTAATGCATACACGTTTGAGGACATTGCGGCGAGCTTCATCCAGGTGATGCGCACGGTTCGACCGAATGGTCCCTACTATCTGGGCGGCCTGTGCGTAAACGGTGTATTGGCTTATGAAATGGCTCGACAGTTGGTGGCGGCGGGAGAATCCGTGCCTCTCATCGTCATGTTGGATTCGCAAAACCCAGCCAAGTATTTCGATTACTCCCCGGACGGCCACACCTCCTATCTTTATCAGAAGCTCAAGTTCCATCTCGGCAAACTAGCCAAGCTGAAACGCACCGAGTTTCGGCGTTACCTTCAGGATCGATTTGACCACCTGCGGTTCAAGCGGAATCAGCAGGTGTGGAACAACAGTTATCAAAATGGTGGCCGACTGCCAGAGGATGAGCTTGGCGAAATGGGCAGCGTGGTGCATCCGCCGGCGATGCGCTACAGGCCGCGACCCTATCAGGGTCGAGTGCTGTTCTTCCAGTCCTCAGACTGGCCCAAGGGGAAGTACTGGACATTTTCTCGCGGCTGGACCGATCTCGTAGATGGAAGCATGGAATTGCACACCATCGGTGCGGGTCACCAATCGATGCTTCACGAAGCGAATGTCGATGGGATCTCGAATCCGATCCTTTCGTTTCTGGGCGAGGCTGGCCAGCAAATTACCCGCAGGCCCATGGATGCGCCGTCCTGGTCAGGCAAACCCGATGCGGTTCTTGGTGCTTCATTACCATAGCCAATCTGATTTGCTCCCGTCTTGTCGTCACTTCCCCAACGAAAGCCGTATATCACCGCAATTCACATGGGACCCTGCTCCGATGAATAACCATAAGACGAGACCACTAGGTGCTTCAAATTCCGAGTCAGGGGAGCTCTTGCTTACAAACGTTGAGGGCGAGGCTGTTTCGCAGGGATTTTCCGAGTTCCCCTTCGTTCCGCGGCCAACCGGAAGGCCCGTACCGCTGTCGACCGCACAGCAGCAGGTTTGGCTGCATGGACAACTGGTCTCTGAGGTCCCGCTTTACAACGAAGTCCTGATTCTCGAGCGAATGGGTTCGCTCAAGCGCGAGATACTGGAGCAAAGCTTTCAGGAAATCATTCGCCGTCACGAGGCGCTCCGCACAACTTTTGCGGTGGAAGACGGGAGCCCGGCGCAGGTTATCGCAGAGCACTGCGACTTCGAGCTGTCGGTCACAGACCTGAGCGGCGAGCCCAGCGACAAGCAAGAAGCTTCCATCTTGGCCATCGCGACCGGGGAAGTACGACAGCCATTCGATTTAGCGAAGCGCCCCCCGATCCGCGCCCGCCTGTTGCGACGATCCGCGCAGAATCACATCCTGATCGTGACGCTGCATACGATCATTGCCGACGAAGGGTCATTGAATATTCTTGCCCGCGAACTCGCCACACTGTACGAAGCCTACTCGGCTGGCGAGCCGTCCCCTCTCCCCGATTTGCGAATCCAGTATGGGGATTATGCGCATTGGCAAAGAGGCTGGTTAGAGGGCGATGTTCTGCAGCAGCATATCTCCTATTGGCGGGAGCGGCTGGTTGACATCCCAGTTCTGGATTTGCCGACGGATCGACCCCGGCCGCCGGTACAGGGATTCCGCGGTGGGCGTGAATCGGTGCAGCTGTCGCAGAGTCTGAGCGTCTCGCTGAAGGAGCTTAGCGACCTGGAGGGAGTATCTCTGTTCGTGACACTGCTCGCCGCCTTCCAGACGCTGCTCTCCCGTTACACAGGCCAGCGCGACATGGTGGTGGGTTCGATTGTCCCCGGCCGCGAAGCTGTGACGGAGGATCTGATCGGCCTTTTTGCCCACACCGTCCTCATTCGCGCGGAGACGGAGAGGGAAGGCACTTTCCGGGAATTGCTGTGGCGCATCAGGGACCTCTCGAACCGCGACTGCGAGTATCAGAATATGCCGGTGGACCGCTTGGTTGGCGAGCTCCAGTCGGAACGCGATCTAAGCCGGAACCCTCTTTTTCAGGTGCTGTTTTCCCTTACCGCTTCGACATCGCTTGCTCAACCTGGTTGGGAGATTGTCAATTGCGAAGTAGACAGCGGTACCGCGAAGGTGGACCTGCAGCTCCAGGTTTACGACAGGCCAAACGGGATCTTCGCCGGCTTTATTTACAACAGCGACATTTTTGACGCCGGGACGATTCGCCGGATGGCTCATCACTTCCACACAGTGCTTGAGGGAATCGTCAGCACTCCCGACCAGCGTCTTTCGGAATTGCCGCTGCTCAGCCCGGCAGAGTCCCATCAGCTACTCACGGAATGGAATAACACGCGAACGGACTACCCCAGAGATTCACAGCTGCACCATCTCTTCGAAGCGCAGGCGGAGCGGACTCCCAACGCGACCGGAGTAGTGTTTGGGGACGAGCAGCTAACCTATCGTGAGCTGAACAGACGGGCCAATCAATTGGCACACCACCTGGTGAAGCTAGGAGTGGGTCCGGATGTGCTGGTTGGTATCTTCGTTGACCGCTCGCTCGAGATGGTCGTGGGTTTGCTGGGAATCCTCAAGGCGGGCGGGGCATACGTGCCGCTCGATCCGGCATTTCCGGCTGAACGCATTGCCTTCATGGTGCAGGATTCCGAGGTGGCTGTGTTGCTCACGCAGCGCCACCTCGTCGATAGCAT
>JGI12270J11330_10002584_pt1 | contig 13235 bp, 11 predicted proteins | sample PeaSoiMetSII2010_FD_11330 | JGI IMG/M metagenome (IMG submission 11330)
CCCCCTGATTGGAGGGCACGACGACAAGATCAAACATGCCCTGAAGGTGCTCCTCGGAGCCAGACTTGCTGAAGGTAGGCACGTCGGTTCCCCGACGTGGGGTGGTGCCGATGAGCGGGTGAAGGCAACAAATCTGGCGCTGTTGGCTACTGACCGAGATACCGAGCGCGCCGAAACCCTAATTAACGAAATGATCCAAGAGACGCGCAAGCTCGTGGAGCAGTGACTGGCCAGAGATCGAAGCGCTGGCAAAGCGGTTACTCGTCAAGCAACGGGTCAACTTCTTAGAGACCTCAGAGAACTCCAGCTCCTGACAAAGAAGACGTGCGCAAGCCGCGAAACTCCTCTTCGGCTGCTCATCAGCGAAGATTTGCCATCACCGCTGGCGCACGACCCAGACTACGACGGCTGTTGGCAACTATCCTGGGATCTGAAAAAGTCGAGAAAGGAACGAAGAAGTGGCAGGGTAGGAGCTGCAATGGCTGACTGGACAGCGGAACGCATCGCTGCGTTGCCAACCGCACAGATCAAGATTCTTCGAGAAAATGCAGCGCGATGTGCGAACGATACTGTCGCTGCTCTATGCGACGAGGCAATCGCCAAGCGTGGACCTTCTCGCGAGAGATCGCTTCGTGTCAAAAGGGCGTCAGCGCCACGTACCGATGAAGTTGTTGTCGGATTTCATTTTGTCTGCCCCCAGGGAAAGGGCGTGACAACCAATGGAGACGGCACTGTTTGGACCGGGACTTGGGTCGTTGATAAGGTTCACGCCGAACACGGCTCAAAGAGAGGCGCCTACGTCGCGCTTCATGTAACAAAGTCCGAGCCATCTTATCTTCAGGGAATACTTAAGGACTGGCGCAGAACACGTCGTGAGCAAGAGTGCGCCGAGGGGCGCGCGGTTAAAACTGAATTTGGGGTCGATTTTTTATTGACGCTGACAGACGAAGTTTACGAGTGGTGTGGCGACGGAGCGGGTGAGAAGGGCTATGCGTGGGGCAAATCTTAAAAAAGGCTGCCCCGAGACGATGAGGTTGGTAGCCCAGTCACGTTGGCTTCTCGATAGATGAGCATCCCAGTGACGCCTTGAAACTAGCAACCGAAAAACTCTGCGGACAGCCTGAGGTCAGCCTAAGCGGCCCCAGACACCGTCGTGCGGGCTTTTTCGTTGCTCGCGGACTTTTTAGTGCGCTCAGCGATTTCCGAGACTTAGAGATTCGCATCGCCGCATTGCCGACCCAGCAGGATCGAGGCGATGCCTTCGAGGTCTTCGCCGAGGCTTACTTAGCCACTCAGAAGATCGTGGGGGCCGAAGAAGTTTGGCCCGCCGACCAAGTTCCAATCGCTGTGCTGCAGACTTGTTGCTTGCCCGTCCAGGACCTGGGTGCAGACGGCGTCTACAAGACATGGGCTGGTCAATACAATGCCTATCAGTCGAAGTTCCGCACGGGCCGACCGGCGCTGACCTGGCAGGAACTGTCCACTTTCATGGGCCTGACCGATCGGGTCGGCGAACGTGTCCTGTTCACAAACTGCGACGACCTGCCTGCGGTCATGGACGCTCGAAGCGGCTTCCACTGCTTTCGCGGAACCGATCTCGAAAGACTGACAAAGGACGACGTGGAGGCGATTGCCGAGTGGCTTAGAGGGGCGGCCTTCACGCCCAAACGAAAGGCACCGCGTCCTCATCAGGCGGAAGCGCTCGAAGCCATTCTCGCCGGTCTTGAAGAGCATGATCGCGTTACCGCCGTGATGGCGTGCGCTACAGGCAAGACGCTCGTGTCGCTATGGCTGGCCGAGCGCAGAAAGGCCAAGCGCGTCCTGGTGCTCGTTCCGTCGCTGGCATTGATCCGCCAGACCCTCCACGAATGGCTCAAGGAGACGGCATGGGAGCAGCCCCGATTTATCGCCGTGTGCTCCGATCCCACCGTCACGCAACGCGTGGAAGACGCGCTGATCGTTCATCAACGAGATTTGGATTTCCCGGTGACGACCGATAAGGCCGAGGTGCGTGAGTTCCTCGCAGCCCCTGGCGACGGCGTTCAGATTGTCTTCTCGACTTATCAGTCCGCGAATGTCGTCGGCGAAGCGGCTCGAAATATGCACGCTTTCGATCTTGCCATCTTCGACGAAGCCCACAAGACCGCCGGACGCGAAGGCGCGAAGTTCGGATACGGACTTCAGGATAAGAACATCGCCGCTGGCAAGCGCGTCTTCCTGACAGCCACGCCCCGCCACTACGATGTGCGGAAGAACGACAAGGAGGGCGACAAGGCGTTGGTCTACTCGATGGATCAGCCTATGACTTACGGCCCCGTCGTCTACACGCTGTCTTTCGCCGAGGCTGCAAGTCGCGGCATCATCTGCAATTACAAAATTATCATCTCTGTCGTCACCAGCGAGATGGTCAATGCCGACCTCCTGAGCCGGGCAGAGGTACTCGTTGAAGGCGACGTGGTACGTGCCCGCACGGTCGCGAACCAGATCGCGATACAGAAGGCGTGCGAAGGGCACGACCTCAAGAAGATCTTCTCTTTCCACCGCAGCGTGGCATCAGCACGTGACTTCACTGGAGAAACGGCGAGTGCCATCAAGACCCATCTGCCTGACTACGCGACCTACCACGTCAATGGTGAGATGCGGACCGCCGAGCGCGAGAGGCGGATGCGGGCGTTTCGGGAGGCTGATCGCGGGATCATGTCGAACGCGCGGTGCTTGACGGAAGGCGTGGATGTCCCGGCGGTCGATATCGTGGCGTTCCTGTCCCCGCGTAAGAGCAAAGTGGACATCGTTCAGGCAACAGGACGCGCCATGCGGACAGCTCCCGGCAAGGAGACAGGTTACGTCCTGCTTCCGTTGTTTCTGGAGACGCATGAGAACGAGAGCCTCGAAGAGGCGGTGAAGCGGACCGACTTTGAAGAAGCCTGGGATGTACTCCAGGCGATGCAGGAGCAGGACGCCGTGCTTGCGGAGGTCATCCGCCAGATGCGCGAGGAAAGAGGACACCTTGGCGGGTTTGACGACAGCAGATTGCGAGAGAGGGTTGAGGTCTTAGGGCCAGAAATTTCACTTGAGGGCCTGCGTGATGCTGTCAGCACGGTCCTCATTGATCGGCTTGGTGTCACTTGGGACGAGCGATATGGCGAGCTGAAGAAATACAAGGAGCGGTTCGGCCACTGCAACGTGCCTGCGGCATGGCCGGAGAATCCCCAGTTAGGATCATGGGTGGTTACTCAGCGAGTTTGGCAGAAAAAGGGATGGCTGTCGGCCGACCGAAAGACTCCTCTCGACGCGCTCGGGTTTGTCTGGGCTCCGATTGATGATGCCTGGGAGAAGATGTTCGCCGAGCTAAAGCGCTATAGGGATGAGCATGGCCACTGCAACGTCCCCGACCGATGGGCCGAGTATCCAAAATTGGGCTCGTGGGTAGTAACACAGCGAATGTTCAAGAATAAGGGAAAGCTCGCGTCAGCGTGCAAGGCGCGGCTCGATGCGCTCGGGTTTGTCTGGGCTCCGATTGATGATGCCTGGGAGAAGATGTTCGCCGAGCTGATGCGCTACAGGGATAAGCACAGCCATTGCAACATTCCCCAAGACTGGGCTGGGAATCCCCAATTAGGCATATGGGTGGGAGTCCAGCGTGCGCGGGAGAAACGAGGGGCTCTTTCGCTGGATAGAAAGGCTAGGCTCACTGCGCTCGGGTTTGTCTGGGCACCGATTGATGATGCCTGGGAGAAGATGTTCGCCGAGCTAAAGCGCTATAGGGATGAGCATGGCCACTGCAACGTCCCTCAAAAATGGCCAGAAAACCCCCAACTGGCCAAGTGGGTGTCTCATCGGCGGGGATTCAAGAAGACCGGCAAACTGTCCTCAGCACATAAGCAACGTCTGGATGAACTGGAGTTCGATTGGGGGCCATCCGACTCCCTCTGGGAAACCAGGTTCGCCGAGCTTAAGCGCTATAGAGACCAGCATGGCGACAGCAACGTGCCTAAGGTATGGGGAGAGAATCCCCAACTGGGCACATGGATTAGTGGACAGCGGAGATCCAAGAAGACTGGCAAGCTGTCCTCAGCACATGAGCAACGTCTGGATGAACTGGGGTTCGCTTGGGACACTAAGCTGACTGGCTGGGATACCAGGTTTGAAGAGTTGAAAAGCTACAAGGAGCAGTTCGGCCACTGTAATGTCCCTCTCAATTGGGCGAAGAACCCGCAGCTCGGTCGATGGGTGAGCAACCAGCGAGGACGTAAGCAAAAGCTATCTTTGGGGCGAAGGGCGCGCCTCGACGATCTGGGGTTCGACTGGAAGCCTTTCGACGCTGCCTGGGAAAGCATGTTCGCCATACTGCGGCTCTACAAGGAGCGGTTCGGCCACTGCAGCGTTCCCCAAGCATGGGGGGAGAATCCTCAACTAGGTCGGTGGGTGTGTCAGCAGCGCGATCTCGAGAAGGAGAAAAGGCTGTCCTCGGAGCGCAAGGCGCGGCTCGATGAACTCGGGTTCGTCTGGTCGCGTACGAGCTAAGTGATTGCCTCGGCGACCACGTTTACCTGGATCAAATTGTACACATTCTGAAACTAGCGTTTGACGCGCTCGGCAACGTGCGACGGCCGGGTCTTGCCTCGGTTTGAAATTTTCGGTTCGGCGAGGCCATATCTAAACCCCAGCCCTACTTTCGCTGCCGCCGAACCACTCTCGCGCGCTTTACCGCCAGTCGACAACCAAGCGAAGAATGGGGCATAGTTCCAAGGGCCTTCAGGGGTGGGTGGCGCTATGCGCGGGGATTTCATTTCCGTAGTCCTCCTTTTGGCGTTTGCGATTAGCGGCTGCGCTGCCCAAAAAAACGTCTTCCAGCACTATGATGAGTGTGCCGTTGAAAATTCCTCGTTCGCGGCCATGGTCGCATGCGGAAAGCAACGGCGAACCATCTATTGCCAAGAACACAAGAGCTGTTCAGCCAATGGGAACGCTTTCGTGGCTTATGCCGATAGCCTTGTGATCTCGGTCAATCGACACGAGATGAGCGAGGCGGAAGCGCAGCGTAAGTGGATCGAGTTCCGCACTGCTCAACTAAACGCCCAGCGCCAGCTTGCGGTGGAGTCTGCGGGGGCCGCTGCCGCCTCTGGTCCCAGGACTTGTGTGCAATCCGGGACAGTCGTGAACTGCTATTAGGTCGCTCTACCAACCTCACTGGGGAAAACCGCAACCAGACAACGCCCTCGACCTCGTGCTCGCCGTCCGCCAGCGCCTTGGCGATCACTTCATTGGTCGTCGGACGCTTTGCTGACGTGTATTCCTTCCGCGTACCGTGCCTTGGGTTTACTCAGACGCTCCGATCTTCTTCAACCCATCTTTGGCAGGTTGATAAGAAGGGTTGATTGAAAGCGCTTTGCGATAATCAGCGATGGCTTTGTCCTTGTCTCCCTTGCCCACGTACGCATCGCCGCGATTGTTGTAGGCCGCTGCGCTCGTAACACTCAGATCACTACTCACACTCCTCAGATTACTACTTAGATCAAGCTGGATCGCCTTATTGCACTCCTCGATTGCGCGGTCGTAGTCGCCCTTTTTTGTGTATACATCGGCCAGATCGATGTAGGTGTCTATTACGTCGGGACTAATCTGGAGGGCATCGTTGTATGCCTTTATCGCGCGGTCGTAGTCGCCCTTGACGTTGTAATCATTGCCACGATTGATGTAGCCAGCTGCTAATTTCCTAGCGTACGCCATGGCACGGTTGTCTTCGTAAGCCCAGACTTGATTCTTAATGTTTCGCTGAGGGCCTTGAAGCACCGCCGCGCAATCAGCGATTGCCTTTTCAGCGTTCGTCACTGCCTGCTGACAGGCATCCCGATCTTGTTGGCTCGCGGCCGCAGGAGTAGCAAGGAGCACGAGTGCCAAAGACAGGCTTCCTAAAAAGAAGTGAGGGTCTAACTTTTTCATTTCAACGATCTCCCCACAGTGGAGCGAGTGATGCCGCTCGCCGCGCAGACTTGGGCGACATTGGCCTCCGGGTTTACCCCTATAGCGGCCGGACTCGTCCTCCCTTCTGTCCCTTCGTCGCAAAGATATGACGCTCGCACTGCGGCTTCCAGTCCACCTGCGGCGTCGATCAAAATCCCGAAAGCGCGCCACCGATCTTCGCGCGACGTGGCCGCGGCCAAGGCGCGTTCCTCATCAGTGGCCTGTTCGGGATGGTCCTTGACCATTGTATAGGCGTGAAAAATGACGCGCGCCCTTTCAACGTCAGCGCCAACGTGAACACCGCGCTCCAACCGTTCGATGCGGCGCTCCAGCCGGTTCATCGGCTATCGCCTTTCAGTTGAACTGGCGCGCTGCTCCAGCGCGGAGTTGACTTTTCCCACTTTCCTGTTGGTTGAAGTCCTCAAAAACCTCACCTACTACGCCATTATACGTTCCCCGGGTATGCAAGTAGTCGAATACCGGGGCAAGGACATTGTGACCGCGCCCGCGTCATCATATCGTGCCGCCCGAATGACTGGCGACCGAACATTGCAAATTCTCTCAGGGGCGCAATTTGGGGACCGAAGCGTGAAATTCTGTCGAGTTTTCAAAGGCAAAATTTCTCTGATCGAACCGGGAGTTCGAATCCCACTTGGTCCGCCAGCTAGTCGGGTCGGGCAATATGTGCTGCGTTGGTAGCGTACTGGGACCAGTGGCCGCGTCTTGCAACTGACCCGAACCGCACGGATCACGCGCATGATGGAGCTGCAATCGACGATCACTTGTCCAGCGTGCGGGCATGCGGCGTCGGAAATGATGCCAACCGATGTCTGCTTGCGTGTTTACGACTGCAAGGGGTGCGGGAGGGGCCTGAGGCCGAAGAAAGGCGACTGCTGCGTTTTCTGCTCCTACGGCTCGGTGCCTTGTCCGCCAAAGCAAGCAGAGCGCATCGAACAGGTCGACCAATCGGCCAGTAACTAAGTCGAGTCTCAGCGCAGGATTTACACTACTCAAGTATGGATACAGTAAGGGTTGCCGGAGGGAGACAAATTTGCGCTGTGCAAGCCTGCACATCAGTGCGCACCGGCATACTCGCGGCGGACGCTAGCCTGCCCTTCGGCAACTCGGCTCTGATTGCAACCGAGCCTTCGTAAACAGAAATCCCTTCGGGTGAGAATTTCGGCTTAAAAATTTGTCCCGCCGGATAGGTGATCTTGGCGTCAGGCGCGCTTGGTACCGTGACCACGGTCGGAATGAGATAGTCGATCGAAGCAGGATTGGCATTCAGATGGTAGCCGGGATCTATGGTGAGGGTGATGAGGATTTCGTCGTGGTCGGCATAAGAAGCGCCTTGGGCCGCCACTTTCACATGGGCGGCGCTGTCCAGAGTGGACTCCGTCTTAGCCTCCACAGTTTGCCCGTAAAGTGCGGCATAGGCGGTGAGGCTTGCCCAAGCGGCGGGCGCAGATTGAATTTTGTTCGTCATGCGCGCCAGCATCTTCGTCGCCGTGTCGGCATAGCGCGCGTCAGCCTTGCCCAATTGCGCTAAAAGCGCATAGGCAGCCGATGTCCCTGAAGGCGTATCATGATCGTCGAGATCGATCGCCGGCGTCACCAAGCTCGCATCGGCCACGGAGATCACGACCAAACCATCCGGGTTGATGAAGCGCGTCAGGATGGCTGAGGCAAGAGCTTGAGCGCGCGACACCCAGACCGGCTCGCCGGTCGCTTCGCCGAGGGCGAGATAGGCGAGCCCGAGCATCGCGTAATCATCGAGGAAGCCTTCGCCCGCCGCCTCACCCTGGAATAGATGGTGGCGGAGGCGGCCGCTCGTTTCATCGAAGGCGTGCTGCCAAAGGAACTCGCCGGCGCGGCTCGCGGACGCGATCCATTGCGGTTCGCCAAGGATTTTCCCCGCGCGCGCGAGGCCAGCGATGGCGAGCCCATTGAGCGCCACCACGATCTTGTCATCGCGTGCCGGCTGCGGCCTGAGATCGCGGACCTCAAGCAGCTTGGCCCGCAATGGGGCGAGCTCGGCCACTCTGCCTTGAAGGTTCGCTCTGCTCTCCTCTGAGGCAATCTGATCCCGGCGGATTCGCAATACTCCTGGACCATTCGGTGCGCTCGGCATTGGAGTCAGCTCATAGAGGCCAAAAAAACGATCGGCATCGGCCGGTCCCAGGACGTCTGTGATCTCGGCCCGCGTCCACAAATAGCTCTCACCCTCCTTGCCTTCGATGTCGGCGTCCTCGGCGGTGTAGAAGCCGCCGTCCGGTGCCGTCATCCGCCTGGCGAGGTAGCCGGCGAGATCGACGGCGATGTCGCGTGCGAGAGGCTGACGCGTGATTGCGTAGTAATCGGCATAGAGCCCGATCAACTGGGCATTGTCGTAGAGCATCTTCTCGAAGTGGGGGACGGACCAGGTTGGCTCGGTACTGTAGCGGTGCATCCCGCCGCCAAGATGGTCGTGGATGCCCCCAAACGCCATGGCATTAAGCGTTTCGGCAACAGCTTGGAGCGACTCCGCGTTGCCGCTCAGACGATAGTCTGTCAGAAAAAGGTTGAGCACAGGCGCTTGCGGAAACTTGGTTCCATCGCCGCCATCGAGGCCGCCATATACCTTGTCGCGTTGGCCAAGAAATTGATCGCGCGCAATTGCCAGCCAATCGGCCGGCATCATCTTCAAGACGCTCGTGGACTTGCCACCGGTGTCGTGCGCCTGACCAAGCGCGCTTTGCACCTGATCGCCGATTCCCTCGATCTTGGCTGGGCTTTGTTGCCAATCATCGTGGATCAGCTTGAGAATAGTCGGAAAGCCATTCGTGTCCCCCTGATCTTCCGGTGGGAAATAACTTCCGGCAAAAAAGGGCTTGAGGTCCGGCGTCAGAAACAGGTTGTTCGGCCATCCGCCCGAGCCGGTTAAGACCTGCCGCGCGAGCATATAGGTCTGGTCGAGATCGGGGCGCTCTTCACGGTCCACCTTGATGTTGACGAACCACTGATTCATCAGTGCGGCGATGGCGGGATTAGAATAGATCGTTCGCTCGGCCACATGGCACCAGTAGCAGGTGCTGTAGCCGATGGAGAGGAAGATCAGCTTGTTCTCTTTTCTTGCCTTCCCAATCGCTTCCTCGCCCCATGGGTACCAGTCGACCGGATTGTGGGCGTGCTGCAGGAGATAGGGACTGGCGGAGTCGATCAGCCGGTTCGTATGCGCTTCCGGTGGTGTCTCCGCGAATACTGGGGCAGCAAAAAGAACACACGCGACCGCGGCCCCGGCTAAAGGCGGCAGGGGGCTCATGGTTCATTCTCCAACTTGTACGCTGGTAAGGTCGTGAGCCGTTTGTCCTCGACGGGGCCACCCACCGTGAAGTGGTAGAAGCTCTGCCAGTCGCGCGAAAAGATGCCGAACACCTCGTGAACGGGATCATCGAAGTAGCAGCCGATCCCGGTAGAACGAATGCTCGCCGCTTCAGCTTCGAGGTACAGCACCTGGCCTACGAGCCCGGCCTCCCAGAAGAGATTTCGATAGAACGCAGCGCCGTAGGTAACCAGGCTGTCCATGTAGTCGGCGATCATCCCTAGGCTGAAGGCCCCATCTCCCGCGATGTCCTGACCGCAGGAGACGCTCGCAGCCAGAGCGCGGCAGTCCCCTTCTTTGAGCAGGTACAGCGGGAGCCCACGCGGGCACGACGGAGGCCGCCGCCACAGGAACTCGCGCTGCATCGCTTGCCGGAGTGGCTCGACCTTCTCCGGATCGCGAGCAAGCGTGTAGAGACCAGGAGAAAGGTCGTTCACGCGGTGCACGAAGAGGCCCAGGTGAATGCGTGGACGCCAGGGAATAGCGTCCCACGGCACAGATCGCCCGTCTCGGGTGGGCACGAGACGAGCGAGCATCCGGAAGAACGTCGCCGCGGAAATTGCGGTGGATGCGTCCATGCTCACGGCGCTTCTGCGGCCCAGGATGACTTTCTTCGCGGTGAACGAACCGGATCGAACTGGCGGCTCGAAGAGTTCCCCCTCCGAAGGAAACCCGGAGAAATCCTCGTCGATCGCAGTCGTCGGATTCGTAGTGGCAGCAGCAACCTCGTCGATCACCGGCCAGTCGACGCTGTGCTCGGGACTCAGCACGTTGGCCGTGCCATACCATCGCGAAGCGGCCCCCTGGGATGTGACCTCTTTGGATAAGCAGAGGCCCCGGTCACTGGCCCAGTTCCCCCGGACGACAACTGCCAAGAGTTCTGGATGTTCTCGCTCCGCGCCGGTGTAGTCGCCGTTGCGGTTGAGTCCGAGAAGCTGTGACACGGCGTCTACACGGTCGAGGAGGAAGAGTTTCCAGCCAAGGGCGGCAGCCGCGAAGCGCAGAGTCCCAAGGGCATGACCCACGTCATGTTGGCAGTACCGGAACGCGCGCTCGCCATACTTCCAGGCCTCTCGCCAATGAATGGACGAGAGCCCCACGAGGAATGAATCCTCCGGAAACGCGGTCATCAGGGCAGTCCAGACCGACGGGTCAACGTCGGCTCGACGCTCGAGACCGTGTTCCTTCGGTGCGTAGTGGTAGACGCCGGGACGGTCGTGGATGGCGCTAACGGCAGGCAGGAGCGCATATCCCTCCGTCGGGTGCAGGTTTCCGCTCGAGGGGTTGGCCCGAAGAGACCACGTCGTTTCGTGGAACCGTTTCCACGCGGTCAGCGAGAGGGCGTAGCGGAGGAACAGCGAGATGGAGTCGATCGAAAGCGGGGCTGGCTCCATGCTGTCGGCGACGTAAAGCTGCCAGTATGGAAGTGCTTGCCCCATCCTGGGGAAAGAAAGCCGAGCCAGCGACGCTCCCTCGTAGCGACGGAACGGATCTGGCTGTGTAGCCCAATCCATGTAGCCAACCGATGCGGCGAAGCGGTGGTAATGGTGCTTCGTTCGTTCGTGGTAGACCACCACGATTTCCTCGGCAGACAGGCTGCTCCCTTGCGAGCAGTCCGGCGAAGCCTCCGGTTCACCGTACAGGGGCAAGCGACCTAACACCATCGACCTCTCCGTCACCTGCTGCAGCGCTCGCGGAGCGCCTCCGCGCTTGTCAGGGGCGCTTCACAGGTGCGGTTCCTGCAAACGTAGGCGGTTTCTGGGCGCTCCTGGCGGTCGACCTTGATGTTGACAAAACGCTCGTTCATGACGCGGGCGACGTCTGATCGGCAACGTCACAGGAGCCGACCGAATGATGTTGGTCCCGGCCAGCGGCTTTTCCGATCACGTCCGTCGTCGTCCGATCCTGCATCTCGGAATTGGTCTTGGTTCTTGACCCCATGTCTCGCCTCGCCATCGACGTCTCCTAGACCGTGCGCTGGTAGAAGGGTTTCTCGCCGGCCGCGTGGTCCGTCGTGTCCACGATGTCGACAATCTCCGGTGCCATCCTGCGCACCATGACCTCGAACCCCTGTCGCAAGGTTACGGAAGACGCAGCGCAACCCTGGCAGCCTCCGCTCATCGCAATGAAGAGGTTGCCGTGCCGAACGTCGATGATTGAGATCTTCCCGCCATGGCTTGCTATGGAACGATTCACTTCGCGGTCCAGGAGTTCCTGAACGCACGCACGAATCTCGCCGTCGGTCCGGCCCCGCGCGCCTGCGTTGTGAGGAGCCTCGAAGATGGCNGGCACACCTGTGAGCAGCTGCGTCCGGATGGTCNCGCCGATTGCCGATTTCAGCGCCGACCACGCGACACTCGGGTCCTTTCCAACNGTCACCACGGTCTCAGCCACGAGCACATGGGAAACGCCCGGCAGGGCGAAGAGTCGCTCGACGAGGGGCGAGCCGGATGCCCGATCCTTGCAGTCGAAAAAGAACGGGCCACCCGGATGCACCGTCCGGCTGACCGTGAACTGGCACGTGTCGGGGTCGGCCTGTGATGTCTCGGCGCGGATGGTGGTCGTCGGGTCGACGGGCAGGACCTCAGACATCTTCCACAAGCCTGGCTGCGCCGCGCTCACCGAAGGCCCGCAGGTGCTCGAACGAGTAGATCCCCGTGCTGTGACCGTCGTTCCAGCTGATGGTGATGGCGTAGTTGCCCACGCTCGTGACGGTGCGGGGGGTCACGTCCGGTCGCACGCTCTTTGGATCCAGGAGAGGGCGCCCGCTCATCTCTTCGACACAGAGGGCGCATCGGCACGCCAATCGGAGGTCCCGGACATCAAAGTCGTTTCGGTCGCCGTTCTCCCAGAGCACGGACAGCGTCCGGGCGTCGCGCCGGCGCCAGCCAATCGCGGTGGTTCGAGAGCCCAAGGGCAGCACGGCGTCCTCCCTCCAGGCCGGGGCGCCCTCATTGCTGTCCCATGTCCATACAAAGGGCTTCAGCACGGTGGCCGGAGCGGCATGGAGTTGCTCCGCGAGCGCCGCGGCGATGGCGGCGTACGCCTTGGCGGCGACCGACTTCGGCTTGTCGACCACGATGGGGCGACCCTCGTCACCGCAGGTGACGACATCGGCATCGAGTGGGATGGCGCCTAGAAACGGGACTTCGAGTTGCCGGCTCATCTGCTCGCCGCCGCCGCGACGGAAGATATCTGTGCCCTTCCCGCAGTGAGGACAAGTGAAGGTGCTCATGTTCTCAATGATGCCGAGGATGGGGACATGCACGGTCTCGAACATTCGCAAACCACGGCGGGCGATCTTCAGGCTCACGTCCTGCGGCGTCGTCACGATGATCGCACCCGACAAAGGGTAGCTCTGCGCCAGCGTCAGCTGGGTGTCGCCTGTCCCGGGCGGGAGGTCGAGAATCAAGTAGTCCAGAGGTCCCCACTGCACCCCCCGGATGAACAGGTGAAGATATTTCCCCACCATCGGCCCGCGCAGAACCGCCGGCGCGTCGTCCCCGGTCAGCATGCCCATCGACATCACTTTTAGGTTGTGGCGATCGACGGGGACGATCTTGCCGTCCGGGGTGGTCGTGGGCGGCTGACCGACCGGAAGCCCCAGCATGCCAGGGATGCTCGGGCCGAGGATGTCCGCATCCACGAGCCCGATCCTGCCCCCGATCTGTCGGAGCGCGAACGCGAGATTCACGCTGACCGTGGACTTGCCCACGCCGCCCTTGCCGCTGCCCACCGCGATGACGTGGCGGATCCCAGGTAGCTTCTCTGGGCCGGCAGATGCTTGGGATGACGCGCCAGGCGCGTGCTGGTGATCGTGGTGCGGGTTGGTCGTCTGCATACCTCGGTTCCTTGAGATCTCGACTAGGCGGCTCTTCGGCGTGGCAGTGGACGAGCGCTGTCGTCGCTG
>JGI12270J11330_10002592_pt1 | contig 13221 bp, 9 predicted proteins | sample PeaSoiMetSII2010_FD_11330 | JGI IMG/M metagenome (IMG submission 11330)
AGTCGTTCATGATCAGCGGGATCTCCGTGCAGCCGAGTACGACGGCGTCGCAGCCCGCGTCTTTCATCCGTCCGATGATCCGCTGATGGCAAGCGACCGCCGCGGGCGTGAAGACGCCGAAAACAAGCTCATCCATGATAATTCGATTGAGCTCGTCGCGTTCGGTGGAATCAGGGCGGACATAGCGCAGTCCGTGCGGCGGCCTGGCGGTGGGCGAGCAGTCGCTGCACGCGGGAGAGTGTTTCGCGGAGGTTGGCCTCAGACGTGGCCTGGTGCGCGTCGTTCGATGACAGCCAGCGCAGCGGCGCGTCCGGTGTTTCGGCTCTGGCTGTGTACGGGCTCTGGGTGGCCAGGACGAACCGCAGGTCGGCGTGCTCGTGCGCGGGTTCCGAGCCCGCAGCTGGGACTCCGACGATGACCACATGCCGGAGCCGCGAGTTCGGCCACGGCACCAGGTCGGTCAGCCCGGTCTCCTCGTGACCTTCGCGCAGCGCGATGGCAAGCGCGTCGCTCTCGCCTGGATCGCCATGGCCGCCGACCTGAAGCCAGGCTTGCTGGCGCTGGTGCCACCGCAGCAGCACCTGGCCGCTGTCCGGGTGCACGATCAGTGCGGACGCGGTGAGATGCACTGGCGTCGAGCGCAGCCACGGGTCAGCCGTGGTCTCGATCAGCGATCGCACCCGGTCGACATCGGCCAGCTCGGTCTCGCCTTGCGGCCGATAGCGCTCAAGCAGGTTGAGAACGTCGTTCATCCGCACCTCAAACTCTCGGTTGCTGGCGACCAGCAGCTAGTCTGCCAGCGCTGCGATGGTGCTCGGGGTCAGCTCAGCCAGGCCGGTGAGCACCAGGGCGGCGCCGTCGAGCGCATCCTGGTCGGGCGGGTATCGCGGGTGCGGGATCGCGATCACCCGCAGGCCCGCGTTGGCAGCCGAACGCAGTCCGTTCGCCGAATCCTCTACCGCGGCGCATCGTTCCGGCCGGCGGCCCAGCTGGTCGGCCACGGCGAGATAGATATCCGGCGCTGGCTTGCCGTGCGCGACCTGCTCCGTTGACACGGCAGCCAGGAAGGACGTCCGCAGCGACGCGGCGTCAAGGACGGTGTCGATCAGTGACGGCGGTGACGAGCTTGCCAGTCCGAGCGGCCAGCGCGCGGCGAGCCTCGTTACTGCCTGCGCCGCACCGGGCATCAGCGGCAGCCGCTCCGTGTACCGGGCCGCCATCCGCTCGATCACCAGCGCCGCGATCGTCTCCGGCGGCAGCCGGACGCCCAGGTCCTCGTTCAGATAGCGGGCCCACTCCCCCGTGCTCATTCCCATCAGCCGCTGCTGCGCATCCGGCGCCCAGTGACCGCCATGTTCGGCTACCACCTGCCGGCGCACCTGTTCCCAGACCGGCTCCGAGTCAACGAGCACCCCGTCAAGGTCGAACACGACCGCCTCGATCATGCGCCCACCCTGCCCATGGAGCATCCGGTGAGTCCAGCCGTTCGGCCAAAAGGTCACCGCTGCTCCCGGCTGCGCGCGGTCTACCTGCGAGGTTCGATGGGTACGTTCACGGCAGGCGATCATGTGCGTCGGCGACGGTCGGGGGGACGGCATGAGGGTTCTGGTGGCTGGCGGAGCTGGGATGATCGGCTCCTGCCTTAGCGAGCAGCTCGTGGCGTGCGGGGACGATGTCGTGTGCGTGGACAACTTCGTCACCGGTCGCCGGTCGAACCTGGCGGCGCTGGCGGGCGAGCCGAGTTTCTGCCTGGTGGAGGCGGACATATGCGAGCCGCTGCCCGAGCTCGGGCCGTTCGACGCCGTCATGGACCTCGCCAGCCCGGCATCGCCTCGGGACTTCGCCTCGCTGTCGCTGGAGATACTGGACGCGGGCAGCACCGGCACTCGCCAGCTCCTGGCGCTGGCCGCACGCGATGGCGGCCGGTTCCTGCTGGCATCGACCAGTGAGGTCTACGGAGACCCGGCAGTCTCCCCGCAGCCCGAGGGCTACTGGGGAAACGTGAACCCGATCGGACCCCGCTCGGTCTACGACGAGGCGAAGCGGTTCGCCGAGGCGCTGACCACGGCTTTCTCCCGCCGGGCCGGGATCGGTGTCCGGATCGCAAGGATCTTCAACACCTACGGGCCGCGGTGCAGGCCAGACGATGGGCGCGTGGTCGGCTCGTTCCTGCGCCAGGCGCTGACCGGCGAGCCGATAACCATCGAGGGAGACGGCAGCCAGACCAGGTCCTTCTGCTATGTCACCGACCTGGTCGCCGGGCTCCTCGCCCTGCTCGACTCGTCCTACGCGGGGCCGGTCAATCTCGGGAACCCGCACGAGATGACGATCAAAGAGCTGGCGGCGGCCGTGCTCACGCTGACCGGATCTTCTTCGCAGCTCTCGTTCGGCCCGATGCCGGTGGACGATCCTCGACAGCGGTGTCCGGATATCCACCTGGCGCGCGCCGTGCTCGGCTGGGAGCCGACGGTGACCCTCGAAATGGGCCTCCGGGCCACCATCGACAGCCTGGCCGCACACCGATAGCTGCGACTCTCCAGATTCAGGTCGCTACACAAAGTGATTTTCGATCATGTTCGCCGGGTGGAATCTGCGGGAATGGAAAGATCATCACTCGGGATCGACCAACGCGACGCGGGGGCACAGCGATGGGTATCGATCTGGCGCAGATCAGCGAGCAGCATTTCTCGGTGGCCGTCCGGGGGTGGAACCGAGATGAGGTCAGGGACTTTCTCAGGGAGGTCGCTGCGTCCTTCGTCCCCCTGCTGCAAGAGCGCGACAAGCTCAGGCGCCTGGAGGCGGCACACCGCGCGGAGCTTGACCGGCTAGCGGCCGAGGTCGAGCGGCTGCGGGCGGAAGCTGAGGGATACCGGTCGCGGGGAGTACGCACCGATCTGCAGCAGTCGGGCATCTTCTCGGACATCGGCGGCCAGGTCACGGCGATCTTGCAGGCGGCCGCGGTCGCAGGCAGCCAGATCAGGGAGCACGCCGAACAGCACGCCACGCTGGTCCGACGCAAGGCGCTGGACGATGCGCAGGCCATTGATCAGGAGTTCCAGTCGCTGGCCGGTGTGATCTGGGCCGGCCGCGAGCAGGTGATCAAGGCTTCCGACAACATCCGGTCCGTCGAGGCCGAAGTCATGTCCTGTGCCCATACCGCCCGGCGCGAGGCATTGGCCGCGATCGCCCGGCTCGCGGACGAGTGCGCGCGAGTCCGGAATCTCCAGCAGCATCACGGAGTACCGGCTGCCTTCGACGACGTGCTGGCCGTGGTCGATGCGAACCTGCAAGCGCTGCGGGCGCAGGTGCAGCGCGCCGAGTGGCCGCTGCCCACCCCGATCGACCCGTCCTCGTCGCTGCTGGAGGTCGGCGCCGTGCCGACCGCAGCCGATCTGACCCCAGCGGTGGCTGCCACACCAGGCGATGCGTCGGCTCCGGCGCCGGAACTCCGCACCAGTCCGGTGCCCGTCAATGCAGCGGCAGGTGTCGGCCAGAACGGATCAGCGCCCCTACGGGTGGCCGTGCTCGGAGCCGGCTACGTCGGGCTTACCACGGCGGCGTGCCTGGCCAGGCTTGGACACTCGGTGGTATGTACCGACCCACCTAGACGGTCGGGCCGAAGGGCTGGCGTGCCGGTGGGTACCTGCCGGGACGTCGCTGCCTGGCTCGGTCGCCCCGACGTGGCCGTGGTGTCCAATCCCGAGTTCCTCAGGGAGGGATCGGCGCTTGCTGACTTCTTCCATCCGGACCGGGTAGTCATCGGCGCCGACGACCCGCAGACGGCGGCGAAGGTGTCCGAGCTTTACCGTTCCCTCGACACCGAGATCCTGGTGATGCGGCCCGAGAGCGCCGAGCTGGTGAAGTACGCCTCGAACGGCTTCCTCGCGACCAGGCTTAGCTACGTCAACTACATCGCCACGCTGTGCGAGCTGGTCGGGGCCGATGTCGGTGACGTGATCAGGGGGATGGGCAGCGACTGTCGGATTGGCCCGCTCTTCCTCGAGCCGGGACCGGGCTGGGGCGGCTCGTGCTTCCCGAAGGACGCCGCCGCGCTGGTGTCCATCGCCAGCCACGCCAGGCTCGACTTCACGCTGCTCCGCGAGGCGATCACGTCGAACCAGGTGCACGAGACCCGGCTGGTTGACCGGATCGAGGAGCTGGCCGGGGGGTCGGTCCAGGGACGGACCGTGGCCGTCTGGGGCCTGACGTTCAAAGCCAGGACCGACGACCAGCGCGAGTCGCCTTCGCTGGCGATCGCGGCTCAGCTGCGGGCCCGGGGAGCGACCATCCAGGCTTACGATCCGACCGTCCATGACCCGCTGGCCGACATCCGGGTCTGCCCCACCCCAGTGGCAGCGTGCGAGCATGCCTCGGTGCTGTTCGTGGCGACCGAATGGGACGAACTCCGCCAGGTTGACCTCAGCGACATCCGCCGGGTGATGGACCGCCCGGCCATCCTCGACGGACGGCACATGCTAGACGCGGCGCAGGCGGCGAGAAACGGGTTCACCTACGCCGCCGTAGGCCGGCCGACTGTGGTGCCGGTAGACGCGGCCGGCGCCAACTCCGAACTCCGGGCACCCTCCTGCAGGCCTGCCAGCGCCGAACAAGGCACCGTCCCCGAGGCCGGGCGGCCAGAGAGGATGCCGACATGAACTCCAGGGTCCTGGTCACCGGCGGAGCCGGCTTCATCGGATCGCACGTCGTCGATCAACTGCTCGCGCGAGGCTACGCCGTCCGCGTTTACGACTCGCTCATCCCGCAGGTGCACGGCACCGCGGGTCCGCGCTACGTGCCGGGCGACGCCGAGCTGATCACGGCCGACGTCCGAGACCGAACCTCGCTCCAGCGGGCGCTGCAGGGTGTGAACGCCATCATCCATCTGGCTGCCGAGGTTGGCGTGGGGCAGTCGATGTACGAGATCGATCGCTACGTCGATACCAACACCCGCGGCACTGCGGTGCTGCTCCAGCTACTGGCCGAGGGCGCCGCCGACGTCAGTCGGCTGATCGTCGCCTCGTCGATGTCTATCTACGGCGAGGGCGCGTATCGCTGCGACGAGCACGGCACCGTCAGCCCGACCCCGAGGGCCGAGGCGGCGCTGGCGGCGAGGCAGTGGGAGGCGCGGTGCCCGATCTGCAATGCCGAGGTGGTACCTGTGCCCACTGCCGAGACCAAGCCCCTCATCCCCACCTCCGTATACGCGATTTCCAAGATGGATCAGGAGATGCTCAGCCTGACGGTGGGCGGCGCCTACGGCATCGGAGCCGTGGCACTGCGTATCTTCAACACCTACGGCCCGCGCCAGTCGCTCTCCAATCCCTACACCGGAATCGGTGCGATCTTTTCTTCCCGCCTGCTGAACGACCGCGCTCCCCTGCTGTTCGAAGACGGTCGGCAGCTCCGGGATTTCGTGCATGTCACCGACGTGGCCCGAGCATTCGTGACCGCCCTGGAGAAGACCGAGGTCACCGGGTTGACCTGCAACGTCGGAACCGGCTCACCGCTGACCGTCGCACAGATCGCCGGGCACCTCGCCCAGGCGATGGGCAAGGACGCCGAACCGGAGGTCACCGGAACCTACCGGGTCGGCGATATCAGGCACTGCTGGGCCGACACCACCCGTGCCCGCCGGGACCTTGGGTTCTCGGCCCAGACTTCCTTCGCCGACGGAGTGCACGACCTCGTTGGCTGGCTGGCCGAGAGTACTGCCGATGACCGATTCGACCAGGCGCGGGCTGAGCTGCTCGCGCACGGCCTGACCGGTTGAGCAGGCCCAGGCCCAGCGATGACTGTCGCCCTGATCGTCCTCTACGCGGTGGTACAGGCTGGCTACTTCATCGCCGAGCTGGTGTACCTCTTCTTCCTCACCCGGCCGCTGAACGTGGTCAACCCCGAGGACGCCTGGCTCATCCCGGACGACAAGCTCCCGAAAGTGGTGCTCATCTACCCGGTGCTTAACGAGCCGGAGGAAACGATGCGCACCACGTTGTTCGGGCTTCAGGACCTCGACTACCCTGCGGGCCGCTGTCACATCATGGCCGTGGTGAACTCGGACGACCCGATCACAACGCTCCGGCTGGACCGGCTCAGGTACGAGTACCCGTGGCTGGAGGTCATGGTGGTGCCGCCAACCACCGACCCGTCATGGAACGTGGTCTGGGAGGCCTGGGACCGCGAGCCGAACACCTACTGGTGGCACACCGGGAACCGAGCCGGTGTCAAGGATCTGCCCCCCAAGAAGACCCGGCAGCTGATCTACGCGTTCTACAACCTCGTCGCTGCCAATGGCGACGACTGGATGCTGGACTACATCGACGCGGACAGCGTCCCGCCTGCCAGCCACCTCCGGGAGGCCGCGGCGGGCCTGCGGACCTATGACGTGATGCAGAGCACGAACATCGCCGGAAACCTGCTCGACAGCTGGGCAGCGTCCTTCCATGCCATGGACCACATGTCATGGGACGGCTTCATGTACCCGCATCTGAGCGACGACGGTAACCAGCCATTCTGGGTGCTCGGCAAGGGCCTGTTCTACATGGCCCCTGATTTGGTAGCGCTGGGCGGATTCAACCCCTGGGTAGCCATCGAGGATCCCGAGGCCGGGATGCGGCTCTGGAAGCACGGCGGTCGGCTCGGCGTGATCACCGACCCCCTGATCGAGGAAGTCCCGGTTACGTTCCGACGCGGCGTCACCCAGCGCAAGCGGTGGATCTGCGGCTTCTTCCAGGCCCTGTCCTGGCCGCTGACGGCCATGGGCTTCACCTTCTGGGAGCGCTTCCGTGCCAGGCTCAACCTGATCCCTTGCCTGTCCCAGGTGCTCAACGCGATCGGCGTCCCGCTCGGGATCTGGGCGGTCGTGACGTACATCCTCGGCACCAGCCCGCTACCGCTGGCCCTGGTCATCCTCTCCATCACCACGATTGTCCTATACGTAATAATATATTCGCTTATTTATGCGAGTACCTGGCGTCGTACCGCGCTTGTCCTCTCCAGCCGCCGGGAACGACTGCATTACATGTTCCGGGTCTCGCCGCCGTTCCTGTTCGCCTACTCGATCTGGTGGACCGTTCCGATCCTTATCGGCTTCAGCATGTTCCTCCGCCAGGGCGGGCTGACCTGGGAACGGACGACCAAGACCGACGCCAATCACGAACTGGTGCGTGAGATCCGCTAGCCGGAAGGGCAGCGGCTGCGCCATAGCATCATCGCGGAGTTGCGGTACCTCCGCGCTGTCGGCCAACATCCGCAGCGTGAACCGGACCCACTTGGCGTAGGACGGCCAACGAGACCGTGCCAATCGCAGTCCAGGCGTTGGTCCACTCAGCAGAGCTGACAGCCGTCCGCCCCGCGATGGTTGCCGCCAGCACGACGTGTGTGTTCACGGCACCATCCTCTCCCGCTAGGATGCGATCCGGCCGGATGAAGCTCCGGCGGGCAAGCTGCCCTAACCGCCGCCGTGGCTGATGGCTTCTACCGGGAGCACATTCTCCTGGCCGTCGCCGGTCGCTGGCTGCCAGGACGTACCTGGCAGGAGCAGCAATGAACGTGTACTACGTGGCGGCCATCTGGGTGGGCATGGCCCTGCTCGCGTCGGTGGTCAGCATCCGGATCGCGGTGCCCGCGGCGCTGGTCGAGATCGTGGTCGGCGCGCTGGCCGGGAACATCCCTGGCATCCGTGAGCACGTCACTCCGACCGATGTCATCGCGTTCCTGGCAAGCGCGGGCTCGCTGGTGCTGACGTTCCTGGCCGGAGCGGAGATCGACCCGGTGTCACTGCGCGGGCACTGGAAGGCCAGCCTGTCGATCGGCGTGGTCTCTTTCCTGCTGCCGTTCCTGGCGGCATTCGGGTTCTGCGGGCTGGTGCTGGGGTGGCAGCTGCATGCTGCCGAGATTGGCGGCGTCGCGCTGAGCACTACCTCGGTTGCCGTGGTGTACGCGGTGATGATCGAGACCGGGCTGAACCGTCACGACCTTGGCAAGCTGATCCTGGCTGCCTGCTTCATCACGGACCTGGGCACCGTGCTGGCTCTGGGCGGCTTGTTCGCCAGCTACGGCTGGCTGCTACTCGTCTTCGTCGCGGTCAGCGTGGTCACGGTGCTGCTGCTGCCCCGGCTAGTCCGGCTGGCGATCAGGTATCTCGGTCACCGGGTTTCCGAACCGGAGATCAAGCTGCTGCTGGTGGTCCTGTTCGGGCTCGGCGGGCTGGCCACCCAGGCGGGCAGCGAAGCCGTCCTGCCCGCCTACGTCGCCGGACTGGTGGTGGCCGGGGTCTTCCTGCACGACCGGGTGCTGATGGACCGGCTGCGCTCCATCGCGTTCGCCCTGCTGACCCCGTTCTTCTTCCTGCGCGCCGGAACGCTCATCGCCGCCCCAGCCCTGATCTCCGGCGCCGGGGTGATCGGCGTCCTGCTGCTGGTCAAGCTCGCTGCCAAGATCACCGGCGTCTGGCCGGTCGCCGCCGCGTTCAAGCTGCCACGACGCGAGCGCACCTACACCACGCTGCTGATGGCCACCGGGCTCACCTTCGGCTCCATCGCCGCGCTGTTTGGCCTGACCCACCATCTGATCGACCGGACCCAGTACACCGAGCTGGTGACCGTCGTGATCCTCTCCGCCTTCGTGCCGACCCTGATCGCCCAGCAACTCTTCCGGCCGACGGTCCTGGATACCGAGGAAGAGGAGGCACTCGGCGAAGAGGACCTGTCGATCATCCACCACCAGCGGCCGGGCTAACAACGCGCTCGACAATGTCTGCTAACGGCTCTTGACTAAGCCAGATGAGCTAAGCGATGCTGCAACAGCAAGCAACCAGCTACGCAGGTGCACAGTGTCCATTCACGGGGCCTGGGCAGCTCCCGTGCGACACGCCGTCGCTTCGGGGTGTTTGAACCTCTGGTTCAGGTTGAGCAAGCTTACGGCTTGTGTCCGGAGAGCCCGATCCTGCTGGCGTGGCCGGTGAACAGCGCGAGCTGCTCGCGCGGCTGCGGGCCGTGGTCGAGGCGAAGGACGCCGAGGCTGCGGTGCTGCGCGCGGAGCTGGATGCGGCGCGGGAGCGGGAGCGGCGGCTGGAGCTGCGGATCGCCGAGCTGGAGCGGCGGCTGCGGATGGACAGCTCTGACTCGGGCACTCCGTCCTCGAAAGAGCAGATCGGGGCGCGGGAGCGGCGCCGCGCGGAGCGGCGGAGCCGGGATGTCTCGGAGCGGGAGCGGCGTAAGGACCGTAAGCCCGGCGGGCAGCCGGGGCATCCTGGCAGGGGCCTGTCGCGGGATCCGGATCCGGATGAGCGGCGGGCCGCTGACCCGCCAGTGCAGTGCCGCCGGTGCGGGGCCGGCCTGGACGGCGCCGCGGGTGCGGGCTCATCGTGGGCGCAGGTCTGGGACGTGCGGATCTTCCGGCATGTCATCGAGTACCTGCTGCCGAAGCTGGAATGCCGGTGCTGCGGCACGGTGACCACCGCGGCGGCGCCGGCCGGGCAGGCAGGGACCGTGTGCTACGGGCCGCTGCTGAACGCGGCGGCGATCCTGCTCGCCGCTTACGGGAACGTGCCCCCGGAACGGGCCGCGCGGCTGGCCGGCATGCTGCTGCGCATGCCCGTCTCCGCCGGGTTCATCGATAAGGCCGCCGCCCGGCTGAACGGGCGGCTGCAAGACGCCGGGTTTGACGACGCGATGTGCGCCGCGCTGGCCGAAGAGCCCGTGCTGGCCGCTGACGAGTCACCCGTGAACGTGCTGGCCCCGGACACTGACCCGGGCACCGGCGCGGTCGTGCCCGGCGCGGCCCAGGTGATGGTGATCCGCACCCCCGCCGAGAAACTGGTCTGGCTGCAGGCGATGACCTCCCGCCGCGCTGAGCCGATCACCACGCTGCTGTCGTTCTTCACCGGCTTCCTGATCGTGGACGGCTACTCCGCCTACCAGCAGCTATCGGGCCAGCTCGCCGGGATCCAGCAATGCTGCCAGCACGTCATCCGCCGCTGCCGGGCCGTCACCAGGCTCGGCCCCGGCAGCCTGCAGTCGTGGGCCGCCGACGTGATCACCATCTTGCGCGAAGCCCGCCAGGCAGCCGGGGACGCCAGGAACCGCGGTCAGCCCGCCCTTGATCCGGACCTGCTCACGAGCCTGCGCGAGCGCTACGACACCGCCGCCGCCTTCGGCATCACCCATAACCGGCTCCGGGACTGGGACGGCGACGGGAACCACCCCGGATACGCGCTCGGCTGCTGGCTGCGCGAGCACGCCGACCAGGTCTGGCTGTTCACCCGCGAGCTCGACGTGGAATGGACCAGCAACTCCGCCGAGCGCGCGGTAAAAGGCCCCAAGCGCCATCAGGCCGTCTCCGGCTACTGGCACACGCAATCCACCCTCGGCCGCTGGTGCCGCATCCGCAGCTACCTCGACTCAGCAGCAAACCACGACATCACCGCGCTCGAAGCCATCCGCAACGCCCTCGCCGGCAAACCCTGGCTGCCTGCCACCCCGACGGTCACCCCAGTGGCAGCCTGAACAGGTAAGGGCCGCCCCCGTGAATGGACACGATCTCGAGGCGACAGTAGAAATCGAGAGTGAAATACCTCTCGAACTTGGCAAAGATCCGTATGTAGAGTATCTCCAAATGATCAACATCAACCCGTACTTTCTTGCGGATGATCGCAAGATCTACGGCGATATGCTACCTGACGATTCGAGACAGCCCATGGAGTACCGTCGCCTTAGCACGGGCGAGCTGGTGCCTTTGAGCGAGAAGTCGGGTCTGGCTAACGAACTCGAGGAAGCGCTAAGACGCACCAACAACTGGTTGAGGCAGCAGGTCATATCGGGAACAGCGCAGGGCTCGGAGGGAGCCGACGCCATTTATCTCGAAGTGCTATCTCAAATTGCGGGCACGTCACATGCCTTGAACGGCACTGGTACATTGGGAGACGTAAGGAAACGCATAACTGACCTTGACACTCGAACTAGGCAATTTAGCGAGTTCGGCTTAGTGCCACATGTTCGCGCAGGACCCTTCCTCGAGGTTCTCGACACCATTCATTCTTCGCGCATGCCGCTAATAGAGGATGTGCTTGCACCATATCTCGACGGCCAGCGCGCGCGCCTAAATTCACTACAGCCGACCGAATCACTGATCCGTATATTCGTGGAGACGGTGAATGGTTTTCTCGTTCACAAACAATTGAGCTATACGTTCCCTTGGGGACTTCGCATAGTAAGCGATGACGCAATTGAGCTGCAACCCGAGCAGCTTTCCTCGGGCGAACGACAGTTGCTCGTTCTGCTGTGCAACTCATTGAACTCGCGCGATGAAAGCGCCTTGTTTGTCATCGATGAACCGGAGATCAGCTTGAATGCTAAGTGGCAGAGGAAACTGATACCGGCACTCTTGGCATGTGTGCAGTCAAGCGGCGTGCAGTTTATTCTGGCGACTCATTCCATCGAAATTATTACCGGGAATCGGCAGTTTCTTGCCCGACTTCGTAGCCGTGCACAAAGCTAATGAGCGACGGTACAAAGAGGCTACTGTCGGAGCTGATAGTGCTCTATGAGGTGGAGCCCACGCTTTCGGAGGTTATCACGGAAGGACGTACCGACGCCGCCGTGATCCACTGGTTCTTGCATCGACACGGGAGCGACGCATCTGTCTACTGCATTTCGGATCGACTTGAAGTTCCGACAGCGGAAGTCAGGCGTCGGGGTCAGAATAGTGGATGCAAAGGGAATGTTATTGCGGCCGCCCTTGCACTTCAGGAGAGTTCACCGGACGCGGCGCAGCGGATTACGTTTATATATGATCCAGATGACGATGTGATTGCCAACCGGCAGGTTCCGCGAGCGGCATGCCTTGCTGGAACCGACTTCGCGTCGATGGAATTGTATTGTTTCGCAACCGAGCCAATTGACAAGTTGTTGAAGGTGACGCTCAGAGCGCAGGGCGACGTGGAGGCGTCGGTGGTAATTGACGTCATATCGAAGCCTCTGGTAGAGCTTGCTTGCGCTCGCTTGATATTGCAGTCGCTGCCCAGGCCGGTCGCGATGATCTCGACTATAGAACGACGGTTGAGGGTCGCCGGAGACACCTTGATAGCCGACATTCGCAGCCTAATTACTGATTCGGTCGGCAGAGCGGGCGGTGCGCAAAGACTCGGCGTCGACATAGAGTCGCTTGTTCGGCAGCAAGTCGAGATGATTCCGAATTTTCCTACAGACATTCGCATGGGAATTCGGGGTCACGATTTTACTCGCGTGTGTTGTTATTACTTGAAGACGCGCTTTCCAAGCATATTCAGAGATGATCGAGGACCTTATAAGACGCCAGCCGTTTTTGAGGGAATATTACTTACATGCCTAGAGATGCGCGACCTAGCGGCGCATGAGCTATTCAGACTAATCCTGATGCGACATGGCAGATCGGTGACTGATAGCGGTGAGGACACTGACCGGCTTGTGACGTGAGAACCGGAGATCCGGGTTGGCCAGCGAGTAAGGGAGTCCGCGAATGCGCGCTTCGACTGCCTAGTAGGGCAGCCGCAGTTAGTTATCTCGCTCTCGCCTTCGCTGGTAGTGGCAGTGCCGGGCGCGGGCCTGGTGCTGGCGGCGCCAGGCGGACCAGCGCAGGTAGTGGCTGACCGGATGGGCCGGCCGGGACAAGATCGCGTGCATCCGGAGGATCTCGTTCACGGACAGCCGGATCATCTCCCGGCCGTCGCTGCCGGTGACCGGGAGGTTACGAATCCCTGCCGCTGGCCGGGAAAGTTGTCCACAGGCCGCCGGCCCCCTCTCTGGCCCGGTGGCCAGGACCAGGCCCGCCGCCGGGATCCGGCTCTTGTGGCGGGCGGCTCGCGGCCGCGCTGACAGCGAGCCAGGCGTGGGCGCACATGGCCAGGGTGACGTGCCGGTACCAGGCGCGTGCATGCGGGCCTGGTAGTGATCCAGCGCAGTCTCGTTCTTCGCGGCCTGGAAGCATTCCTCGACCGCCCACCGGGCTCCCGCGACCCTGACCAGGTCAGCGAGGGTGACTGTGCGGGGTGACCAGGACCGGTAGTACGCGAGCTCGCCGCTGCTGACCGACCGGCGGATCAGCAGGTGAGCACCCGGCCCGGCGAGCGCCAGCGCCCAGCCGTTCTCCCTTGGACCCCGAACCTGCCGACATGCGGTGCCAGCCGCGGGCGGGGACCTTCGCGGCGAGCGCATCGGCGCGGATCCGCCGGCCTGTGCCGGCGGG
>JGI12270J11330_10002599_pt1 | contig 13207 bp, 10 predicted proteins | sample PeaSoiMetSII2010_FD_11330 | JGI IMG/M metagenome (IMG submission 11330)
CCAGCGCGTTTCGAGGCAACGGGACCGGATGGGCCAGCAGCATGTCCAAGATCGGCTCGGTCGCTGGACCGCTGGTCGGCGGCTACGTGCTCTCCACGCACTTGCCCGTGCGCTACGTGTTCGCGGTTTTGGCGATCTGCCCCGCCATCTTCGCGACGTGCATCTTTGCGGTGGGGCGGATTCATAGCCGCATGCTGGGGCGAGAGGCGCTGGTGGAACTAGAGGAAGCCAGACTTGCTTCGTAGCAACCGAGTCAACAATCCCATGCGGCGGGCGCAATGGCTGGCGCTCGGCCTCTCCGACGAGGACATGCAGAAGCCCAAGATCGCCGTCGTCAACTCCTCGTCCGAACTGGCGATCTGCTTCAGCCACCTCGATGGCATAGCCGCCGTGGTCAAGCAAGCCGTGCGCGAGGCCGGCGGCCTACCTTTCGAGATCCGCACCACCGCGCCCAGCGACTTCATCATCAATTCCGGACGCGGCGGCAACTACATTCTGCCCAGCCGCGACCTGCTCACCAACGACATCGAAGTCACGGTGGAAGGCGCGCAGCTCGACGGCATGATCTGCCTGGCCTCCTGCGACAAAACGCTGCCCGGGCAGGTGATGGCCGCGGCGCGCTTGAACATTCCCACCATCATCGTAATCTGCGGGTATCAGCAGAGCGGGGAAGTGCGCGGCGCGCATTGCGATATCGAGGACGTGTTCGTGGCCTCGGCCGCCGCCGCCATGGGACGCATTTCGCAAGACGAACTCCGCGAAATGAGCGCCAACGCGATCCGCAGTCCCGGCGTCTGTTCGGGTCTGGGCACGGCGAACACCATGCATTCGGTGTGCGAAGCGCTGGGCATGTGTCTGCCCGGCGCGGCTCCTGTGCGCGCGAACAGCGAGAAGATGTTCGACTACGCCCGCCGCTCCGGCGCGCGCATCGTTGAAATGGTCAACGAAGACCTGCGCCCGCGCGCCATCCTGACGCCGGCCGCGTTCGCCAACGCCGTGTCGATGGTGCTGGCGATCAGCGGATCCATCAACGCCATCAAGCACCTTCAAGCCATCGCCATCGAAGGCCAGGTGGACGTGGACATCTACAAGCTCTTCGACGAGATCGGCCGCCAGATCCCGGTGCTGTGCGCCATCCGCCCCAACGGCGACCATCCTATCGAAGCGTTCGAAGACGCCGGCGGCGCACGCGCCGTGATGAAGCGCCTCGAACCGCTTCTCCCGACCTGGGCGCTGACCGTAACCGGCCGCACGCTGGCGGAGAATCTGGCCGGCGTGACGGTCGCCGATCCCGAAGTCATCCGCCCGCTCGACAATCCGTATTCGCGCGAACCGGCCATCGTGCTGCTGCGCGGCTCGCTCGCGCCCGGATGCGGCGTCGTGAAGATCGGATTGCGCGGCGAAGGCCGTCCTACCCAATTCCGCGGTCCCGCGAAAGTGTTCGAGGACCGCGGGCCCGCCCTCGAAGCCATCCGCACGGGCCGCATTCAAGCCGGCGACGTCCTGGTGCTGCGCGGCGACGGAGTCAAAAGCGGGCCCGGCATGGGCGGCGCGGCCAACATGGCCGTGTTCGCGCTCGACGGCGTCGGTCTCGCGCTCAAGGTGGCGGTGGTTACCGACGGCCAGATGTCCGGGCTCGCCAACAAAGGGCTAGTCGTCGCCGAAATCGAACCGGAGGCTGGCGTGCCCGGCCCGCTCGCCGTCATCCGCGACGGCGACATCGTGTCGATCGACTTGGCTCTACGCCGGATCGATTTGGAAGTCCCTGCGGCTGAGCTCACAGCGCGCATCCAGCAAACTCCGCCCTTGCAGAAACCCGACGGCCGCGGCTGGCTGTCGATCTACCGCCGCACGGCGCTATCGCTCGACCAAGGCGCGTCACTCGCCCCCGCACCCGCTCCAGTGAAAACGGTACTTTAGAAACTGTGCCGGTCGACAAACTCCTGGGAGGCGTCTCCCGATTCCAAAAGCACATTTATCCCCAGCATCAGGACCTGTTTGAGAAACTGGCGCTAGGCCAGCGGCCCGAAGCGTTGTTCATCACCTGCGCGGATTCCCGCATCGACCCTTGCCTGCTGACGCAAACCAAACCCGGCGAGCTGTTCATCTGCCGCGTGATCGGCAACATCGTGCCACCGTACCCCGACGCGATCGGCGGCGTGTCGGCCACCATCGAATACGCGGTGGGCGTGCTGCGGGTGCCGGAGGTGATCGTTTGCGGCCACACCGATTGCGGCGTCATGCGCGGCGCGCTGAATCCCGAGCCGCTGGCGGCGTTCGCCAACGTGGCGGCTTGGCTGCGCTATGCCAACGTGGAACACCGCGAGTCCGCGCCGAGCGCCGAAGCGCTGCTGGCGCTGACGGAACGGAATGTGGTCGCACAACTGGAGAACCTGCGCTCGCACCCCGCAGTCGCGGCGCGGCTGGAAGCAGGCGATCTGGCGCTGCATGGGTGGGTCTATCACATCGGTCCGGGCACAGTGACGGTCTTTGAGGAGCAGACGCGGAAGTTCGAGACGCCGGCTTCCGGCTGATGTGGAACTCAGGGTTTACTGTGAACGCCGCTCTTTGAACTCATGTTCGGTCCCCAGGCTCGAATGTCGGACGAAAAACTGTTGGAGTCGCAGTCCGGGTGGACTTCGAAGCCTTGGGAGTCAAAATAGGTTCTTCCTCTGGTCACCTTGCCTTTGGCGCTCACTGTGAAGCACCAGTAGATCTCGGTTTGAAAACCGAACACCTTGACTTCGAAGGCATCGCTGATTGCGTCCAGTAGATTCTGGCCGCTGCCCGCGTCGCAGGCGTAAAGAGTAATGCTCCCGTCTTCGGTGAACCGGTCTTTCACGGCCTTGATCTTGCTTAAGTTGGCCTTGATGGTGTCCTCGAAGATCAGACTATCCTGGGCGAAGTGGATATTATCACCCACGATCCTTCCTGCGAGCGCGAAGACGGAGCGGTTGGCGTGGCCGATCAAGCCCAGCGCGGCGATCGACCCCGGCTTCTCTTTCCCGATGATCTCGACCACCTGCGCGAGGGTCAGCGCTTCGCCGGAGGACCCTCCGGACATCGCGGCCGTCGCCCGAAAATCGTCGATCGACGGAAACCATTGCTTGGCGTCGGAAGCTGCGAGTTCGTCTTTCGCGTTCCTGAACTGGTTGGGGTAGCCTTTGGCAAGGATCAGCATTCTGTCTCCTCAGACGGGCTTCGCAATCCTGGCCGCCCCAATGGTTTGCGCGGAGGTTGCGGGAGAATTGGCGCCAAACCCGTCTGTTCATTGAAGTATACTTCGCCACGCCGAAGCCACGATTCCGGTTGAGTAAGGGATGTGCATCCATCCATTCGGGCCATATTCGATGCCGGTATCGGGCATGGTAACCTGAGGCGGCATGAACACAGCGCGCAAGGTCAGGCTGGAGGCGCTGCGGATTTTATCGAGAAGGCGCAACGAGCCATCGGCGCAGGCGCCGACTTCCAGTCCGCTCGTGCCGCCCTGAAGCTCGGTCCGGCGTCGCAGGCCTGCGCGCGGCTGCGCGAACTGCGGGGCAAGGTTCACTTCGAGCGCGCGTTTGCGGAGCTTAAGGCCGACCGCTAGTCGCGGATGGTTTGCTAGTTTTCACCCCGGCCTCATTTCGCGCCGATATGATCATATAGGTCGGAGGATGCATGACCCAACTTCGCGGCATGGCGCTGCTTTCTTCGCCGGGGGATAACAAGGGGACGGCGTTCACGCTGGAGGAACGGGACCGCCTGGGATTGAACGGGTTGCTGCCCCCGCATGTCGAGACGCTGGACGAGCAGGTCGACCGGGCTTACGAAGCTTACCAGCACAAGGACGACGACCTCGAGCGGCACATTTACTTGCGGCAGCTACAGGACACAAACGACGTCCTTTTCTATCGCCTGCTGCTGGACCACATTGAGGAGATGACGCCCATCGTCTATACTCCGGTGGTCGCGCAGGCGTGCCAGCAGTTCAGCCACATTTACCGGCGGCCTCGGGGGTTGTTCATCTCGTACCCGCTGCGGGACCGCATTCCGGAGTTGTTGCGGAACCGGCCGCACGCCGAGGTGGACGTGATCGTGGTCACCGACGGGGAGCGGATTCTGGGGATCGGCGACCAAGGGGTCGGCGGGCTGGGGATTCCGATTGGGAAGCTGGCTCTGTACACGCTGATCGGAGGGATTCACCCGGCTCGCACGCTGCCCATTGTGCTGGATGTGGGGACCAACAATCCGGAACGGCTGCGCGATCCGCATTATTTGGGCTGGCGGCATGAGCGGATCTGCGGGCAGGAATACCTGGACTTTATCGATCTGTTTGTTCAAGCGGTGAGGCAGGAATTGCCGGCTACGTGCTTGCAGTGGGAGGATTTCTCGTCGCCGCATGCGCGCCCGATTCTGGATCGTTACCGGGATCAGTTGCTCACCTTTAATGATGATATTCAGGGGACGGCGGCGGTGGTCATTGGAGCGCTGGTGGGCGCGGCTCAGGTGACCGGGACGCCGTTGCGGGAACAGCAGATCGTGTTCTTGGGCGCGGGGTCGGCGGCGATTGGCGTGGCGGATTACTTGAGATCGGCGATGGTGGCGGAGGGCTTGAGCGAGGCCGAGGCGCGGTCGCGATTTTGGATCGTGAACAGCGGCGGGCTGCTGCATACCGGGCGGGGCGGGCTGAATGCGGAACAATCGGTGTACGCCCAGCCGGTGGAGAGGATCGCGGGCTGGGCGCGGTCGCCCGCCGGGAAATCAAGTTTGCCTGCCGGGAAATCAAGTGTGGAAGATGACGGGCCGGGTCTGGCCGACGTCATCCAGTCCATCGAGGCCACGGTTTTGATCGGGCTCTCGACCGCCGGCGGGGCGTTCACCGAACCGATCGTGCGGGAGATGGCGCGGAAGGTCGCGCGGCCGATCATTTTTCCGTTGTCCAACCCCACGGCGCGGTCGGAGGCTACCGCGGGGGACTTGGTTCGCTGGACCGCGGGACAGGCGCTGATCGCCACGGGTTCGCCGTTCGGGCCGGTGGAGTGCGACGGGCGCAGCATCCCCATCGGGCAGTGCAACAACGTGTACATCTTTCCGGCGGTGGGGTTGGGAGTGGTGGCGGCGCGGGCGCGGCGGGTGACCGATTCGATGATGCTGGCGGCGGCTCGGGCGCTGGGACGGAATTCGCCGGCGCTCAAAGATCCGCGGGCTCCGTTGCTGCCGGCGTTGCAGGATATCCGGGCGATCGCGCGGGACATTGCCCTCGCGGTGGGGACGGAGGCTCAGCGGGCGGGGGAGGCTCCGGTGATGGGGGAGGATGAGTTGCGGGAGCGGGTGCGGGCTTGCCAGTGGGTTCCGGAGTACGCGTAGAGTTTGTTTCTGGGATACTCGTTTTGACGTGTCTATCATGGGAAAATCCGGCCGTTCGGTTCTTTGCGCCGTCGCTGTTCTGGCGGCGAGCGCCAGTCTGCTTTCCACGGCGCGAGGCCAGTTTGTCCAGCAAGGCGGCAAACTGGTTGGCACAGGCACCGTCGGAAACTCCTTGCAAGGCTTCGCTGTGGCGGTATCAGCGGATGGAAGCACGGCCATCGTGGGAGGCCCGATTGACAATGGATTCATCGGAGCGGCGTGGGTGTACACGCGCTCGGGCGGAGTGTGGACCCAGCAAGGCGGCAAACTGGTTGGCACGGGTGCTACCGGGGAGTCCTGGCAAGGCAGTTCCGTCGCGTTGTCCGCAGATGGGAATACGGCGATGGTCGGCGGGTATGCGGATGGCGGCGAAGCCGGAGCGGCGTGGGTGTACACGCGCTCGGGCAGCGTATGGAAGCAGCAGGGTGACAAACTGGTCGGCACACTGGCGGCCGGGCCCGCGGAACAAGGAATGTCCGTGGCGCTGTCCGCGGATGGGAATACGGCCATCGTCGGCGGGCTTACGGACAACACGTTTATAGGTGCGGCGTGGATCTTCACTCGATCTGGCGGCGTGTGGAGTCAGCAAGGCGCCAAATTGGTCGGAACGGGTGTTTCCGGAAGCGTGACATTTCAAGGCGACGCTGTGGGTCTTTCGGCGGACGGGAATACGGCGATCGTGGGCGGCTCCGGCGCGGAGGGCGGCTTTGGCGGCGCGGCGTGGGTGTACACGCGCTCGAACGGAGCATGGAGCCAGCAAGGCGGCAAACTGGCCGGCATGGGAGCGGTAGGGCTGGCATCTCAGGGCGGGTCTGTGGCGCTGTCGGGCGACGGCAATACGGCCATTGTGGGCGGAGCTTCCGACAACGCCTTTGCCGGCGCGGCTTGGGTGTTCACGCGGTTGGGCGGCGTCTGGAGCCAACAAGGCCCCAAAATAACCGGCACAGGCGCGGTCGGGGGGGCCAATCAAGGTATCTGTGTGACGCTATCCGTGGACGGGAATACCGCCGTCGTCGGCGGGGATTGGGACAACGGCAACGTCGGAGCTGTTTGGGTGCACCAACGTTCCGGAGGGGTCTGGAATCAGCAGGACGCCAAACTGGTTGGATCGGGTTCTGCCGGGCGCTCCCTTCAGGGACGGTCCGTGGCGTTATCTGCGGACGGCAGTACTGTCATCGCCGGCGGTCAGGGCGATAACAACCAAGCTGGGGCGGCATGGGTGTTTGTGGCGGCAACTGGACCCGCCATTTCTTCCGCTGGTGTGGTAAACGGCGCAAGCTTCCTACCAGGGATCGCACCGGGGACTTGGATCACGATCATGGGGACGAACCTGTCCGCCACCACGCGAAGCTGGGCCGATTCGGATTTTTCGGGTAACAATTTGCCGACCCAGTTGGATGGCGTCGGCGTCGCAGTCAATGGCAAATCGGCCTACGTTTCTTACGTTAGCCCAACGCAGTTGAACGCTCTGGCACCGGACGACACGGCGCCTGGTGATTCAATCGCAGTTCAGGTGACGACGCCGCAGGGAAAAACCAACGTCGTAAACGCGGTCGAATCCGCGCTCGATCCGGGGCTGTTCACCTTCGGTCAAGACGGGGGCAGATATGTTGCTGCGGTTCGTGCGGATGGCGTCTATATTGGATCGCCCAATCTCATCCCCGGCGTGACTACGGTGCCCGCCCAGCCTGGCGACACGATCCTTTTGTTCGGGACCGGGTTCGGTCCCACTACACCCGCAAACACGATTGGCCAGTTGGTGAATCCAGCACCCCTGGCGAATCCGGTGACGGTGAATGTCGGGGGCGTCGCGGCGAGCACGCAGTTTGCCGGGATCACCGGACCGGGACTGTACCAGTTCAATGTGATCGTTCCGAATGTCCCGAACGGCGACAACCCAGTGACTGTTGAGATCGGGGGCGGCTCTTCGCAGGCTAACGTGTTTCTGTTCGTTCAACGTTGATGGGGGCTGCGTCGCTCGCGTTTCAGGATGGTCGCCGCCCGCCGAAATTGTTATTCTGAGGTCGTGGAAAATAACAAGACGGAAATTCCGGCAGCGGACTCCGAATTCGAGGGGCGTCGGTCGTTCGAGCAACTGGCGGCTCAACAAGCCGTGACGCCCGTCGAGGACTTCAAGTCCTTGCTCGGCAGACCATACCTTGGCGACGAGTCCGCCGATGAATTCCTGGAGTTGCTGCGCGAGTGGCGTCTCGAAGGAATCCGTCCGGACCTGCCTCGGTGAATGCCGCCATTGTCGACACCGATGTGGTGTCGATGCTCTAAAAAGGGGGCTCGCGGGCACTCGCATACCAGCCTCACATGAGTGGGCGGTTGCTGGGAATCTCCTTTATGACCCTGGCGGAACTGGAGCGATGGGCGCTCGAACGGATGTGGGGCCCGGGGAGAAAACAAGAACTCGCTCAACACTTGACGCATTACACCGTTCTGGCCGCGAGCCGGGAACTGTGCTCCAGTTGGGCTGAGGTTTGTTTTGCCGCGAAGAAGAAGGGACGCCCGATTCAGACCGCCGACGCCTGGATTGCGGCCAGTGCGCTGTACTATGGGGTTCCCCTGATCACGAACAATCAGAGGGACTACTCGATGGTGGACGGCCTGGTTCTAATGTCGTAGCTGCGCGGTGTTGTCTACGTCAGGAACTCCTTGAAAGCTTGGGTGGCCCGCTTGACTGTACCGGAGCCGTCCAGGGTGTTCTCCAGTTCCTGCGCGGGAAGCTGAAACGGGCCGATTTGGATGTTGTGGACTCGATCGAACGGGGTGACGCCCGCGCCTCGGACAGCGACAAAGTAGCGATTGGGATCGAATTCGCTCCGTCACAGAATCAGAACTACGGCTTCACTGGGCTCTAGCATAGTTGCGATCTCCCGTTCGATTAGCTTACGTGCGATTCTACCCGCGAGAGACCTGCTCTCCTATCTGGCGATGGTCGTGCTGGTCCGCGCGCGAGTTCTCCTGAATGCCAGCCAGCGCCTGGTAGCTTGAGTAGGCGCTCCTTGCGATCGACGCCCACGAGAACCGGGCTTCCGCCGTTCGCCGGGCTCGCGCGCCTATGCTGGACCGGAGGGGCGCGTTCAGGAGAGTTTCACACACCGCCGCCGCGAAACCGTCCCAGTTTTCGCGGACGACGGGGCGGATGAAAGCGTCTTCGCCGTCGTTGAGAGCGAGGCCGGCGCACCCGACCGGCGTGCTCACTACCGTTTTGCCGCAGGCCATCGCTTCGAGCACCTTGATGTTGGTGCCCGCGGACACTTCCAGCGGCACTACTACCACGGTCGCGCGCGCGTACAGAGGGCGCAGATCTTCCACGTAGCCTTGGATCTCGATCCTCGGATCGGAGTCCATGCGCTCGCCTTGCTTGGCCAACGTGTTCCAGAAATATTCGTGACGCGGGCCGGCCACTACGCGCAGGCGCGCGTTCGGGATCCGCGGCCAGACGCGCGGCATCACCTCCCGGCACAGCTTCTGAAATCCCAGAATGTTCGGCAGGTGACGGAAGGAGCCTACGTAGAACACTTCGGGGGGCGCTTCCGGGAACGCTTCCGGAGCGGGCACGAACCGCCGCACGTCCACGCCGTTCGGAACTACGAACGTCCGCTGCGGATGGCTGCCTCCTTGAATCGCGCCGGTACGGTCCTCCGCGGACATGGTCCACACCGCGTCAAAGGACGCCAGCCAGTGGCGCTCAAAGTCCAGCCAGCGGTGGTACTCGTCCCACGCCGCATCGGACGGATTCGTTTGCGCCAGTTGGCCATACAGTTTGAAGGTGAGGTCGTGCTCGACCAGCAGCGCGGGCACGTGCGGCGCGCACTCGCGATAGCCGGCCATATGCGTGAATTCGATTTGCAGCAGGTCCGGTTGCAGACGCCGGCACACGTCCGCGATCAGCGCTCGCAGGCTTGCCGATTGGGCTGCGCGCACTTGCCGGGGAAGCCACTCGTCGCTCGATTCACGCTCGTCGAGGTCCACTGTGTACACATGGCGGAAGACCTGGTGCAGCTTTTCGTAGTGCACCTGGTCGTGGGCTTCGCGGACGGCGATCAATATGAAGTCAACCCGGTCGGCCAGCTCCCGACAGAGATTGAAAATGCGCACAGCGCCGCCGTGCGCCAGCGGATACGGCAGAAACGGCGAGACCACCACCACCTTCAGGCGGCCCGGCCGCAGGGGCAATTGCAGTGACGGCGCGAACGAGATCGTGCCGCGGGACAAATCCGGCTCGCGGGGGGCGAGCTGGCGCAACTTGCGATCCGCGAGAAAGTGCAAGAAAAACTCGGTTTCCTGTTCCGGGAAATCCGGTTGCCAGCCGGGCTGCTCCGGCCCCGGCTCGCTGTAGCAGCGCCATCCCGCCGCGGCGGCTTTCCAGAAGATCAGCATCCATGCGGTATACGTCAGCTTGGTTTGCGGGACGCCTAGCGCGGCGAGCTTGGACCGGTCCACCCAAATGGTTTGGGACAGCGGCGCCAGCACCTGGCTCGCGGTGCCGGGCTGCAGGTGGCGGAAGGGCGCCATGGGGAACAATGCCGGTTTCCAACCTCGGGCCTCCGATTGCCTGGCCACGGCGAAGGTGCGCGGATCGGCGAATAGCGGCGACACCGCGTCGATTGCAGGCTGGTCGCTGGCCTCGGCGTCCTGCTGCCAACAGATCCAGCGGGCCTGGCTCGATTGCACGAAGCCGGCGAAGCCGCGCGCGTCCCAGACATGCCCCTTCTGTACGAAGCGTTCCACGCGGCAGCCTGAGGCGCGCACGAGCGCATCGAGAGATTCATTCCCGTGCAACCGATTGAACCAGGCGCGATGCGGATAGGAGAGCCATCTCAGGAAGGTCGCGAGCGTGAAGACGGAAACGCCGGATGCGACGTCCCACACGCGCCGGACGGGACTCGAACGCCAGACGTGGTAGGACACCAGCCGCCAGACGCCGTAACCGACCTCCTGGGTGCGCCGGACCGGGCCGGAACGCCAGATATGATACGACACCAGCAGCCAGTAGGCGGCCGCCAAGTCCTGCGTGCGCCGGACCGGATTCGAGTGACAACAGCCAATGCTGAGCTCTTTAATCCGGATCCAACCGGAGAGCGCCGCGCCGAGCAAGAAGCGGTGCGAATGCAGCAAGACCAGCGCCGGCTTGCCCGGAAAGAACCCGCCCCAACTATTGAGGAGCAGTACGCGGAACGGCTGTATGAAGAAAGGCGCCAGCTTCAGCAGCCAGCGGCCGTGCTCGGCGGTCCAAGTGCCAACTGCGATGGCGACCCAATAGGGCCATAGGCGGATCTGCGCCTGCAAGAACAGAGACAACGAGCCGCGGTTCACATACACGCGTTCGCAGAGTGCCGCGGTTTCCGGAAGCGGCGGCGCGGTCGAGAAGAGCCACACCGGGACCTCCGGTGCCCCTGCCTTGAGGTGAACTACCGCCTCATGACAAGGCCCCGGCGAGATCCCGAAGACCGCTGCAACCTTCTTTTCACCCTTGCCCAGTAACGCCAGGACTGACTTGAGTCCAACTTTCACCCACACTTTTTCCACCCCCGTCTACATGGCGGAAGACTTCTTCGGGAGCATCACCCTAGCTCCCGGTCTCAGCATTCTAGACTAAAACGCGAACTTTGAGTAGAGGAATTTTTACGGGGGGACTTTTGCGGGACTGGCCGAGTGCCGGCCAGTGTGGTACGATCTTCGACGATTGGGAGGAAACCGTGCGTTCGACCATCATTTTCACAATTGCAGCGGGGCTGGGTCTGACATCGACTTTGCCGCTGCCGGCGCAGACGGGGGCCAAGAACGGGGAGTGGCGGAGCTATGGCGCCGACACTGGGAATACTCACTACTCGCCGCTCGATCAGATCAACGCGGGGAATTTTAACCGGCTCCAAGTGGCCTGGCGGTTTCGCACCGAGAGCCTGGGGCCGCGGCCGGAGTACAACTTGGAGGGGACTCCGCTGATGGCCAACGGCGTCGTGTATGCGACCGCCGGAACGCGCCGCGACGTGGTGGCGCTCGACGCGGCTACTGGCGAATTGCTGTGGGTCCACGGCGAACGCGAAGGCGCGCGGGGGACTAATGCTCCGCGGCAGCTGTCGGGGCGCGGGCTCGCTTACTGGACCGACGGGCGGGCGGAGCGCGTGTTGTATGTCACGCCGGGGTATCGCCTGATTGCTCTGGATGCGAAGACGGGCGCGCCGGTGCCTGGGTTCGGCACGGGCGGCGTTGTGGATTTGAAGATGGACGACGATCAGGAGATCGATCCGGTGACGGGCGAGGTGGGGTTGCACTCGGCGCCGGTGGTGGCCGGAGATACCGTGATCGTGGGTGCGGCGCACCGCTCGGGCGGAGTGCCGCGGAGCAAGAGCAACGTCAAGGGATTTGTGCGCGGGTTCGATGTGCGGACAGGGAAGCGGTTGTGGATCTTCCATACCATTCCGCGTTCGAATGAGTTCGGCTATGACACTTGGCTGAAGGATTCGGCTTCTTACACCGGCAACACGGGCGTTTGGGGGCAGATCAGCGTCGATGAGCAATTGGGCATGGCGTATCTGCCGGTGGAACTGCCCACTGGCGATTACTACGGCGGGCATCGGCCGGGCAACGGGTTGTTCGGTGAATCGCTGGTGGCTGTGGATTTGAAGACTGGCGTGCGCAAGTGGCATTTCCAGTTAGTGCATCACGGGATCTGGGATATGGATATTCCGGACGCGCCGATTCTGTGCGACATCACGGTCAATGGGCGCGCGGTGAAGGCGGTGGCTCAGCCTACTAAGCAGGCCTTCCTTTATGTATTCAACCGCGAGACGGGGCAGCCTATCTGGCCCATCGAGGAGAAGCCGGTGGAGAAGGGCGAGGTTCCGGGTGAAGCGTATTCGCCGACGCAGCCATTTCCCAGCAAGCCTCCGGCTTACGACCGGCAGGGTTTGTTGATCGAAGACTTGATCGATTTCACGCCGGCGCTGCGGGCGGCGGCGGTGGAGCTGGTGTCGAAGTACAAAATTGGTCCGGTCTTCACGCCGCCGGTGCTGAGCAAGATCGATGGTCCGCTGGCGACGCTGGCCATGGCGACAGCGGGCGGCGGGACCAATTGGGCGGGCGGCGCGTTCGATCCCGAGACGCACATCGCTTATGTACCGTCGCAGAAATCGCTCAGCCAGTTGGGGCTGGTGGCGACCGATCCCAGCAAGACCGACTTCGCGTACGTGCAGGGGACGGCGCGGGAAGGAGCGCGGAGATCGGGCGGGGCGGGGGCGGATGCGGGGGCTGACACTGCTGTGGCCGCTCCGGCTCCGGCCGCTGCCGAGGGCGGAGGCGGGGGACTTTCCGTGCAGGGCTTGCCCCTGATGAAGCCGCCTTACGGACAAATCACGGCTATTAATCTGGATAAAGGTGAAATTCAGTGGCAAATCGCGCATGGTGAGACGCCCGATAACGTCAAAAACAATGCGGCGCTGAAGGGTTTGAATATTCCGCGCACGGGACGGCCGGGTGTCATTGGGGCGCTGGTGACCAAGACGCTGGTGGTCGCGGGGGAGAGCGGGTTCGTCACAACTACGCAGGGGCGGGGCGCGTATCTGCGGGCTTACGACAAGGCTACTGGGAAAGACGCGGGCGCGGTGTACATGTCGGCGGGACAGACTGGCACTCCGATGACGTATTCGGTGAACGGGCGGCAGTACATTGTGGTGGCGATCGGCGGGCAGGGGTATCCGGCGGAGTACGTCGCGTACCGGTTGGCGAATTGATGTGGAGTGGGCTTTAGCCTGCAACGGGTGCTTTAGCACCCGGGTCGAGACGGAGCTGAAGCCTCAGTTGCAGG